>Ga0222423_1000242_pt1 | contig 46488 bp, 42 predicted proteins | sample 3A0metagenome_FD_182472 | JGI IMG/M metagenome (GOLD analysis project Ga0222423, IMG submission 182472) | Enriched microbial communities from leaf-cutter ant dump, University of Wisconsin, Madison, United States - 3A0 (version 2) | ecosystem: Environmental > Terrestrial > Nest > Insects nest >...
CACTGATCAGACCAGCAAGCTGGCCGTCACCGTTCGACTTGCATGTGTTAAGCACGCCGCCAGCGTTCGTCCTGAGCCAGAATCAAACTCTCCGTTAATGTCTACATGGCACCACACCACCGAAGCGGCGCAGCAACCGACAAACGAAACGGCCACACTCCCCACTGACGAAGAGCGCAACCAATCAGATTCGGCTGAATAAAAGAACCGGCAACCCCACGGGGTGGGACCGATCCTTCTGTCTCAACCAAGACCCATCAAAGACAGGCCATATGGCATCGACTACTTGGCACACTGTTGAGTTCTCAAGGAACAGACGCGCATCCGTTTCGGCCTTTCGACCTGCCCGGAGGCAACCGTTCTAACTTAGCGGAGCCAGTCCCCCGCGTCAAACCGCCTTGTCAGGCGATCTGTGCGGTGGGAGCCGAGCTCCAGGTCCCCGACCGTTTCGAGGCGCACGAAGCGCCTGCGAGGAAGATCGGGGGTGGCCGCCTGGGGGACTGGCCACCGGGTTCGATCCCTGGTGTCCGTTCCTCCCTGCCGGGCGACGAAGAGAACACTACGCAGGGCCGGCCGCTACTGGCAAATCCCGGACGTGGTGACGGCGGCCACACCGCCTCATCGCCCGCTGACCTGCGCAAACACGCCCGGCCCTGCGGCGGTGCGTCAGTACAGCGCGTTCGCCATCGCGCGCCGGGCACGCACCACGCGCTCGTCCTCGGCGCCGACCACCTCGAAGAGGTCGACGAGGCGCACGCGAACCTCGTCGGACTTGGTGACCGCGAGCAGGTCGACGAGGCGCTCGAAGGCGTCCTCGACCTTCCCGCCGAGCACGTCGAGGTCGGCGACGGCGAGCTGGGCTCCGATGTCGCGCGGTGCGTCGGCTGCGGCCCTGCGGACTGCCTGGAGATCGGCGTCACGGGTGCGGACCAGCAGCTGGACCTGGGCCAGGCCGGCCCGCGCCAGCGCGTCGCGCGGGTCCTCGCGCAGGGCCTGCTCGTACGCGGTCACCGCCGCCTCGAGGTCGTCGCGCTCGATCGCGTCGTAGGCGGCCTGGTGCAGCGGAGGCAGCTCGGGCTCGGGTTCGGGCTCCGGTCGGGTCTCGTCGGCAGCAGGCACCCGGCCGGTCACGCCGTTGGCCGCGGCAGCGGCGATCACCTGGTCGATCACTCCGCGGACCTGCTCGACCGGCGGTGCCCCCTGGTACAGCGGGAGGGGCTGGCCGGCGAGCACCGCCACCGTCGTCGGGACGGACTGTGCCTGGAAGGCCGCGGCCACCTGAGGGTTGGCCTCGGAGTCGATGCGCGCGAGCTGCCAGGTGCCGCCGTCCTGCTCGGCGAGCTGCGCGAGATCCGCGGCGGCCTGCTTGCTGACGTCGCTCCACCCCGCCCACAGCACCACCACCACCGGGAAGCTGGTGGTGGACTGGACGAGGTCCGGGAAGCCGGCCTCGTCGACGTCGATCACGTACGCCGATCCCTGCGGCAGGCCGCCGGGCGTCCCGGGCGCGGGGGTCTTGGGGCGAGCGAGCGCGGACAGGTCGACGGCGCCGCGGACGTCGAGACGGGGCTGCGGGCCGGGGGGCTGCGTCATGGACGTTCCTTCTCTGCTGCTGGCTCTGCTGCGTGTCGAGGCTCGGGGCCGAGCCTCAGGATGCCTTGGCCGCGGTGATCACGGACTCGAAGGCGAGCACGGACATCTTCTCGTCGGACCCCTTGCGTGGCACGTAGAGCACGACGATGTCGGTGGACGTCCGCACGAAGCTCTTCTTGGCCGTCTTCTTGCCCGACAGCGCCTGGTAGAACTTGTCCGAGATCGGCACGGTCGCGCCGTCGAGCGTCAGCGTCGTCTTGGCGAGTGCCGTGAGTTGACCGACGACGATCGCTCCCCCGTCGATCGTGCCGAGGCTGACGACCGGGTCCCCCTCCGGCGTGTACGACTCGTCGTAGGTGCCCGAGCCCTTCACGGCCTTCTCGTTGCGGGCGCGCAGCGCCTCGATCTCGTCGCGCGACGCGTTGGGCTCGAAGGCGTCGTCGTGCGACGACTTCTTGCCCTTGGTCAGGACGTCGGCGTACTGGTCGATCGCGTCCTGCGGGCTGACCGTCAGCTCGTCGGAGTCCGGGGCGACGACCGGGCTGCCCACCTCCGGCTTGGCGGTCCGCGGCATCGAGATGCTGGGCAGCAGGCGCGACCAGCCCCACAGCTTGTACTGCGAGCGCGGGTCGTCCTGCCGCAGGACCAGGATCCGCGGCGCCTGCAGGTCGGCGGGCTGCTCGGTGACGACCAGCTGGGTGCGCGGCCAGTCCTGGGTCCGCGGCACGATCGTCGCGGCGGCCGTGGTCGGCAGCGTCGTCGGGGCGCGGTCGCCGTCGGTCGCGTCGGCGCGCAGATACTCCGCGCCGCGCATCGACAGGGCGGGCTCCTCGACACGAGGGGCGAGCAGGTCCTCGTCCAGCTTCTTGTCCGCAGCGGCCAGGACCGTCCCGAGGTCCTCGAGCACCCGGCTCGACTGGCCCGGGGTCAGCGCGGCGGGCGCGACGACGGGCGCCGGCGCCGGCGCGGGCGTCGGGACTGCTGGGGCGCACGCGGCGAGGGCGAGCACGACGACGACCGCCGAGCCGGTCAGCGCGAAGGGCCGGCGCCTCATCGGTCCACCTCCGTCGTCGAGCCGTCCTGATCCGCGGGTGGGTCGTCCGGCTGCGCCGGCAGGCCCCATGCGCGCCGCCACGCGTCCGCGCGGGAGGCCGCCTGACCGGTGGGTGCGTCCGTGGTCGACTGCTCACCCGCCGTGGGTCGCGCCTCCCCGGGTGCAGGTGTCGGGGCACCGGGCGCCAACCATGCCGGTCGGTGCGTGGCGCGTCCGGCATCTGCAGCGGGTGCACCGCCCGGCGCTCGCGTCGCGCCAGGGGCGCCCGGCGCACCGGCGTTCGTCGGGCCCTGCGTGCTCGTCGGGCCCTGCGTGCTCGTCGGGCCCTGGACGCCGGGCGTGCCGGGCGTCGTCGACGGGACGGGGGTCCACCCCGTCGCGGGGATCGCGGCGGTCTGCGCCGACGAGATGTCCGGCGCACCCGCGCCGGTGGGAGTTTGCGTGGGCGGCTCGACCGGGCGGCGACCCGCGCCGGACAGCCAGCCCGGCGCGGAGACGGTGCGTCGCGCGGAGGTCGGGGGCTGCTGATCGCCCGGCAGGCCCGATGCTGCGTCGGACGCCGTGCCGGACCACCCGTCGGGCCCGCTCGCGGCGGGGCGCGCGTCGTCGGGTCGCGTCGGAGTGCCGGCTGCGACGGTGGGGATGGCACCGGTGCGCAGCGCACGACGTGTCGTGGGGATCGCGGCCGTCGGCGCGCTCGCGGGGCTCGAGGCGGGCGGCGCGGTCGGAGCCGAGCCTGCGCCTGGCTGGTCGTCGCGCGCCCGGGGCGGACCCGCGGGGGCGACCTGGCTCGCCCGGTCGACGCCTCCCGCGGCGCTCGCTGCGGCGGCGCTCGAAGAGGTGGCGCTCGAAGAGGTGGCGCTCGAAGGGACGGCGCCTGTGGTGGTCTGCTCGCGTGCCGCCTCGACGGCGGGCGTCGATCCGGACGTCGGCGCCTCGACCCGCGGGACGGAACCCGTGCGCGGGCGGCCGCTGCGGGCCAGCTCGGCCTCGCGGAGCTGGCGGCGCGTGAGCGGTGCGCCGTTCTCGCCGACCAGCGCGATCGTGCCGGTCGTGACGTCGTGCCACTCGGGGTCCTGCGTCCCGGTCCGACGTCGGTACAGGTCGCGGCCCAGCAGCGCGCCGGCCACGAGCACCATGAGCGTGCCCAGGACCACGAGCGGCCAGAGCCACGGCGTCGTCACGACACGTGGCCACGACATCTGCAGGACCGGTGCCGCGTCGCCCGTGCCCACCGCGATCAGGCTCCAGCGGCCGTCCTGCGCCGGCCAGACGAGCTGCGCGCTGCCCTTGCCCGTCGCCTGCGCGACCCACAGGTCCGAGTCCGTGGGGTCGTCCGCGGTCGAGGCATCGTCCGACGCCTCCGACGCCGCGCTCGCTGACGGACTCGCCTTCGCCGAGGCGCTGGCCTTCGGCGAGGCGCTGCCCTTCGGCGAGGCGCTGGCATTCGGTGACGCGTCCGACGACGGCGCCGCCGTCGGCTCCCCCGCCTTCACCCGGTCGACGGCGAGGTCGTGCCAGCCCGACAGGCCCGTGACCTCGTCGTGCGCGTCCGTCCCCACCCAGCTCGTGACGTCGTTCTCGCGGCCGACGGCAAGCACGACGGGGGCTCCGCCGGCGGTCGTCGCGCGGACGGTGACGGGGTCACCGCCCAGCTCGAGCACACCGGGGGCGGTGGTGACGATGGCGCTGCCGGCGGGGGCGGTCGCGACGAGGACGTCGTCGGCCTTCCACACGGTCGCCGAGGCGACCCCGAGGCCGATGACGACCAGTCCGGCCACGCCGACGGAGGCCGTGATGACTCGTTGGGGCACGCAGGATCCTCTCGGGACGAGAACCCCAGGATAGGCAGAGGCGGCGCCCGAACCCGAACCGGGGCGTCTCAGACGGTGGCCCTCCAGACGGTAACCCTCAGGTCCTGGACCGACCCGCAGGCCGACCGCGTATCCTTTTTCGCGGCTCCGGACTCGCGACGTGCCCCTCGCCCGAGGTCGCCCGCGCGGAGCCACCCGCACTGGAGGACCCACTCGTGCCTGAAGCCCGGCCCACGTTCCCCGTCGTCAACTTCCGCGGTTACGAGCGGGAAGCCGTCGATGCCCGGATCTCCGCCCTGGAGAGCGCGCTCGCGGAGACGCGGCAGCAGGTCGAGGCGCTCGACGCCAAGGCGATGCAGGCCGCCGGTGAGCTGTCCGAGGCGCACCGCCAGCTGCGGGAGGCGGAGCGGCCGACGTACTCCGGCCTGGGGTCGCGCATCGAGCAGCTGCTGCGCTCGGCCGAGGAGCAGTCGTCGGACGTCGTCTCGCAGGCCAACGCGCAGGCGGCCGACTCGCTCGCCCGCGCCAAGCTCTCTGCCGGGCAGCTGCGTGCCCGCGCGGAGAACGAGGTCGCCGAGCTGATCGCGACGGCGCGCCGCGAGGCCGACGAGGTCCGCACGACCGCCGCGACCGAGGCGGAGAGCAACACCGCTGCCGCCCAGCGCCGCGCGGAGGAGCTCGTCGGGTCGGCCGAGCGCGAGGCGGCCCGCATCCAGTCGGCGATCACGACCGAGGAAAGCGAGCGGCGCTCGTCGCTCGAGCGCGAGCTCGGCACGCTGCGCGCGAGCGTCGAGCACGAGGCCACGCAGCTCCGGGTCGCGACCGAGCGCACCGCGAGCGAGCTGCGCAACCGCGCGGAGGCGGAGACGACGGCCCAGCGCGAGGCTGCGGAGCGGTACGACCAGGACCTGCGCCAGCAGGCGGACGCCGACACGACGGCCCTGCGGCAGCAGACCGAGGCCGACGTCGCGACGCTGCGCGCCGACGCCGAGCGGGAGGTCGCCGAGCTTCGTCGGCAGGCCGCGCTCGACATCGACGCCGCACGCCAGCAGGCCGCCGAGGAGACGACGACGCTGCGCGCCTCCGCCCAGGAGTTCGCCGACACCACGCGTGCCAACGCCGAGCGTGACGTCACCGCGCTGCAGCAGCGTGTCGCGGCAGAGGTGGCCGCGCTGCGCACCGAGGCCGAGCAGTACGCCGGCTTCGTGCGGGCCACCGCGGACCGCGAGACCGGCGAGCTGCGCGCGACGACGGCCGACGAGCTCGCCGCGGCCCGGTCCGACGCGGAGGCGACCGTCACCGCCATGCGGACCGAGGCGGAGCAGTACGCGGCCGACGTCCGTGCGACCGCGGACCGCGAGACCACCGAGCTGCGCGAGCGCACCGGCCACGAGGCCGACCACCTCCGGACGGTCACCGAGCGCGAGACGACCGAGCTGCGCGAGACGACCGAGCGCGAGGCGGCGGAGCTGCGCGCGACGACCGAGCGCGAGACGCGCGAGCTCGCCGAGCGCACGCGCCTGGACGCGGAGCGGGTGCTCACGGAGGCTCGTCGGGCGGCCAGCGAGAACGTCGCCAACGCCAAGGCCCGCGCGGACGAGCTGGTCGCGGAGGCCGAGCGTCGCCTGTCCGACGCCGACCTGTCGATCGCGTCGCGGCGCGAGCAGTCCGAGCGCGAGGACGCCGAGCGCCACGAGGCCGCCCGCGCCGAGACCGAGCGCCTGGTCCAGGACGCCGAGGCACACGCCGCCGAGGCCGAGGAGCGCGTGACGAAGGCCCTCGCCCAGGCCGAGAAGGTCCGCGTCGATGCCGAGACCCAGGCCAAGGACCTGCTGTCCAACGCGCGCCGCAACGCCGACCGCGTGGTCGCCGAGGCGCGCGAGCACGCGGAGAAGCAGATCTCCGACGCCATGACCGAGTCCGAGCGTGAGCGCACGACCGCGACCCGCCAGGTCGAGGACCTCAACCGGCAGCGCGAGTCGATCACGACCTACCTCGACGAGCTCCGCAACCTCCTGGGGCACGACCCGGACCGGGCCGCGCTGGAGCGGGCGCGCCGCGCCGAGGCCGCCTTCAACAAGGAGCAGGAGAAGGACGCCGCGCCGGCCGCCCGTCCTGCCGCGAAGCCCGCGGCGAAGGGCCGCACGAGCAAGGCGCGCCCCGCACCCGTCTCGGCAGCCGCCGCTGCCGCCAAGGACGAGGCACCCCAGGACGACGACCAGAAGCAGGACCAGAAGGACGAGCAGGCGCGGGACGAGCAGGTCACGGGCGCGGAGGCTGCTGCCGCGTCGGGTGCCGCCGACCCGACCGACGCGAGCCCCGAGGTGAGCCCCGAGGCGGGGGACGACACGTCCGCGTCCGATGCCGCCGCGTCCGATGCCGCCGCGTCCGGCGACGTCGAGGACGCACGCGACGACGAGCCCGCGTCGGCCCGCTGAGCGGCACCGGACCCGGCCGAACCGTCATCGAGGTGTCATGAGCACGCCAGGCTCGAGCGCCCCGGGCTCGAGCACGCCCGGTGACGAGGCCGCCGCGTGGCGCGAGCAGCGACGTGAGGCAGCCGCCGCGCACGCCGACGCGCTCGCACGACGTCAGCAGGCCGAGTCGGCCCAGGCGCGCGTGATGATCGCGGAGTTCGTCGCGCGCGCGACGGCCGAGGGTCCACCTGCACAGCAGTTGCGCGCCCGCTCGTCGGACGGCCGGGCGCGGTACCGCACACCGCTGAGCGGCTGGTACCTGCGGGTCGACGAGAGCGTCGGCGTGGACGTCGACGGCAACTTCTACGTGCTGCGCACGCACCCGAGCCTCGTGGCGCGCTGGCGCGGCGTGGAGCCGGAGCCGTCGGACCCGCCGCTGATCCTGGGCAAGGGCGGGCGGGACGGCGAGTCGCTCGACCTGCGCGACGCGCTGGACCGCGTGCTGCGCGGCTGAGGGCGCTGCTGACCGCGCCACTGCCACCGACGACGTGGTGTTCGTCCGTCAGGCGGGGTGCGACTCCGCACGCTGCACGAGGTCGGCGAGGGCCTCCGCGACGTCGTCGGGCTGCTCGGTGGCGGCCATGTGCCCGGCGTGCGGCACGACGACGAGCCGGGCGTGCGCCAGCGCCGCCATCTGCTCGGCGCCCGCGGGCGGCGTGAGCTCGTCCTCGTCGCCCACGACGACCGTCACCGGGCCGGTGAACCGCGCCAGGACGTCGCCGCAGTCGGGGCGGGCGGCCATGGCCCGCTGCGACCACGCGATGCCGGCCGGAACCTGGTCCTCGATCCACTCGGCGATCTGCGTCCCGATCGCCGGTCGCGTGGCGCGGGTGGTCGCACCGACGAGCGTGCTCGCCATCGACCGCACGGGGGCGACGGTGTCGCCCCGCTCGGCCTCGTCGGCGATGCGCAGCCGGTTGGCGCGCGCCTCGGGGGCGTCGGCCGTGGACTTGGTGTCGACCAGGGCGAGCGCCGCCACGAGCCCGGGGTGGCGCTCGGCGAGGGCCAGCGCGACGTAGCCGCCCATGGACATGCCGGCGACGACGGCGCGCGTGATCCCGGCGTCGGCCATCGCGACGGCGACCGCGTCGGCCGATGCCTCGATCGACGGCTCCGGGAGGTCGTCGCTGTGCCCGGGCGTCCCGGGCAGGTCCATCGCGAGGACGGGGTGGTCGCCCGGCAGCCCCGCCGCGGCCGCGAGCCACATGCGGTGGTCGAGCGGGAAGCCGTGCAGGAGGACCAGGGGGACGCCGTCCCCCTCGCGGAACACGTGCAGGGTCATGCGTCCTCCTGGGCGTCGCCGCGCTCGTCGAGAAGCCCGTCGAGAAGCTCGCCGGCCGGTTCGCCCGGCCCGTGGTCGGGAGCCGCTGCGGGGCTCGACGCACCCGCCGCGGTCTCGCTGGGGCCGTCCCACGTGGTCGGCAGGGGCGGGTGGCCCGGAACGACGTGCGCGACGATCTCGTCGAGCACGCGCCGCACCGCGGGATCCCCCACCCACAGGTGCTTGGCGCCGTCGACGGCGATCAGCTCGGCCTGCGGGACTCGCGCGAAGCGACGCCGCGCCTCGTCGGGCCGCAGGTAGTCGTCGAGCTCGGGGACCAGAACCACCAGCGGCTTGCCGAACGCCGCCCACGCGTCCAGGTCCGCGTCGGTGGCGCGGTGCAGCGGCGGCGACAGGAGGATCGCGCCCTCGATCGATGGGTCGCGCCCGTGCATGAGCGTCAGCTCGGTGCCGAAGGACCAGCCGACGAGCCATCGTCGGGGAAGGTCGCGGAACTCCGCGAGCTCGATCGCGGCGGCGACGTCGAACCGTTCGCCGACACCCTCGTCGAACGCGCCCTCGCTGGTGCCCCGCGGGCTCGACGTGCCGCGCGTGTTGAACCGCAGCACCGCGACGTCCGCGAGCGCGGGGAGCCGCCACGACGCCTTCCGGTACACGTGCGAGTCCATGTAGCCGCCGTGCGTGGGCAGCGGGTGCAGCGTGACGAGGGTCGCGACGGGTGTGCGCGGCGTTCCGTCGTCGTCGACCGGGAGCGCCAGCTCCCCGACCAGCGTCAGGCCGTCGGCGGTGTGCAGCTCGACGTCCTCGCGGTGGGCGGGCAGGACGGTCAGGGAGCGGATGGGGGTCGACGCCTCGTCGGCGGTGGAGGTGCTCATCGGCTCGAGCCTATCGGCGCTCGGCGAGCAGGTCAGGGGGTGGTCAGCGCGGTGGCGTGCTCCAGGACCTGGGCGACGCCGTCGTCCGCGTTGGACGGGCACGTGTGGGTCGCGGCGGCGCGGACCTCGCCGAAGGCGTTCGCGACGGCGAACGACGTGCCGGCCCAGCGGAGCATCGGCAGGTCGTTCGGCGCGTCGCCGCAGGCCCAGACGTCGCGGGGCCCGATGCCGCGGTCGGCCGCCCAGCGCGCGAGCGTGACGGCCTTGGTGACACCCGCGGCGGAGATCTCACCGAGACCGGGCGCCCCGGAGTCGGCGACGAGCGCCGCGTCGCCGATGACCTCGGCGACGCGGGCGGGGAACGTGTGGTCCCACGGGCCCGACGTGCGGACCAGGAGCTTGAGCGTCGAGTCCGTCAGGACGTCCTCGATCCGCTCGGCCGTCCGGCTCCCCGGTGGGATCACGTACGAGTCGGTGAACGCGGCCTCCTTGTCGAAGCCGCCCGCGTGCTCGACCGCGAAGTGGACCCGGTCGGCGCCCCACGCGTCGCGCAGGAGCGTCACCACGCGGACGACGACGTCCGGGGTCATCCCGTCCTCCGCGACGACCACGTCGGCGCCGACGTCGAGCACTGCGGCACCGTTCGAGCAGATCGCGACGCCGTGCCCGGCGACGTGGGCGGACAGCTCGCGCAGGCGGCGCAGCGGCCGGGCGGAGACGAAGACGACGAGGATCCCGGCGCCCGCGGCGGCCCGCAACGCACGTTGCGTCCGGGGCGAGACGGCGCCGTCGGGGTCGAGCAGGGTGTTGTCGAGGTCGGTGGCGACCAGCCGCGGAGGCCTCGTCGGCCAGGGGGCACCATCGCTCACGGGGCTCACGCTAGCGCCTCGTCGGCCCGCGCCTGGCGCGCGCCTGCCAGCACGACGTGTGCCAGTGCCGGCGGTCGTCGAGCGCCTCGCCGAACAGGCCGTCGGACCGCCACGCGACGACGTGCGCCGTCCCGGGCACCAGCTCCTGGTCGCAACCCGGGCACCGGAAGGTCCGCTCCGAGCCGCGCACGCGCTGGACGACCCACTCGCCGTCGTCGGCCGTCTCGCTGCGCCGCCCACCGGTGGCACGGTCCACGTCGAGCGGCCGGACCTCCTGCGCGTACGGCCGCTTGGAGGACCGACGACCACTGGGCATGCCTCATCCTCCCCCACAACACCACAGCGTCCGAGCAGCTGGTCGCTACGACGACCAGCTGCTCGGACGCTGGGTGGGTGATGCGGTGGGGGGTCAGTCCGCGAGAGGGGTGATCTCCGTGGACGGGGCGACCGTTCGCGTCGCGACGAGGTTCGCGTACCAGTGGCCCGAGTCCTTGATGGTGCGGACCTGGGTGTCGTAGTCGACGTGCACGACGCCGAACCGGCGGTCGTAGCCGTAGGCCCACTCGAAGTTGTCCAGCAGCGACCAGACGAAGTAGCCGCGCACGTCGGCACCGGCGTCCATCGCCTGCCCGACGGCCTCGACGTGGTCGTGCAGGTAGTCGACGCGCTCCTGGTCGTGGACGCGGCCGTCGACGACCTCGTCGTACCAGGCCGAGCCGTTCTCGGTGATGGCGAGCGGCAGCGACGGGTAGCGCTTCGAGAGGTCGAGCAGCAGCTCGGTCAGGCCGAGGGGCTCGATGTTCCAGTCCATCGCCGTGTGCGGGCCGGGCTGCGGCAGGAACTCGACGTTGTCGGCACCGACGAACGGCGTGTTGCGCGCCGACTTGTGCCCGTCCGGCCCCGGCTCACCGTGGCCGATCGCGGCCCTGCCCCGCTTGACCCGGCCGGTCGAGTAGTAGTTGATGCCGAGCACCTCGAGCGGGACCTGGATGAGCTCCAGGTCGCCGTCCTGCACGAAGGACCAGTCCGTGATGTGCGCGGTGTCGGCGAACACCTCGGGCGGGTAGACGCCCTCGACGACCGGGCGCAGGAAGACCTCGTTGGCGATCGTGTCGATCTGACGCTTGGCCTCGACGTCCTCCGGGGCGTCCGACGCAGCCCGCGTGACGTGCGTGTTGAGCGTGATCGACATCGGGGTGTCCTGCCCCAGGACGTCCTTGATGGCCCGCGCCGCCAGGCCGTGCGCGAGGTTGAGGTGGTGGACGGCCTTGAGCGCGGCCTCGTTGTCGGTGACGCCGGGGGCGTGCACGCCCGACGCGTAGCCGAGGAACGCCGAGCACCACGGCTCGTTCAGCGTGGTCCACAGGAAGACCTTGTCGCCGAGCGTCTCAGCGACCTTGCGCGCGTACTCCTCGAACCGGTAGGCCGTCTCGCGGTTGGCCCAGCCACCCTCGTCCTCCAGGGGCTGCGGCAGGTCCCAGTGGTAGAGCGTGACGACCGGCTTGATGCCGGCAGCGAGGAGCTGGTCGACGAGGTCGACGTAGAAGTCGAGGCCCAGCTTGTTGAACTCGCCCGAGCCCGTCGGCTGGACGCGGGGCCACGCGATCGAGAAGCGGTAGGCCTGCAGGCCCAGCTTCTTCATGATCGCGACGTCCTGCGGCACACGGTGGTAGTGGTCCACCGCGACGTCGCCGGTGTCGCCGTTCAGGACCTTGCCCGGTGTGCGGGAGAACGTGTCCCAGATGGAGGGCAGACGGCCGTCCTCGTGGGCGGCGCCCTCGATCTGGTAGGACGCCGTGGCGGAGCCCCACAGGAAGTCGGGGGCGAACTGGCGGCCGGACGGCAGCGTCGTGGTCATGGATCCTCCGGTTGGCTCTTGCGCTTCGGCTCGGCACCCTGGCCCGTCGTCGGGCGGCGCCGGTCGCAGCAGATCGAAACGATACGATACCCGCCGTGGAAACGCTCCCGCAACCACCGGCGGCCACCGCCGGGCGCGGACGACGACGCCCGGCCGGCCCCGCGCAGGGCCGGCCGGGCGCGTCGGGAGAGGGTCAGACCTCGAGGGTGACGTCCTCGCTGCCGTCGTCGACCGTCACCGAGGGACCACCTGGCTCGACGGTGACCGTCCACGGGCCGCGTGCACCGCGAGCGCGCACACGGAGCTCGCCGCCGCGACGTTGCACGTCGAACGTCGCCCCGTCGCCCCCGTCGAGCGCAGGCACCTCGACGCGTGCGCTCGCGCCGTCCGCGAACCGGTACAGGCGCAACGTGAGGCTGTCGGCCCACGCGTAGTCGGGCCGGTCCACCTGCGCGCCGAACGGGAGCACCGCCCCCGAGCGCACGTACAGCGGCAACGAGTCGAAGCCGTGCCGCTCGCGCACCCAGCGCGACCCCTCGACCTCGTCGCCCGTCAGCAGCGAGGTCCACGTGCCCGCCGGCAGGTACACGTCGACCTCGCCGCCGGCCGTGAACACCGGCGCGACCAGCAGGTCCGGGCCGAGCATGTACTGGGTGTCGACCGTGGCCGCGGCCGGGTCGTCGGGGAACTCGAGCACCATGGGCCGCATCACGGGGATGCCGTCGGTGTGCGCCTCGAGACCCAGCCGGGCGATGTACGGCATCAGCCGGTTCTTCAGGTGCGTGAACCGGCGCGTGACGTCGACGGCCTCGTCGTCGAACGCCCACGGGACGCGGTAGGAGTCCGAGCCGTGCAGGCGGCTGTGCGAGGACAGCAGGCCGAAGGCCAGCCACCGCTTGAAGACTGCCGGGTCCGGCGTGCCCTCGAAGCCGCCGATGTCGTGCGACCAGAACCCGAACCCCGACGACGCGAGCGACAGACCGCCACGCAGCGACTCCGCCATCGACACGAACGTCGACTCGCAGTCGCCACCCCAGTGCACCGGGAACTGCTGACCGCCGGCCGTGGCCGAGCGGGCGAACAGCACCGCCTCCCCCTCCCCGCGCTCGGCCGTGAGTAGGTCGAAGACGCAGCGGTTGTAGAGGTGCGTGTAGTAGTTGTGCATCCGCTCGGGGTCGGACCCGTCGTGCCAGACGACGTCCGTGGGGATGCGCTCGCCGAAGTCGGTCTTGAACGCGTCCACGCCCTGGCCGAGCAGTCGGCGCAGGTGGCCGGCGAACCACGCCGCCGCGTCGGGGTTGGTGAAGTCGACCAGGCCCATCCCGGCCTGCCACTGGTCGGTCTGCCACACCGACCCGTCGGCGCGCGTCACCAGGTAACCGGCGGCCTTGCCCTCGTCGAACAGGACCGAGCGCTGCGCGATGTAGGGGTTGATCCACACGCAGACCTTCAGGCCCTTGGCGTGCAGCCGCTCGAGCAGCCCGTCCGGGTCCGGGAACGTCGCCGGGTCCCAGACGAAGTCGCTCCAGTGGAACGCCCGCATCCAGAAGCAGTCGAAGTGGAACACCGACAGCGGCAGGCCGCGCTCGGCCATGCCGTCGACGAAGGACATCACGGTGTCCTCGTCGTAGCTCGTGGTGAACGACGTCGACAGCCACAGCCCGTACGACCACGCGGGCAGCCGCGCCGGCCGCCCGGTCATCGCGGTGTAGCGGCGCAGGACGTCCTTCGGGGTAGGCCCGTGGATGACGTAGTACTGCAGCACCTGCCCCTCGACCGAGAACTGCGTGCGAGAGACCGCCTCCGAGCCGACCTCGAACGAGACGTGCCCCGGGTGGTCGACGAACACGCCGTAACCCGCGTCGGACAGGTAGAACGGCACGTTCTTGTAGGCCTGCTCCGACGAGGTACCGCCGTCGGCGTTCCAGATGTCGACGGACTGCCCGTTCTTGACGAAGGCCCCGAACCGCTCGCCCAGGCCGTACACGTGCTCGCGCACCCCGAGGCCGAGCTGCTCGTGCACGTACGAGCGCCCGTCGCCGTCCGTGATGATGCCGATGCTCCGGGGCGACGACGAGGTCAGCGACCGACCGGCCGCCGTGAAGTCGACACCCCACGGGCCGCTCGTGCGGACCGTCGCCGTCAACGAGCCGGAGTGCAGCGACGCGGTGCCGCTCCCTTCGTCGACCTCGACCTTGACGTCCGGCGACGACGACGCGAGCTCGAAGTGCGGACCGGGGTCGACGCTGCCCTGGAAGTGCTCGATGCGGACGCCGATGACGTCCTCCATGGGCGACGTGAACGTCACCGTGACCAGCGGGCGGTTCAGCGTGTCGCCGCGCGTCGTGACGGGCGCCGTCGACGACCACACGGTGAGCGTGTCGTCGTCGGCGCGCACGTCCACGACGTCGGCGGGGCGCAGGATCTGCACCCCCGGTGCGGGGAGCCAGTAACCGTCGGTGAACTTCATCGTGCCGCCTTCTGTGGACGCGTGCTGGGACGAGCTGTCGAGGGGGTAGGCGGGGCGCTCACACGTCGCCCCCTGGGGTCTGGTCGATGGTCCGCAGCCCGCTCAGCGCGAGCGCGCCTCCGGCCGGGAGAGTCGCAAGTCGCCCGACGAGCGCGTCCGCGAGCAGGTCGCGGACGTCGTCGGCCTGCTCGCCCACATCGAGCACGATGTCCTGCGACGTCGGGTTCATGGCGAAGAGGACGTCGCCACGGACGGCGACCTCGACGCCGTCCGGGACGTGCTCGAGCGGCGCGGTGACGCCGGCGTCTTCCGCGCAGTCGAGCACGATCCGCTCGAGGACCTCGTCGGGGACGACCGCGCTCACGTACCAGGCGGATCCGTCCCCGTCCGCCCGACGCAGGACGCACGGGTCGCCGTCCAGGTCACCGCCGCCGAACGCGGCGAGGACCTCCGCGCCGCGTGCGTCCACGAGCTCGGACCAGACCGAGGCTCGGAAGTCGCCGTACCGCTCGCTGCGGACCGGGACGCCGTCGTCCGGCAGCGGGCGCCACTCCTGGCCCGCGACGCCGAGCACCTGCGTCCACGGCGCGGGGAAGGGCCCGGTGCGCACGCGCGTGGTCGGGTCCATGACCGCGCTGAACGGGCCGACGAGCAGCGAGCCGCCGCGCTCGACGACGGCGGCGATCGCCGCGGCGTCGTCGTCGGACACGAGCGGGAGCGCCGGTACGACGACGAGGTCGTAGCGGGTCAGGTCCGCTCCCGGCGGCACGACGTCGGTCGCGATGCCGGCCCGCCACAACGGCCGGTGGTACGCCTCGAGCTGGTCCAGGACGCGCAGCCGGTCGCTGGGCCGCGCGGGCAGCGACCCCGCCCACAGCGACGGCCAGTCGAAGACGAGCGCGACCCTGGACCGGACCGGCGCGCCGGCGAGCGACCGCAGCGCCTCGAGCCTGCGCCCCTGCTCGCGCACCGCACGGTGCAGGCGGGTGTCCGGGCCGGCGTGCGGCAGGAGCGCCGAGTGGAAGCTCTCCGCGCCCGCGCTCGAGGCCCGCCACTGGAAGTAGCAGATGCCGTCGGCACCGTGCGCGACCGCGCGCAGCGAGTCGTGCCACATCTGCGTCGTCGTCTTGGGCACGTTGTGCGGCCGCCAGTTGACCGCGCCGGCGGCCTGCTCCATGAGCAGCCAAGGGGCACCGCGGCCGACGCCGCGCGTGAGGTCGTGGGTCAGCGCCGAGCGGGCCGGGCTGGTCGGGTCCTGGGGGTCGCCGTAGTGGTCGTCGGCCACCACGTCGAGGTCGTCGGACCAGGAGTGCTGGTCGACCCCCGCGAAGAAGCCCATGAAGTTGGTGGTGACCGGCGTGTCGCCCGCGGCCCGCAGGACGTCGGCCTGTGCCCGGTAGACCCTGCGCATCTGGTCGGACGTGAACCGCTGGAAGTCGACGCTCTGCGCGGGGTTGTGCAGGTACGGGACGGCGCGCGGCGGGACGACCTCGGAGAGGTCCCGGTAGCGCTGGCTCCAGAAGGCCGTGCCCCAGGCCTCGTTGAGCGCGTCGACGTCGCCGTAGCGCCGCGCCAGCCACGTGCGGAACTCCGCCGCGCACAGGTCGCACCAGCAGGTCTGCCCGAACTCGTTGCCGACGTGCCACAGGGCGAGCGCCGGGTGGTCGGAGTAGCGCTGCGCGAGGGCGGACGCGATGCGCTCCGCGTGCTCGCGGTAGGCGGGGGCGCTGGGGCACCAGTGGTTGCGCGACCCGACGCTCATCCGCACGCCCCGCGCGTCGACCGCGCTGGTCTCGGGGTGCAGGGCGGCGAGCCACGGCGGGGCGGACGCGGTGGGCGTCGCCAGGTCGACCGCGATGCCGGCACCGTGCAGCAGGTCCAGCACCTCGTCGAGCCACGCCCACGCGTACTGGCCGGGCGACGGCTCCAGGATCGACCACGAGAACACACCGACGGTGACGAGGTTGATCCGCGCGGCGCGCATCAGCTCGACGTCCTCGCGCCACACCTGCGGCGACCACTGCTCGGGGTTGTAGTCGCCCCCGTACAGCAGCCCGTGGCGCGCGGTCAGCACGTCCAGCACACTCATCGCGACCTCCGGTCTGTCGGGTGGGCGCCCAGCGCCTCGCGAGCCACGCACGCAGCGGCGTCGGGCTGCGTTGCCCGCGCGTCGTCGAAGCGCTTCAACTGAGTGGCTGGTCCGATGGTAGCCAGACGGGATCGACGGTGTCCACAACTCTTCTCGTCACGCTGGCCAGGCGCGCGGCATCGCGGGGACGAGACATCGAAGGAGAATCGAACCGCTTGGTCGACGGGCGTGTCGACGTACCGATTTCGAATCCGCTCGACCGCTACACTCCGGCCATGGCCACGATCGCCGACGTCGCAGAGCTCGCGGGTGTCTCGTCGTCCACCGTCAGCTACGTCCTGTCCGGCAAGCGCCCCATCTCCGCGGCGACCCGCGCGCGCGTGGAGCGGGCGATCCGTGACCTCGGGTTCAGCCCGCACGCCGGCGCACGAGCACTCGCGACGAACAAGACCAACGTGCTGGGCCTGGTGGTCCCCCTGCGCGCCCTGGAGTCCAACTCCGCCGTCGTCATGGAGATCGTCACCGGCGTCATCACCGCCGCCCGCGAGAACGACGACGACGTGCTGGTCCTGACCGACGAGGACGTCGCGGACATCCACCGCCTGGCGGCCGGATCGCGCGTCGACGCGCTGATCCTCATGGACATCGAGCGCCAGGACCCCCGCCTGCCGGTCCTCGCCGCGCTGCGCCAGCCGTCGATCCTCGTCGGCGTGCCCAGCGACACGCAGGGCCTGTCCTGCGTCGACCTCGACTTCACCGCCGCCGGCCGCCTGGCGGCGGCGCACCTGGCCGAGCACGGTCACCGCAGCGTCGCGCTGCTCGGTGCCCCGCAGAGCGCGATCGCCCGGCACGCCAACTACGCGGTCCGCATCATCGACGGCTTCCGCACGGAGGCCGGTCGCCTGGGCATGCGGCACACGGTGGTGCCCAGCGAGCCCTCGTACCCGCAGGCTGCCGCCGCCGTGGCCCGGGCACGTGCCGAGGTGGACGACCTCACCGCGATCGTCGTGCACAACGAGGCCGCGATGCCCGGGGTGCTCGAGGCGCTCGCCCGCGAGGGGCTGCGCGTCCCGCAGGACATCTCCGTGCTGGCGGTCAGCCCGTCGAGCCTCGCCTCGCACCTGCCCGTCCCGCTCTCCGTCATCGACGTGCCCAGCGTGGAGATCGGCCGCACCGCCGTCTCGATGGCCGTCGAGCGGCAGGACGGCACGAAGCCCGTCGAGACGCGGCTGCTCGCCCCCGTGCTCACCGAGCACGGCAGCTGCGGGGCGCCGGCGGCCTGAGCGGGCGGTCACGCTCGACCCACCAGGTCGGGCGTGGCCAACGTCGCGTCGAGCCGCACCGGGCGGCCCGCCGCGAGCTGCACCGTGCACGAGCGGTCCGCGATCCGCACCTCGCGGCGTTGGTCGACGGCCGGGTGCAGCACGGCCTCGACCAGAGCACCGTGCGCCCAGCGCAGGTCCACCGAGAGCCCACCGCGCACGCGCAGCCCGCGCGCCTCGCCGTCCGGCCACTGCGGCGGGAGCGCCGGCAGCAGGCGCAGCTGCGTCCTGCTCGACCCGACGAGCGCCTCGACCATCGCCGCGACCAGACCCAGGTTCCCGTCCACCTGGAACGGCGGGTGGGTCGAGAACAGGTTGGGCAGCAGGCCGCCCGCCCAGGGGCCGTCCGGGTGCTCCGGCGCGCGGACCAGCGCACCGGCGAGCACGTCGCCGACGCCCACTCCGTCGCCGAGCCGGGCATGCAGGGCCGCCTTCCACGCCATCGACCAGCCCGTCGAGCCGGGGCCGCGGGCGGCCAGGCTGCACGCGGCCGCGGCGGCGGTCTCCGGGGTGCGCTCGACGTCGATCTGGTCCAGGGGATAGAGCCCGACGAGGTGGGAGAGGTGCCGGTGGTGCGGGTCCTGCGCGGGGGCGTCGTCGGGCCACTCCCGCAGCAGACCGTCCGGACCGGCAGACGGCTCCGGGAGCAGCGCGAGCGCCGCGGCACACTCGTCGGCCAGGTCGTGGCCATCGCCCAGGACGCCGGCCGCCTCGACGACGTGCTCGAGCAGGTCGCGGGTCAGCGCGACGTCCATCGTCGAGCCCGCGCACAGCGCGACCGCGCGACCGCCGCGCAGCCGGACGTTCTCGGGGGACGTCGACGGGTGCGGCACCAGGCCGCCCGCCTCGTCGGGCCGCAACCAGTCCAGGCAGAACTGCGCCGCACCCACCATCAGCGGCCAGGCCACGTCACGCAGGAACGCACGGTCGAGCGTGTGCTCGTAGCGGTCCCACAGGTGCCGGCACAGCCACGGGCCGCCCGACCACCACGACGCCCACGCGGGGTCGCCGTGGCCGCCGCCCACCGGCAGGGCCCAGCCCCACACGTCGGAGTTGTGGTGGGCGACCCAGCCGCGGCAGCCGTACAGGTCACGCGCCACCGCGCTCCCCTGCTCGGCGAGCAGCCGCAGGTGGTCGAAGAGTGCGTCGTGGCACGCCGACAGGCCCGCGGGCTCGGCGGCCCAGTACGCCATCTCCAGGTTGATGTTGAGCGTGTACGCGCTCGACCACGCGGGCTGCAGGTCCTGGTTCCACAGGCCCTGCAGCGTCACGGGCGGCGAACCGGGTCGCGACGACGCGAGCAGCAGGTAGCGGCCGAACGCGAACACGGCCTGCGCGACCGCGGGCTGCGGCGCCTCGTCGAGCGCGGACGGCAGCAGGAGGTCGACGGGTGGGCCGAGGCGCAGGCTCGTCCCGCCGAGCCGGTCGGCGTGCTCCCGGGAGTGGTCGCGCTCCGCTCCGTCACCCGCGGTGAGGCTCGTGGGGAGCGCGCGCCTCGCGCGGGTGGACGCCTGGGCCCTGACGACGGCCACGGGCTGCAAGGGACCGGTGTCCGGCCACGACGACGTGGTCCCCGTGACCAGCACCAGCTCGACCCACGTCGCCCCGTCGACCACCACCTGCTCGCCGTCGACCGCAGCGGTCCCGTCGGTCGAGACGAGCTGCACCGCGACGCCCGTCAACGCCTCCCCCGGCCGTCCGCGTGTGACGCCCGGTGCGAGCGGCTCGTGCGTCGGCGACACGTCGGCCGGCAGGTCGACGCGGACGCGACGGCCCACGACCCTGCCGTCACGCAGCCCCTCGCCGTACAACGGGTGCGGGCTGGTGAGCGTCGCCGACCAGCGGAACCGCCCGCCGGTCGCGTACCACCGCCCGTGCAGGGCACCGTCGAGCGCGGAGGCGAACCACGTCGCCGTGATCTCGCGGTCCGCGTCGACCATCCGCTCGCGGACGACGCCCGTCGCCAGGTCGAGGGTCCGCCCGGCGTACCGGAGCCCGGGCTGCACGCTCACCGCGAGGTCGACGAACGGCTGGTACGCCTGCGCGTACGAGCCCTGGAACCGCCGGGCCGACCGGACCGCGTCGTCGTCGCGCCCCTGGTCGATCGCCGCGCGCAGCTCGTCGAGCGTCCCGGGACCCACGCCCGCCGCGACCAGCTCCGCGAGCGCGGCGGCCGGTCCGTCCGGGCGGCCGGACCACGCGGTCGCGTCGTTGACCTGCACCCGCGCGGCCTCGACACCACCGTGGACCATGGCACCGAGGCGCCCGTTGCCCAGCGGGAACGCCTCCTCCCACCGCCGCGCCGGCTCGGCGAAGCGCAGCACGTCCGACGACACGTCGCTCGCGCCTAGCCCTTGACGGCGCCGAAGATGACGCCCTTGGTGAAGTGCCGCTGGATGAACGGGTACACGATCAGGATGGGCACGATCGCCAGGACCATGACCGCCATCTTGACCGGTAGGCCGGTCACGGCGCCCGTCGTGATGTCCACCTGTCCCGTGCCGCTGCCGGGCAGCGTCGCACCCTGCAGGACGTACGAGCGCAGGACCAGCTGCAGGGGCCACTTCGCGTTGTCGTTGATGTACAGCATCGCGTTGAAGAACGCGTTCCAGTACCCGACGCCGTAGAACAGCGCGACGACGGCGACGACGGCCTTCGACATGGGCAGGACGATGCGGCCCAGGATGCGCCACTCGCCGGCGCCGTCGATGCGCGCGGCGTCGAGGATGGACGCGTCGATCGCCATGAAGAAGTTGCGCAGGATCAGGACGTTGAACGCCGAGACCGCGCCCGGCAGGATCAGCGCCCAGTAGGAGTCGATCAGGTTCAGCGAGCTCACCAGCAGGTACGTCGGGATCATGCCGGCCCCGAAGAACATGGTGATGAGGAAGATGAACAGGATGGGCCGGTGGGCGAAGGAGCCCGGCCGCGACAGCCCGTAGGCGGCGAGCACCGACACGACCACCGAGATGGTGGTACCGACCGCCGTGATGCCGACGCTGACCATCGCGGCACGCGTGACGATGCCGCCCGAGAGCACCTGCGCATAGGCGTTGAACGTGAGGCCGTGGGGCACGATCACCAGGCCGCCGGCCTCGTTCGTCGCCGCCGTCGTCGACAGGCTCGTGATGACGACCGTCCACAGCGGGAACAGGACGACGAGCACGACGGCGCTCAGCGTCAGGCCCTTGGCGAGCTGCCCACCCTTCGTGGGCTGCTCCTCCCACACGGGGCGGTACTTGTTGCGCCGGCGGCGCCGGGGCGCCCCCGATCCCGAGGTGGCGTCGCGGACGACGTCCTGCGGCATCACCGCGACGTCCGCCGAGAGCTCCGGAGTGGTTCCGCTCATGACTTCTGGTACACCCCCGCCTCACCGAACACGTGCGCGAGCTTGTTGGCCCCGAGGACCAGCGCGAGGCTCACGACACCCTTGACCAGGCCCGCGGCTGCCGCGAAGCTCCAGTCGCCGTAGATGACACCCTGGTAGTAGACGTAGGTGTCGATGACTTCCGAGACGTCCGCACCGACGGCGTCCCGCTGCAGGATGAGCTGCTCGAACCCGACCGTCAGGGCGTCGCCGAGGCGCAGGATGAGCAGCAGGACGATCACGGGTCGCAGCGCGGGCAGCGTGATGTGCCACATGCGCCGCCACCGGTTGGCGCCGTCGACCACCGATGCCTCGTAGAGCTCGGGCGAGATCGTGGTCAGGGCGGCCAGGAAGATGATGATCCCCCAGCCGGCGTCCTTCCAGATCGACTGCGACGTGATGAGCACCAGGAACGTGTCCGGGTTGGTCATGAAGTTGACCGACGCCGTGCCGCCGTTGTTGACGAGCACCTGGTTGATCAGACCGGCGCCACCGAAGATCTGCTGGAAGACCGTCACGACCAGCACCCACGAGAAGAAGTGGGGCAGGTAGACGATCGACTGGATCATCGTGCGGATGCGCGGCGACATGACGCTGTTGAGCAGCAGCGCCAGGAAGATCGGCACCGGGAAGTAGAACAGGAGCTGGAAGACCGTGATGGTCAGCGTGTTCTGCACGGCATGCAGGAACGCCGGGTTGTTGAACACCCGCTCGAAGTTGGACCAGCCGACGAACGGGCTGTGCAGGAAGCCCGTGTACGGCGAGTAGTTCTGCCAGGCGATGATGTTGCCGGCCATGGGGATGTAGGCGAACACCGCCAGCAGCAGGATCGCCGGGACCGTCATGAGGAGCAGGGAGCGGTCCCGCTTGAGGCGGGCCGCCCACGAGACCTTGCGCTGCGGCACGACCGTCTTCTTGGCCTTCTTCTTCACCGGGGCCTTGCCGGCCGGCGCCGCCCCCGAGGCCTTGTCGGCCTCGGGGACGGTTCCGTCCGTGAGTCGGGTGTCACTCACTGCGCGTCCAGGATCTCCTGGTAGAACGCGCGCAGCTGGTCGCCGCCCGACGACTGCCACGTGGCGATGGCCGCGTCGAGGTCCTTCATCGTCTTGCGGCCGCGCGCGATGTCCTTCTCCAGGTCGGTGAAGGGCTGGCCGAGCGACGCGTACTGCGCCGGCTCGACGATCTGCTGGGCGAAGAACAGCGGCTCCTGCAGGTACTTGGCGGCGTCCGCCATCCAGGTCGAGTACGCCTCGACGAAGCCGGGGTACTGGACCTTGGTGTTCGCGACCGGCGGGTCCACCAGGAAGATGTACGTGGGCTGCAGCTCGGTGGCCGCCAGCTTGGTCGGCACCGGGAGCCCGTCGTCGCCCTTGGTGAAGTGGACGCCCTCGACACCGCTGTTGATGAGGTCGTACTCCGTGGTGCCGAAGGGCGCGGCGATGGCGTTGGCCAGGCCGAGCAGCTCCTTGATCGTCGCCTCGTCGGTGTTCTTCTTGAGGAACGAGAAGATGTTGACGGGGTTGGCCTGGAAGATGACGGGCGTGCCGCCGTCGGCCCGGAACACCGGGAACGGCTGCTGCGCGTAGCTCGGGTTCGAGGCGAGGTTGTCGCGCAGCGCCTCGTTCCAGCCGCCCAGACCGTCGCTCATGATGAGCGACTTGCCGCCCTGGAAGCGGGTCTTGGCCTCCGCCGTGTTGCCGGCGACCGCGTCCGGGTGCACCGCGCCGGACGCGAACAGGCGTGCGGTCCAGTCGAGCGCGGCGCGGTACTCCTCGGTCTCGACGCGGTTCACGAGCTTGTCGCCGTCCATCTTCCACTTGGCGGGGACGGCGTAGATGTAGGTCGCGGTGGTCCACAGGTCCTCGGCGCCGTAGACGCCGCCGCCCGTGAGCTCCTTGGCGAGCGCGATGAGGTCGTCACCGTTCTTGACGTCGGGCGAGACACCCTTCTTCTCCAGGATGTCCTTGCGGTAGAAGGTGGTGTCCGTGATGATCTCGCCCGGGAACGGCAGGGCGTAGAGCTTGTCGTTGAAGACGCCGAACCGCCAGGCCGCCGTCGGGATGTTGGCGAGGTTCGGGTAGTCCTTGATCTTGTCGCCCGCCAGGTACGGCGTGAGGTCCTCGAAGAGGTTGGGGACGATCTCGGATCCGAAGCGCGGGGGCATGTTCCACGTCGGGACGCAGATCCAGTCCGGCAGGTCCTTGGCGGAGGCCAGGACGGTGGCCAGCTTGTCGCCGTAGGTGTTGCCGTCGGAGATCTGGAAGGTGATGTCCGAGCCGAGCATGCCGTTGACGGCCTCGTAGTACTGGTTGCCCTTGGTGGGCGGGATGGTTCCCCACAGCGGCGTCATGGCCGTGAAGGTCTTGCCGGAGCCCGGGGGCGTCTTGACCGACTGCACGAACGAGGCCGGGATCTTCGAGAAGCCGGGCGTCGAGCCGTTCACGCTCGGGAAGTCGGGCTTCACGTACTCGACGGGGTAGTAGTTCGGCAGGTTGCCGGCCGACACCGTGGCCTGGGCGGACGGGGCCGTGCTGCCGCCGCCGCCCTCGGAGGTGCAGGCTGACAGGAGCGACGGGACGCCGACGACGGCGGCACCTGCGGCGATCATGCCGAGGAAGCCGCGGCGGCCGATCTCGAAGTCGCTCACGCGGCGGGGGCGCGTGGTGGAGCTGTTCATGTACGTCCTCACTCCTTTATGCGGACGGACCCCTGCGCTGGGTGCGCAGCGGCGGGGCGCGATGCCTGCCGATCGCCGATCTCCATCGAGCGGACGGCCCATGAACCGTGATGCTCGTCATCGAAGCGGTTCGATGATGGACCATAGCGTCGGCGTCCGGCGGGCGCAACCACCGAATGCGAGCCGAGACCGGTCCGTGACCGAATTGGCGTGATCGAGCGCCGCTCGCACGCAGCGCCCGAAGGAGTGTGTGGCAGGATCGCGGCGGCCGGGGCGGCCGCGCGGGGCGCGGCGATAGCATCGAAACGGTTCGATGTGACCGTCCCGCACGACGACCTCGACGAGGAGTGAGTACCCGTGTCCGACCCCCGCACGCCGACGAGCGCGACACCCGCCGACGCCCCCTACCGTGACGCCACCCGGCCGATCGCCGAGCGCGCCGCCGACCTGCTCGCGCGACTGACCGACGCCGAGAAGGTCGCGATGCTGCACCAGCACGCGCCCGCCGTCGAACGACTGGGCCTGGCGCCGTTCCACACCGGTGCCGAGGTGCTCCACGGCGTCTCGTGGCTCGGCGAGGCGACCTCGTTCCCCCAGCCGGTGGGCCTGGGCGCGACGTGGGACCCCGAGCTGCTGACCCGCGTCGGCGAGGTGGTGGGGATCGAGCTGCGGGCCAAGCACGCGGCCGACCCGTCGGTGTCGCTCAACGTCTGGGCCCCCGTCGTCAACCCGCTGCGCCACCCCGCCTGGGGCCGCACCGAGGAGGGCTACAGCGAGGACCCGTGGGTCACCGCCGAGCTGGCCACCGCCTACGCGCGCGGCCTGCGCGGCGAGCACCCGACCTACTGGCGCACGGTGCCGACGCTCAAGCACGCGTTCGGGTACTCCAACGAGACCGACCGTGCCGTGACGAACTCGCAGCTGCGGCCGCGCGTGCTGCACGAGTACGAGCTCCCCGCCTTCCGAAGCCCGATCGAGGCGGGCGTGGCCGGCGCGATCATGGCGTCGTACAACCTCGTCAACGGCCGGCCCGCCCACCTGAGCGGCGAGCTGCTCGACCTGCTGCGGGCCGCGACCGACGAGTCGCTCATGATCGTCTCCGACGCCGCGGCCCCCGGCTTCGTCGTCGACCTGCAGCGCTTCCACGACGACCACGTCGACTCCCACGCCGCGATGCTCCGCGCCGGGATCGACTCGTTCACGGACAACGACGCGAACGCGACGCCGACGATCGAGCGCGTCACCGCCGCCCTGGAGCGCGGCCTGCTCGACCCCACGGTCGTGGACCGCGCGGTGCTGCGCCAGCTCGAGCTGCGGATCGCGACGGGCGAGCTGGACCCCGAGCTGGACCCGTTCGTCGTCGGCGCCGACGCGATCGACCTGCCCGAGCACCGCGCCCTGGCCCGCGAGGCGGTCGCCGCCTCCGTCGTCGTCCTGGAGAACTCGGGCGCCCTCCCCGTCGCACCCACCGCGCGCGTCGCGGTCGTCGGGCCGTTCGCCGACCGCGTGCTCCACGACTGGTACTCGGGCACGCCGCCCTACCTCGTCGGTCTCGGCACGGCGCTCGCGGGACGCGTCGCGGACGTCGTCGTCGCCGAGGGTTGCGACCGGGTCACCCTGCGCGCGGCGAGCACGGGCGCGCTGGTCCGCGTCGGCGCCACGCACGCGCTGACGGCCGACGGCCGCGACGACACCGATCCCGCGGCACAGCACGACCTCGCCGACTGGGGCGACGCCTCGTGGACCCTGCGTCCCGCCTCCACGGGCCTGCTGTGGACCGGCGGCGCGTGGGTGGTCCGCGCCGACGCCACGCGCGTGGGCGGCTGGGTGGCGCAGGAGACGTTCCGCCGGCACACGCACGACGACGGCACGGTGTCCTGGCAGCACGCCGGGTCCGGGAAGTGGCTGCGCGTCCAGCACGACGAGGCCGGCACGCTCGTCGCCGACGGTGCGCTGCTCGCCGACGCCGAGCGGTTCACGCTCGAGGTCGTGCGGGACGGCTCGGCCGAGGTGCGGGCGGCGGCCGCTGCGGCCGACGTCGTCCTCGTCGCCGTCGGGAACGACCCGCACGTCGGCGGCCGCGAGACGCAGGACCGGCCCTCGCTCGCGCTGCCGGACGGCATGCTCACGACGTGGGAGGCGACGGCCGGTGCCGCGGCGCGCGTGCTCGTCGTCGTCTCGTCCTACCCGTACGCGCTGCCCGCCCACCTCGGCGCGGACGCGGTCGTGTGGACCTCGCACGGCGGCCAGGAGCTGGGCAACGGGCTGGCCGACGTGCTGCTCGGCGACGTCGAGCCGAGCGGTCGGCTCACCCAGGCCTGGCCGGCGTCGCCCGACGAGGCCGGCGACCTGTTCGACTACGACGTGATCGCCGGCGGCCTGACCAGCCGGTACGCACGTCATGCCCCCCGCTACGGGCTCGGGCACGGCCTCACGTACTCCACGGTCGCGTACGGAGCAGTCTCGTCGGTGGCCTCGGTGGCGGCCGGCGAGCCGACCGTCGACGTGCACGTCGAGGCCCGCAACGAAGGCGGGCGCACCGCGCACGAGCTCGTACAGGTGTACGCGCAGGCGCCCGCGCACCGGCTGCCGTTCGGCCGGCCCCTCGTGGGCCACGCGCGCGTCGTGCTCGCACCGGGCACGTCGACGACCGTCACCGTCCCGGTCGCACTGAGCCACCTGGCGACGTGGGACGTCACGCGTGACCGCCTCGTCGTCGAGCCGGGGACGTACGAGCTGGTCGTCGGGCCCTCGTCCGCGGTCACGGCCGGGACCGTCCCGATCGAGGTACGCGGCGAGGCCGTGCCGCCGCGCGACTGGGCTCGCGCTGTCCGCGCGGTCGACGCCGACGAGCTCGACGACGTCGAGATCACCGCGGCGACCCGCGAGCGCGGCGACGCGCTGCAGGTCGCTCGCCGCCGGTCGCAGGGTTCGGCCACCTACCGCGACGGCGACCTGCGCGGCGTCCGACGGATCGCCGCATCGGTGAGCCGCACGCGCGACGGCGAGGCGGGACTACGCGTCGAGGTGGGCGACGCCGAGACGTGGCGGACCGTGGCCGACGTCGACGTCCCCGCGACGGACGACCGCTACACGTGGGTCCCGGTCGCAGCCGACGTCGTCGCCCTGCCCGACCACGGGGACGTGCGCGTCACCCTGACCGGCGCCGCGCGCCTGCGGGAGGTGCGGCTCCAGCGGTGAGGTCTGGGGGTGCTGACTGCCCGTCAGCCCACCAGGTTCCAGCGGTGGCCGAACGGGTCGACGAGCCACGCGCTCAGTCCCGCGGGTCCCGGCGACGGCGGGCGGTCGGACGTCGCGCCGGCAGCAAGGGCCGCGGCGTAGACCCGCTCGACGTCGTCGACCTGCAGCACGACCGCGACCGTCGAGTGCCCGGCCGTGCGCGGCGAGACGGCGCCCAGCTCGGGTGCCTCGTCGGACACGAACACGGGTGCGTCCGCCACGGTCAGGGCGGCGAAGCCGATGCGTCCGTCCGGCTCGTCGTAGCGTTCGCCGACGGTCGCACCGAAGGCGGCGGCGTAGAAGGTGAGCGCCGCTTCCCCGTCGTGGACGGTGAGGTAGGGGACGGCGGTCATGGCTCCTCCTCGAGCAGGTCCGGTCGTGCCGTCCATCGTGGCACCGTGCCGCGCGGCTGTCGATGCGGTTCGAGACCAGCGTCCTGTGAAAGTCCGGACCAGGGTTGACGGACAGCGGGATATGGGCCATATTCGCTCGTTGAAGCGCTTCGATGACGTAGCGCCCTGGCAGTGAGGCGAGGACATGTTCGACGTCAACGGGTCGGAGTTCCTGATCCTGCTCGTCGTCGCCGTCGTCGTCATCGGCCCCGCACGCCTGCCGGGCTACGTGGCCCAGGTCAAGCGATGGGCCGTGCACGCACGGACACTCGTGCAGGACCTGCGCGGCCGGGTCGAGAGCGAGCTCGGCGCCGAAGCCGGCGTCGACTGGGCCGCCCTCGACCCCCGCGCGTACGACCCTCGCCGCATCGTCCGCGACGCCCTGGCCGAGGACCCACCCGCGAACCTCCGCACGTCTCCCGCACCATCCCCCACCCCGGTCGCCGACATCCCCGTCCCGGCCACCCCGTCACCCGAGCAAGGAGCACACCGTGCTGCGTAACCTCTCCGCCTGGCACCTCCTCGTCGTCGCCGGCATCGTCGTCCTGCTGTTCGGGTCCAACAAGCTGCCCGACTTCGCGCGCGGTGTGGGCCAGTCGCTCAAGATCCTGAAGTCCGAGGTCAAGGACCTGGCCGACGACGGGAAGCCTTCCCCCGTCGCCCCGATCGCGCCGGTCGAGCCCGTCGTCTCCGAGACGGCACCCGTGGCCGCGACCGTCGCGACGCCCGTGGTCGCCGACGCACCCGCGCTCACCAAGCCCGCAGCCTGACCCTCCCGTGACCGCGACCGCCGACGGCACCCGCGCCGACGCGCCCCACAAGCGCGCCGGCGCGGTCCCGCTGAGCGCCCACCTGCGCGAGCTGCGGCGCCGCGGTGGCTGGGCCGCGCTCGGGCTCCTCGTCGGCGCGGTCGTCGGCTGGTTCCTGTACACACCCGTCTTCCAGGCCCTCCAGGAACCGCTGCTCGACGTCGCCCGGGCGCGCCACGACGTCGTCGCGCTCAACTTCTCCGGGCTGGCCACGGCGTTCGACATGCGGATCAAGGTGTCGCTGTTCCTGGCCCTGCTGCTGTCCAGCCCGTGGTGGCTCTTCCAGCTGTGGGCGTTCGTCACACCCGGCCTCACGCGCAACGAGCGGCGCTACGCGTTCGGCTTCCTGGGCGCGGCGGTGCCCCTGTTCCTGGGCGGCGTGGCGCTGGCCTGGTGGGCGCTGCCGAACGCCGTGCGGCTGCTCACCGAGTTCACGCCCGACGGCGCGTCCAACCTCATCGACGTCCAGACGTACCTGGTGTTCGTGATGCGGCTGGCCCTCGCGTTCGGCGTCGCGTTCCTGCTCCCCGTCCTGATGACCGCGCTCAACTTCACGCGTCTGGTCCGTGGGTCGACGTGGCTGCGCGGCTGGCGATGGGCCGTCCTGCTCACGTTCGTCTTCGCGGCCGTCATGACACCCACGCCCGATGCCGTCACGATGCTCGCCGTCGCCGGTCCGATGTCCGCGCTCTACTTCCTCGCGGTGGGGGTGTGCCTCCTCCACGACCGTCGCCTCGCCGCGCGGCGCGCGCTGGCGCTCGAGACGCTCGACGACGACGCGGCGATCGGTCGCTGACGCCTACGCGACCCAGGCCCCCGCGCGCATGACGCGCTGCGGCGCGAGGTCGCCCGTCACGACGACGACGTCCGCGCGCCGCCCGACGACGAGCGCACCCACGTCGTGGCGGCCGAGCACCTCGGCGGGAGTCGTCGCGGCAGAGCGCACCGCGTCCACCAGCGGCACGCCCGCGCCGACCACGTGCCGCACCACGTCGAGCAGGTGCGCCACGCCGCCCGCGATCGCCCCCGCGCTCCCGTCGGCCTCGACGATCCGCGCAACCCCGCCGGCGACGCGTACCGCCATGGGACCCAGCTGGTAGTCGCCGTCATCCATCCCGGCCGCCGCCATGGCGTCGGTGACGAGCGCGATCGAGCCCGCGCTGAGCAGGTCGAACACCGCCCGCACGGTCCCGTCGGCGAGGTGCGTGCCGTCGGCGACGAGCTCGACCACGAGCTCCCCGCGCCCGGCCGCCGCCAGGCACGCCGCGATCGGGCCCGGGTCGCGGTGGTGGATCGGGCGCATCCCGTTGAACAGGTGCGTCGCGGTGAGACGGCCGCTGCGAGCACGCTCGTGCGTCGCGAGCAGGTCGAACCCGCGGTCGACGGCGGCGTCCACCTGCTCGGCGCTCGCGTCGGTGTGCCCGATCGACGGCACGGCACCGGCCGCGACCAGTGCCGCCAGGACGTCGTCGTCGCCGTCCGCAACCCCGTCGACCTCCGGCGCGATCGTCATGGTGGCCAGGTGACCCCGCGCAGCGGCGGCGACGTCACGCACGAGCTGGGCGTCACCGTCCAGCATGTCGTGCGGGTTCTGCGCCCCGCACCGCGCCCCCGACAGGAACGGCCCCTCCAGGTGGATCGCGGCGACGACGCCCTCGTCGACCGCGTCCGCGAGCAGCGCCGTCCGGGCCAGCAGCACGTCCCGCGGTGCCGTCACGAGGGACGCCACCAACGACGTCGTGCCGTGCCGCAGGTGCTCGTCGGCGGCGGTCCGCACCGCCGCGGCGTCGGTCGCGTCCGGGAAGCTCGCACCGCCGCCGCCGTGGTCGTGCAGGTCCACGAGCCCGGGCAGCAGCGTGCTCGTCGTCGCGTCCGGGACGCTGTCCGCCCAGCGCTCGGGGACTTCCCCGATCGGCCCCACCCAGGCGATCGAGGCTCCCTCCACGACGACGAGGCCGTCGTCGAGGACGTCGTGCGGGGTGACCGCACGGCCACGCAGAAGGATCGTCTCGCCAGTGCTCATGGAGGTCACCGGGCCATTGTCGCCGACCGCGAGGCCGCGCAGGGCACCGTGGCTACGACCGCACCCCGTACGCGCCGCTGATGCCGCCGATCGTGCCGCCCGCCACCAGGAACACGGCCGTCACGATCCAGGCGATGACCTTGTACTGGTCGAAGCCGGCCAGGCGTCGGCCGTCCTTGTCCTTCTGGGCGCCCACGAGCACCAGGACCAGGTCGACGAGGTACCACACACCGCACCCACCGAACGTGATCAGCTTGAGCACGCCGGTCCCGATCTTGCCGAGGTAGAACCGGTCGACGCCGAAGTACCCGAGCAGCCACGCGAACAGCCAGGTCGCGACGAACGACTTGGGCCCCACGGGCGGGCCCTGCGGCGGGATGCCGTAGCCGGCCGGCGGCACCGCACCGCCATACGGCGTGGGCTGGCCCGGGCCCTGCAGGTTCGGGTCCCCCGCCTGTGGCGTGATCGACATCGCGCTTCCCCTCGTCGCACCGTCGGTGCCGTCGTCGGCCCCGGCACGACCCTAGTGGCGCACTCGCAGCCGGCGCACTCGCGGCCGGCGCACTCGCGGCCGGCGCACGCACGGCCGCCCAGCGGCCCGGTCCGTCAGAAGAGGCGGGAGTCGACGTCGTCGACGCCGCGCATCGCCTCGTAGTCGAGGAGCAGGCACCCGATGCCGCGGTCGGTGGCGAGCACGCGGGCCTGCGGCTTGATCTCCTGGGCCGCGAAGACGCCGCGCACCGGCGCGAGCAGCGGGTCGCGGTTGAGCAGCTCGAGGTAGCGGGTCAGCTGCTCGACGCCGTCGATGTCGCCACGGCGCTTGATCTCGATGGCGATCGTGCCGCCCGACGCGTCCCGCGCCAGGATGTCGACCGGTCCGATGGCCGTCGGGAACTCGCGCCGGACCAGCGTGTGCCCCGCGCCGACGAGCGTGATCTGGGCCGCGAGCAGCTCCTGCAGGTGCGCCTCGACGCCGTCCTTGACCAGGCCGGGGTCGACCCCCAGCTCGTGCGCCGAGTCGTGCTGCACCTCGTAGAGGTCGATCACCAGGCGGTCGTCGGACTTCTGGTGCTGGACGGTCCACACCGCGGTGACACCGGCCGCCCGCTGCTCGTCGTCGGGCTCCGCGACCGCCAACGAGCACGGCGGGCTCATCCAGTTCAGCGGCTTGTACGACCCACCGTCGGAGTGCAGCAGGACGCTGCCGTCCGCCTTGACCACCACGAGCCGGGTGGCGCGGGGCAGGTGGGCGTTGAGGCGACCGCTGTAGCGTGCGGCGCAGGACGCGACGACCAGGCGCACGGGCTCAGATCACCGAGTCGATCCGCGACGGTGTGGCCTCGATCCACGAGGTGAGCCCCGCGTACGCCTCGCGCGTCATCGTCACGTAGAACTCCTCGGATCCCACCGCGCGGCACGTCACGGCGACCATGCCCGAGCCTGCGTCGGTCCGCTCGACGACCGTCAGGCCCCGGCGCTTCCAGCGACGACCCGGTCGTGGCGCGAGCGACCAGTGCCGCCACCAGTACAGGTGCTCAGCACCGTACTGGGCGAGGCCGCTGCTCCACGGGCCGGTCGCGGACCGGCCGAGCCCGCAGCGGAACGAGCCGACGCGATGCGCAAGCGTGCGCGTCCGGGAGTACCAGAGAGCCACCGCCACGACCGCGACGACCAGCACACCGACGAGCGCGATCGTGACGAGCGTGGGCACCGCGCGAACGACCTCAGTGCCCGGAGCGGGACGTCGTCGGCTCGACGACCTCGTCCACGACGATCGTGGCCTGGTTGGCGTCGAAGGAGAGGAAGCCGCCGTCCACGGTCCAGCGCAGGACCTCGCCCTGCGGCGGGTAGACGCGGATCTCGCCCGGCTTGAGCACCGTCAGCACGGGCTGGTGGCCGGCCAGGATGCCCATCTCACCGTCGCCGGCGGGCGCGATGATCTGACGGGCGGTGCCCGACCAGATCTTGCCGTCGGTGGCGACGAGGTCGACCTCGAGCGTTGCCACGGTTCCTCCTAGGTTGCTGTGCGACGCCCGTGGAGGGCGTCATCGGGTGGCTGACGAGCGCTGCGCCGGACGATGCCGTCCGGCGCAGCGCGTCGGCGTCAGACCCCGTACTCCTTCTGGATGCGGGCCCAGTTGGCCTCGAGGTCCTCGAGCCCGCCGATGTTGAAGAACGCCTGCTCGGCGATGTGGTCGAACTCGCCCGCGGCGATCTTCTTGAACGCCTCGACCGTCTCGGCCACGGGGACCGTGGAACCCTCGACGCCCGTGAACTTCTCGGCCATGTACGTATTCTGCGAGAGGAACTGCTGGATGCGGCGGGCACGCGCCACGACCGTCTTGTCCTCCTCCGACAGCTCGTCGACACCGAGGATCGCGATGATGTCCTGGAGCTCCTTGTTGCGCTGCAGGATCGACTTGACCTGCGTCGCGACGTCGTAGTGCTCCTGGCCCACGTAGCGCGGGTCGAGGATGCGGCTAGTCGACGTCAGCGGGTCCACGGCCGGGTACAGACCGCGGCTCGCGATCTCACGGCTGAGCTCCGTGGTCGCGTCGAGGTGCGCGAACGTGGTCGCCGGTGCCGGGTCCGTGTAGTCGTCTGCGGGAACGTAGATCGCCTGGAGCGACGTGATCGAGTGACCACGCGTCGAGGTGATGCGCTCCTGGAGGAGACCCATCTCGTCGGCCAGGTTGGGCTGGTAGCCGACGGCCGACGGCATGCGGCCGAGCAGCGTGGAGACCTCGGAACCGGCCTGCGTGAAGCGGAAGATGTTGTCGATGAAGAGCAGCACGTCCTGCTTCTGCACGTCGCGGAAGTACTCCGCCATCGTCAGCGCGGACAGGGCGACGCGCAGACGCGTGCCCGGCGGCTCGTCCATCTGGCCGAAGACGAGGGCCGTCTTGTCGAAGACGCCCGCCTCCTCCATCTCGACGATGAGGTCGTTGCCCTCACGGGTGCGCTCGCCGACACCGGCGAACACCGACACACCACCGTGGTTCTGGGCGACGCGCTGGATCATCTCCTGGATGAGGACCGTCTTGCCGACACCGGCACCGCCGAACAGGCCGATCTTCCCACCGGTCACGTACGGGGTGAGCAGGTCGATGACCTTGATGCCCGTCTCGAACATCTGGGTCTTCGACTCGAGCTGATCGAACGCCGGCGGCTTGCGGTGGATGGGCCAGCGCTCGGTGACCTCGAACTGCTCGCGCTCCTTCAGGTTGAGCACGTCACCGGTCACGTTGAACACGTGACCCTTGGTGATGTCGCCGACGGGGACCGAGATGGCCGCGCCCGTGTCCGTGACCTGGGCACCGCGGACCAGGCCGTCGGTCGGCTTCAGCGCGATGGCGCGCACGAGCGAGTCACCGAGGTGCTGGGCGACCTCGAGCGTCATCGTGAAGGTGCTCTCGCCCTCGCCCTGGCTCGACAGGTCGATGTCGACCGTCAGCGCGTTGTAGAGCTCGGGGAGCTGGTCCGCCGGGAACTCGATGTCCACGATCGGGCCGATGACGCGGGCGACCCGTCCCACGCCGGGCGTGCCGGCGGTGGCGGCCGTCTCGTCGACGGTGGTGGCGGTCATGTCTGGCCTCGCTTCGTTGGTGGTCTCGCGTGTGGGAATGCTGGGATGAGGTCAGGAGGCGGACGCGAGCGCGTCCGCGCCCGAGACGATCTCGCTGATCTCCTGGGTGATCTCGCCCTGGCGGGCCTGGTTGGCCAGCCGGGTGTACATCCGGATGAGGTCCTCGGCGTTGTCCGTGGCCGTGTGCATGGCGCGCTGGCGCGCGGCCAGCTCGGACGCCGCGGCCTGGAGCAGGCACGCGTAGATGCGGCTGCGGACGTAGCGCGGCAGCAGGGCGTCCAGGACGACGGCCGGCTCGGGCTCGAACTCGTACAGCGGCAGCGTCTCGGCGTCGTCGGGCGGCGTGACGCCCTCGACGACCTCGAGCGGCAGCAGCCGGATCACGCGCGGGTTCTGCGTGACCATGTTGACGAAGTGCGTGTACACCACGTGCACCTCGGCGATGCCGCCCTCGTCGGCCGGAGCCCGGAACGCCTCGAGCAGGGTCTCGGCGATCTCAGCGGCGACCTCGGTGCCCGGCGCGTCCGAGTGCCCCTGCCACTGCCCCGCGAGCTCGCGCCCACGGAACGAGTAGAAGGACACCGCACGACGACCCGAGACGTACAGGGCGACGGTCTTGCCCTCGCGCTCGAGGTGCTCGATCAACCGCTCCGTCTCCCGGATGACGCTGGCCGAGTAGGCGCCCGCCATGCCACGGTCCGAGGCGATGAGCAGCACCGCGACACGCTTCGTGTCCGTGCGCTCCACCAGGAACGGGTGCGTCACGTTGGAGTGCGTCGCGACTGCCGACACCGCCCGCGTGATGGCACGGGAGTACGGCGCAGCCATGCTCACCCGGTCGCGCGCCTTGCCGATGCGCGAAGCCGCGATGAGCTCCTGCGCCCGGAACATCTTCTTGAGCGACTGGGTGGACTTGATGCGCTGCTTGTAGACGCGCTGCAGACCGGCCATGGATCAGGCCTTCTTCTGACGGACGATCTGCTCCTGCTCGACGTCCACGTCCTCGCCGTCCGACTCGCCGCCGACCAGCGGCTCGCCGTCGAACTTCAGGAAGCCCTCGCGCACCGCCTTCACGGCCTCGCCCAGGGCCTGCTCGGTGTCATCACCGAGCTTGCCCGTGTCCGCGATGACCGACAGGACGTCGGTGTTGCGACGCAGGTGGTCGAGCAGCTCCGACTCGAAGCGGCGCACGTCCTGCACCGGGACGTCGTCCAGGTGGCCCTTGGTGCCGGCCCAGATCGAGGCGACCTGCTCCTCGACCGCGAACGGGCTGTACTGCCCCTGCTTGAGCAGCTCGGTCAGGCGGGCACCACGGGCGAGCTGCGCGCGGCTCGTGGCGTCCAGGTCGGACGCGAACATCGCGAACGCCTCGAGCGAGCGGAACTGTGCCAGGTCGAGCTTCAGCGTGCCGGAGACCTGCTTCATCGCCTTGACCTGCGCGGCACCACCGACGCGGGACACCGAGATGCCCACGTCGACGGCGGGACGCTGGTCGGCGTTGAACAGGTCCGACTGCAGGAAGATCTGCCCGTCGGTGATGGAGATGACGTTGGTCGGGATGTACGCCGAGACGTCGTTCGCCTTGGTCTCGATGACCGGCAGGCCCGTCATCGAGCCGGCACCGAGCTCGTCGGACAGCTTGGCGCAACGCTCCAGCAGACGAGAGTGCAGGTAGAAGACGTCACCGGGGTAGGCTTCGCGGCCCGGCGGGCGGCGCAGCAGCAGCGACACGGCACGGTAGGCCTCGGCTTGCTTCGACAGGTCGTCGAAGACGATGAGGACGTGCTTGCCCTGGTACATCCAGTGCTGGCCGATGGCCGAGCCGGTGTAGGGGGCGAGGTACTTGAAGCCGGCCGGGTCGGACGCGGGGGCCGCCACGATCGTCGTGTACTCCAGGGCGCCGGCCTCCTCGAGCGCGCCGCGGACGGCGGCGATCGTGGAGCCCTTCTGGCCGATGGCGACGTAGATGCAACGGACCTGCTTGCTCGGGTCGCCCGTCTCCCAGTTGGCCTTCTGGTTGATGATCGTGTCGATCGCGATGGCCGTCTTGCCGGTCTGGCGGTCGCCGATGATGAGCTGACGCTGGCCGCGGCCGATCGGGATCATCGAGTCGATGGCCTTGAGGCCGGTCTGCAGGGGCTCGTGGACCGACTTGCGGGCCATGACGCCGGGGGCCTGGAGCTCGAGCGCGCGACGGCCCTCGGTCTCGATCTCACCCAGACCGTCGATCGGCTCGCCCAGCGGGTCGACGACGCGGCCGAGGTAGCCGTCACCGACGGCGACCGAGAGCACCTCACCCGTGCGGCGGACCTCCTGGCCCTCCTCGATGCCGGTGAACTCACCGAGCACGACGACACCGATCTCGCGCACGTCGAGGTTCAGCGCCAGGCCGAGCGTGCCGTCCTCGAAGCGCAGCAGCTCGTTGGCCATCGCACCGGGCAGGCCCTCGACCTGGGCGATGCCGTCGCCGGACAGGGTGACGCGGCCGACCTCTTCCGAGACGACACCGCTCGGCTCGTAGGACTTCACGAAGCTGTCCAGCGCGGCCCGGATCTCCTCCGGCCGGATCGTCAGCTCAGCCATTGCTCTTCTCCTCGTCAATCGCACGCTCTGCGTGCGGTCTCACATGCTGTGGGTGCGCACCGGGGGCGGCACGCAGGGTCACGCTGGTCAGCTGGCCACTCGTCGCCGGGCGTCCGCCAGGCGGGCGAGCACCGTCGAGTCGACGACGTTCGGGCCCACCTGGATGCGCAGGCCACCGAGCACCTGTGCGTCATGGATCTCGTTGATCTGCACCTCGCGGCCGTAGGCCCGCTCGAGGATCGATCCCAGTCTGTCGCGCTGCGCCTGCGTCAGCGCCGTCGCGGTGGTCACCGTCGCGACCTGCCGACGGCGACGCTCCGCGATGAGGTCGGAGACGTGACCCAGCGTCGCGACGTAGCGACGGCCGCGGGGAGCAGCTGCCGCGCGCCGCGCGATCTTGTCGGTCACCGCGTCGGCGCGACCCGCCAGGATCTTGTCGACGAGCTCCGCCCGGGCCTCGCCCGGGATCGTGTCGTCGAACAAGGTCTGACGGACCTCGCGCTGGCCGACCAGCGCGCGCGTGAGGCGGAACAGCTCCTCCTCGACCCGCTCCAGCGCACCGCGCGACTCGGCCTCGGCCAGCACCGCGTGCAGCGCCAGGTGCTCGACGGCGTCCGCGAGGTCGCCGTCGGACGACCAGCGCGACGCGACGAGCTCCTGCACGGCCTCGACCGCCTCGGGCTCGGCGCCCGCGAGGATCTGGGCGACGACCGCCTTCTTGGGCTCCGCCGGGATCGACGGGTCCGCGAGGGTCCGGCGCAACGAGCCGGAGTGGTCCAGCGCGTCGACGACAGCAAGGAGCTGTTCGCCCAGCACCGAGGCCTTGGCGCCGGCGGCGCGCAGGACCGGCTCGAACCGGTCCTCCGCGGCATCCAGCGACGCCCGACTCGTCCCACGCATCAGTTCCCCTTACCTGCGTCCGCAGCGGTGCTGGCCTCGAGCTCGTCCAGGAAGCGCTCGACGACCCGCGACCGGCGCGCCTCGTCCTCGAGAGACTCGCCGACGATCTTGGACGCCAGCTCGGTGGCCAGCGTGCCGACCTCGGAGCGGAGCTGCACGCTCGCCTGCTGACGCTCGGCGTCGATCTGACGCTGGGCGTTCTCGACGATGCGCGCGGCCTCGGCCTGCGCACGGGTGCGCGACTCGGCGACGATCGCCGACGCCTCGCCACGGGCCTCCTCGCGGATGCGAGCGGCCTCGGTGCGGGCGTCCTGGAGCTGCTTCTGGTACTCGACCAGCGCGGCCTCGGCCTCAGCCTGCACGCTCTCCGCCTTGGCGAGCCCGCCCTCGATCAGCTCCGTGCGCTCGTCGAGCACCTTCTGGATCTTGGGGAGCGCGTACTTCAGGAAGAAGAAGGCAAGAACGACGACGATGACCAGCGACCAGACGATGTCGTAGGTCTCCGGCAGCAGCGGGTTCGGCGTCTCGGCCTCTTCCGCTGCGGTGATGAGGCCGGTGACCGCGGTCCCGATCACTTGAAGATGAACGGGGTCACGAGACCGAGCAGGCCGAACACCTCGATGAAGGCGAGGCCGATGAACATGGTCGAACGCAGCTGACCCGACATCTCGGGCTGGCGCGCCATGCTCTCGATCGTCTTGCCGAACAGGATGCCCAGACCGATGCCGGGGCCGATGGCGGCGAGGCCGTAGCCGATGACCGCGAGGTTGCCGCTGATGTCCACTGGTGTGGTTCCTTTCATCTGCGCGCCGCTCGGCGCGTCCGGGGTGGGGCGGCTGGTCGCGTGCTCGGACCGGCCGGATTCAGTTGGATGCCTGTCAGTGCTCGGGCTCGAGGGCCATCTGCAGGTAGACCGCCGTCAGAATGGCGAACACGTAGGCCTGCAGGGCCGCGACGAAGATCTCGAGGAGGTAGAAGGCGAAGCCTCCGGCGAGCGTCACCACACCGAGGGGCTTGAGGCCGCCCGCCGCGTGGAAGAAGAGGAACGACGTCGCCGAGAAGCACAGGGCGAGCAGCAGGTGCCCGGCCATCATGTTGGCGAACAGTCGGATGGTGAGCGTGGCAGGCCGCAGCAGGAACACCTGCAGGAACTCGACCGGCGTCAGCACGATGTAGACGAACTTCGGGACGCCCGGCGGGAAGAGCTGGCCCTTGAGGAAGCCACCCACACCCAGCGACCGCACCGCGTCGATGAGGTAGAGCGCGAACACCCACAGCGCGAAGATCAGCGGCAGGCCGATGACGGACGTGCCTGCGACGTTGAGGAACGGCACGACGCCCGTGATGTTCAGGAAGAAGATCGAGAAGAGGATGGTCGTGATGACCGGCGCGTACTTCTTGCCGAGCTTCTCCCCCAAGATCTCCTCGGAGATGCTCTTGCTGGCGAAGTTCATGACGGACTCGATGACGACCTGGCCGCGGCCGGGCACCAGCTTGGCGCGCCTCGCGACGACCCACATCATGAGGATGAGCGCGGCCGTCGCGATGAACCGGACGATCATGATCCGGTTGATCTCGAAGGGCGTGCCCTCGAAGAGGACGGCCGGCGGGAAGAAGTCCGCGAGAGACGGCGCGTGAAAACTGCTGTCATCCGCGGCGAGCGGCAGGATCGTCGCAAGGCTGGACAGGGCGGTCTCCAAAGTTCGATGCGCGGTGCCGCCTCAGCGCGGGCACACTCAGCGCGGGTCGGCCGTCGTGGTTGGGAGGAAGCCTAACCTATGAAACGCCGGGTTCTGACCCGTCGACAGGCTCGGCTGTCGGTCCCGGAGCCGGCTTCGGCTCCAGGTACGGGATGCGTCCGCGCTGCACGGCGCGAAGGTCCAGGACAGCGGACCCGAGGACCCCGGCGAACAGCACGAGGCCCAGCACCATCCGGTTGTAGAAGTCGAACCGGCTGAGCACCGCGAGTGCGATGAACACCACTACGATCTTGCCCAGCCAGGCGCCCATGATGACCGCCGTCGTGTGCGCCGGCGTCGTGTTCACGGTCCGGAGCACGGAGACGACGGTGGTGCCCGAGAAGACGAGCGCCAGACCGACTCCGATCAGGGCACCCCAGACGCCGGCCCAGCCCGCGGTCAGTGCGCCGATGCCGACGCCGAGCACGAGCAGCACCCCGAGGAGCACGAACATGTCGCGCAGGGCACGCCGGAAGGCGTCCGCGGCTGCGGCCTCGGACAGCGGGGCGGGGCTTGCGGTGCTCATCGGACGTTCTCCGGTGTCTTGGTGGGGGGCGGTGCGGTGGGAGGCGGAGCGGCGGGCGCCGCACGGTCGGGGCGTCGTCGGCCGCGAAGCGGTCCGAGCGTCGCGAGCAGGGCCAGGGTCACGCCGACGACGAGGGCCCACGCGACGACCGTCGTCGAGAACGTGACCAGTGCCGCGACCCCGAACGCGACCACGGCCGTCCAGACGTACATGATGACGACGGCCCGGCGGTGCGAGTGGCCCAGTCCCAGCAGACGGTGGTGCAGGTGCATGCGGTCGGGGTGGAACGGCGACTTGCCCGCGCCGACGCGCCGCACCATCGCGAGCGCCATGTCGAGCAGTGGCAGGAGCAGCACCGCGAACGGCAGCAGCATCGGGAGGAAGGCGGGGAACGACGCGCGCTCGGAGACGGACTCCGGGTCGATCTGCCCGGTGACGACGACGGCCGCGGCGGAGAACACGAAGCCCAGCAGCATGGCCCCCGAGTCACCCATGAAGATCTTGGCCGGGTAGACGTTGTGCGGCAGGAACCCGACGCACGACCCTACGAGCACGGCCAGGACCAGGGTCGCGAGGCTCGCGTAGCTCGAGCTCGTGTCCTTGGTGAGCAGGTAGGAGTAGAGCAGGAACGCCGACCCTCCGATGGCCAGCACGCCCGCGGCCAGCCCGTCGAGACCGTCGACGAAGTTCACCGCGTTCATGGCGATGACGACGGTCAGGACCGTGATGAACGTCCACATGCGCGTCGACCCGACGGTCACGCCGCCGATCGGCAGCTGGTAGAGCTGGACACCCTGCCAGGCCAGGAACCCCGCGGCCAGCACCTGGCCCATGAGCTTGGTCAGCCAGTCCAGGTCCCAGATGTCGTCGGCCACGCCCAGCGCGCAGACGAGCGCTCCCCCGCCCACGATGCCCACGACCGGGCGCGGGTTGTCGTAGACGGCGGACAGGAACGGCAGCTTGCTGGCCATCCCGATCGCGATGGCCATGCCGGCGAAGATCGCCATCCCGCCCAGGCGCGGCGTGGGGATGACGTGGACGTCACGGTCGCGCACGGCCGTGATCGCCCCCCACCGCAGCGCGCACCACCGGGCCAGCGGCGTCGCCAGGAAGGAGACCGCGGCCGCGATGAGCAGGACGAGCAGATAGACCCTCACCGGGAGGCGCCCACGATCGGCGCGACCTCGCGCAGCTCCTCGAGGCTGATGGCACCCGCACGGACGAGGCGGAGCGTCGACGTCGTCGCGTCGACGATGCTGGAGGCGACCTGACCGGGCGTCGGGCCCGCGTCCAGGTAGACGGTCACGGACTCGCCGAGCTGGTCGAACGCCTCCCCCGCGGTCAGCGCCGCGGGCGAGCCGGTCAGGTTGGCCGACGAGACCGCGAGCGGCCCCGTCCGGCGCAGCAGGGCGCGCGCCGTGTCGTGGTCGGGCACGCGCAGGGCGACGGTGCCGTGCGTCTCGCCCAGGTCCCAGGCGAGCGAGGGCTGCGCGGCGACGATGATCGTCAGGGCGCCCGGCCAGAACGCGTCCGCGAGCGCGAGCGCCGCCTCCGAGACGTCGGTGGCCAGGCCCGCCATCGTCGCGACCTCGGGGATCAGCACGGGCGGCGGCATCTGCCGCCCACGCCCCTTGGCGTCCAGGAGCGCCTGCACGGCCTGCGGCGCGAACGCGTCGGCCGCGATGCCGTACACGGTGTCGGTGGGGGTCACGACCAGGCCGCCGCGCGCGATCGCGTTGACGGCCTCGTCGATCGCGGGGCCCCAGCTCGTCGGGTCCCCTGCGGGTCGGATGCGCTCGTTCACGGCTGCGAGTCTTCCACGCCCGGGGCGTCGTTCCGACGCGCGACCAGCATCCGCGGGCGCCCCGTCAGGTCAGGCCTGCTCCCGACCTGCACGAACGCACCCGTGTCTCGCGCGGCGGCGCGCGCTTGCGCGTCCTGGACCTCGGCGTGCTCCATCACCAGCAGACCACCGGGGCGCAGCAGCCGGGCCGCCGCGTCGATCACCGCACGCGGCACGTCGAGGCCGTCGCTGCCGCCGCCGTACAGGGCCAGGTCGGGGTCGTGGTCGCGGACCTCGGGGTCGACCGGCACGGCGTCCGGCGGGATGTAGGGCGGGTTGGAGACGACGACGTCGACGCGTCCGTCGAGGTCCGCGAGCAGCGACGGATCGCGGACGTCACCCTCCAGCACGACGACGTCCGCACCGGCCGTCGTCGCGTTCTTCCTGGTCAGCGCCACGGCGGCGGGCGATGCGTCGACCGACGTCACGCGCGCACCGCGCACCTCGGTCGCCACCGCCAGCCCGATGCCGCCCGCGCCGCAGCACAGGTCCACGACGATCGGTGCGTCGATCGTCGTCGCCTCGTCGATCGCCGCCTGGGCGACGACCTCGGTCTCGGGGCGGGGCACGAACACGCCCGGCTCGACGGCCATCGTCAGGTACCGGAAAGTCGTCGTGCCGGTGATGTGCTGCAACGGCTCGCGCAGCCGACGCCGCTCGACGAGGACCGCGTACGTCGTCGCGAAGCCCTCCGGCGCCGGCGGCGCCATGACCAGCTCGAGCCGCTCGAGACCGAGCGCGAACGCCGCCAGCTCGACCGCGTCGACCCGCGGCGACCCGACGCCCGCCTCGGCAAGCACCCGCGCAGCCCCCTCAACAAGCTCCCGCACCCCAAGGGGCAGCCCCTGCTCGTCGCCCCCCGCAAGATTTCGAGGATCCTGTCCGCCAGACGCACCGATCCTTCGGATTCCTGGCTGGGGGGAGCCGCCGGTCACTGGTCGGCCGCGGCCGCTAGGCGCGCCGCCTCGTCGGCGTCGATCGCGGACTGCACGACCGGCTGCAGGTCACCCGCCAGGACCGCGTCGAGGTTGTACGCCTTGTACCCCGTGCGGTGATCGGCGATCCGGTTCTCGGGGAAGTTGTAGGTGCGGATGCGCTCGGAGCGGTCGACGGTGCGGACCTGCGACCGACGCGCCTCGCTCGCCGCGGCGGCGGCCTCCTCCTGGCGCGCGGCCAACAGCCGGGCGCGCAGCACGCGCATGGCCTGCTCGCGGTTCTGGAGCTGCGACTTCTCGTTCTGCATCGAGACGACGATGCCGGTGGGGACGTGCGTGATGCGGACGGCGGAGTCGGTCGTGTTGACCGACTGCCCGCCCGGACCGGAGGAGCGGTACACGTCGATGCGCAGGTCGTTCGGGTCGATCTCGACCTCGCCCTCGTCGTCCGCCTCCGGGAAGACGAGCACACCGGCCGCCGACGTGTGGATGCGGCCCTGCGACTCGGTGACGGGCACGCGCTGCACCCGGTGCACGCCGCCCTCGTACTTCAGGTGCGCCCAGACCCCGTCCTCCGGCGCGGTCGCCCCGCGCGCCTTGACCGCGAGCTGCACGTCTTTGTAGCCACCCAGGTCCGACTCGGTGGCCTCGAGGAGCTGCGTCGCCCAGCCCATGCGCTCGGCGTAGCGGGTGTACATGCGCAGCAGGTCGGCCGCGAACAGCGCCGACTCCTCACCGCCCTCACCGGCCTTGACCTCGAGGATCACGTCGCGGGCGTCGTCGGGGTCGCGCGGGATGAGGACCTCGCGCAGCCGCGCGGCAGCGTCGTCGGCTGCGGCCTCGAGCTGGGGCAGCTCCGCGGCGAACGCCGGGTCCTCCGCCAGCTCGGCGGCGGCCTGCGCGTCGTCGGTCGCCGACTGCCACGCCTTGTAGGCGGCGGCGACGCGCCCCAGCTCGGCGTAGCGACGACCCAGCGTGCGGGCCCGGCCGGCGTCGGCGTGGACCGCGGGGTCGGCCAGCTGCGCCTCGATCTCGGCGTGCTCGGCGAGCAACGGCTGCGCTGCGGCGAACGCGTCGCTCACGGTCATCTCCAGGGTATCGAGCGGCCGGGGACGGGGTGGCCCCGGGAAAAGACACAGCGCCGGCGCCCGCGCGGACACTGCCATGGAGGGCAGTCGTCCGCGCCGGGCACCGGCGCTGTGGTGGTGCTAGGCCTTCTTGCCGTAGCGGGCCTCGAACCGGGCGACGCGGCCGCCGGTGTCGAGGATCTTCTGCTTGCCCGTGTAGAACGGGTGGCAGGCGCTGCAGACGTCGGCGTGGATCTTGCCGCTCGTCACGGTGGAGCGGGTGACGAAGGTGTTCCCGCAGGTGCAGGTGACCTCGGTGGCCACGTACTCCGGGTGGATGTCAGACTTCACAAGGATCTCCTCGTTCGGGTGTCTCCGGGTCCCGCACGTGACTCGCGCAGGTGAACCGCAGACCAGCAGAACATTCTGCCAGAACCGCGCCCAGGTCCGAAATCTTCCCGATCCACGCCCCGCTCGTACCGTGGCGACCGGCCGTGCGGTCAGCAACCAGCCGCACTGGGGACGCCTGACGTCTCCCGTGGCGCCGAGGCGTCACTCAGGCAACTCCTGTCACAGGTGCGGCTGGTTGCTGATCCGCCACCCGTACGATGACGCGGGCGGGGCTCACCCGCGCACCGGCCGAGCCGATGGAGGACCCTTGCCGCGCACGCTGGTCGTGACCAACGACTTCCCGACGAGGCAGGGCGGCATCGAGGCGTTCGTGGCAGCCCTGTGCGACCGGTTCCCCGCGGGCGAGGTGGTCGTCTACACCTCGTCGATGCCGGGCGACGCCGCCTACGACGCGACCCTCCCCTACCCGGTCGTCCGCGACCGCACGTCCATGCTGCTGCCCACCCGCCGGGTCCGGCGGGCCGTGGTCGCCGCCTTCCACGAGCACGGCTGCGACCGCGTGCTGTTCGGCGCCTCCGCCCCCCTGGGCCTGCTCGCGCCGGCGCTGCGCGAGGCCGGCGCGGAGCGCGTCGTCGCGATCACCCACGGCCACGAGGTGTGGTGGGCGCGCGTGCCGGTCATGCGGTCGCTGCTGCGGCGGATCGGCGACTCCGTGGACGTCCTGACCTACATCTCCGGCTGGTGCCGCGACCAGATCGGTCGCGCCCTGTCCGAGACGGGTCGCTCGCGCCAGCAGCGCCTCGCTCCCGGTGTGGACTCCGGGCGCTTCTACCCGGGCTGCGGGGGCGACGCGGTCCGTGCCGAGCTCGGCATCGGCGACGCGCCGCTCGTCGTGTGCGCCGCGCGGCTCGTGGCACGCAAGGGGCAGGACCAGCTCATCGCCGCATGGCCCACGGTCCAGCGCGCGGTCCCGGGGGCGCGCCTGCTGATCGTCGGCGACGGCAAGCACCGCGGGGCGCTCGAGAAAGCCGTGGCGGCAGGCGGTCTCGGCGACGCCGTCACGTTCACCGGGCCGGTGACCTGGGCGAACATCCCTCCCTACTTCGACGCCGCCGACGTGTTCGCGATGCCGTCCCGCACCCGCCTCGCCGGCCTCGAGCCGGAGGGCCTGGGGATCGTGTTCCTCGAGGCCGCGTCGTGCGGCAAACCCGTGATCGTGGGTCGCTCGGGCGGAGCGCCCGACGCGGTCGACGACGGTGTCACCGGATTCGTCGTCGACCCGACGTCGCCCGACGAGATCGCCGCTCGCATCGTCGAGCTGCTCACCGACCCGGCCAAGGCGCGCGCGATGGGCGAGGCCGGTCGGGTCCGCGCTCAGGCGGACTGGCAGTGGGACGACATCGCGGCCCGGTGCCGTTCCTACCTGGGCGCGTAGCTCCCGGCGTCGCGACGGTCCGCGCTCCTACCCCTGGCCCGTGTCAGGGAGGCTGCTCGCGCAGGCGATCCCGATGTCGACCCAGTGCGACAGCTCGTCCTGATCGTCGAGCGCCCCGGACTCCACCCGCAGCCAGCCACGCACCTCTCGACCGCGCATCACCATCGGTGCCGTGCCCGGCTCCGCGAGGAGCTCGTCGGTGCGCCCAGGCGGGAAGCGCACCATCAGTCCGCCGTGGCCGCTCACCGCGACGGCCATGTGCCCGCCGACGAGGAACGCCAGCCCACCGAACATCCGCTTCTCGCTCGCCGCGGCACGCCCCGACAGCGTGGAGCGCACGCGCCCCGCCAACACCTCGTCGAACATCTGGACCCCCGTCGTCAGGCTCCGAGCATCCCACCGGCCCCCGACACCAGCGAGACCTCTCGCGCCGTCAGTCGCCCAGCCGCATCCACGTCAGCCAGGGCACCCACGCGGGGTCCACGAACGATGCCGCGGTGCGGAAGCCGACGGTCCGCACCGAGCGGGTGCCGATGCTGACGGTCGTGATGCTCCCCGTGGACGGGTTGGTCGCGAACGCCTCGTTCCCGCTGGCGATGACGACCTCGGGGCGCCCCCTACCGTCGGTCGACGCGATCCGTACCGACGATCCGAAGGTGTCGCCCTTCTCGGGCGAACCCGGGATCGCGCTGCCGGCTTGCGAGAACGTCGTCGACCCGGCGCCCGTCAGACCTGCGCGAGCGCCGCGCAGCACGGTCACCGCACCGGCGCCGGCGCGGCCGGCCACCGTCCGCTCCGAGCCGACCACGATGTCCGCGCGTCCGTCGCCGGTGAGGTCGCCGACCGCGAGGCTCGTGCCGAGCAGCTCGTCGCTCTGCGGGGACCACGCGACACCCGCAGAGGCGCGCGTCACGACGCGTACCCGAGACAGCTCCACGGTGGACCGCCCGCCGGCGATCGCGACCACGGCACCCGCGGCGGACGCAGCGCCGACCTGGGCGGCCGGCACGGCGACGACCACCTCTCCTCTGCCGTCGCCGTCCACGTCACCGACCGCGACGGCGGAACCCGTACGCCAGAGGAACGTGTTGCCGCCCATGGTGTGCGACGCGAGGGCGCGTCGCGCGAGCGCACCGCCCCCGACGGTCAGGGCGTCGCGGGTGTCGAGACCGTGGGCGCTTCCTCGCACCACGGTCAGGGCGCCCGTGCCGTCGGTGCAGCCGTTGCAGAACGTCATCGTCGTGCCGCCACCGATACCGACGTTCTCGCTCGGCGCGCCGACGACGAGGTCGGCGTAGCGGTCGGTGCCGAT
>Ga0222423_1000245_pt1 | contig 46342 bp, 44 predicted proteins | sample 3A0metagenome_FD_182472 | JGI IMG/M metagenome (GOLD analysis project Ga0222423, IMG submission 182472) | Enriched microbial communities from leaf-cutter ant dump, University of Wisconsin, Madison, United States - 3A0 (version 2) | ecosystem: Environmental > Terrestrial > Nest > Insects nest >...
CCTACCAGAGCAGGCTCAAAACCTACATCGACAGCCAGGCGCCCAACGCCAGCGTAGGCGACGTCATCGGCAAGAAAATCATCCCGCAAACCACGCACAGCGTGCTCGCGGGCGTCACCCCGCTGGCTTTGGTGCAGACAGGCCAGCAAACGGCAGCCATCCCGCGCAGCCTGCAGCACCAGTTCAGCTACACGCTGAGCGACGGCTGGGGCAACGAACTACTGAGCTACAGCGCCCCCACCAGCCAACTGGCGGGCAAGCGCCTGACCCTGAGCTACGCCCCGGCAGACCAGGCCACGGCCGACCTCATTGCCAGCTACCTGCCCAAGCCCCATGCGGACGGCAGCCCCATCCAGCCCAGCGAACTGCCCACCAGCTTGCCGGGCTACCTCATCAGGTTGAAGCCCCAGATCACGCTGGATGGGCAGGTGGTGGCGCAAAGCAGCGGCACGGTCACCATGGGCACGGACCTGCAGGGCATGGGCGGCTTCACGCAGCTGTACGACCCGATGCAGTGGGACTTGACGCCCGACAGCAGCCACGTGGCGGGACAGGCCACGGCCATTGGGATCAGTGCGGGGGGCGTCAGCGCCAAGCAGCTGGACACCCTCAAGACGAGGCTGGAAGCGACCAAGAGCCAGCTGCAAGCCAACAACCTGCAGAACCTAACGGGTGAACAAATCTCCGGTGACCTGCTCACGGCCGTGATCTGGAGTTGGTTCGCCGCCGCCGAGAGCCACAACCGCCTCTCCCAGAACCAAGCCAACATCATCGAGAACCCAGGCCTGAGCTACGGCCTGTTCCATGCCGTAGCCAACCCCATCAGCAGTTGGGGCGTGGTGAGAAAAGTGACCTTCCCCGGGGTAAATATTGACATCGGTCACATGAGGAATATCACCTGGGCCAAGGACAGCGATCCGCAGAAATGGATCACCTATAACAAGCTGCGAGGGCAGTACATGAGCGCGCTGGAGCATGCGGTGCCAGAGCGGTTCTTCAACGACCCAGCCCAATGCAATCTGGAAGGCACTTCAACCCCGGTAGCAGGGCTGCCAGAGTGCCCACAAGGCATCTCAGCAGTCAAGGCACTGGGAATTGCAGCAGCCCAGGGGCAGAAGATTTACACCATTACCCAGGCGGTGTATGCGAACAACCCGAACATCGTCAGTGCGAACCTGAGTGCGCACAGCTACGACACGAGAAGCCGGGTTCAGAGTGCGCTGGATGCGGGGTATGAGGTCACGATTCACGAGAAGCCAATTACGGAGAGCGGGTGGACAGGAGCAGGGTTCATTCAGATCGACCCCAGCACGGGGGCGGGAGCTTACTCCATTGAGGGCGGGGCTAATGGCGGATACAAAGAGCATTTGGAGAGCGAAGCTGGCATGCGATTACTGAATTTTTATGGAATAGGCGCGCCCCCAACCTCTTACGATGCCCCCCTGTTGGCTCCTGTGTATGGCTTGGCAGTGCTAGCTATTTATTCTGCAGTAAATACGGTTTCAGAGGTGGTTGAGTGCTATAAATCGCAAATTGCAGAGGCGCTGTTATTAATTACTCTGGTTATAGCCGTTGCTCTAATCGCTTCCGCTCTAACCGGTGGCGGAGCGTTGGGACCTGCCGTAGCGGCTGCAACTAGCTTCCTGATTGTGACCAATGCAAATGCGACTGCTCCGAAGAGTCCAGAGTGCGCATTACCAATTATGCGCTTACAACTTCAGGTTAGTCCTCGTGCTTCGGGCACACAAACCTTCGAAACATGGGGGCAACCCCTTGAGGGTAAAGCCGGCGTTGGGGTAACGACTCGGCAAGTCAGGGACAAGATGGAAGATATGTTCAATCAAAGGCCTTCCTGGTTCCCAGGGAGTGTGGATTTGAGAGGTATGATTATATCTATGAGTATATGCATCAAAAGATACCCTCCCTTTGGTACATCAGGAAATGCGCGCGAACAAATATGCTCGCCGGAGCAGCGTGCGTACAATGGGCTTTATTATCGGTTGGATCTTGAGAATATTAATGGAGTGAACCTGAAGGAATAAAATGGATCTATTGGAAGACTATAAGAAATCAATTGGTTTGGCGAGTTCGGGGGATTTTTCTAGGTTAAATGAATTCATTGATCAGCTTCAAGGGGTTCCCCGGCCTAGTCGGAATTTCGATGAATTCATTGCCTGCGCAGTTAAGAGTTACGATGATGCTTCATGCCCACTGAAGATAACAATTCTATCCATGCTGTACAAATTGGATGAGGAGGTTGCTTATGGTGTGGCCAAGAATAATTTAGAGGAGGTGTATAGGGAATTTCGCGATCATGGAAGTCATCTTCATCAGATTTTGTTTTCCATTGTGCGCCATGATAACTTGAGTGTTGCAACATCCTCGATTGAGTATGATAAGAACATGCGGATTGCTTTTGCATTAATAAATAATCTCGATGTAAAAGATTTTGTCGAATAATTGGTGGGAAATGAATTCTGAGCTGACATCGCTATGCAAATAATCGTGTGTGGAGCAAATTGTTAGGCCAATGCGGAAGGCAGCCCAGCATGATCCGACTTTTGAATTCCATCCAAAACTGACTCACTTCGAACAATAGTTTCCATTCAAACCTGATCCGCGTACTAGTCCTATCCTGCTGCTTTTAGAATGCGGTAGCCAACCCCATCAGCAGTTGGGGCGTGGTGAGAAAAGTGACCTTCCCCGGGGTGAACATCGGCATTGGTCGTTTGAGGAACATCACCTGGGCTAAGGACAACGACAGCAAGAAGTGGGTGGCGGACAACCGGCTGTGGGGCCAATATATGAGTGCGTTGGAGCACGCGGTGCCGGAGCGGTTCTTCAACGACCCAGCCCAATGCAACCTGGAAGGAGCCTCAACCCCGGTAGCCGGGCTGCCGGACTGCCCGCAGGGCATCAGCGGGGTGAAGGTCGTCGGGCTGGCAGCGGCCCAGGAGCAGAAGATTTACACGATCACGCAGAAGGTCTACAACGACAACCCGAATATCGTGGGCACAGCGCTGTCAGCGCACAGCTACGACACGAAAATTACTGTTGGCTTGGCAGGAGTTTCCGGGCAATATGACTACTCCCAATTATGCTTGACCTCAACGCAGGGGGCTGCATTTAATAGCGCGATCACTGCACTTGGGTTTTTGGGGCAGCGGGGAGGTTTGCTGCCAGGGACTACTGCCATTTCCGCAATAGGTGTCTATACCGCTCTCGCCATCCTATTGATAGAAACGATTCACTTTATAAATATAAATAGAGCGATAGGAGATTGCTAGCCATGAATAGGATCTGGTATTCTCTGATGTGCGCCCCTTTCATGATTGCTAACTTTGTAATTTTCAGAATATTCCTTAATGGTATAAGATTGCCACCAGCTTTCTTTGGTCAAATACTCGGGGTTACCGGTGCATGCGTGGCTGTCGCATCCATCAAAAGATGGGAATACACAGGGAAAGATTCATATGTGGCGAAAATATGGCTTTTGTTGTATGTTGCATCCGCTATCTTGAGCCTTCGTCATAGAGTATTTGTTGTTATCGCAATATCGCTTTTTTGGATAATTTTCTTGTGGGGGATTTTTCTGAGCGAGGACGATGCCGGCTGATGGGGGCGGCCAGACCAGAAAAACTATCCGTCAAAGCCACATGAATCAGGCGACAACTACCTTGACATTCACCGCCCGGGCCTGAGCTACGGCCTGTTCCATGCGGTGGCCGACCCGGTGTACAGCTGGGGCGTGGTGCGGCAGGCGAAGTTCCCTGGGGTGAACATCGACATCGGGCACCTGAGAAACATCACCTGGACCAAGGACAACGATCCGAAGAAGTGGATCAGCTACAACCGGCTGCGGGGGCAGTACATGAGCACGCTGGAGCATGCGGTGCCGGAGAGATTCTTCAACGATCCGGCGCAGTGCAACAGCTACGACAACAGTAATCCCACGGCAGGGCTACCAGAGTGCCCACAAGGCATCTCAGCAGTCAAGGCACTGGGAATCGCAGCAGCCCAGGGGCAGAAGATTTACACAATCACGCAGAAGGTCTACAACGACAACCCGAATATCGTGAGCACAGCGCTGTCAGCGCACAGCTACGACACGCAGAGCAAAGTACAACAGGCGCTGGATGCGGGGTATGAAGTCACCATCCATGAGAGGCCCATCGCGCAGAGTGGGTGGATGGGAGCGGGGTTCATTCAGATCGACCCCAGCACGGGAGCGGGGGCCTACACCATTGAGGGGGGAGCAATGGTGCCGCGTTAATTCTTACGGTTGCCTTAGCTTCGCTCTTGATCATTCCTTTGGCAATGCTTTTTGCGGGTGCCACTATTGGCTCCATAATAATTGCCGGCGGTCTTCTTGTGATATCGTTGAAACAACTTTTTGAAAAAATAGATGGCATTCTTAAAAAGGAGAATCTGACAGATCATCAAAAGAATGGAGCAATAGGATTGCTCTCGGCTCTTGTGTTGATTGGTAATGTGTTTGCTATTGTTAAGGCAGGGTCGGAGGCGGCAGTTGTGGTGGCTTTGTTTCTGATGAATATAATACTGGCTTTTTTAGGTAGACGCTGGATTGGATAGTTGCTCTTTATCAGAATTTGCTAGAATATAAAAATGTCAATCCTTAATATTATTTGGCAAGGAGTGCGCGGTGTCCTTGAGCTAATTCTGTTAATGCTGTCGGCTATATTTATGGCGAATATTGTCTTGGGTTCGATTGAATTGAGGGCTGTCTTGTCCGTAGTGCCAATCTTATTGATGCTTGTTGAACGCTATGTAAGGTTTAAAATTATCATGCCAATAGTGTTGGCCGGGGCGTTTGCTTTTTTTCAAGAGGCGCTTGCTTGTGGCTGGAGAAGAGCGCTGATAGATATATTTTGGCTATCTGCGGTAGATGCTCTTTCTCTTAATGAAACATATTTTCTAGTATTCTCCGTAATGCTATTTATCTTACTAATTTGCCTGAATGCCCGTAGGGTATATCGGCAGTGAGGTACAAGCAGGTGCTGGATACGGGACATGAGGCCATTAGCTACGAGAGAGCCCATTACGCAGAGTGGGCGGACGGGAGCGAGGTTCATCAGCGTTGATCCGGCGACGGGAGCTGGGCCACAACCCCAAGGCCATCCACAACGGGGTACAGAACCCCAGTGGTGCTGCAGCGCCTTTTGCACGATGTCACAGATCCTTGGGTCAGACCGCCGACAATGGGCCCGTCAACAACCAAGAATGAGGACAGGCATATGCGAATACCCCACCATCCTCTCCTGAGCATCGCGGCCGCGGCCCTGCTGCTGTGCGGCTGCGCGAACATGAGCGACACGCAGCGGCGCACGGCCACGGGGGCGGGCGTGGGGGCCGTGGCGGGGGCCGTGCTGGGTGCGGCCACCGGCGGGCACGCGGGCACCGGTGCGGTGATCGGCGCGGGCGTGGGGGCCCTGGGCACCTACATCTGGTCGCAGAACATGGAGCGGCAAAAGCGCGAGATGGAGCAGGCCACGCAGGGCACGGGCGTGGGCGTGAGCCAGACGGCCGACAACCAGCTCAAGCTCGACATTCCCAGCGACATTTCGTTCGACACGGGCCGCGCCGACATCAAGGCCAATTTCTCGCCCATCCTCGAACGCTTCGCCGAGGGCCTGCGCAACAACCCCGACGCGGACGTGCGCATCGTGGGCCACACGGACAGCACGGGCAGCGATGCCATCAACGGCCCGCTCTCGCTGGAGCGGGCCGAGAGCGCGCGCAACTTCCTCACCGCGCGTGGCGTGAGCGGCGCGCGCATCCAGGTGGAAGGCCGGGGCTCGCACCAGCCCGTGGCTTCCAACGATACGGCGGAAGGCCGTGCGCGCAACCGGCGCGTGGAGATCTTCATGGGCGAGCGCCCGCGCGGCTGAGGCTCAGGCCTCCAGGCTGCGCCGCAGCGCGCCCAGCAGCACGGTGCGCAGCAGCGGCTGCAGGTCCTCGCCGCTTGGCGCGCGCAGCGCCGCTTCCAGCGCAGCCCCCTGCGCCGCCACCGCCGCGGTGACCTCGGCGCGCCAGCGCGCGGCGAGCCGGGCGGCCTCGGCGGCGTCCACGCGGTCCTGGTGGGCGAGGGCCAGGTAGCGCAGGCAGGCGGCCTCGGCCATGTCCTGCAGGGCCTCTTGCCGGGTGGCCTGTACGGCGCCCTTCTTCTGGAACGCCCGTACGGCCCAGGCGGTGCCGCCGCCGAGCAGCGCGCCGAGCGCGGTGCCCGCGCCCAGGGTGAGGCCGCCGGTGCCCACGTCGATCATCGCGCCCACCTTGGCCCCCGCCGCTGCCCCGGCCGCCGCACCCGCCATGGCGCCCGCGGAGGTGGCGCCGAGGGAGGGGCGCTGTTCCGTGGCCGCAGCGGGCGGCGCAAGGGCCGCGCGCTCCGGCGGTGCCGCGGGGGCCGCGCCAAGGCGGGCGTCCAGCGTGTGCAGCAGCGTGGCATAGCGGGCCGTGCTGTCGCCGTTGCCGTCGCCGCCGTCCAGTTGCGCGCAGGCGCGCAGGTGCTGCGCCAGGACCTGCAGCGCGTCGGCGAACCGCTGCTCGTTGCGGGCCTCGCAGGCTTCGCGCAGGCGCCCCAGGGCCTGCGCCCGCGCGGGCAGCATGGCGGCCAGGCGCTCGAACAGCACGGGCTCTTGCACCCAGCTCGTGCCGAATTCGTTCCAGCGCAGCGCCAGCACGGGCGCGCCCGCCCAGGCGGGGGGCAGGGGTGTGCCGCCATCGAGCTGGAGCACGGCATCGGGCGGCTGCGCGGCTTCGGCGGCGTGCAGGCGGTCGCCCTGCGGGGTGTGCAGGGCCAGCAGGCCGTGCAGCGTGGGCGGGTGCACCGGCGTGCCGGCGATGCCCAGCGCAAGGTCGGCGGGCAGGGCATGGCGCAGCGCGTCGAAGGCGCTGGCGTCCGTGTCGAGGGTGCAATGCCGTGCCGCGCGCGCCTCGTGCCAGTGCGCCCAGGCGGCCAGGGCCAGCCGGGGCACTATGACCGCCAGCGCCAGCAGGCCCACGTACATCCACACCCAGCGGCTGCCCGCCACGCCCTCGCCCGCAAAGTTCTGCGTGGCCGCGATGTCTTGCAGGGAGAAGGGTGCGAGCCCGAGAACGTGCGTGAGCGGCCAGAACAGCACCGAGACGATGGCGTGCACCTGCACCGCGTCGAGGAAGGTGCTTTCCCAACCGAACTGGTAGCGCACGACCAGCCCGCGCAGCAGCAGCGACAGCGCGATGCCCGCAGCCCAGGCGGCCGCGCACAGGTGCAGCACGCGCTCGGCGCGCAGGGCCAGGAGCGGGGCGGTCTGCGGGAGCCAGCGCCGCTGGAATTCCACGGCGATGCGGCTTTTGGCCTTGCCCAGCGCGGCCACCCAGCCGCACAGGGTGTGCAGGGCGCCCGCTTCGGTGCTGGCCCCGGTGCCCGGCCCGCGCCATGCGCGCCAAGCGAGCAGCGCGTACATGAACAGGTTCCACGCCAGCACGAGCAGCAGGGGCGGCGAGAGCAGGTCCACGCGGTGCGCGTTGGCGATGCGGTCCGCCGCCAGCCCCAGCACGAGGGCGGCCAGGGGCAGCGCCCGGCCCAGGGTGCGCAAGCGGGTGCTGGGCTGGGCGAGGGCGGCCACCGTGGTGTCCCGCCCGCTGGCGCGCGCGACGGCGGCGGCGGCGCGCTCGAGCACCACGTCGTCCACCCCCACGCGCTGCACGCCGCGTGCCCGGGCAGCGTGGATGGCCGTGTCCAGGGCCTCGGCCCATTCCGGCGGGCTGACGAGCTGGTGCCGGGGGTCGGCCTGCTCGATGGCCTGCGCCAGGGTGATGGTGCGCAGCTGCTGCTCGGTGACGTGCATCGCGGCGGGGCTTTTTACTTGGGCCACAGGGCCCACAGGCGCAGGGGCTGCTTGAGGCGGCCGGCGATGTCGCCCGCCTCGGGGCCCCAGCCGGTGAAGTAGTCCGCCCGCACCGCGCCCACGATGGCGCTGCCCGTGTCCTGCGCCATCACCAGGCGGCCGAGCTGGGCCGTGGGGCCGTTCGAGGCCAGCCACACGGGCGTGCCGTAGGGGATGCTCTGGCGGTCCACTGCGATCGAGCGCCCGGGCGTGAGCGCCACGCCCTGCGCGCCGCGCGGGCCGAAGGCGGCGTCCAGGCCGTCGAGCGGCTCCTCGCGGAAGAAGACGTAGCGCGGGTTGCTCCACAGCAGCTCGTTCACGCGCTGCGGGTTGGCGGCGATCCAGGCGCGGATGCCGGGCCAGGTGGCGTCGCGCGTGGCGCCCTGGTCGAGCAGCCAGCGGCCCACGCTCTGGTAGGGCTGGTCGTTGGTGGCGGCGTAGGCCACGCGCACCAGGCGCTGGCTGCCGTCGGGTTCGGTGACGCGCAGCCGCCCCGAGCCCTGGATGTGCAGTACCAGCGCATCCACCGGGTCGCGCAGCCAGGCGATCGCGCGGCCCTGCAGCGCGGCCTGGGCTTCGGGCAGGGTGTCGATCTGCTGGCGCGTATACCAGGGCTTGCGGTCGAACGTGGCGGGCGGGCGGTACAGCGGCACGTTGAAGCCGTTGCCGGGCAGGCGCGAGGCTTCGACGAACGGCTCGTAGTAGCCGGTGAGCAGGCCCTCGGGGTTGCCGTCCGGCGCCTCGATGCGGTAGGGCTGCAGATGCGCCACCATCCAGGCGCGCCGCTCCTCGGGGCTGGCGATGGACAGCCGCCGCACGTCGCCGCACAGCGGCGCGAAGGCGGGGGCGGGGCGCTCGCAGTTCTTGATCCAGGCGTTCCAGGCCTCGTAAGGCGTGTCGGTGGCGAAGCCGGGCAGCTCGGCCCAGCGCACGGGTACCCAGCGGCTCCTGGCCTGGGCCAGCGGCGGGGGCAGCGGGCCGGTGTCGCCCGGGATGGGGCCCGCCGGCGTGGGCACGCCGCCGGGCGGGGCGGCCGGCGGCAGGGGCGGGGTGGAGCACGCGGCCAGCGTTCCTACAATCAGCGCGGTCAGAAGAACGCGCAGGAGTCTCGGATTCATGGGGTTGATTTTGCTTGAAGCCTTGCTGGCGCTGGCGGTGCTGGTGCTGATCGTGTGGTGGACCATGTTCTCGGGCCGCCGCCGCGGCGAGCCGCCGCGCGCTGCCGATACCGCCGATACCGAGGAGCGCGAGCCCTGAAGGCAAAACGCCCGATGCGGGGCATCGGGCGTCGTTGCGGGGCGGCCGGTCAGCGGCTTACCACTGCTGGCTCACCCGGTCGTGCACGTAGTTGCCGAACTGGCGCTGGGCCCAGGGCGTGAGGTATACGTTGTCGGCGAACACGTATTTGTCCTGGCTGGCGTCGGGCAGCAGCGTGGCGGTGGTGCACAGGGCCGAGTTGACCTGGCCCGTGCCCGTGCCGATGCCGTTGCCGGCGTCCACCGACGTGCACACCGCCGTGGTCGCGTTGTCGAAGCCGTAGCTGCCGGGCGAGCCCACGTAGTTGTTCACGTAGTACTCCAGGTCCATGTACTGGACGTTCTTGCCCAGGTCGGCCAGGGTGACCTTGAGGCCGTCGGTGAAGCCCTGGGTGGCGTTGTGCAGCAGCGTTTCCTGGCCGATGGCGATGCCCCAGGGCGTCTTGCCCAGGTCGTACACGCCCGTGAGCACCACGTGGGTGCCGCCCGCCTGCACGATGCGGCGCACCTGCTGGGCCAGCGCCACGCCCCAGGCGCGTGCGTTGGTCACGTAGTCGGCCTCGGTCATGGTGCCTGCGCGCACGGCCATCATGCCCACGATCAGGTCGCTGATGCCGCCGTTGACGAGGATGAAGTCGTTGCCGGTGAAGGTCTTGCCGCTGGCCAGGAAGCTGTCGATCTGGGCGGTGATGGTGGGCGTGCTGGCATCGCCCGCCGCGTCGGGCGTGTCGGAGATGCGCGCGTTGCCCTGGGCGTAGCTCAGGCCGCCCTGGGACACGGGCGTGACGGCCTTGCCGTAGTAGGTGGCGAACTGGGTGGTCCAGTTGAGCACGCTGCCGTCGTTGACGGTGTAGGCCGAGCCCTTCTGGCCCACGTCGCTCAGGGCATCGCCGAAGGCGATGAGGCGATCGGGCGAGATGGCCGAATCGACGGTGCTGGAACCGCAGGCCGCCAGCAGCGCGGCCGATGCACAGGCAGCAGCCATGAGGCTGCGGCGCATCCAATGAGATGCCATGAATTTCTCCAGAAATGGGGGTGCAGTTTAACGGCTCAGCTTGCGGCGGCTCGTTGCAAACGGTCACGCACGCCTTCCCACTCGGGCATGGCGGGCGGTGTCTCGATCCAGATCAGGCGCGTGCCCGCGTCGTCGAAGCTGCGCAGCACGGAAAAGAGCTGCTGCGCCGTGGCCGCCGCGTCGTCCGGCATACGGCGCAGCAGCACCCGGGCCGAGTTCGTGCGCAGCGGCGCGCGGGCGTATACGGCCAGGTGCGCGGCGTCGGCGCCGAGCAGGTCCAGCCCAGTCTGCAGCGCCTTGGCGTCCATCAGGCGCACCTTGGCGTTGGGGGCATAGTGGGCCTCCAGCGTGCCCGAGGCGCGCGGGGTATGCGCGGGAAGCTCCTCTTTCGAGAGCGGTGCGATGCCGCAGGCCGCCGCGACCTGGGCGCGCGTGATGGCGCCCGGGCGCAGCAGCACGGGCACGCCGCGCGTGCAGTCGATGATGGTGGACTCGATGCCCACCGCGCACGGGCCGCCGTCGAGCACCAGCAGGCCGTCGCCGAACTCCGCGCGCACGTGCTCGGCCGTGGTGGGGCTCACGCGGCCGAAGCGGTTGGCGCTGGGCGCGGCCACGCCGTGCACGTTTTCGGCGGCGCAGGCCGCGAGCAGCGCATGCGCCACGGGGTGCGCGGGGCAGCGCAGGCCCACGCTGTCCTGCCCGCCCGTGGCGGCGGCGGCGTGGCCCGGGCGGCGCGGCAGGATCAGGGTGAGCGGGCCGGGCCAGAAGGCTTGCACCAGCGCCTGCGCGAAGGCGGGCACCTCGCTCGCGAAGTGGGCGATGCCGGAAGCGTCGGCCACGTGCACGATCAGCGGGTGGTCGCTCGGGCGGCCCTTGGTGGCGAAGATCTGCGCCACGGCCTGGTCGTTGTCCGCGTCGGCGGCCAGGCCGTAGACGGTTTCGGTGGGCAGGCCCACGAGCGCGCCGCCGTGCAGGGCCTGCGCGGCGGCGGCGATGGAGGCGTCCTGGCGTCCGTCGAGGATCATGGTCGGAACGGCGCCATCAGAACGGTGCGATGCCCAGCAGCGCGGCGGCCTGCAGCGCCGTGGCGCGCGCGGCCTCGGGCGTGGCCGCCGTGACGTTGAGGTGGCCCATCTTGCGGCCCCGCTTGGCCTCCAGCTTGCCGTACAGGTGCAGGTGCGCGCCGGGCAGGGCCAGCACCTCGGCCCAGCGCGGCGCCACGGGCTGCTCGCCCCGGGTGAACCACAGGTCGCCCAGCAGGTTGAGCATGAGGGCCGGGCTGTGCTGGCGCGGCTGGGTGAGCGGCAGGCCCGCGAGGGTGCGCACCTGCAGCTCGAACTGCGACACGTCGCAGGCGTTCTGGCTGTAGTGGCCGCTGTTGTGCGGGCGCGGGGCGATCTCGTTGACCACCAGGCGGCCGTCCTGCAGCACGAAGAATTCCACGCACAGCACGCCCACGTAGGCCAGGCCGTTTGCTATCGAAATAGCAGCTGCAACCGCTTGCTGCACTTGCGCTGGAGGCAGATTTCCTTCATAAACTTCGGTCACGGCCAGGATGCCGTCGCGGTGCAAGTTGCGCTGCGCGGGCAGGTGCACGGTCTGGCCGTCGGCGCCGCGCGCGACGATCACCGAGCATTCGTGCGCCAGCGGCAGCATCTGCTCCAGCACGCAGGGCACGCGGCCTACGGACTCCCAGGCGGCGGCGAGTTCGGCGGGCGTTTTCACGCGGGCCTGGCCCTTGCCGTCGTAGCCCAGGCGGGCGGTTTTCAAAATACCGGGCAGCAGCCCGGTATCGACGGCGGCCAACTGCTCGGCCGTCTCGATCACGGCATAGGGTGCGCAGGGCACGCCGCAGCGGTCGAAGTGCGCCTTCTCCTGTGCGCGGTCCTGGGCGATGGCCACGGCGCTCGCGGCGGGCGCCACGGGGCGCGTTTGCGCGAGCTGGCGCAGCGCGGCGGCGGGCACGTTCTCGAATTCGGTGGTGATGGCGTCGCTCAGCTCGGCCAGCCGCGCCAGGCCCGCCGCGTCGTCGTACGCGGTGCGGATGTGGTGGTGGCTGATGAGCCCCGCAGGGCTGTGCGCGTCGGCGTCGAGCACGGCGGTGAAGTAGCCCATGGCCTGCGCGGCCTGCGCGAACATGCGGCCGAGCTGGCCGCCGCCGAGCACGCCCAGGGTGGCGCCGGGGAGCAGCGTGTTCTTCGCACTCATACGGGCGGCAGCGTCATGGCGCGCGCGGCTTCGGTCTGCTGCGTGCGGAAGGCTTCGAGCCGCTCGCGCAGCGCAGCGTCCTGGTTGGCCAGCAGCGCCACGGCGAACAGCGCCGCGTTGGCCGCGCCCGCCTGGCCGATGGCGAAGGTGGCCACGGGCACGCCCTTGGGCATCTGCACGATGCTGTGCAGTGAATCCACGCCCTGCAGGTGGCGGCTGGCCACGGGCACGCCGAGCACGGGCACCGTGGTCTTGGCGGCGATCATGCCGGGCAGGTGGGCCGCGCCGCCCGCGCCCGCGATGATGGCCTGCAGGCCGCGCCCGGCGGCGGCTTCGGCGTAGGCGAACATGTCGTCGGGCATGCGGTGGGCCGAGACCACGCGCGCTTCGTGGGCGATGCCGAATTGCTGGAGAATCGCAACGGCGTGCTGCATGGTGTCCCAGTCGCTGCTGGAACCCATCACAACACCGATTTGAATGGGTTTCATGGGGATGGGGCTGTACGCAGCCCTGTGTGTGAAGCCTCCGATTTTACTTTTTGTGCGCCAGGCACTGGACTCCCATGATCGACGTCACCGTAGAGAATTTTGAAGCCGAGGTCATCGCCGCCTCCATGCAAGTGCCCGTGCTGGTGGACTTCTGGGCGCCGTGGTGCGGCCCGTGCAAGACGCTGGGGCCCATCCTCGAAAAGCTGGAGACCGCCTACGAGGGCCGCTTCAAGCTCGTGAAGATCGACTCCGACCAGGAGCAGCAGATCGCCGCCATGTTCGGCATCCGCAGCATTCCCACCTGCGTGCTGCTCATCGGCGGCCAGCCCGTGGACGGCTTCATGGGCGCGCTGCCCGAGGGCCAGGTGCGCGCCTTCCTCGACAAGCACCTGCCCAGCGCCGAGGAGGCCGAGGCGCAGGCCAGCGAGGACGAGGCACAGGAGGCCCTGGCCGAGGGCGATACCGAAGCCGCGCTCGAAAAGCTCCAGCACGCCGTGGCGACCGACCCGGCCAACGACGACGCGCGCTTCGACTACGTGAAGCTGCTGCTGCAGCTGGGCCGCAGCGACGATGCCAAGGTGGCCTTCGCCCCCGTGATCGCCAAGGCCGCCGCCTCGCGCCGCCTGGGGGCGCTCCAGCTGTGGCTGGATGCTCTTGATTTCGTAGCTGCTCGCGCAGACGGAGCAGGCGCTACAGCCGATTTTGATGCCAAGATTGCGGCCAACAAGCGCGACTTCGACGCCCGCTACGCCCGGGCCCGCTGCCTCATCGCCCAGCAGCGCTGGACGGACGCCATGGACGAGCTGCTCGAAATCCTGATGCGCGACAAGGGCTGGAGCGACGAGGCCGCGCGCAAGGCCTACGTGGCCGTGCTCGAAATCATCGAGCCGCCCAAGCCCCAGGTGGCCGAGGGGCAGATCCCGCCCGAGGACCCGGTGGTGGCCACGTACCGGCGGCGCCTGTCCAGCGTGGTCCTGAGCTGAGCGTGGTGCGCCGGCGGGGCTGGGCGCTGCTGGCCGCGGCATGGCTCGCGGGCTGCGCCACGGCGCCCCCCTTCGATGCGCAGATCAGCGGGGTCGCTTTCTCGCGCGAGCGCCTCTACGTGCCGCCCGGTGCGTACTTCGAGGCGGCCCTCGTCGACGTGACCGGCGAGGGCGAGCCGCCGGTGGCGCTGGGGCGCCAGCGCATCGACGCGGCCGGGCCCCCGCCCTATGCCCTGCGCATACCCTACCGCCAGGCCCGGGTCCGGCCCGGCGGGCACTACGAGGTGCGGGCCGCCGTGCTCCAGGAGGGGCGCCTGCTGCTCGATACGGCCAGCGTAGCCCCCGTGCTGATCGACCCGGCATTCCGCCGCGTGGATGTGCCGCTGGCGCCCGTGCCGCCGAACCCGGCCACGGCCGCGGCGGCCGTGCCGCTGTACCAGACCTATTGGCAACTGGTGGAGGTGGTGGGCGAGGCGCCCCCGGGGCCTGCCGCCGAGGGCGCGCAGCCCGCGCACCTGTTGTTGCAGCGGGCCACCGGCCGCGCCAGCGGCTCCGGCGGCTGCAACCGCTTCGTGGCGGGCTATGCGCAGGAGGGCGGCGCGCTGCGCCTGTTGCAGATCCAGTCGTCCCTGCGGCTGTGCCTGTCTGGCGGGGCGGAGGAAATGGCGTTCTTCGAGCGCCTTGCCGCCACGGCCTTCTTCCACCAGGAGGGCCGCATGCTGGAGCTGCGCGACGGGCGCGGCAAGGCCCTGCTGCGCTTCATGGCACAGGAGCGGGGCGAGCCGCCGCTCGAAGGCAGCGAGCCGCCCCTGCTGCCGCAGTGAGCGGGGAGCGCCAGCGGCGGGCGCTCAGGCCGTGAGGCGCTGCAGGGCCTCGCGGTACTTGGCGGCGGTCTTCTCGATCACGTCCTGCGGCAGGCGCGGCGCGGGAGCGGTCTTGTCCCAGGGCTTGCCGTTGACCTTGGCCTGCTCCAGCCAGTCGCGCACGAACTGCTTGTCGTAGCTCGGCGGGTTCTCGCCCTGGGCGAGTGCCTCGGCATAGCCCTCCACGGGCCAATAGCGCGAGCTGTCGGGCGTGAGCACCTCGTCCATCAGCACCAGCGTGCCGTCGGGCGCGAGGCCGAACTCGAACTTGGTGTCGGCGATGATCATGCCCTTGGCCAGGGCGATGTCGGCGGCCTCCTGGTACAGGCGGATCGAGATGTCGCGGATGCGCGTGGCGAGATCGAGGCCGATCATCTCCACCGTGCGCTCGAAGGTGATGTTCTCGTCGTGGTCGCCCATCTCGGCCTTGGCGGCCGGCGTGTAGATGGGCGCGGGCAGCTTGGCCGCATTCGTTAGGCCAGGCGGCAGCGGCACGCCGCACACCGATTGGGACTCCTGGTACTCCTTCCAGCCGCTGCCCGCGAGGTAGCCGCGCACCACGGCCTCGACCAGGATGGGCTTGAGGCGCTTGACCAGCATGGAGCGGCCGCGCACCTGGGGCACCTCAGCGGGCGCGACCACGCTCTCGGGCGCCTCGCCCGTGAGGTGGTTGGGGCAGACGTGGCCGAGCTTGCCGAACCAGAACAGCGCCATTTGCGTGAGCAGCTCGCCCTTGCCGGGAATGGGCTCGCCCATGATCACGTCGAAGGCCGAGAGGCGGTCGCTGGCCACCATGAGGATGCGGTCGTCGCCCACGGCGTAGTTGTCGCGCACCTTGCCGCGTGCCAGCAGGGGCAGCGAGGCGAGGGCGGAGGTGTGCAGGGCGGGGGAGCTGGGCTGGGTCATGGCAGTGGGGAGAGGGGAAAGGGGTTCCGTTCGGGACGGAATTCTAGGCCCCGGACGCCAGTCCTAAAGCCCGCCCATTGTGCGCCCGTTTGGGGCGTTTGGCACCTCGGGCGGCATAACCCAGCGCCCAGGGGCGGTATCGGATTGCTTTTCGCAGACGCCGGGCGCATAGTGAATTCGCCCCGGGGATGCATCCGAGTTTTCCGGGCCAGCCCAAGGAACCGGGGCGGCGTTTGTTCAACCGTGAGCCACAAGGAGGCGTATCCATGAACTTGACGATCAGCGGTCACCATCTCGAAGTCACCCCCGCATTGCGCGAATACGTCATGACCAAGCTGGATCGGATCACCCGCCACTTCGATCAGGTGGTGGATGTCAAGGTACTGTTGTCGATTGAAAACCAGAAGGAGAAGGAACGACGGCAGCGGGCGGAATGCAACGTGCACGTGAAGGGCAGCGACCTCTTCGCCGAAAGCGCACACTCGGATCTGTATGCCGCCGTCGATGAGCTGGTCGACAAGCTCGACCGCCTCGTGGTCCGCCACAAGGACCGCATGCAGGACCACCAGGCCGATGCGCTCAAGCGCGCCTACGCCTGAGCCTCCCAGCGAATGGGCCGGACCCGAGGACACCCGGCCCCGCAAGCCGCCTTGCAGGCGGCTTTTTGTTGCCCTTTGACACACATTCGACCCCCCTTCAGACCACGGTGCATAATTGCCCCCTCACCATGAACCGTCTTGCCTCCATCCTGCCCGCTGCTCAGGTCCTCGTGAGCGTCGATGCCACCAGTAAGAAGCGTGCTTTCGAGGAGGCGGGGCTGCTGTTCGAAAGCCTGCACGGCCTGTCCCGGGCGCTGATCACCGACAGCCTGTTTGCGCGCGAACGGCTCGGCTCCACGGGGCTGGGCCATGGCGTGGCCATTCCCCACGGGCGCATCAAGGGCCTCAAGTCGCCGATGGCGGCGGTGTTCCAACTCGAACACCCGATCGGCTTCGACGCGCCCGACGAGCAGCCCGTGAACCTGCTGATCTTCCTGCTGGTGCCCGAGGCCGCGACGCAAAAGCACCTCGAAATCCTTTCCGAAATCGCCGAACTGCTCAGCGATGGGCCGCTGCGTGAAAAGATCAAGTCCTGCACCGACGCGGCCGACCTGCACGGCCTGATCGCGGGCTGGCAATCCACCCAGGCTGCTTGAGAGCGACGCTGCTGCCGTGAAGCCCAACGTCGTCAGCGCCGATGTCCTGTTCGAGGCCTTCCGCGGCGTGCTGCGCTGGGAGTGGCTGGCGGGCCTGGGGGCCTCGGAGCGCCGCTTCGACGAAGTCGCCGTGCGCGCCGCGCGCTCGGGCGCCGACCTCGTGGGCTACCTCAACTACATCCACCCCTACCGGGTGCAGATCCTGGGCGAGCGCGAGATCGCCTACCTGAGCAACGCCTCGCCCGAGGACTGCAAGCGCCGCATCGCGCGCATCGTGACGCTGGAGCCGCCCGTGCTCGTGCTGGCCGAAGGGCAGACCGCGCCCGACGAGCTGGTGTCGATGTGCGAGCGCGCGCAGATCCCGATGTTCGCCACGCACGAGTCGCCCGCCTTCGTGATCGACGTGCTGCGCGCCTACCTGTCCAAGCACTTCGCCGACCGCACGACCATGCACGGCGTGTTCATGGACATCCTGGGCCTGGGCGTGCTCATCACGGGCGAATCGGGGCTGGGCAAGAGCGAGCTGGGGCTGGAACTGATCTCGCGCGGTAACGGCCTCGTGGCCGACGACGCGGTGGACCTGTACCGCATCAACCAGACCACCATCGAGGGCAAGTGCCCCGACCTGCTGCAGAACCTGCTCGAAGTGCGCGGCATCGGCCTGCTGGACATCCGCGCGATCTTCGGCGAGACGGCCGTGCGCCGCCGCATGCGCCTCAAGCTCATCGTGCACCTGGTGCGCAAGGAAACGCTGGAGCGCGACTACGAGCGCCTGCCCTACGAGCCGCTCACGCAGGACGTGCTCGGCGTGCCCGTGCTCAAGGTGGTGATCCAGGTGGTGGCGGGGCGCAACATCGCCGTGCTCGTCGAGGCCGCCGTGCGCAACACCATCCTGCAGCTGCGCGGCATCGACACCTACCAGGAGTTCGTCGACCGCCACCGCCGCGCCATGGAGCACGGCAGCCCGTAATTCCGGGGCGGCTTGGCTATTTCTTGGCGCAGTTCGCGCACTGGCCGTACAGCGCCATCGAGTGGTCTTGCACCACCCAGCCCTTGGCCTGGGCCACGGCCTGCTGGCGCTTCTCGATCTCGGGGTCGTAGAACTCCTCGACCTTGCCGCACGAGGTGCAAATGAAGTGGTCGTGGTGCTGGCCCTCGTTGAGCTCGTACACCGCCTTGCCGCTCTCGAAGTTGCTGCGCAGCAGGATGCCGGCCTGCTCGAACTGCGTGAGCACCCGGTACACCGTGGCCAGGCCGATGTCGGAGCGCTCTTCGAGCAGCACGCGGAACACGTCCTCGGCCGTCATGTGGCGCTGCGTGCCCTTTTGGAAGATTTCCAGGATCTTCAGGCGGGGCAACGTGGCCTTGAGTCCGGTGCTCTTGAGTTCGTCGATGTTCGTCATGGCAATCTGGGACCAGCCGCTACAATGGCCCGGATCATATAGCCTATGCGACTACCCATGTTTGCCCAAGCCCGTTGCAGCGCCCGCGTGGCGCTGATTTTGTTGACCGGCGCCGCCGCCGCGGGCTGCGGCAGCCTGGACGCTTCGGGCCGCCGGCTGGCCAGCGCGGTGACGCCCTACAAGGTGTCCGTGGTGCAGGGCAACTTCGTCTCGCGCGAGCAGGTCGAGGCACTGCAGCCCGGCATGAGCCGCCAGCAGGTGCGCGACATCCTGGGCACGCCGCTCGTGACCAGCCTGTTCCACTCCAACCGCTGGGAATACGTCTTCACGCTCAAGAAACCAGGCGAAGAGATCCAGGAGCGCAAGCTCACGGTGTTCTTCGAGGGCGACCTGTTCACCCGCTCCGAGGGCGACGAGACGCCGACCGAGGCCGAATTCGTCGCCTCGCTGAGTTCGCGCATCTCCAAGAAAACCCCGCCGCCGCTCGAAGCCACCGAGGCCCAGCTGGCCCGCTACCCCGCGCCCGAGCACCCGCAGGCCGCGAGCGCTGCGGCGCCCGGCGCGGGCGCCGCGCCCGCAAGCTACCCGCCGCTCGAATCCTCGGGCCGCTGAACGTTCCCTTGCGGCGCCGGCCGGCGTCGGCCGGCCCGTGCGCCGCCATCGTTTGCAAGGAATCCCATGACTGGTATCTCTTCGCCCGCCGCCCCGGCCGCCCCCATCCGCGTGGCCGTGGCCGGTGCCTCCGGCCGCATGGGCCGCATGCTGATCGAGGCCGTGCGCGCCAGCAGCGACTGCGTGCTCGCGGGCGCGCTCGACCTGCCCTCCAACCCCGCCATCGGCTCCGACGCCACGGCCTTCCTCGGCATCGCCAGCGGCGTACCCATCACCGCCGACGTGCGCACGGGCCTGGCGCAGGCCGACGTGCTCATCGACTTCACGCGCCCCGAGGGCACGCTGGCCCACCTGGCCGTGTGCGCCGAAAAGGGCGTCAAGGCCATCATCGGCACCACGGGCTTTTCCGAGGCGCAGAAGGCCGAGATCGCCGCCCATGGCCAAAAGACCGCCATCGTCTTCGCGCCCAACATGAGCGTGGGCGTGAACGTCACCCTCAAGCTGCTGCAGATGGCGGCCCAGGTGCTGGGCGAGGGCTACGACGTGGAAATCATCGAGGCCCACCACAAGCACAAGGTGGACGCTCCCTCGGGCACCGCGCTCAAGATGGGCGAGGTGGTAGCCCAGGCCCAGGGCACCCGCCTGGCCGACCGCGCCGTGTACGAGCGCTACGGCGACACCGGCGCGCGCCAGCACGGCACCATCGGCTTTTCCACCATCCGCGGCGGCGACGTGGTGGGCGAGCACACGGTGATGTTCATCGGCGCGGGCGAGCGTGTGGAAGTCACGCACAAATCCACCAGCCGTGCGGGCTACACGGACGGCGCGCTGCGCTGCGCGCGCTTCCTGGCGGCGCACCGCACGGGCATGTTCGACATGTTCGACGTGCTGGGCTTTTCCAAGTAACGCGCCATGGACGCGCTGCACTGGTTGCGCCAGGGCGACGCCGTGACCCGGGTGACGGCGGTGCTGCTGCTGGCCATGTCGGTGGCAAGCTGGGTCGTGATCCTGTGGAAGGCGCGGGTGCTGCGCCGCGCCAGCGCGGACGTGCCGCGCGCCACCGCCGCGTTCTGGCAGGCGCCCGCGCTCGCCGATGCGCCTGGCCGGGTGCAGCCGTTCGACCGCGAGGCGCTCATCCTGCCGCTGGTGGCCGCCGCCGGTTCCGTGGCCACGGCGGCAGCGCCAGCCGTACCGGCCACGCTGGCGGGGCAGGGCGGCACCGAGCAGCGCCTGACGCGCGCGCTGCGCGACGCGCTGCACGGCGTGCTGGGCCGCCTGCAGTTCGGCCAGGTGCTGCTGGCCACCGTGGGCTCCACCGCGCCCTTCGTGGGCCTGCTGGGCACCGTCTGGGGCATCTACCACGCGCTCACCACCATCGCCAGCGCGGGCCAGATCACCATCGACCGCGTGGCGGGCCCCGTGGGCGAGGCGCTGGTCATGACGGCCGCCGGGCTGGCCGTGGCCATCCCCGCCGTGCTGGCCTACAACTGGTTCGGCCGCATCGCGGGCCGCATCGAGGCCGACCTCGAGGGCTTCGCGCGCGACCTGCGCGAGCTGCTATGCCCTTCGGGCGGCTAGAGCGCACCCAGGGGCCGCAGCCCCTGAGCGAGATCAACATCACCCCGCTGGTGGACGTGATGCTGGTGCTGGTGGTCATCTTCATCCTGACCGCGCCGCTGCTGGCCAGCAGCATCCGGCTCGACCTGCCGCAGGCCCAGGGCGGCACGCCCGGTGCGCCCGCGCAGGCCCTCGCGCTGGTGGTGGACCGCACGGGCCAAGCCTTCATCGACGACCAGCCCCTCACACAGGAGGCCCTGGCCGCCCGCCTGGCCCAAGCGGCGGCCGAGCGGCCCGACACCGAGATCCAGCTGCGCGCCGACGCGGCCGTGCCCTATGGCCGCGTGGTCGAGGTCATGGACGCGGCCCACGCGGCGGGCCTGGCGCGCATCGGCTTCGTGACCGAGCCCGCGCATGCGCCCAAAGAGCTACTGAAATAATAGCTGCTGGCGCCCGTTGCACGGGCGTTAGAGGCCGTTTTGGCGCTGAATCTCAGCTTCGGAACACGCCCACCGCCTGCGCCAGCGAGTCGGCCTTGTCGCGCAACTGGTCGGCCGCGGCGGTGGACTGGCCGGCCAGTGCGGCGTTCTGCTGGGTCATCTGGTCGATGCGGCCCACGGCCGCGCTCACCTGCTGGATGCCGCTGGCCTGCTCGGCCGTGGCGGTGCTGATCTCGGCGATCAGGCGCTCCACGCGGCGCACCTGCTCGACGATGCCGCCCATGGCCTCGCCGCCGCGCCGCGCCTGGGCGCTGCCCGCTTCCACCTGGGCCATGTTGTCGGCGATCAGGGCCTTGATCTCGGCGGCCGATGCGGCGCTGTGCTGCGCGAGCTTGCGCACCTCGGCGGCCACCACGGCGAAGCCGCGCCCGTGCTCGCCCGCGCGCGCGGCCTCGACGGCGGCGTTGAGCGCGAGGATGTTGGTCTGGAAGGCCAGCGAGTCGATCACGCCCGTGATGTCGCCGATGCGGTGGCTGGCCGTGGCGATGCCCTCCATGGTGGCCGTCACCTGCCCCGTCACCTCGCTGCCCTGCTGCGCGGCGGCGCTGGCCTCGGCCGCGATGCCGCTGGCCTGGCGCGCCGCGTCGGCGCTGTGGCCGATGGCGGCGGACATCTGCTCCACCGCCGCCGCCGTTTGCTGCAGCTCGTTCGTGGCCTCCTCGGTGCGGCGGCTCAGGTCGTGGTTGCCCTGGGCGATCTCGGCGCTGGCCTGGCGCACGCCGTCGATCTGGCCGCTCACGTCGTCCACCAGCGAGCGCAGGTTCAGCCCGGCCTGGTTCACGCTGCGCATCAGCATGCCGATGTCGTCGATGCGGTCCAGGTGCACACCCTGCTGCATCTGGCCCGCGGCCACGCTCTGCGCCTGGTACAGCACGCGGCGCAGGGGCCGCGCGATCTGGTGGGCCAGCCACAGCGAGGACAGCGCGTAGGCCGCCAGCGTCCAGGCGGCGAACAGGGCGAAGCGGCCGTCGTGCACGCCCAGGCCCCAGGCGCCGGCCAGGGCCAGGGCCGCCAGCGCGAACCCGGCCAGGTGAATGCGCCAGTGCAGCGGCAGCGTCTGCGGCAGCGAGGCCCAGGCCATCGGCCCGGTGCGCACGATCAGCCCGTGGCGAAAGCGCCGGCGCCCTGCGCGGCCCGTGCGGAAGTCGGCATAGAGCTTTTCGGCGGCCGCCACCTCCTCGCGCGCGGGCTGGGTGCGCACCGACATGTAGCCCGTGAGCTTGCCCCCGCGCACCACGGGCGTGGCGTTGGCGCGCACCCAGTAGTGGTCGCCGTTCTGGCGCCGGTTCTTGATGAGCGCCGTCCACGACTTGCCCTGGCGCAGTGTGGCCCAGAGGTCGGCGAAGGCCTCGGGCGGCATGTCGGGGTGGCGCACGAGGTTGTGCGGCTGGCCCAGGATGTCCTGCGGCGCGAAGCCGCTGACCTCGATGAAGGCCGCGTTGGCGTAGGTGATGTAGCTGCTGGGGTCGGTGACGGACAGCAGCGTGGAATCGAGCGGGAAGGTGTATTCGCGCTGGGTGACGGGGAGGTTGGTTCTCATGGGAGGGCTGCGGCGTCTGTAACCTGCAGTTACATGATTATGGAGGGCATTTGCTGCGCATCAGCGAGAGCAATGTGCGCGTGAATGGTTGTTGACGATTCGGATTTGACGAAATGACCGAAGAGATTTAAACCATTTGCTTCACTTTGATGGGAGCAAATGCGAAAAAACAACATGCTAATTTGCTCCGATGGACGAGAGTCAGATTCAGGAGCTGCGCCGCGCCCGTCTGGCCGATGCCGTGAGGAAACTGTGCGGCGGCAACGTGGCGGCATTCGGCCGGCTGCTGGGCTATGGCGGCGGCACCTTCGTGCGCCAGATGCTGCTGGGCAACCGGGCCATATCGGACAAGACGGTGCGCCGCATCGAGGCGCTGCGCGGCATGCAGGGCTGGTTTTCGCCGGTGGCCGCGCATGCCGTGAACGACGTGTCGGCCGGCTACGACTTCGGTGCGGGGCCTGACGTGTACCAGCTCTACCCCGTGGAACTGCGCCTGCGCCCGGGCATCATGGGCTATGCGGTCTGGCCTGACGAGTCGGACGAGGACGCGCCGCTGTCACTGCACAAGCACTGGCTGGCACGGCGCGGCTACGTGCCGGGCCAGCTGCTGGCGCTGCGCATGCGGGGCGCGGGCATGGAGCCGTCGCTGCATGTGGGCGACGTCTTCGTCATCAACACCGCCGACACCGCGCTGCGCGACGGGCAGGTGTTCGCCATCAACTTCTACGGCGACCTGCTGGTGCGCCGCGTGCAGCGCGACGGCACGGGCTGGTGGCTGGTGGCCGACAACCCGGACCAGGCGCGCTTTCCGCGCAAGGCCTGCGCGGGGCCGGACTGCGTGCCCATCGGGCGCCTGGTGTTCAAGCAGAGCGAATCAATCTGAGCCCCGGGGCGCCGCCGGCCGCGTAGCCGGGCGCCCGGCTGGCGAGCCAGGCCTCGAGCTGGCCCGCGGGCAGCGGGCGCGCATGCAGGTAGCCCTGCAGCAGCGGGCAGTTGCGCTGCGCGAGGAAGCGGCTCTGCCCCTCGGTCTCCACGCCCTCGGCGACGACCTGCATGCCCAGGCTCTCGCCGATGTGCAGCACGGCGGAGGTGAGCGCGCGCGCCGTGGCGCTGGATTCGAGGTCCTGCACGAAGCTCTTGTCGAGCTTGAGCTCGTTGATGGGCAGGCGGTGCAGCGCGCCCAGGCTGGAGTAGCCGGTGCCGAAGTCGTCCAGCGACAGCGCGATGCCGCAGTCGCGCAGGGCGCGGGCGTTGTCGAGCACGGCGGGGTCGGGGGTGAGCATCACGGTCTCGGTCACCTCGGCCACCAGGTCCTCGGGGCGCAGGCCGTGGACGGCCAGGGTGCGCATGAACCGGCGGGGCAGGCTGCCGTCGCGCAGGCTGCTGGCCTGCAGGTTGATGGACACGCGCGGCACCGCCAGGCCGCGCGCGCGCCAGTCGGCGAGCTGGCGGCAGGCCTCGCCCAGCACCCATTGGGTGAGGCCCTCGATCAGCCCCGATTCCTCGGCCAGCGCCACTGCGTGCAGCGGGGCGATGGGGCCCAGGCGCGGGTGCGTCCAGCGCAGCAGCGCCTCCACGCCGCGCAGCGTGCCGTCGTGGCCGTCCACCTGGGGCTGGTAGTGCAGCGCCAGGCGGCCGTCTGCGAGCGCGGCGCGCAGGTCGGCCGCCTGCAGGCCGGGCTCGGGCGCGGGGGCCTCGGGGCCGGGGCGGCGCAGGCGTGCGCGCTCGTGGCCGAGCAGCAGTGCGCACAGGGGCAGGCTGGCCTGGGCGATCTGCTGGTGCCCGGCGCTGGGCTCGCACGGGGTGCGGTAGTGGATCGCCAGGGTGCCGAGCACCGCGCCCTCGCCGTCCAGGACGGGCAGCGACCAGCAGGCGCGCAGCCCGTGGGCGAGGTAGAGCGCCCGGTGGCCCGCCCAGAGCGGGTCGGCGGCGATGTCGGCCGTGACCACGGGCCGGCCGCTCCAGGCGGCGCGGCCGCAACCGCCCATGTTCACCCCGATGGGCAGGCCGTCGATGAAGGCCTGGACCACCGGGGGCAGGCTCGGCGCGGCCAGGGCGAGCAGCCGTGCGTGCGCGTCCACCGCGAGCAGCGACACGCAGGCCTGCGGCACCAGGCGCTCGATCTGCCGGCACAGCAGCAGGGCCGCGTCGCGCGGCAGTGCGCCGCGGGCCAGGGCGTCGAGGACCTGGTTGTGGCCGTGGAGCAGGGGCGCGGCGAGGGCGGGGAACATGGCGGCGCAGGCAGGGGGTGGGGTGGTTTCCATTCTGCGGCGCGCCTGCCCGGAAAGGGGAGGCCGGGCGGGCGGTTGACGATGTTTGATGATTGGCCGGGGCTGGGCGGGCCGGACGCCCAAGCGCCTAAAATCGCGTGCAACTGCCGTGCCGGTGGGGCGCCGGCACTCCATCCCCTCCCATTCCATGCAAGACAAATACAACCACACCGACGTCGAGCGCGCCGCGCACGCACACTGGACCGCCACCGACGCCTACCGCGTCACGGAAGACGCGGGCAAGAAGAAGTTCTACGCCTGCTCCATGCTGCCCTACCCCAGCGGCAAGCTGCACATGGGCCACGTGCGCAACTACACGATCAACGACATGCTCACGCGCCAACTGCGCATGCAGGGCTGGAACGTGCTCATGCCCATGGGCTGGGACGCCTTCGGCCTGCCCGCCGAGAACGCGGCGCTCAAGAACGGCGTGCCCCCCGCGAAGTGGACCTACGAGAACATCGCCTACATGAAGAAGCAGATGCAGGCGATGGGGCTGGCCATTGACTGGAGCCGCGAAGTAGCCACCTGTGACCCCACTTATTACAAGTGGAACCAGTGGCTGTTCTTGAAGATGCTGGAAAAAGGCATTGCCTACCGCAAGACCCAGATCGTGAACTGGGACCCGGTGGACCAGACCGTGCTCGCCAACGAGCAGGTGATCGACGGCAAGGGCTGGCGTACGGGCGCCGTGGTGGAAAAGCGCGAGATCCCCGGCTACTACCTCAAGATCACCGACTACGCCGAGGAGCTGCTCGACTTCGTCACCGGCGACAAGCTGCCCGGCTGGCCCGAGCGCGTGAAGCTCATGCAGGAGAACTGGATCGGCAAGAGCGAGGGCGTGCGCTTCGCGTTCACGCACGGTATCCAAGGTGACGATGGTGCGCTGATCGGCGGCGGCAGGATGTACGTGTTCACCACGCGCGCCGACACCATCATGGGCGTGACCTTCTGCGCCGTGGCGCCCGAGCACCCGCTGGCCGCGCACGCCGCCAAGGGCAACCCGCAGCTCGCCGCCTTCATCGAGGAATGCAAGAAGGGCGGCACGACCGAGGCCGAGCTGGCCCTGAAGGAAAAGGAAGGCCTGCCCACGGGCCTCGCCGTCACGCACCCGCTCACGGGCGACGAGGTGCCCGTGTGGGTCGGCAACTACGTGCTCATGGGCTATGGCGATGGCGCCGTGATGGGCGTGCCTGCGCACGACGAGCGCGACTTCGCGTTCGCGCTCAAGTACGGCATCGAGATCAAGCAGGTGGTGCTGGTCGACGGCGAGCACTTCGACTACCACCACTGGAACGACTGGTACGGCGACAAGCAGCGCGGCGTGACCATCAACTCCGACAGCTTCAGCGGCCTGCCATACAAGGACGCCGTGGACGCCGTGGCCCACGCGCTCGCGCAGAAGGGCCTGGGGGAGAAGAAGACCACCTGGCGCCTGCGCGACTGGGGCATCAGCCGCCAGCGCTACTGGGGCACGCCCATTCCCATCATCCACTGCGAGGAGCACGGCGCCGTGCCCGTGCCCGAGAAGGACCTGCCCGTGGTGCTGCCGCAGGACTGCATCCCCGACGGCTCGGGCAACCCGCTGCACAAGCACGCGGGCTTCCACGCGGGCGTGACCTGCCCGGTGTGCGGCAAGCCCGCGCGCCGCGAGACGGACACCATGGACACCTTCGTGGATTCGTCCTGGTACTTCATGCGCTACTGCGACCCGAAGAATGCGGAAGCGATGGTGGCGGGCGGCACGGATTACTGGATGCCGATGGACCAGTACATCGGCGGCATCGAGCACGCCATCCTGCACCTGCTGTACGCGCGCTTCTGGACCAAGGTGATGCGCGACCTGGGGCTGGTGAAGGTCGATGAGCCCTTCACCAAGCTGCTCACGCAGGGCATGGTGCTCAACCACATCTACAGCCGCCGCAACGAAAAGGGCGGCAAGGAATACTTCTGGCCGCACGACGTGGAGCATGTGCACGACGAGGCTGGCAAGATCACCGGCGCCCGGCTGGTCAACGCGGTGGGCGATTTGCCCGTGGGCACGCCCATCGACTACGAGGGCGTGGGCACCATGTCCAAGTCCAAGAACAACGGCGTGGACCCGCAGGACCTGATCGAGAAGTACGGCGCCGACACGGCGCGCCTGTACACCATGTTCACCGCCCCGCCCGAGGCCACGCTGGAGTGGAACGACGCGGCGGTGGAGGGCAGCTACCGCTTCCTGCGCCGCGTGTGGAACTTCGGCGTCAAGCTCTCTGCTATCGACAAAGTAGCTGCTGACGCAAGCGTGGCGGGCGCTACAGGCCTGAAAGACGTGCAATTCGGCAAGCAGGCCCAGGCGCTGCGCCGCGAGATCCACACGGTGCTCAAGCAGGTGGACTACGACTACCAGCGCATGCAGTACAACACCGTGGTCTCGGGCGCGATGAAGATGATCAACGCGCTGGAGGACTTCAAGCAGCACGACGACGCGGGCGCGCCGGTCGCGCTGATCGAGGGCTTCGGCATCCTGCTGCGCGTGCTCTACCCGGCCACGCCGCACATCGCGCACGGCCTGTGGTCCACGCTGGGCTACGCGGGCGTGCTGGGCGACCTGCTCGACGCGCCCTGGCCCCAGGTCGATCCCGCCGCCCTCGTGCAGGACGAGGTCGAGCTCATGCTCCAGGTCAACGGCAAGCTGCGCGGCGCGATCCGCGTGCCCGCCGCGGCCGACAAGGCCGCGATCGAGCGGGCCGCCGTGGCGAGCGAGGACTTCCGCAAATTCGCCGAAGGCAAGGCCCCGAAGAAGGTCATCGTCGTGCCGGGCCGTCTCGTCAACGTGGTGGTGTAGCCATGCACAAGCGCACGCTGCTCACCCTCTTGGCCGCCGCGCCGCTGGCGGCCTGCGGCTTTCGCTTGCGCGGCGTGCCGCAGTTCGCCTTCCGCTCGCTGTACATCGCGGCGCCCGCCTCGTCGCCGCTGGCCAAGGAGCTGCAGCGCACGCTGCAGGGCTCGGGCAGCCCGCTCACCGTGTCGCGCGACCCGGCCCTGCTCACGAAGTCCGAGGCCATCATCGACATCCTCTCCGAGCGGCAGGAGCGCGTGGTCGTGGCCTACAACAGCTCGGGCCAGGTGCGCGAACTGCAACTGCGCCTGCGCGTCAACTTCAAGCTGCGCACGCCCACGGGCGAAGAGCCCATCCCGCCGACCGAGCTGCTGCAGACGCGCGACGTGAGCTACAACGAAACCATCGCGCTGGCCAAGGAAGCCGAAGAGGCCCTGCTGTTCCGCAACATGCAGACCGACATCGTGCAGCAGCTCATGCGCCGCTTGGCCGCCGCGCAGATGGAGTGACGGCGGCAGTGCAGATCGCCCTGAACCAGCTCGCCGCGCATCTGCAAAAAGGCCTGCGCCCGCTCTACACCCTGCACGGCGACGAGGCCCTGCTGCAGCAGGAGGCGCTGGACGCCATCCGCGCCGCCGCGCGCGCGCAGGGCTACACCGAGCGCAGCAGCCACACCGTGGCGGGCGCGCACTTCGACTGGAGCGCGGTGCTCGCGGCGGGCGGCTCGCTCTCGCTGTTCGCCGACAAGCAGATCGTCGAGATCCGCATCCCCTCGGGCAAGCCAGGCAAGGACGGCGCCGCCGCGCTGCAGCAGATCGCCGAGAACGCCGTGGGCAACGACAGCACGCTCACCCTCGTCATGCTGCCGCGCCTGGACAAGGCCACCAGGACCGGCGCGTGGTTCAGCGCGCTGGATAGCCACGGCGTGAGCGTGCAGATCGACCCCGTGGAGCGCGGCATGCTGCCCGCCTGGATCGCGCAGCGCCTGGCCGCGCAGGGCCAGCGCGTGGCAGCGGGCGAGGAGGGCCAGCGCACGCTGCAGTTCTTTGCCGACCGCGTGGAAGGCAACCTGCTCGCGGCGCACCAGGAGATCAGCAAGCTCGCGCTGCTCTACCCCGCGGGCGAGCTGGCCTGGGCGCAGGTCGAGTCCGCCGTACTCAACGTGGCGCGCTACGACGTGTTCAAGCTCTCCGAGGCCGTGCTCTCGGGCCAGGCCGCGCGCGTGCAGCGCATGCTCGACGGCCTGCAGGCCGAGGGCGAGGCCGAGGTGCTGGTGCACTGGGCGCTGGCCGAGGACATCCGCGCCATCAAGCGCGTGAAGGACGCCATGAACGCGGGCAAGCCCCTGCCCATGGCCCTGCGCGAGAACCGCGTCTGGGGCCCCAAGGAGCGGCTGTTCGAGCGCATCCTGCCGCGCTTTTCCGACGCCGCCGCCGCGCGGCTGCTGCAGTCGGCGCACACGGTGGACGGTATCGTCAAGGGCCTGAAGGCGCCCGACTGGCCCACGGACGGCTGGCAGGCGCTGCAGCGGCTCGCGCTGCAGCTCACGCGCGCCTGCAGGGTCTGATGAAACCCTAGACGGGCTGCCGCGCCAGGGCGCGGTAGTGCAGCAGCAGCCGCTTTTCGCCCAGGCGGGTGCGCACCACCTGGCGCAGGTCGCCGGGCAGGCCGTCCTGCAGCAGCAGTTGCTCGTCCTCGGAGACCGGGCCCGCGAACTCCGCCAGCCGCTCGTCGCAGGCCTGGGCCAGCATGGCGCGCGCGCGGCGTTCGCTGGCTGCGTCGAGCGCTCCCGCGCGGGCCGCGCGCAGCAGGGCCGCGGGGTCGCCATCGGTCTCGTCCGGGGGCAGGGCGCCCAGGCGCAGCCAGGCCCAAAGGTCGCGCGCCGCGGCGTGGTTCTCGGCCGCCCGCACGCGAAAGGCGCGCCCCCCGCCCTCCAGTGCGGTGCCGAGCTCCTCGGCCGCCTGCGCGCAGGGGTGGCCCGGGGGCCAGGCGGGCAGGCGGATCTCGGTGCAGTCGTACGGGTTGGCGTCCAGGCAGAAGCCGTAGTCCGCCAGCAGCTCGGTGTTGGACTTGGGGCCGTAGGAGATGGACAGCGGCTCGCCCGCGGCAATGGGGCGTGCCGCCACCATCGCCATGCCCAGCAGCGCCTCGGGGCGCCAGCGCAGGTTGGGGGCCAGAGCGTGGCTGGGCATGTCGGCGAGCGGGATCAGCGACTGCGTGTACTCGGCGCCGAAGCGGGTGTCGAAGTAGCGCGTCTGTATGCAGCACCAGGCCCACAGGTAGTCTTCGCGCGCAATGTGCTAGGCCGGAGGCAGGCGCTGCGCGATGCGCTGGTATTCATCGTCGAGCCGGGCGCGGCGGCGCAGGATGGCGGGCAGCATGTACGAGCCCTGCCATTGCGCCAGCAGGCCGGGCGCGAACAGCACGGGCAGGCCCGCGTGGCTGGACGGCAGCGCGCGCAGGTAGGGGGCGTGCAGGCCGTTCGTGCGGCGTTCCTCCAGGAGGTGGAGCGCCATGGTGCCCCATTCGCTGAGGCGGCAGCGGCTGTCGTGTGCCGCGCGGCCGATGGCCGAGGTGTGCGCCGCCCCGAGCGGGAGCAGCAGGTGGCGCGGAATGTGCAGCACCAGGGCGCCTTCGGGGAAGGGGGCGCTGGCGCACAGCTCGCGCTGGCCGTTGGGTTCCACGCGGAAATGCACGCCCGCGCAATGCCCGCCCTGGGCCTGGACCCAGGCCAGCAGGCGCAGCAGCACGGCATGGGCGGGAGCGTCGGGCGCAGGGCGGTCGGGCATGGCGGGCCTCCGGGGCGATGCTATGCGGGCGGCGCTCCCAGTGCAAGGCGGGCCTTGTCCACCCACATCTGCAGGCTGTCCACCAGGTCCTTGTGGCTGAACGAGCAGCTTTCCTCGGTGAACAGCGCGCCCGCCTCCAGCCGGTCCAGCAGGCCCAGCAGCACCTCGCCGTAGCGCGGCGGCAGCGCGGCCAGCAGCACGGCGTGGCCGCGCGCGGCGGCGCTGAAGGCGTGGTTGGTGGTGCGCATGTCGCGCAGGGCCTGCAGGTCGCTGTGCAGGTTGTCCAGCTGGAGGGCGGCGAGGTCGGCGGTCATGACAGGCGAGCCTACAGCACCCGCTTGCGGATTTGCACCACCACCACCTCAGCTACCACCACCACGGCGAAGGTGGCGGCGAGCACCAGCGCTACGCGGTTCCAGTGGAACAGATCGATGGCGGTGTTGAGCACCACGCCGATGCCGCCCGCGCCCACGAGGCCGAGCACGCCCGACTCGCGCACGTTGATGTCCCAGCGCAGCAGCGCCACCGACCAGAAGGCAGGCTTGATGTGCGGCCAATGGCCGTACCAGAGCTGCGCGAAGCGCGAGGCGCCCGCGGCCTGCAGTGCCTCGATGGGGCCGCGCGGCGCCTGCTCCAGCGCCTCGCCCACCAGTTTGCCGACGAAGCCCACCGAGCGCAGCGCGATCGCCAGCATGCCCGCCAGCGGCCCCGGCCCGAAGATGGCCACGAACAGCAGCGCCCACACGAGCGAATTGACCGAGCGGCTCGCCACCAGCAGCACGCGCGCGATGAAGTTCAGCGCCCGGCTGCGCGTGACGTTGGGCGCCACCATCACGCCCAGGGGCAGCGCCAGGGCCAGGGCCAGCAGCGTGCCCAGCGTGGCCATGTGCAGCGTTTCCATGAGCGCGGAGTGCACGCCTTCGCGGTAATAGCCCCAGTCCACGGGCCACATGCGCCGCAGCATGTCGGCCATCTGCTCGGGCGCGTCGGCCAGGAACTCGGGAATGACTTCGACCGTGCGCACGGCCTGCACGATGGCGGCCACGGTGAACAGCCACAGCGCGTAGCGCAGCAGGCGCTGGCCTGTGCCGTGGCGCTGCCATTGCATTGCGTGCTCAGACATCGAGGGCCTTTCGCACGGCATTCACCACGATTTCGCCCACGACGATGATGGCGATCACGGTGGCCAGGATGGTGAACACGAAGCTGTACTCGTAGCGCAAGAAGGCCGCGAACAGCGCGCCGCCGATGCCGCCCGCGCCCACGATGCCGACCATGGTGGAGTTGCGCAGGTTGGAGTCGAGCTGGTAGGTGGAAAAGCCCACGAAGCGCGAGGCCACCTGCGGCAGCACGCCGAACAGCACCACGTTGGCGAACGAGGCGCCCGTGGCGCGCATCGCCTCGATGGGCTTGGGCGAGATTTCCTCGATCGCGTCGGCGAACAGCTTGCCCACGAAGCCCACGGTGGCCACCACCAGCGCCAGGATGCCCGCCAGCGGCCCGAAGCCCACGGCCTTCACGAATAGGATGGCGCTGATGACCGGGTGCAGCGCGCGGCATGCGGCGATCAGGGTGCGGCCGGCCATGCGCAGCGGGGCGGGCGAGAGGTTGGCCGCCGCGAGCAGGCCCACGGGCAGGCTCAGCAGCAGGCCGAGCACGGTCGCCAGCACGGCGATCTGCAGCGTTTCCTTGATGCCCTGCCAGAGGTCGTCCATCTTGCCCAGCTCGGGCGGGAACATGCGGGCTATGAACTTCGCGCCTTGCTCCCAGCCGGAGGCCAGGCGCTCGGCCGACACGCCCATGCCCGCGAGGCTCCAGGCGCAGTAGCCCAGCACGGCGGCCAGGGCCAGCTTGTGGCTTGTGCTCCAGGCGAAGGGGCTGGGAATGGTGGGCTTCATTCCAGCCATGCCTTGCCGCCGTAGATCGTGTGCAGGTGGTCTTCGGTCAGGCCGCCGGGCGGGCCGTCGTAGACCACGTGGCCGCCTGTCATGCCGACGATGCGGTCGGAGTAGCGGCGCGCCAGCTCCACGTCGTGGATGTTGACCATCACCGGGATGCGGCGCTGCACGCCCTGTTCGCGCAGCAACTGGATGATCTCCACCGAGGTCTTGGGATCGAGCGACGAAGTGGGCTCGTCGGCCAGCAGCACGGCGGGCTGTTGCATCAGCGCGCGCGCGATGCCCACGCGCTGGCGCTGGCCGCCGCTCAGCGCGTCGGCGCGCTGGCCGGCGAACGCGGCCAGGCCCACGGTATCGAGCAGCGCATGGGCGCGCTCCACGTCCTCGGGGTTGAATTGGCGCCGCCATGCGCGCCAGGCCGAGAGGTAGCCCAGGCGGCCGGTGAGCACGTTCTCCATGACCGACAGGCGCTCCACGAGGTTGTATTCCTGGAACACCATGCCGATGTGCCGGCGCGCGCGGCGCAGCACGCGGCCCTGCAGTTGGGCCATGTCCACGCGCTCGCCCGGCAGATCCAGCAGGATGCGGCCCGATGTGGGCGCGACCAGCCGGTTGATGCAGCGGATCAGCGTGGACTTGCCCGTGCCCGAGGGGCCGATGATGCTCGTGAGCCCCGTGCCCTCGATGGCGAGGTCGATCGACTTGAGCACTGGCGCGCCGGGCTTGTACTCCTTGACCAGCCGTTCGATGTGCAGCGCGCCGCTCACTTCTTGCCCGCGGCGGCCTTGTCAAAGGCCTCGCGCGTGAACAGCTCGCCGGCCGACGTGGCCACGGTGCGCACCAACTCCCAGTCCTTCTGGTAGGTGATGGGCAGGAAGCGGTCGCCGCCCAGGCCCTTGGCCATTTCGGCCGGCACCTTGTAGTCGAAGAAGCACTGCTTGATCTTGTCCTGCAGCGCGGGCGCCAGGTTGTACGCGTAGGCGTAGGCGTCCGTGGGGAACATCTGGCTGGTGTAGAGCACGCGGAAATCGTCGCCCTTGACCACGCCGCGCTCGGTCATGTGCTGCAGCACGTCGCTGGCCACGGGGGCGGCGTCGTAGTCGCCCGTCTTCACGCCCAGGATGGACTGGTCGTGCTTGCCCGAGTAGACCACCTTGTAGTCGGTGTCGGGCGTCAGGCCGATCTTGGGGAACAGCGCGCGTGGCGCCAGGTTGCCCGAGTTGGACGAGGGCGAGGTGTGCGCGATGCGCTTGCCCTTCAGGTCTTCGAGCTTCTGGTAGGGGCTGTCCTTGCGCACGATCATCTTCAGGTACATGCCCACCGGGCCCTGGTCGTTGCCGCGGATGGCGAACGGCACGGCGCCCGACAGGTTCACAGCGAAGTTCACCGGGCCCGGTGAGAACGCGGCGATGTGCAGGCGGCCCGAGCGCATGGCCTCGATCTGCGCGGCGTTGGACTGCACGGGGAAGAACACCACCTTCTTGCCCACGCACTGCGACAGGTGGCCCATGAAGGGGCGGAACAGCTTCTCGTAGATGGAGGGGTCTTCCACGGGCGTGAAGGCGAACACCAGCGTGCCCGGGTCCTTCAGGCGCTTGGGGTCGGTGGGCGTGTCGGCCACCAGGTCGCGGTTGGCGTCGCAGAACTGCGCGTCGAGGTCGCCGCGGTGGGCGCAGGCGTCCTGCGCCTGGGCGCCGACGGCGGCCAGCAGCACGGCGGCGGCGAAGGCGCCGCGCAGGACGAAGGGGGTGGAGGGGGTGTGGGGCATGGCGTTCCTTGCAGGCGATCCGAAAAGATGGATCCGACTATAGGAAGCCGTCCCGCACACGGCGGCGCTATCCTTTCGGCCTGCCTTCAGGGAGCTTGCAATTGCCTTTCAAAACCGACCGGAGTAACCCTATGCGCCAGAGGCGGTGCACATGAGGGTGCTCGTTGTCGAGGACGACTTCGACCTCAGCGGCGCGCTCATGCGGCTGCTCACGCGCAGGGGCTTTCATGTCACGCACTGCACCCACGGCACCGAAGCCCTTCGGCTGCTGGAGCAGGAACTGTTCGAGCTGGTCGTGCTCGACCTGGGCTTGCCGGGCATGGACGGGCTGCAGCTCCTGCAGCGCCTGCGCGGCCGGGGGCTCGCGCTGCCCGTGCTCGTGCTGACCGCGCGCGGCGCCGTGGGCGACCGTGTGGCGGGGCTCAATGCGGGGGCGGACGACTACCTGGCCAAGCCCTTCGACCCCGACGAGCTGGAGGCTCGCCTGCGCGCCCTGGCGCGCCGCGCAGGCGTGCAAGACGAGCCGCGCTGCGGCGAACTGCGCCTGGACCGCGGCGCGGGCGCCTTCTACTGGGGTACGCAGGCTCTGGAGCTCACACCGCGCGAGAGCGCGCTGCTTGCGGGCCTCATGGAGCACCCGGGCCGTGCCATCACCAAGGCCCGGCTCACCGTGCTGGCCTTCGGCGCCGAGCCGCCGAGCCAGCCCGACGCCGTGGAGGTGGTGGTGCACCGCCTGCGCAAGAAGCTGGCCCACACGCAGGTGCAGATCACCACGCTGCGCGGCCTGGGCTACCTGATCCAGGACGCTGCGCCGCCCCATGGCTGAAACCCCGCAACGCGGCGGCCGCTCGGTGCGGCGGCAACTGCTGCTGTGGCTGGCACTGCCGGTGGCGTTGTTCATCCTGGTGGATGCCTGGGCCTCGTACCGCGCGGCGCTCGATACGGCGCAGCGCGCGTTCGACCGGCTGCTGGTCACCTCGGCCCATGCGCTGGCGGATCTGATCCACCTGGAGCGGGGTGAGCTGCAGATCACGCTGCCGCACGCGGCGCTGGAGCTGTACGGCGACGAGGCCGAGGTGGCCGGGCGCAGCGGCGACGAAGTCAAGCGCAGCCGCATGATCTACCGCGTGAGCTACCTGAACGGCGAATACCTTGCGGGCGAGCGCGCCGTGGTGCCCTACCAGGGCATTGCGCCTGTGCACCCGCGCTACGGCGCGCGCCTGGCGCTCTACGCCACGCAGCTGGCCGGCGAGAGCGTGCGCATGGCGGCGCTGTGGCAGCCCGTGGAAACCTACGAGGGCCTACGCTATGTGGTGGTGCAGGTGGGTGAGCCCTCGGCCTATCGTGACCGTATCGCGCGCGGCATCCTGTGGCAGACGCTGGCGCGCCAGGCGGCGCTGCTCGCGCTGCTGCTGGTGCTGATCTGGTGTGTGGCCACCGTGGCGCTGCGGCCCCTGCGCGTGTTCGCGCGCCAACTGGAGGAGCGCGCTGCCACGGATCTGGAGCCCGTGGCCGTGCAGCCGCGCACGCCCCAGGAGCTGCTGCCTGCGGTGAGCGCCTTCAACGGCCTGCTGGAGCGTGCGCGCGAGTCGCAGGCTGCGCAGCAGCGCTTCGTGGCCGATGCCTCGCACCAGTTGCGCACGCCGCTGGCGGTGCTGCAGTTGCAGGCCCACGCGGGCCTGGCGGGCGAGGTGCCCGCGCGCGAGGCGCTGGAGCAGGTGGCGGCCACCACGCGGCGCACCAGCCGCGTGGTGCAGCAATTGCTGACCTGGAACCGGGCGCGTTCGGGCGTGCCGCAGGAGCAGACCATGGCCGTGGACTTGCGCACCCTCGTGGAGGAGGTGGCTGTGGAACTGTCGCCCTTGGTGGCCACGCGTCGCCAGGACTTTCACTTCGAGGCCGAGCCCTGCCCCTGGCACGGCCCGGCCTGGATGGTGCGCGAAATCGCCATGAACCTGCTGCACAACGCGCTGAGCTACACGCCCGAGGGGGGCGCGCTGGGCGTGCGGCTGGAGCAGGGCGCGCAGGGCATCCGCCTCGTGGTGCACGACGACGGGCCGGGCCTGTCCGCGCAGATGCAGCGCGACCTGTTCGTCCCCTTCGTGAGCGGCGACGCGCGCGGCCGCGGCGCGGGCCTGGGCTTGGCCATCTGCCGCGATCTGGCCCAGGCTTGCGGCGGACGGCTGCGGGTGGAGAACCGGGTGGCGGACGGGGCCGTGCGAGGGCTCAATGCCACGCTGTGGCTGCCGCTGCACGCGGCGGCTTGATGCGTCAAAATCCAGTTCATGAACGCCCTCAACGTCGTCGAAACCATGCAGGCCCTGGGTTCCCAGGCAAAAGCGGCCTCAGCGCTTATGGCGCGCGCGCCAGCAGCTATCAAAAACAAAGCACTCCTGGCGCTGGCGCGGCGGCTGCGCGAGGCGGCTCCCGCGCTGCAGGCCGACAACGCGCGCGACCTGGAGCGCGCGGTGGCGGCCGGGCTCGATGCGCCCATGGTGGACCGGCTCAAGCTCACGCCCAAGGTGATCGAGACCTGCGCGCTGGGCTGCGAGCAACTCGCCGCCATGCCCGAGCTGATCGGCGATGTGACCGGCCTCAAGCAGCAGCCCAGCGGCATCCGCGTGGGGCAGATGCGCGTGCCCATCGGCGTGTTCGGCATGATCTACGAGAGCCGCCCGAACGTGACCATCGAGGCCGCGAGCCTGTCGATCAAGAGCGGCAACGCCTGCATCCTGCGCGGTGGCTCCGAGGCCATCGAGTCGAACAAGGCGCTGGCGCGCATCGTGCGGCAGGCGCTGGCCGAGGCCGGCCTGCCCGAGGATGCGGTGCAGCTCGTGCCCACCACCGACCGCGCGGCCGTGGGCCAGCTCATCGCCATGCCCGCGTATGTGGACGTGATCATCCCGCGCGGCGGCAAGGGGCTGATCGAGCGCATCAGCGCGGAGGCCAAGGTGCCCGTCATCAAGCACCTGGACGGCAACTGCCACACCTACGTGGACGACCCCTGCGACGTGGACATGGCCGTGAAGGTGGCCGACAACGCCAAGACGCAGAAGTACAGCCCCTGCAACGCGAGCGAGGGCCTGCTCGTGGCGCGCGGCGTGGCGGCGCAGTTCCTGCCGAAGATCGGCGCGGTGTACGCGGCCAAGGGCGTGGAGATGCGCTGCGACCCCGAGGCGCTCGCCATCCTGCAAGCCGTGGCCGGCGCCCAGCTCGCGCCCGCCACCGAAGAGGATTGGTCCACCGAGTACCTCGCGCCCATCATCAGCGTGAAGGTGGTCGACGGCGTGGACGAGGCCATTGCCCACATCAACCGCTACAGCAGCCACCACACCGATGCCATCCTCACGCGCGACCATGTGCACGCGCAGCGCTTCCTGCGCGAGGTGGATTCGGCCAGCGTGATGGTGAACGCGAGCACGCGCTTCGCCGACGGCTTCGAGTACGGGCTGGGCGCCGAGATCGGCATCAGCACCGACAAGTTCCACGCGCGCGGCCCCGTGGGGCTGGAGGGGCTCACCTCGCTCAAGTGGATCGTGCTGGGCGAGGGCGAGGTGCGGGGCTGACGTACTCCTGATTCAGTAGCTGCTTGCGCGCTCCAGTATTGGGATAGAGGCTGTTTTGTTATGAAAATCATCATCCTCGGCGCGGGCCGCGTGGGCCACAGCGTGGCCGACCGCCTGGTCTCGGAGCACAACGACATCACCGTCATCGACACCGACGCCGAGCGGCTGCGCGACCTGGAGTCGCGCCTCGACCTGCGTGGCGTGGTGGGCAGCGGCATCGACCCCGCGGTGCTGGCCGAGGCGGGCGCACGCGATACCGACCTGCTCATCGCCTGCGCCGAGCGCGACGAGACCAACCTCGTGTGCTGCAAGCTCGCGCACACGCTGTTCAACGTGCCGCGCCGCGTGGCGCGCGTGCACTCGCCCGCCTACCGCGACGGCGAGGCGCTGGTGGGCGCCGAGGGCTTCGCCGTGGACCACGTGCTGTGCCCCGAGGACTCGCTCACGCGCTACATCGCCAAGCTCATCGAGTACCCCGAGGCGCTGCAGGTGCGCGAATTCGCCCAGGGCCGCGCCAGCCTGGTGTCGGCGCGCGTGCGCCCGGGCGCGCCCGCGGTGGGCCTGTCCATCGAGGCGCTGCGCGCGCGCTACGGCGACCTGCCCATGCGCATCGTGGCCCTGTACCGGCGCTTTCCCGAAGAGCCTGACCGCTTCGTGGCCTGCAGCGGCGGCACGCGCATCGAGCCGGGCGACGAGGTCTTCGTGCTGGCCGCGCACGCGCACATCCCCGAGGTGCTGGCGCTGCTGCACCGGCCCGCGGGGCAGCCCGCGCGGCCCGTGCGCCGCATCATGGTCGCGGGCGGCGGCCGCGTGGGCGAGCGGCTGGCGCGCCAGCTCGCGCAGGTGCCCGGGGGGCTGCACATCAAGGTGCTGGAGCGCAACGCCGAGCGCTGCGCCGCGCTGGCCTCGGCCCTGCCCAGCGGGGTGCTGGTGCTGCACGGCGAGACGACGGACGAGGACCTGCTGGGCGATGAGGGCATCGACGAGGTGGACCTGTTCGTCGCCATCACCAACGACGACGAGGACAACATCATGGCCTGCCTGCTGGCCAAGCGCATGGGCGCGCGGCGCGTGCTGGCGCTCATCAACCGGCAGACCTACGCCGACCTGATGCACGGCACGCAGATCGACATCGCGCTCTCGCCCGCGCAGGCCATGCTCGGCGAGCTGCTGGCCTACGTGCGCCAGGGCGACGTGCAGGCCGTGCACAGCCTGCGCCGCGGCGTGGCCGAGGCGCTGGAGATCGTGGCGCGCGGCGACCGCAAGAGCTCGCGCGTGGTGGGGCGCAGGGTGGAGGACCTGCCGCTGCCGCCCGCCGTGCACATGGGCCTGATCGTGCGCGGGCTGGATGCCGCGCACGGGGCGCCGGCGGCGGGCGAGCCGCAGATCATCATCCCGCGCAGCCACACGGTGATCGAGAGCAACGACCACGTGGTGTTCTTCCTGCCCAACAAGCGCCTGGTGCGCGACGTGGAAAAGCTCTTCCGCGTGGGCGCCACGTTCTTCTGACGCGCCATGGCGGACCTCTTTCCCGTTCTGCGCGTGCTGGGCATGCTCATGTGCATGTTCGCGCTGGCCATGGGGCTGCCGTTCGGCGTGTCGTGGTGGCGGCACGAGGGCGTGTGGCGCGTCTACCCGCTGGCCATGGGCATCACCCTGGCGGCGGGCCTGGCGCTGTGGTACGGGCTGCGCCGCTACGGGCGCGAGCTGCAGCCGCGCCATGGCGTGATCCTGGTCACGCTGGTGTGGTTGCTGCTGCCGCTGTGCGCCGCGCTGCCGCTGTGGCTGGCCCTGCACCAGATCGGGCGGCCGCTGTCGTTCACGCATGCGTACTTCGAGGCCGTCTCGGGCCTGACCACCACGGGCGCCACGGTGATCAGCGGGCTCGACGCGCTGCCCGTGTCGGTGAACCTGTGGCGCACCTTCCTGCAGTGGCTGGGCGGCATGGGCATCCTGGTGCTGGCCGTGGCGGTGCTGCCGCTGCTGGGCGTGGGCGGCGCCCAGCTCTTCAAGGCCGAGGCGGCCGGGCCGGTCAAGGACACCAAGCTCACCCCGCGCATGACCGAGACCGCCAAGGGCCTGTGGGGCGTGTACGCGGCGTTCTCGCTGGCCTGCGCGCTGGCCTACTGGGCGGGCGGCATGCGGCCCATGGACGCGCTCATGCACATGTTCGCCACCGTGAGCCTGGGCGGGCTGTCGCCGCACGACGCGAGCTTCGCCTTCTTCGACTCGCCGCTGCTCGAGGCGATCGCGCTGGTGTTCATGCTCGCGGCGAGCTGCAACTTCGCGCTGTACTTCGTGGCGCTGCGCAAGGGCAACTGGCGCGGCTTCTGGCGCGACCCGGAGATGCGCGCGACCCTGGGGACGCTGGTCGGCGGTGGCCTGCTGGTGGCGCTGCTGCTGTGGGCCAAGGGCGTGTACGGGCCGTTGCAGGCGCTGCGCCACGGCATGTTCCACGTGGTCTCGGTGGCCACGACGACGGGCTTCATCACCACCGACTACGCGCGCTGGCCCGTGTTCGCGCCCGTGTTCATGCTGCTGCTGTCGGGCGTGGCCACGAGCGCGGGCTCCACGGGCGGCGGCATCAAGATGGTGCGCATGCTCATCCTCGTGAAGCAGGCGCGGCGCGAGCTCACGCGCCTGGTGCACCCGCGCGCCGTGCAGCCCGTGCTGCTGGGCGGGGGCGTGGTGGACCACCGCATGATCTTCTCGGTGCTGGCCTTCATGCTGGTCTATGGCGGTACGGTGATCGTGCTGGCCATGGTGCTGCTGCTGACCGACCTGGACCCGCTGACGGCCTTCTCGGCCGTGCTCGCCAGCGTGAACTGCACGGGGCCGGGGCTGGGGGCGCTGGGCCCGAGCTCCAACTACGCGGTGCTCACCGATTTCCAGATCTGGGTCTGCACGCTGGCGATGCTGCTGGGGCGGCTGGAGATCCTGAGCTTCATGGCGCTGCTCACGCCCGCGTTCTGGCGCCGGTGAACGGGGGGCTTGTGAACGGCCGGGCAAGCCCCACCTCCCTACAATGCCTTGCTTGACTGTTTCATAGGGCTTTTATGGTTCCGCACCTCGTCACCGCACTCACCGGCCCGATCAACGAACTCGAACAGCGCATCCTCGACTCCATGCCCGCCATCGAGCGCTGGTTCCGCCTGGAGTGGATGGAGCACACGCCGCCGTTCTACACCTCGGTGGACATCCGCAACGCGGGCTTCAAGCTCGCACCCGTGGACACGAACCTTTTTCCCGGCGGCTGGAACAACCTCACGCAGGAGATGCTGCCCCTGGCCGTGCAGGCCGCCATGGCCGCCATTGAGAAGATCTGCCCTGAGGCGCGCAACCTGCTGATCATTCCCGAGAACCACACGCGCAACACCTTCTACCTGGCCAACGTGGTGCAGCTGCAGCGCATCTTCAACATGGCCGGCCTGAACGTGCGCGTGGGCTCCATCAGCCCCGAGATCAAGAAGCCCACGCCCATCGCCCTGCCCAACGGCGACTCGATCACGCTGGAGCCCGTGGTGCGCACGCGGCGGCGCCTGGGCCTCAAGGACTTCGACCCCTGCACCATCCTGCTCAACAACGACCTCTCGGCGGGCGCGCCCGGCATCCTCGAGGACATCCACGAGCAGTACCTGCTGCCGCCGCTGCACGCGGGCTGGAGCGTGCGCCGCAAGAGCAGCCACTTCAAGAACTACGAGGAAGTTTCCAAGCGCTTCGGCAAGCTGCTGGGCATCGACCCGTGGCTGATCCACCCGATGTTCTCGAAGTGCGGCGAGGTCGATTTCGCCGAAGGCACGGGGCTGGATGGCCTGCGCGCCAGCGTGGACGCGCTGCTGGCCAAGGTGCGCCGCAAGTACAAGGAATACGGCATCACCGAGAAGCCCTTCGCCGTGGTCAAGGCCGACAACGGCACCTACGGCATGGGCATCATGACCGTGCGCGACGTGAAGGACCTCGACCAGCTCAATCGCAAGACCAAGAACAAGATGGCCGTCATCAAGGACGGTCAGACGGTGAGCGACGTGATCATCCAGGAGGGCGTGCTCACCCAGGAGCGCGTGCACGAGGCCGTGGCCGAGCCCGTGGTCTACATGATGGACCGCTACGTGGTCGGCGGCTTCTACCGCATGCACGCCGAGCGCGGCACCGACGAGAACCTCAACGCCCCGGGCGCGAGCTTCGTGCCCCTGGCCTTCGACCACAGCGCGCAGCTGCCCCAGCCGGGCGCGCGCCCGGGCGCGAGCGCGCCCAACCGCTTCTACATGTACGGCGTGGTGGCCCGCCTGGCCATGCTGGCCGCGAGCTACGAGCTGGAGGCCACCGACCCCGACGCCGAGGTCTACGACTGAAAGACATGCCTGCGCACCCTGCGCAAGGGGGAGTTGCTGCGTTGCAACATTACAGGCTTGGTAAGTAAATGTTGCGATGTGGCGCCCGGGGTGCCAGCGCACAATAGCGGTCCCGCAAAACACGGAACCCCGGCCGGCCCCCCCGCGCCCCGGGGCCTATCAGTGCAAAGCTCGAAATCATCGCTCGGGGCGCTCACTCTGGGCGCCATCGGCGTCGTCTACGGCGACATCGGCACCAGCGTCCTGTACGCCGTCAAGGAAGTGTTCGGCGCGGGCCACGTGCCTTTCACGAACGCCAACGTCTACGGCGTGCTCTCCATCTTCTTCTGGACGCTCACCGTCATCGTCTCGATCAAGTACGTGGTGCTGGTGCTGCGGGCCGACAACAACGGCGAGGGCGGCCTGATCGCCATGCTCGCGCTGGCCTCGCAGGCCGTGCGCGACAAGCCCCGGCTGCGCGCGGCGCTGCTGGGCGTGGGCATCTTCGGCACCTCGCTGTTCTACGGCGACGGGGTGATCACGCCCGCGATCTCGGTGCTCTCGGCCGTCGAGGGCCTGGAGGTGGTCTCGCCCCACTTCACGCGCTACGTGATCCCGCTCACGCTGCTGGTGCTGTTCTGCCTGTTCGCGGTGCAAAAGAGCGGCACGGGCGGCATCGGCCGCTTCTTCGGGCCGGTCACGCTGGTCTGGTTCATCAGCATCGCGGCGCTGGGTGTGCACCACATCATCGGCCACCCCGAAATCCTCAGCGCGCTGAGCCCGCACCATGCGCTGGGCTTCATCTGGCGCAACCCGGTCACGAGCTTCATCATCCTGGGCGCCGTGGTGCTGTGCGTCACGGGCGCCGAGGCGCTCTACGCCGACCTGGGCCACTTCGGCAAGAAGCCCATCCGCCTGGCCTGGTTCGGCGTGGCCATGCCCGCGCTCACGCTCAACTACTTCGGCCAGGGCGCGCTGCTGCTGGCCAACCCCGAGGCGGTGAAGAACCCCTTCTTCATGCTCGCGCCCGGCTGGGCGCTGCTGCCGCTGGTGGTGCTGGCCACCCTGGCCACGGTGATCGCGTCGCAGGCGCTCATCACGGGCGCGTTCAGCGTCACCAAGCAGGTGATCCAGCTCGGCTACCTGCCGCGCCTGAACATCCAGCACACCAGCGTGCGCGACACGGGGCAGATCTACATGCCCTTCGTGAACTGGAGCCTGTTCGTCGCCATCGTGCTGGCGGTGGTCATGTTCCGCTCCAGCAGCAACCTTGCGGCGGCCTACGGCATCGCGGTGACGCTGGACATGCTCATCACCACCACGCTGACCTTCTTCGTGGTGCGCTACAGCTGGCGCTACCCGCTGGTGCTGTGCGTGGCGGCCACGGGCTGGTTCTTCCTGGTCGATCTGGCCTTCTTCAGCTCCAACCTGCTCAAGCTGTTCCAGGGCGGCTGGTTCCCGCTGCTGATCGGCGGCGGCGTGTTCACGCTCATGATGACCTGGAAGCGCGGGCGCGCGTTGCTCAACGAAAAGCGCATGGCCGAGGCCATCGACCTCAAGGACTTCCTCGGCGCCGTGTTCGTGAGCCCGCCCACGCGCGTGGAGGGCACGGCCGTGTTCCTCACGGGCGAGCCCGGCATCGTGCCCAACGCGCTGCTGCACAACCTCAAGCACAACAAGGTGCTGCACCAGCAGAATTTGTTCGTGACGGTGCACAACCACGAGGTGCCCTGGATCGGCTTGGACAAGCGCCTGCAGGTCGAGTCCCTGGGCGGCGACTGCTGGCAGGTGACCGTGCACTACGGCTTCAAGAACGACCCGGACGTTCCGCGCGCTCTCGAACAACTGCGCGGGCGCGGCTGCGAGCTCGAAGCCATGAGCACGAGCTACTTCCTCTCGCGCGACGTGGTCATCCCCACTATCGGCAGCGGCATGGCGCCCTGGCGCGAGAAGCTCTTCGCGCAGATGCACCACAACGCCAGCGGCGTGGCCGACTTCCTGCACCTGCCGAGCAACGCGGTGGTGGAGCTGGGCTCCAAGATCGAGATTTGAGCGGTTTCAAGGGTTTTTGGCCCCTGGCCCTTGTGGGGTGCGCGCAAGCAGCTATCAAAATGGTAGTATTTCCGCCATGCGCTTCTTCAAAGACCTGAGCCTCTCGGCCTTCACCGCCGGTTTCGTGGCCGTGCTCGTCGGCTTCACGAGTTCGGTGGCCATCGTGTTCCAGGCCGCCCAGGCCTTCCACGCCACGCCCGCGCAGATCACGTCCTGGATGTGGGCGCTGGGCCTGGGCATGGGGCTGTGCTCGCTCGTGCCCTCGCTGCTCCTGCGCCAGCCCGTCATGGTGGCGTGGTCCACGCCGGGCGCGGCCGTGCTGGCCACGGCGGGGCTGGCGGGCGGCTTCTCCATGGCCGAGGCCGTGGGCGCCTTCATGGTGTGCGCGCTGCTCATCACGCTGGCGGGCGCCACCGGCTGGTTCGAGCGGGTCATGAACCGCATCCCGATGGAAATCGCCTCGGCGCTGCTGGCGGGCGTGCTGGCGCGCTTCGGGCTGGATGCCTTCGCCGCCGCGCAGACGGCGCTGCCGCTGGTGCTGGTCATGCTGGCGGCCTACCTGCTGGCGCGCAGGCGGCTGCCGCGCTACGCGGTCGTCGTCACGCTCGCGGTGGCCATCGCCTTCGTGGCGCTACGCGGCGGCATGCGCTGGTCGGCCGTGCAGTTCGAGCTGGCCGTGCCCCAGTTCACCATGCCGCAGTTCAGCCTGTCCGCGTTCGTGAGCCTGGCGCTGCCGCTGTTCGTCGTCACCATGGCATCGCAGAACCTGCCCGGCGTGGCCGTGATGCGCGCCACCGGCTACGACCTGCCCGTGTCGCGCCTCATCACCATGACGGGGCTGGCCACGCTGGTGCTGGCGCCCTTCGGCGCCTTCGCGCTCAACTTCAGCGCCATCACGGCGGCCATCTGCATGGGCCCCGAGGCGCACGAGGACCGGACCCGGCGCTACACGGCCGCCGCGTCGTGCGGCCTGATCTACGTGGTGATCGGCCTCTTCGGCGCCGTCATCACGGGGCTGCTCACGGCATTCCCCAGGGAGCTCGTCGTCGCCATCGCGGGCCTGGCCCTGCTGGGCACCATCGGCAACGGCCTGGCCGCCGCCCTGCGCGACGACGCGCACCGCGAGGCGGCGCTCATCACCTTCCTCGTCACCCTCAGCGGCGTGGTGGTGGCGGGCGTGGGCTCGGCGTTCTGGGGCGTGGTGGCGGGCAGCCTCGCGCTGTTTGTGCAACAGTATGGGCGCAAGTGATCTTCCAGGCTGCCCCATGAAACTGCTCTTCGTCGCCGACCCGCTCGAATCCTTCAAGACCTACAAGGACACCACCTTCGCCATGATGCGCGAGGCGCAGCGGCGAGGCCACGCCATCGCCGCGTGCGGGCCGCAGGACATCTGGTGGCAGCGCGGCGCCCAGGTATCGGCGCGCGTGCGCCACATCGCGCTCACGGGCGATGCGTACGACTGGTTCACCACGCAGTCCGAGGAGGAAGCGGCGCTCGCGGGCTTCGATGCTGTGCTCATGCGCAAGGACCCGCCCTTCGACAGCGAATACTTCTACGCCACCCACCTGCTCGAGCAGGCCGAACGCAACGGCGCGCGGGTCTTCAACAAGCCCCGGGCGCTGCGCGACCACCCGGAAAAGCTCGCCGTGATGGAATTCCCCCAGTTCATCGGCCCCACTCTCGTGACGCGCAACCCCGAGGACATCCGCGCGTTCCACGCCCAGCACCAGGACATCATCCTCAAGCCGCTCGACGGCATGGGCGGCATGGGCATCTTCCGCGTGAAGGCCGACGGGCTCAACCTCGGCAGCATCATCGAAACCCTGAACCAGGGCGGCGCGCAAAGCGTCATGGTGCAGAAGTTCCTGCCCGAGATCGCGGCAGGCGACAAGCGCCTGCTCCTCATCGGCGGCAGGCCCGTGCCCTATTGCCTGGCGCGCATCCCCCAGGGCAACGAAGTGCGCGGCAACCTCGCCGCGGGCGGCAAGGGCGTGGCCCAGCCCCTGTCGGCGCGCGACCGAGAGATCGGCGAAGCGCTCGGCCCCATCCTGCTGGACCGGGGCCTGCTGCTGGCGGGCGTGGACGTGATCGGCGACTGCGTCACCGAGATCAACGTGACCAGCCCCACCTGCTTCCAGGAAATCCACGACCAGACGGGCTGCGACGTCGCCGCGCTGTTCGTGGACGCGTTGGAGCAAGCCGCCAGAATTTGATGCTATACTTGCGGGCTTCGCTGTTCAGAACTGCCTCGGCAGCCCGAACGGAGAGATAAGGAAGATGTTTAAAACAATTTCTTCTTTGGCTTGCAGGTAGTTGGAAATCCGATGTACAATGCAAGGCTTCGCTGATGGCTGGGTTTTGTTTGGTTGTTGAGCGGGGTGCGGGCTAAGGTCTGCGGATTCCGAGAGATTGGAATCGAAAGAAAGTTT
>Ga0222423_1000247_pt1 | contig 45912 bp, 45 predicted proteins | sample 3A0metagenome_FD_182472 | JGI IMG/M metagenome (GOLD analysis project Ga0222423, IMG submission 182472) | Enriched microbial communities from leaf-cutter ant dump, University of Wisconsin, Madison, United States - 3A0 (version 2) | ecosystem: Environmental > Terrestrial > Nest > Insects nest >...
CGCCGCCGTGACGTAGTCCGGCACGGGGGTCTCGTCCTCGGCGGGGGCGAGCACCGAGACGTGGTGCCCGCGCTCGATGAGCGCCTCGGCGAGGTCGCGGATGTGGAACTGCACGCCCCCGGGGACGTCGAACGAGTAGGGGCTCACGATGCCGATCCGCAGCGTCATCTGGCCTCCTGCTGCGCTCCCGAGCGCGCGTAGCGCTCCGGGTCGAGGTCGGCGACGAAGACCTTCTGGAGCATGTGCCAGTCCTCGGGGTGCTCGGCGATGTCCCCCGCGAGGGCGTCCACCCAGGCCTGGGTCGCGCAGCGCACCCGGTCCTCCTTCGCGACGTCCGAGGGCACCTCCACGGCGGGATGGAAGCGCAGCACGATCCCCCAACGTGATCCGGCCGCCCGCCGACGCGCCCCGCGCAAGCGCTCGGAGAAGATCCCCGTGGGCACCACGGGGGCCCCGGTCGCGATCCCGAGCGCTGCGGGACCCACAGCGACGCTCGAGCGCTCGCCGAACAGGTCCACCTCGACGCCGCGCGCCGTGAGGTCACGGTCCCCGAGGAGCGGCACGAGCTGGCCGCCGCCGCGCACGATCCGCACGAGCTGGCGGAACACGTCGGCACCCCGCTCGAGCGGGACGACGGCGATCCCGATGCCCTCGCGCAGCGCGACGAACTCCTCGAACAGCTCGCGCGGCTCGAGCACCTCCGCGACGGACGTCACCGGGGCCAGCTCACGGGCAGCCCACGCGCCCGCGAGGTCCCAGTTGCCCATGTGGGCCAGGGCGAGCACCACGGACCGCCCTTCTCGGAAGTGCTCCTGGATCGCCTCGTGCCCCTCGGGACGCACCCGCGCCTCGAGCTGGGCCTCGGTGAGCCGGTGCACCTCGAAGATCTCGGCGTAGTAACGCAGGTAGGAGGCCATGCCCGCGCGGCTGAGGCGCCGGATCCCCCGCTCGTCCAGCTCCGGGCGGACGCGTCTCAGGTTCGCCTCGAGCTGGCGCACTCCGCCCAGGCGCCCCACCCAGGCGATGAACGCCGCGACGGCGCACGCGACCCGCACGAGCCGGGCGGGGGCGCGCTGGGCGAGTCGCCAGACCCGCGCGAAGGTGGTCCCCGACATCACGCCCGCTCTCGCAGCTGCGCCCGCACCACCGCGGCGCGCTGCCCGATCGTGACGGCCGCGGCGAGGCTCAGCAGACCCAGGGCGATCGTCAGGACGAGCACCGGGGCCCCCATGCCCACCACGCCGGTCGCGACGAGCACCACGGCGAGCCGGTCCGCCCGCTCCGCGATCCCGACGTTCGCCGTGAGCCCGAGCCCTTCCGCGCGCGCTCGCGCGTAGGGCACCACCGAGCCGAGCACGAGCGCCGCCAGCGCGAGGAGCGCCGTGAGCCGGGAGTCCCCCGGGCCGCTGAACCACACGACGAGCCCCGCGAAGATCGCAGCGTCCGCGACGCGGTCGAGGGTCGAGTCGAGGAACGCGCCCCACGGCCCGGAGCGGCCCGACAGGCGCGCCATCGTCCCGTCGAGCGAGTCCGTCAGCACGAACACGGCGATGAGCAGGGTCCCGAGCAGCAGGTGGCCCGTCGGGTACGCCCACAGGGCGGTCACGACGACGACGACGGTCCCCGCGATCGTCACCGCGTCGGGACTCACGCCCCGGACGAGCAGGAAGCGCGCGACGGGTGTCACGGCCTTCGTCAGGCCACCACGCAGACGGTTCAGCACGGCGCGCCCCCTCAGCCGTCCGAGGCCGCGCCGGGCCAGGCCGCCGCGAGGCGCTCGCGCGTGGCACCGAGCAGCTCGGGCAGCGCCTTGGTGCGCGCGACGATGGGCAAGAAGTTCGAGTCCCCCGCCCACCGTGGCACCGCGTGCTGGTGGACGTGGCCCGTGATCCCGGCGCCGGCCACCGCGCCGAGGTTCATGCCCAGGTTCACGCCGTCGGCCCCGTACGCACCGCGCAGCACGCGCACCGCCGTCTGCGTGAGCTCGGCCGTCTCGACGAGCTCGTCGCGCGCGAGGTCCGCGTAGTCCCCCACGTGCCGGTAGGGGCACACGAGCAGGTGCCCGGTGTTGTACGGGTACCGGTTGAGCACCACGTAGGCCGTCTCACCGCGCGCGACCACGAGGCCCTGCGCGTCCTCGAGACCGGGAATGACGCAGAAGGGGCAGTCCTTCGTGTCCGACGCGCCCGCGACGGGCCGCGCCGGACCGTCGACATACGTCATGCGGTGGGGCGTCCACAGGCGCTCGAGACCGTCCGGCTCGCCGCCCAGGACGTCAGGGTCCCCCTGACCGCCGTCGGGCACCGTCATGTCAGTCGCCCGCCCTGGACCGGACGGCGGTCACGATCCGCTCGATCGCCTCAGCGACGGGCACACCGTTCTCCTGGGTGCCGTCGCGGAACCGGAACGAGACCGCCCCGGCCTCGGCGTCCTCGCCCCCCGCGATGAGCACGAACGGCACCTTCTGGGTCGACGCGGTACGGATCTTCTTGCCGAAGCGGTCGTCCGAGAGGTCGATCTCGGCGCGGATCCCCTCGGCGCGCAGCCGCGCGACGACGTCCTGCAGGTAGTCGTTGAACGGCTCGGCCACGGGCACGGCGAGCACCTGGACGGGGGCGAGCCATGCGGGGAACGCGCCCGCGTAGTGCTCCACGAGGATCGCGAAGAACCGCTCGATGGAGCCGAAGAGCGCGCGGTGGATCATCACGGGCCGCTGGCGCGAGCCGTCCGCCGCGGTGTACTCGAGGTCGAACAGCTCGGGCTCGAAGAAGTCGAGCTGGATGGTCGAGAGCTGCCACGTGCGCCCGATCGCGTCCTTGGCCTGGACGGAGATCTTGGGGCCGTAGAACGCCGCACCGCCCGGGTCGTCCACGAGCGCGAGGCCCGAGGCCGTCGCCACGTCGCGCAGCGTCTCGGTGGCCTGCTCCCACGTCGCGTCGTCGCCCACGGACTTCTCGGGGTCGCGGGTCGACAGCTCGAGGTAGAAGTCGTTCAGCCCGTAGTCGCGCAGCAGGTCGAGCACGAAGGTCAGCAGCGAGGCGAGCTCGTCGCGCATCTGCTCGATCGTGGTGTAGATGTGCGCGTCGTCCTGCGTGAACCCGCGCGCACGGGTCATGCCGTGCACCACGCCGGACTTCTCGTAGCGGTACACCGTGCCGAACTCGAAGAGCCGCAGCGGCAGCTCACGGTAGGAGCGACCGCGCGAGGAGTACACGAGGTTGTGCATTGGGCAGTTCATCGGCTTGAGGTAGTAGTCCTGACCCTGCCGGCGCACGTTGCCCTCGGCGTCGCGCTCCTCGTCGAGGTGCATGGGCGGGTACATCCCGTCCGCGTACCACTCGAGATGGCGCGAGGTCTCGAAGAGCTTCGCCTTGGTGATGTGCGGGGTGTTGACGAACGAGTACCCGGCCTCGACGTGACGGCGCCGCGAGTACTCCTCCATCTCCATGCGGATGATCCCCCCCTTGGGGTGGAACACGGGAAGGCCCGAGCCGATCTCGTCGGGGAACGAGAACAGGTCGAGCTCGTTGCCGAGGCGGCGGTGGTCACGCCGCTCGGCCTCCGCGAGCCGGTCGAGGTGGGCCTTGAGCTCGTCCTTCGTGGGCCACGCCGTCCCGTAGATGCGCTGGAGCTGGGGGTTCTTCTCGCTGCCTCGCCAGTACGCCGCGGCGGATCGGGTGAGCTGGAAGCCGTTGCCGATCAGCCTCGTGCTCGGCAGGTGCGGGCCGCGGCACAGGTCCTGCCACGCGACGGACTCGGTCTCCCGGCCGGGCGCGCGGACGTTCTGGTAGATGCTCAGCCCCCCGGCACCGACCTCGACGCTCGAGCCGTCGTCGGCGCTCGAACCACCCTTGAGACCGATGAGCTCGAGCTTGTAGGGCTCACCCGCGAGCTCGGCGCGCGCCTCGTCGTCGGACACGTCCCAGCGCCGGAACGCCTGCCCCTCCTTGACGATGCGGCCCATGACCTTCTCGAGGGCGCGCAGGTCCTCGGGGGTGAAGGGGGTCTCGACGTCGAAGTCGTAGTAGAAACCGTCGGTGATGGGCGGGCCGATGCCGAGCTTCGCGTCCGGGTTGACCTCCTGGACGGCCTGGGCGAGCACGTGCGCGGCGGAGTGGCGCAGCACGGCGAGCCCTTCGGGCGAGTCGATGGTCACGGCCTCGACGCGAGCGCCCGCGGGCAGCGGGAGGTACAGGTCGCGCAGCTCGCCGTCCACGCGGACGACGACGACCTCGCGACGCGACCCGAACAGGTCCGTGCCCGTCGTCCCCGCGGACACCTGGATGAGTTCGCCGTCGACGGTCAGGGTGATCTGCTCGGACACGGAGGTGCTCCTTGTGCTGGTGTGAGGCCCCGATCGGGGCACGTCGATGCTACCGACACGCGCGACGGGGCGGCCCCGGCACCATCCGGGACCGCCCCGCGCCGTGCGTGCTCAGTCGTTCGCCTGCTTGGCCTTGTCCGCGAGGGAGTCGACGACGCTGTCGATCTGGTCGGGCGTGTGCTGCTTGATGCCCTCGGCCACCTTGTCGATGTTCTCGTCCGTGGCGAGGTCCTTGGCCTTGTCGAGCAGGCCGTCCATGCCGCCCACGGCGTCCTTGGCCTTGTCGAACATGCTCTCGCTCATGACACGCTCCTTGGGTCGGTGCTTCGAGTGCGGCGGGTACCGCTACGACGAACCTAGACCCCGGCCCCGAGCGCGTCGAGCACGAAGCGATTCGACCTCGACCCGCGGCGAGGCGCCGGGGCCGCATCCGTTCCGCATCCTGAGACGAGCCGCTCACGATGGCGCCCTCGACGCCCCGTGACGTAGCCCGACCGGGTGAGAAAGATCGTGCGAAACGGACACTCTCGAGGGTGTCCGGTAAGCGCATTCTCGGCGTCTGACCTGCGGTGTCGCTCGCTGCGGATTTCGTCGCCGGGACCTTGGTCCCAGATTCGGGGTCTAGACGTGGTGCTGTGGGGGTGGGCGATACTGGGTTCGAACCAGTGACCTCCTCGGTGTGAACGAGGCGCTCTACCACTGAGCCAATCGCCCGCGGTTCTCGATCGGTCGAGAACGCGACGAGGAAAGGTTACAGGTTCTTGTGCGAAGTTCCGAACCGGCGCGTCGCACTCCGGACGATGAGGGGACATCGATGACCGTGCAGCGAACCGACGTGGTCGACGTCGTCACCATGCAGCTCGTGCTCTCGGACGCGACCGTGCTGCCGGTGACCACCGAGCTGGGCTTCTCCAGCGGCGACCCGTACACGATCCGTGCGACGTTCTCCGGGCAGAGCGCGATGTCGACGTGGCTCTTCGGCCGCGAGCTCCTGCAGGAGGGCATCTCCGCGACCGAGGATCACCCCGCGGGGCTCGGCGACGTGCGCATCTGGCGCGACGAGGACCCGGCCTACGTGCTCATCGCCCTGTACGGGGTCGAGGGCGAGGCGCTCCTCGCCTGTCCGCTCGACCCGCTCGAGCGCTTCCTCGCGACGACGGCGACCCTCGTGCCCCTCGGCCACGAGAGCGACTCGATCCAGGACCAGATCACCGCGCTCATCGCCTCGCTCAGCTCCTGAGCTCGTCCCCGGTCCCGCTCAGGGGTCGATGGACCGCCGCCGCCGCGCGGCGAACACGTCCATCGCCGCGCGCGTGATCTCCCCGGGCGCGACCTCGACGCCGTCGAGCGCGACCACGGGCACCAGGTTGCGGATCGAGCCCGCCAGGGCCAGGTGCGCACGCCCGGCCGTCGCCTCGTCGAGCACGTCGTAGCGCAGCTCTCCCGGTTCGCCCTCGCGTACCGGCAGCCCCGCGTCCTGGCACCACTCGAGCACGAGCTCGCGCGTGATCCCCGCGAGGCACCCGCTCGCCAGGTGCGGTGTCACGAGCTCGCCGGCGCGCTCGACGAACACGTTCGACGCCGTGCCCTCGCACAGCTCCCCCACCGTGTTCGCGAGGAGGGCCTCGTCGGCGCCGGCGGCGCGCGCGGCCGTGATCGCCACGACGTTCTCGGCGTACGACGTCGTCTTGAGCCCGACGACGGGCGAACGCTCGTTGCGCACCCACGGGACCCGGACCACGCGCGCGGGCCGGGGGTGCGCGGCGGGCCCGGCCACGACGAGCACGGTCTGGCGTGCCGTGTCCGGAGCGTCACGGAAGGACCCGAGCGGGCCCGGCCCGTCCGTCACGGTGATGCGGAGGCGTCCGGCGCCGGGCGCCGCGGCGAGCACCGCGGCCACGCCCTCGCGGATGCGCCCTTCGTCCGGTGCGCCGATCCCGAGCCCGGCGGCGCTCCGGGCGAGGCGTGCGAGGTGGCGCGTCAGGGCGAAGACCGCGCCGTCGTACACCGCGCACGTCTCGAAGATCCCGTCTCCCACCGTGAGCCCGTGGTCGACGGCGGTCACGACGGGATCACCGGTCCCGACGAGCCGCCCGTCGTGCCAGATCACGGTGGTCATGGTGCCCAGTCTGGCCCGCTCGACGCGATCGCCACGAGGCGACGCGCCTTGAGCTCGGTCTCGGCCCACTCCGCCGCGGGGTCCGAGTCCCACGTGATGCCCGCACCCGTGCCGAAGCGGAGCACACCGCCGTCGGCCGGGTCCCACCAGAAGGTGCGGATCGCGACCGCGAGCTCGGCGCGTCCGGCGTCGGCGTCGATCCACCCGAAGGCTCCGCAGTACGGACCTCGGTCGACGGGCTCGAGGGCGTCGATCGTGCGCAGCGCCGAGGACTTCGGTGCGCCGGAGACCGATCCCGGCGGGTAGGTCGCCTCGAGGATCCGCCCCCACATGCCGGGCGCGCCGCGCACATCGGGCTCGAGCACGCCCGTGACCGTCGAGACGAGGTGGACGAGGCCCGGGTGCTGCTCGACGGCGAGCAGCGCGGTGACGTCCACGGTGCCCGGGACGCACACCCGCTGCAGGTCGTTGCGCACGAGGTCGGTGATCATGACGTTCTCCGCGCGGTCCTTGGCCGTCAGGCCCGAGGCCTCGATCGCGGTGCCCTTGATCGGGCTCGACGTGAGCCGGCCGTCCTCGAGGCGCACGAACAGCTCGGGCGACGCGGACACGATCCACGCCGGGGGCACGCCGGCTCCCCCGGGCACGTGCAGGGTCCCGGCGAACGGTGCCGGGTTGCCCGCGGCGAGCCGCGCGGCGAGGGCGAGGGCGTCGGGCTCCGCGCCGTCGGCGTCGACCGGCAGCGGTGCGCTCAGCACGCGGCAGATGTTCGCCTGGTAGACGTCGCCCTCCCGGATCGCGGCCCGCGTCGCCGAGACCGCGTCCTCGTAGCGGGCACGGGACATCGAGCTCGACCATGCGCCGGGGTCCGGGCCGCGCCAGTGAGAAGGGTCACCCGGATGACCGCCGTCGTCCCCCGCACCCCGACCGCGCTCGACGTGCTCGAAGCGCCATGCGCGGACCCGGCCCGAGAAGTCTCCCGAGACGGCCCACCACCCGCCGGCGGCGACGCGGTGCGGCTCGGCGAGGACGTCGACGCACTCCAGGACGCCGTGGGCGCGGACCCCCGTGAAGGTCGCGACCGCACGCTCGCGCTGCGCGAACTCGCGGATGTCGGGCGTCGTCACCGGGTCACCGTACCCAGGTGCGCGTGTCAGTTGGACGATGGCGCGCTCGGTCGGTTAGAGTCTCCGATGCAGCCCAGCGGGAACGCTGGTGCGGCGCGGACGTGGCTCAGTTGGTAGAGCATCACCTTGCCAAGGTGAGGGTCGCGGGTTCGAATCCCGTCGTCCGCTCTGAGGCACACTGCCAAGGACAGCTCGCGAGGCTGGCGGGCACGGGTCTCGTGGTGGAGTGGCCGAGAGGCGAGGCAGCGGCCTGCAAAGCCGTATACGTGGGTTCGAATCCCATCTCCACCTCGCAGCACGGGCGATTGGCGCAGCGGTAGCGCGCTTCCCTGACACGGAAGAGGTCACTGGTTCGATCCCAGTATCGCCCACCAGCACGAAGGCCGCCCCGGTTCACCGGGGCGGCCTTCGTCGTCACTGCCTTCCTAGAGGTCGGCGAGTCCCTTGACGAGCCGATCGAGCAGTGCGACGTCGATCGGTTCCTCGCTCCCCTCCAGGGTGGGCCGGTCCTGCTCGCGAACGACGGGACCCGGCTCGCCCGCGCCCCGGCGCACCGGGAGGCTCGCAAGAGCCTCCCCGGGCGCCGGGGCGCCGTTCGACGCCGCAACGGCGAGCTCGCGCTCGGGCAGGTAGGCGTCGACGAAGCGGACGAGGACCGGCTCGACCAGGCGGCTCGTCAGGGCGACGTTCCAGTTGGCCGGGCCGAGCAACGCGACCGTCAGGTCCTCACCGAGGACGTAGACGAACACGCAGTGGTGCGCGAGCGTCACGACGCAGCGCGCCGACTCGCGAGCCCCGACGGACGCCGCCCCCGCGAGCGTCGTGGCGAGGGCACGCGCAAGGTTCGTCGCCTCGACGGGTGCCGAGCCGGCGCTCCCCACGACGACGCCCCCGGGGCCGAGCACGAGGACCTGCTCGACGTCGGAGAGCGCGACCCGCAACCGTCCCAGGACGTCGAGCACGCTGCGCGGAATCGCTTCGACGGCACCGACGCTCATGCGCACCCCCTCCGAGAGCTCTAGACGACCAGGTTCACAGCGAGACGTCCTTGTCCAGGCTCGCCAGCGCACGACGAGCCAGGGCGAGGTTGGCGCGCGAACGGTCGAGGACGAGGTAGTAGAAGATCCCCTCGAGCTCGGGCCGCTCGGAGAGCCTGAGCAGGTGGTACTGCCCCGAGAGGGTGATGAGGATGTCCTCGATCGTCTGGTCGAGGCCGAGGTGCTCGATCGCCCGAAGCTTGGCCTTGACGACCTCGGTGTTGACCGCGGCGGCCAGCTCGAGGTCGAACGCGGCGGCCTGCTTCTGAGCCAGGGCCAGGCCGCTCGTGTGGTCGATCACGGCGACGGCGATGGCACCGTCAAGGGTGAGGACCTGCTCGAGTGCGTCGTCTGCTGCGCCCATGGGGATCTCCTTCGGTGAATGCGGGGCGCGCGCTGGAGAGCCAGACGCGCGCCCGTGCAGGCTTGGGTGGAACCACCCAAGCGAGTGAGTTGGTAGGGCGAATCATGCACGCCCCGTGGGCACACCGTCACCCCGTTCCATGCTTTGGGCGAATATCTCACCCGCTGGACGTGAGTCGTGGTCGCGGTCCTCTCGACGGGCGACCCGGGTCGTGACCTGGCTAGCTAGCGCACCCCGCGCATGAGGCGCGATATCCCGCGGGCGAGCACGAGCAGGACCGCACCGATCCCGATCGTGACCGCACCGAGCGTCCCGAAGTACGCGCTCTCGTTCTCCTCGCTGTACAGCGCCGCGAGCGAGCCCGACAGCGCCGTGCCGAGGGCCACGGACAGGTAGAACAGGGCGACCATGAGCACGGGGAACGCCTTCGGCGCGAGCCGCGTGGTGAGCGACAGGCCCACCGGGGAGAGCATGAGCTCGCCCGACGTCGCGAGCAGCATGATCAACGCGATCCACAGCACCGGCACCGCCGCGACGCCCGCCATCGGCAGGAACACGCAGAACGCGCTGCCCATGAGGATGATCCCGCACCCGAACTTCACGGGGGTGGACGGCTGACGGTCCCCGAGCCGCGTCCACATCGCCGCGAACACGGGGGCGAAGAGGATGATGAAGGCGGGGTTGAAGGACTGCACCCAGGAGATCGGGATCTCCCACCCGCCGACCATGCGGTCCAGGCGCGTGTCGGAGTAGATCGTGATGACCGTGAACTGCTGCTGGAACAGTGCCCAGAACGCGGCAGAGCCGATGAACATCGGGATGAAGGACACGACCCGCGAGTGCTCGTCTCCCACCACGTGCTTGCTCGTCAGCAGCACCGTGAACAGCACCACGGCGGCGAGCGCCGTGGCGACCACCACGACGTTCGCGAGGTTCTCGGCGTTCAGCAGTCCCGTCGCGACGGCCACGACGACGACGACGAGCGCCCCGGCGCCCACGAGCGCATAGCGCGAGTACTCCTCACGGGGCAGCGGGTCGGGCACGTGGCCCGCCTCGGACGGCAGGCGCCGACGCGCCCTCAGGTACTGGGCGAGCCCGATGGCCATGCCGACCGCGGCGAGCCCGAAGCCGAGGTGGAACCCCCACTGGACCTGGACGATGCCGGTCAGGAGCGGGCCCACCAGACCACCGATGTTGATGCCCATGTAGAAGATCGAGAATCCCGCGTCACGCCGTGGGTCCTTCTCCTCGTAGAGCGAGCCGACGAGGTTGGTGATGGTCGCCTTGAGCCCCCCTGACCCGACGGCGATGAGGATGAGCCCGAGCGCGAGCCCGGCGGCCGCCGGGACGACGGCGAGCGCGACGTGCCCGAGCATGATGAGCACGGCGCTTCCGAGCATCGTGCGCTCGGACCCCAGCAGGCGGTCCGCCACCCAGCCACCGAGCACCGAGAACAGGTACACGGACCCGCCGTACGCGCCCACGATCCCCGCGGCGACGGCACGATCGAGCCCCAGGCCGCCCTCGGCGACCTCGAAGTACATGTAGAGCAGCACGATGCCCTGCATGCCGTAGAACGAGAACCTCTCCCACAGCTCGACGCTGAAGAGGTTCGCCAGGCCGCGCGGCTGCCCGAAGAAGCCCTCACCCCGGCGACGCACGGTCTCGGGGGACGTCGGGCCGTCGTGCGAGGTGTCGGGTCTCGTGGCGGGCTCGTCTGCCATGAGGCCCATGCTCCCCCGCCGTCGCGCCGCGCACCACCCCAGAGGTCCCGTGTGCGTCCGAGCCGGTCGTGCGTCCTTCCGGTCCGTGGGACGTCTACCGTGGGAGCGTGATCACCGGTAGAGTCCCCGGCGAGACTTCGAATCGATTCGATGGACCGCGCCGGCGCGGTACGAAAGGTGTGTCATGACTGCCTCGTTCCCCTACCTCGACGCGCGCCTGCCCGTGGCGGAGCGGGTGGCCGACCTCGTCGCCAGGATGTCGCTGCCAGAGAAGATCGGGCAGATGCTCCAGCTCAACGCGAAGGACGGCGTCGACGCGCTCGTCACCGAGTACCACGTCGGGTCGATCCTGCACGCCTCGCCGGAGAACGTGCGCCGCGCGCACGAGCTGGCGGCCCGGACCCGGCTGCGCATCCCGCTGCTCGTGGCCGAGGACTGCATCCACGGTCACTCCTTCTGGGAGGGCGCCACGATCTTCCCGACCCAGCTCGCGATGGCGGCCTCGTGGGACCCCTCGCTGCTCGAGCGGGTCGCACGGATCACGGCGGTCGAGGCTGCGGCCACGGGCATCCACTGGACCTTCTCCCCCGTGCTGTGCATCACTCGGGACCTGCGCTGGGGGCGGGTGTCCGAGACGTTCGGCGAGGACCCTCACCTGATCGGCGAGCTCGCGGCGGCGATGGTGCGCGGCTACCAGGGCGAGGGGCTGGGTGACCCGACGGCGATCTTGGCCACGGCCAAGCACTTCGCGGGCTACTCCGAGACCCAGGGCGGGCGTGACGCCTCGGAGGCGGACATCTCGCGGCGCAAGCTGCGCTCGTGGTTCCTGCCGCCCTTCGAGCGCGTCGCGCGGGAGGGCTGCCGCACGTTCATGCTCGGCTACCAGTCGATGGACGGGGTGCCCATCACCATCAACTCGTGGCTGCTCGACGAGGTGCTGCGCGGCGAGTGGGGCTACACCGGGATGCTCGTCACCGACTGGGACAACGTGGGGCGCATGGTCTGGGAGCAGCGCATCCAGCCCGATCACACGCACGCCGCCGCGGCCGCGGTGAACGCGGGCAACGACATGATCATGACCACCCCGCAGTTCTTCACCGGAGCCCAGGACGCGATCGCGCGCGGCATGCTCGACGAGTCGCGCATCGACGCCGCCGTGGCACGCATCCTCACGCTCAAGTTCGAGCTCGGGCTCTTCGAGGACCCGCGCCACCCCGACACCGCGACCCAGGCCGCCGTGATCTACACCGCCGAGCATGCCGCGGTCAACCTCGACGTCGCCCGCCGCTCCCTCGTGCTGCTGCGCAACGACGGGCTGCTCCCGCTCGACGGCGGCTTCACGGCAGACGCCGACGGCCGGGCCACCGGGTCCACGACGCCCCGCACGGTGGCCGTCGTCGGACCCAACGCGGACGACCAGCACGCGCAGCTCGGCGACTGGGCGGGCAGCTCCGGGCAGGCCGACTGGCTGCCCGAGGGGCACCCGCGTCACCTGACCACGACGGTGCTGGACGGGTTCCGCGCCTTCGCACCGGAAGGCTGGCAGGTCACGCACGCGCGCGGCGCGAACATCGTGGCGCTCGGCCCCAACCCGGACGGGGAGTTCTTCCCCGACGGGCAGCCCCGTCCGCTCGCCGCGACGAGCGCCCCGGTCGACGACGCCCAGCTCGCCGAGGCCGTCGCGGCCGCGAAGGAGGCGGACGTCGTGGTGGCCGTCGTCGGCGACTGCATCGACCTCGTCGGCGAGACGAAGTCCACCGCCACGCTCGAGCTGCTCGGGGGGCAGGTCGCCCTCCTGGACGCCCTCGCCAAGACCGGCACCCCGTACGTGGTAATCCTCCTGGCCTCCAAGCCGCTCGTCCTGCCCGAGTCCGCGACGCGCGCGAACGCGATCATCTGGGCGGGCAACCCCGGCATGGCGGGCGGGCGGGCGATCGCCGAGCTCGCGCTCGGACTGATCGAGCCCTCGGGCCGCCTGCCCATCTCGTTCGCCGCGCACGCGGGCCAGCAACCCGTGTTCTACCACCAGATCCCCGGCCAGCACGGCTCACGCTACGCCGACCTGACCCAGCGTCCCCCGTTCGCCTTCGGCGAGGGCCTGAGCTACACGAACGTCGAGTACTCCGACCTGCAGATCGCCCAGACCCGGCTCACCGAGGCCGATACGGTGCGCGCGAGCGTCACGGTGACCAACACCGGGGCGCGTCCCGCGCTCGAGACCGTCCAGGTCTACGTCAGCGACGTCGTCACGCCCGTGACATGGGCCACCAAAGAGCTCAAGACCTACGTCCAGGTCGAGCTCGCCCCCGGCGAGACGCGCGTCGTGGACCTCACGCTGCCCGTGGCCGCGTGCACCATCGTCGACGCCCACGAGCGCCGCGTCGTGGACCCCGGGGAGTTCACCCTCCTCGTCGGGCCCACCTCCCGCGACGAACACCTCCTGCACGCGACCTTCCACGTGTCCTGAACCCCCGGACCGGGTAGGGTCCACCCCTCGTGAGCCACCTCCTCGACGTCGTGTTCCCCCGCCGCCTCGGCGCGGGGTTCCGATGGCTCGTCGCGTCCTCGTGGGTCTCCAACCTCGGCGACGGTCTCGCGCTCGCCGCGGGACCGCTCGTCGTCGCCTCGCTCACCACCGACGCACGGCTCGTTGCGCTCGGCGCGACGATGCAGTGGCTGCCTCCCCTGCTCTTCGGGCTGCTCGCGGGTGCAGTCTCCGACCGCCTCGACCGCCGGCGCGTGATCCTGACGGTCAACCTCGTGCGGGCCGGTGTGCTCACGGTGCTCGCCGCGGCGCTCGCGACGGGTCGCGTCTCGATCGTGGCGGTGCTCGGGGCGCTTTTCCTGCTCGGTACGAGCGAGGTGTTCGTCGACAACACCACGAGCACGATCCTGCCGATGATCGCCCGCCGCGAGGACCTCACGGTGGGCAACGCGCGCCTCCAGGCGGGCTACGTGACGATCAACCAGCTCGCCGGTCCTCCGGTGGGGGCGGCGCTCTTCACGCTCGGCGTGATGGTGCCCTTCGCGAGCCAGGCGATCCTCGTGCTCGGCGCCACCGCCCTCGTGTCACGCTTGCGGCTTCCTCCCCATGGCAAGGAGACGCGTGCCCCGAGCCGCATCCACCACGACATCGCCGAAGGTTTCCGCTGGGCGGTGCGACACGGCGCGGTGCGCACGCTCGTCCTGACCGTCTTCACCTTCAACCTGACCTTCGGCGCCGCGTGGTCCGTCCTCGTGCTGTACGCCACGCGCCACCTCGGGCTCGGTGAGATCGGCTTCGGGCTCATCACCACGATCCAGGCCGTGGGCGGCGTCGTCGGGATCGCGGCCTACGGCTGGCTCACGCGCCGCATCTCGCTGTCGAACCTCATGCGCGCGGGCCTGATCCTCGAGACCTTTACGCACCTCGGGCTCGCCGCGACGGACAGTCCCGCCGTCGCGATGCCCATCTTCTTCCTCTTCGGCGTCCACGTGTTCGTGTGGGGCACCACGTCGATCACCATCCGCCAGCGCGTGGTCCCCACCGAGCTGCAAGGGCGCGTCAACTCGGTCAACCTCGTCGGAGTGTTCGGAGGGCTCGTGATCGGCTCGGCGATCGGCGGCGTCCTCGCCGAAAGTGTCGGTGTCACCGCGCCGTTCTGGTACGCCTTCGTGGGTTCCGCGATCTTCGTGGTGCTCATCTGGCGCCAGCTGCGACATCTGTCGACGGCCGACGCACCCTCGCTCGAGGAGATCGTGCCCGACGACGAGACGACCGACCCCGCCAGCTAGCGGGACCGGGCGCCGCGGTGCGGCGTCGGGCCGCTCAGCAGCACGTGACCTTGGTGATCTGGATGCGCCAGACGGTGGGCCCCTGGGCGAGGTACTCCCAGCCGAGCTCGCCCACGTGGACAGCCTCGAGCTTCGCCCGCAGCGGCAGCGGGTCGTGGTCGTTGACGAGGATGAAGCTCTCCCCCGGGACGAGGTCGCCGAACGAGCCGAAGATCTTCGCGTGGCGCTCCTCACGGGGAAGCCCGCGCACGTCGAGGTCCCCCACCTGGACCTCCGAGGGGCCCGGCGCGACGATCTGCAGCGTCTCGGTACCGTTCGAGGCCTTCGCCTCGCCGCCGCCGCAACCGCACCCGCCGCAGCCGCAACCGCCGCTCGAGGTCTCGGTGGTGGGCTGCGTGGTGGTGTCGCTCATGGGTGCTCCCGGGGGTCAGGCTGGACGGACGGACGGAGGTTCGGCTTGATTTCTACACCCGCAATGGTGAAAACTCAAACGGTGCCGATCACCCGCGAGTCAGCCCCCCGGCGCCAGCCTCCCGGGGCCCGCAGAGCCGCCCTCCTCGCGCTCCTGCGCGAGCGTGGCGTACCCCTCGCCACGGACGAGATCGCGCAGGCGATGGGCCTGCACCCGAACACCGTGCGGGCGCACCTCGACGTGCTGCTGCGCGAGGGAAAGGTCACGGCCGGCACGGACCAGCGCGGCTCCCGAGGGCGTCCGCGCGACCTGTTCACCGCGACCGGCGCACCCGAGCCCGAGGAGTCCTACGCGAACCTCGCCGCGGCCCTCGCGGCACAGCTCGAGAGCCTCGGCGTCGACGCCGGCGCCCAGGCCGTCGAGGCGGGCAAGCGGTGGGCCGGGTGGGAGCGGGCCCCGCGCTCCGACGAGCCCGGATCGGGCACGACACCAGCCCGGCCCTCGCCGTCGGACACCGCCCCGGTGAGCGACTCCCCCGCCGACGAGGTGCTCGCGGTGCTGCGCCGCACGGGCTTCGCTCCCGAGCTCGCGGCGGACGGTGCCACGATCGTGCTGCACCACTGTCCCTTCGGCGAGCTCGCGGGCGAGCACACGGACGTCGTGTGCGGCGCGCACCTCGGACTCATCCAGGGCACGCTCGACCGCGTCTCCCCCGGGGCACGCGCCCAGCTCACGCCGTTCGTCGCACCGGGCCTGTGCCGCACCCACGTCGAACCGGCCCCCTGACCGGGACGACGCACCCGAGGGATGCTCAGCGGCGCGGCTTGCCCGGCGGCCGCGACCTCGAGGCGGTGGTCGACGTCGGCGCGGGACCGATCCGCTCCCAGCCCCGTGGCGTCGGGTGCGAGCCCAGCCGCTTGTCCTTCGACCGGTACACGACGTACGGGCGGAACAGGTACCACACGGGCACGCTGAACACGTGCACGAGCCGCGTGAAGGGCCACAGCGCGAACAGGAACATCGCCGTGAGGCCGTGCAGCTGGAAGCCGATCGGCGCCTCCGCCATCAGCTCGGGGTGCAGGTCGAAGTAGAAGATGCCGCGGAACCACACCGAGACGCCGTCGCGGTAGTCGTAGTGCCCGCCGAGGTTGAGGATCGACCCCGCGATCGTGTTCCACATGCCCAGCACGATCACGATGCCCATCACGAGGTACATGAACTTGTCCATGCGGGTGGTCGCGGAGAACACCGGGCCCGTGGTGCGGCGCCGGTAGATGAGCAGTGCCATGCCCACCACGGTGCACACGCCCGCGACCGAGCCGATCGAGACCGCCAAGAAGTGGTAGATCTCGTCGGTGATGCCCACGGCGGCCGTCCAGGACTTCGGGATGCCCAGGCCCATGACGTGGCCCAGGAACACGAAGAGGATGCCGAAGTGGAACATCGGGCTCGCCCAGCGCAGCAAGCGCGACTCGTAGAGCTGCGAGGACCGGGTGGTCCACCCGAACTTGTCGTAGCGGTAGCGCCAGATGTGCCCGAGCACGAAGAACGCGAGGCACACGTAGGGGAAGACGACCCACAGGAAGGTGTCGATCGCGTTCATCGTCGGGCTCCTTCGACGAAATGGCCGGAACCGGGCATGTAGGTGGGTGGTGCGAAGGGCTCGAGACCGACCTCCTCGCCGGGCGGCCCCTCGGCCGCGAGCTTCGCGATCGCCTCGCGCTCGTCACCCTCGAGCTCGGGCAGCGTGGCGCACACGGCCACGAGCGCACCGGCGTACGGCGAGTCGAGCTCGAGCAGGGCGAGCCGCAGCAGCTCGAGCCCGGCCCGGTGACCCAGCAAGAGCTTGATGCCCTCGACCTGGCACGCCTCGTCCCCCGTCGAGCAGAACTCGAGCACGACGGCGAGGTGGTCGGGAAGCTCGTCGTCGACCACCTCGAAGCCACCGGCCCGGTAGGCCTGCTTGAACTCCACGAGCGCGACCCCGCGCTTGCGGGTGTCCCCGTAGGCGAAGTACGTCAGGAACGGCGAGCACCGCCGCTTGAGGTCGAAGGTCTCGACGTAGCGTGCCTCGGCCTCGGCGAGCGGGACCCCGGCGAGGTGGTCCACGACCCGCAGCAGCGGGACCCCGAAACGCTCGGGCAGCTCCCCCGTGGCCGCGCGGATGCTCGGGAGCAGCTCCATGAGCTCGGCGCTCGGGTACTCCAGGAGCAGCGCCGCGAGCCGGTGCACGAGCGCCGTGTCACGCCCCGAGACCTTCTGCGCCGCGATCCGGCGGAACACGCGGTTCACGACGGGCCGCCGTCGTCGTCCGCCCGCGGCGGGAAGAGACCCGGCGGCACGCCGCGCCCGTCCCAGTTGAGCAGGTTGACCTTGGCCTTGCGCGACGACGGGTCCGCCACGGTGTCCGCCGTCTGGCGGCGCTGCAGCATCTGGAAGTTCTCGACCGCGACGGGCTCCGCGAAGCTCGAGCCGGACCCTTCGCCGAACGGTCCCGAGCCGCCCATGCCGGGGCCGCCCTCGTAGTTCAACGAGCACTCCGTGGCCGTCTCCTCGAGCGCGTGCGCCTGCTCGGCGTGCTGGGCCGGGATCACGTACCGCTCGTCGTACTTCGCGATCGCGAGCAAGCGGTACATCTCTCGCATGGTGCCCTCGTCCATGCCCACCGACGCGGGGATCTCGGGGTTGCCGTCGCGGCCCATCGAGATGTCGCGCATGTAGGAGCGCATCGCGGCCAGGCGCTTGAGCACCGCCGTCACCGGCTTGGTGTCACCCGCCGTGAAGAGTTCGGCGAGGTACTCCACGGGGATGCGCAGGGTGTCGATCGCGGCGAAGAGGTTCCCCGCGTCCTCACCGTCCTCCCCCGTCTCGGAGACCACGTCGACCACGGGCGACAGCGGCGGGATGTACCAGACCATCGGCATGGTCCGGTACTCCGGGTGCAGCGGCAGCGCCACCTCGTACTCGTTGATGAGCCGCCAGATGGGCGAGCGCTGCGCGGCCTCGACCCAGTCACGCGGGATCCCCGCGTCGTCGGCGGCCTCCTGCACCTCGGGGTCGTTCGGGTCGAGGAACACGCTGCGCTGCGCGGCGAGCAGCTCGTGCTCGTCCGCCACCGACGCGGCCTCGAGGACCTTGTCCTCGTCGTAGAGCACGAGGCCGATGTAGCGCAGGCGCCCCACGCACGTCTCCGAGCAGACCGTGGGCAGCCCCACCTCGATGCGCGGGTAGCAGAACGTGCACTTCTCCGCCTTGCCCGTGCGGTGGTTGAAGTAGATCTTCTTGTACGGGCAGCCCGTGATGCACTTGCGCCAGCCGCGGCACTTGTCCTGGTCCACCAGGACGATCCCGTCCTCCTCGCGCTTGTAGATCGCGCCCGAGGGGCACGACGCCGCGCACGAGGGGTTGAGGCAGTGCTCGCAGATGCGCGGCAGGTAGAACATGAAGGTCTGCTCGAACTCGAGCTTGACCTTGTCCGAGACCTTGCGCAGCACCGGGTCCTGCGGGGCGAGCTCCGGTGCGCCCGCGAGGTTGTCGTCCCAGTTCGCGCTCCAGCCGATCTGCATGTCCTTGCCGGAGATGAGCGACTTGGGCCGCGCGACGGGCGTGTGCTCCTGCAGCGGCGCCGTCGTGAGGTTCTCGTAGTCGTACGTCCACGGCTCGTAGTAGTCGTCCATCGACGGCATCTTCGGGCTCGAGAAGATCGTCGCCAGGTTCTTGAGACGCCCGCCCGCCTTGAGCTCGAGGCGGGCGCGCTTGTTGAGCTTCCAGCCGCCCTGCCAGCGCTCCTGGTCCTCGTAGGTGCGCGGGTATCCCTGCCCGGGCCGTGTCTCGACGTTGTTGAACCACACGTACTCGGTGCCGGCCCGGTTCGTCCACGCCTGCTTGCACGTGACCGAGCACGTGTGACAGCCGATGCACTTGTCGAGGTTCATCACCATCGCCATCTGTGCCATGACGCGCATCAGTACTCGACCTCCTGGCTCCGCCGGCGGATATGGGTAACCTCGTCGCGCTGGTTGCCCGTGGGCCCGAGGTAGTTGAACGCGAAGGACAGCTGGGCGTACCCGCCGATGAGGTGGCTCGGCTTGACGAGCAGCCTCGTGAGCGAGTTGTGGATGCCGCCGCGCTTGCCGGTGGTCTGGGACCTCGGGACGTCGATGAGGCGGTCCTGGGCGTGGTGCATGTACACCGTGCCCTCGGGCATGCGATGGGAGACCACGGCTCGGGCGACCACCACGCCGTTGCGGTTGACCGCCTCGATCCAGTCGTTGTCCTTGATCCCGACCTTCTCGGCGTCCTTGTGGCTCATCCAGATGGTCGGGCCGCCTCGCGAGAGCGAGAGCATGAACAGGTTGTCCTGGTACTCCGAGTGGATCGACCACTTGTTGTGCGGGGTCAGGTAGCGCACCGTGACGCCCAGCTCCCCCGTGGACCCGATCTCGTCCTCGCCGAACATCGAGCTCATCGACAGCGGCGGCCGGAACACGACCAGCCCCTCGCCGAGCTCGGTCATCCAGTCGTGGTCGAGGTAGAAGTGCTGGCGGCCCGTGAGGGTGTGCCACGGCTTGAGCCGCTCGACGTTGACCGTGAACGGCGAGTACCGCCGTCCGCCGTGCTCCGTGCCGGACCACTCGGGCGACGTGATGACCGTGGTGGGCGCCGCCTGGGTGTCGGTGAACGTGACCTGCTTGCCCTCGTGCTCCGCGGCGAGGTCCGCCATCTTCGTGCCGGTGCGCTTCTCGAGCGTCTCGAAGCCCTGCACGGCGAGGCGGCCGTTCGTGGTGCCCGAGAGCGCGAGGATCATCTCGCACGCGAAGCGGTCCTGGGTCAGGAGCGGACGCCCGTCCATCGCCGGGTTGCCCGTGTCGCGCGCGACGCCGTTCTTGCGGGCCAGGTAGTCGATCTCCTTGGCGACGTCGAAGGTGATGCCCTTCGTGGTGGTGCCGAGCGTGTCGAGGAGCGGCCCGAGGGTCGCCATCTTCGCCGCGATCGCGCCGTAGTCGCGCTCGACCACCACGAGCTTCGGCATCGTCTTCCCGGGGATCGGAGCCACCTCGCCCGTCTTCCAGTCCGCGACGACACCGTGCGGGTAGGCCATCTCGTCGGGCGTGTCGTGCGTGAGCGGCACGGCCACGACGTCCTGGCGCACCCCGAGGTGCTGCGCGCCGAGCACGGAGAACTGCCGGGCGAGCGTGTGGAAGATGTCGAAGTCGGTGCGCGTCTGCCACGGCGGCGAGATTGCCGGGCTGAACGAGTTCACGAACGGGTGCATGTCAGTCGTGTTGAGGTCGTACTTCTCGTACCACGTGGCCGCGGGGAGCACGACGTCGGAGTAGATCGTGGTGCTCGTCATGCGGAAGTCGAGCGAGAGCAGCAGGTCGAGCTTGCCCGTCGGGGCCTCCGCGCGCCACACGACGTCGCGCGGCCGCTGCCCCTCCCCGGCCTCGTCGGCGCGCAGGTTGGAGTCCGTGCCGAGCAGGTGGTGCAGGAAGTACTCGTTGCCCTTCGCGGACGAACCGAGCAGGTTGGCCCGCCACACCGTGAGCACGCGCGGGAAGTTCTCCGGCGCGTCCGGGTCCTCCGCGGCGAAGCGCAGGTCCCCGCTCACGAGCTTTGCGGGGACGTACTCGCCGATCTCCTGTCCCGCCGCCGCCGCCTCCTCGACGAGGTCGAGCGGGTTGCGGTCGAACGTCGGGTAGGACGGCATCCAGCCCATGCGCGCGGACTGCGCGATGAGGTCCGCGGTGGACAGCCCCGCGAAGCGGCCCTCGGCACCGGCACCGGCGGACGCCGCGAGCGTGTCCGCGCCGAACGTGTCGTAGCGGTACTGGTCCGTGTTGAGGTACCAGAACGCCGTCTGGATCATGTTGCGCGGCGGGCGCGACCAGTCCAGGGCGTTGGCGTACTGGTTGAAGCCCGTGAGCGGCCGCACCTTCTCCTGGCCCACGTAGTGCGCCCAGCCGCCACCGTTGACGCCCTGGCACCCCGTGAGCGTGGTCAGGGCGAGGAAGGCCCGGTAGATGGTGTCCGAGTGGAACCAGTGGTTGGTGCCCGCACCCATGATGATCATTGAGCGGCCGCGCGACTCCTCGGCGTTCGCGGCGAACTCCCGCCCGATCTTCTCGGCCTTCGCCGCGGGCACGCCCGTGAACTGCTCCTGCCACGCGGGGGTGCACGGCTCGACGCCGTCGTCGTACCCGGTGGGCCACGTGCCCGGCAGGCCGTCGCGCGCCACGCCGTACTGCGCGAGCAGCAGGTCGAGCACGGTCGTCACGACGTGCCCGGCGACCTTGCGCACGGGGACACCGCGGCGCAGCGTGGCCGCGCCGTCGTCGGTGTCGAAGCGCGGCAGGAGGACCTCGACGCCGTCCGTACCGCCGTCGGCGACCGTGCCCGACGCCGAGAGCATCGGGTCCACGTCACCGAGCTCGAGGTTCCAGCGCCCGGCACCCTCGGCGCCGTAGTGGAAGCCGAGCGAGCCACCGGGCACCACCGCCCTGCCCGTCGCGGAGTCGAGCAGCACCGTCTTGAACTGAAGGTTCTCCTCGCCGGCGTCGGCCCTGTCCTTCGCGGGCAGGTCCGCCGCGGTGAGGAACTTGCCGGGGACGTACGCGCCGTCGCGCTCCTCGAGCCGCACGAGGAACGGCAGGTCCGTGTACTTCTTGGCGTACTCGGTGAAGTACGGCACCTCGCGCTGCACGAAGAACTCGGTGAGGATCACGTGGCCCATCGCCATCGCGAGGGCGCCGTCCGTGCCGGGGGCCACGGCGAGCCACTCGTCGGCGAACTTCACGTTGTCCGCGTAGTCGGGCGCGACGGCGATCACCTTCTGGCCCTTGTAGCGCGCCTCCGTCATCCAGTGGGCGTCCGGGGTGCGGGTCACCGGGATGTTCGATCCCCACATGATGAGGTAGCCCGCGTCCCACCAGTCCCCCGACTCCGGGACGTCGGTCTGGTCGCCGAACACCTGGGGCGAGGCGACGGGCAGGTCCGCGTACCAGTCGTAGAACGAGAGCATCGGCGCGCCGATGAGCGCGTGGTACCGCGCGCCCGAGCCGTGCGAGACCATCGACATCGCCGGGATGGGCGAGAAGCCGGCCACCCGGTCCGGTCCGTACTTCTTGATCGTGTAGACCTGGGCGGCCGCCGCGATCTGGGAGGCCTCCTCCCACGTCGCGCGCACCAGGCCGCCCTTGCCGCGCGCCCTCTTGTACCGGCGCGACGCCTCCGGGTCCTCGACGATCGACGCCCACGCGTCGACCGGGTCGCCCGTGCGGGCGAGCGCCGTGCGGTACAGCTCAAGCAGGACCCCGCGCACGTACGGGTAGCGGATGCGCGTGGGCGAGTACGTGTACCAGGAGAACGCCGCACCGCGCGGGCAGCCGCGGGGCTCGTACTCCGGGGAGTCCGGGCCCACGGACGGGTAGTCGGTCTGCTGGGTCTCCCACGTGATGATGCCGTCCTTGACGTACACCTTCCACGAGCACGAGCCCGTGCAGTTCACGCCGTGCGTCGAGCGCACCACCTTGTCGTGGCTCCACCGGTCGCGGTAGAAGACGTCCGCGTCCCGCCCGCCCTCCTGGTGCACCGTGCGCAGGTCCTCGGAGAACTGTCCCGGGCGCAGGTACCGACCGAGCTTGAGCAGCGCGTCGCTCACCGGGTTGTCGAGCCCCGTCCTCGCCGTGGTCCGGTCCGCTGTGGGGTTCATACCAGCTCCCTTGCTAGCCATCAGGTCGGTCTCGAGCGCTCGGTGGGGATCAGCCGGGCTTGGGTGCCCCGGGACGGGCGTACTGCACCCAGGTGAGGACGGTGCAGAAGGCGAAGAAGACCGCCGCGCCCACGAAGAACGCCGTGGGCGTCCACATCGACAGGGCCATGCCCACGAGGAACGGGCCGAACGCCGCGATCGAGGACGTGAAGCCGATCACGCCGCCGGCCTGGCGACGGTCGAAGATCATGGGCATCTGCTTGAAGGTCCCCGCGTTGCCGATCCCCGCGAACGTGAAGATCGCGAGCATCCCCGCGAGGAAGATCCCGAACTGGCTCACATCGCTCGGGTTCAGGAAGAAGATCGTGAACACGGTGCTCAGCGTCATGCCGACGCCCGCCACGAAGGTCCAGATCGCCCCGCCGAACCGGTCGCACAGCGGCCCCCACAGCGCACGCGTGGCCGAGCCGAGGAGCGGGCCGAGGAACGCGAACTTCAGCGGGTCCGGCGCGTCCGCGAAGCCGCCGTACTGGGCGTTGATCAGCAGGCCGAGCTGCGCCGCGAACCCGGAGAAGGCCCCGAAGGTCATCGTGTAGACGGCCGTCATGTACCACGTGTGCTTGTCGCCGAAGATGTCGAGCTGCTCGCGGAAGTTCGCCTTGATGGGCACGCGACGCAGGTACACGGCCGCCATGAACATGCCCAGCACCACCCACGGGATGAGCACGAGGCCGGCGTTGTGCAACCACATGTGCCCGCCGTCGATCTTCTCCTGCGGGGTGATGTACGTGACGCCCAGCAGACCGAAGCCCACGACCCACGGGGTGAGGAACTGGATGAGGCTCACGCCGAAGTTGCCGATCCCGGCCTGGAGCCCGAGCGCGGTGCCGGACATCCGTTTCGGGAAGAAGTAGCTGGTCGAGGGCATGAAGCCCGAGAACGCACCTCCGCCCACCCCGGCCATCGCCGCGAGCATGAGCAGGATCCCGTAGGGGGTGTCGACGTTGCGGACCGCGAGGGTCCACCCGATCATCGGCAGCAGCAACAGGGTCGCCGAGCCGCCCACGAGCGTGCGGGTCCCCACGATCGGCGGCAGGAACATGTAGATGAGCCGCATGAGGCCGCCCGCGAGGCCGGGGACGGCGACGAGCCAGTAGAGCTGCTCCGACGAGAGGTCGTAGCCGATGGTCGTCAGGCGGGGTGCGACGGCGCTGACGAGGTACCAGACGCAGAACGCGAGCACGAGGTTGTAGGTGGTGATCCACAGCGTGCGCCACGCGAACTTCGGGTCCCACCGCTCCGGGTCCTCGGGGTCCCACGTCGCGAGGTCGACCTTGGGCGTCACGCTGAACATCTGCACACCTCGGGCTGGTGATCGGGGAAGGCCATCAGGGCCAGTCTTGCCATCCGGACACGATTCCGCAGCGGAACGGGCCGTTTTTATTCGGCTGTGACGTCTGCCTCGGCCGCGCGGCGCGCCAGGTGGAGGACGCAGTGGCTCGGACCCACCATGGGATCGAGCCGATCGGCGGTCAGCGGGCCGCCCTCGTTGTCGAGGATCCCGCGTGCCACCCCCAGGTGGACCGAGCACACGACCTCCGTGCGCTCGCGCGCGAGCTCGACGAAGGGGCAACGCCGCAGGTGCACCTCGAGCTGGTCGACCTCGACCTCGGGGTTCAGGCCGAGCTCGTCGAGGTGCAGCTCGAGCGCGGCGAGCTGGCGCAGCCCGTCGTCCTCGATCTTCTCGCCGGGAAGCTCACGCCCTTCGAGCGCCTCGGCGGCCCAGGCCTCGCCCGCGCGGCGTGCCTCGGCGGCGGGTGACTCGACCTCGGTGCCGTAACCCGCGACGAGCACCCGCATGAAGTGCTCGCGGAAGTGGGTGTCGAGGCTGCGGTGACCGGGAGCCTCGGCCGCGCGGTAGAGCATCCGGGGCCTGCCGCGCGTGCCGCGGTGCTCGGGCTTGCGCTCCACGAACCCGGCCTCGACGAGCCGGTCGAGGTGCTCGCGCGTCGTGTTCTGGTGCAGGCCCACCGCCTGGGAGATGTCCTCGAGGGGCAGCTCGCCCTGCTCCTGCAGCACGTGCAGGATCTCGACCCGGCTGGGTGACGCCAGGGCTCGATAGGTGCTCACCGATGCGCTCGCCATGACGCGATTATTCCCGGCCGGGCCCGTGGGGACCCGGGACCTTCGGGGCGATAGCGTGGCGGGATGAGCACGCACCGGGTCCGCGCCGCCGTCGTGGTCGCTTCCGACCGCTGTGCGCGCGGCGAGGCGGAGGACAGGTCCGGGCGGCACGCCGCGGCGCTGCTCGCGACAGCGGGGTTCGAGGTGGACGGCGTCGTCGTCGTGCCCGACGGCGCGCGCTCCGTGACCGCGGCGCTCGAGGGGGCCCTCGCCGCGGGCGCCCGCTTCGTCGTCACGTCCGGCGGGACCGGCGTCGGCCCGCGCGACGAGACGCCCGAGGGCACCCGTCCGCTGCTCGCCAAGGAGCTGCCCGGGATCGCGGAGGCGCTGCGCGGGCACGGCTCCGCGCGGGTGCCCACGGCGGCGCTGTCCCGCGGGCTCGCGGGCGTGACCGCGACCGGCGCGCTCGTGGTCAACCTGCCCGGGTCCGTGGGCGGGGTGACCGACGGCCTCGAGGTGCTGCTCCCCCTCGTGCCGCACGTGCTGCACCAGCTCGAGGGGGGCGACCACTCGTGACGTCGTGGACGGCCGTGAGCGAGAGCGACCTCGACGTCGCCGCGCACGTCGCGCACGTCCAGGACCCGGCCGCGGGCGCCGTCGCCGTGTTCGTGGGCCAGGTCCGCGACCACGACCCAAGCGTCACGGGCGAGGTGGTCGCCCTCGAGTACTCGGCCCACCCGGACGCACAGCGCGTGCTCGCCGCGCTCGCCGCGCGGGTCGCGGACCGGGAGGGCACCCTGGGAGTCGCGGTGAGCCATCGCGTCGGCCGGCTCGGGGTCGGTGAGCCCGCGATCGTGTGCGCCGTCGCGACGGCCCACCGTCAGCTCGCGTTCGAGCTGTGCCGCGAGCTGGTCGAGTCGGTCAAGGAGGAGCTGCCCGTGTGGAAGCGCGAGATCCTGTCCAGCGGTGAGCACGTGTGGGTGGGGCTGACATGACCGAGCCGCTCGTCGACAGGTTCGGGCGCGTCCACCGCGACCTGCGCATCTCCCTCACGGACCGCTGCTCCCTGCGGTGCACGTACTGCATGCCGGCGGACGGTGTGCCGTGGCTCGCGGGGGCCACGATGCTCAGCACGGACGAGATCCTGCGGATCGCCCACGTGGGCGTGCAGCTGGGGATCACGGAGTTCCGGCTCACCGGCGGCGAACCGCTGCTGCGTGCGGACATCGTCGACGTCGTGCGCCGCCTCGCGAGCCTCGAGGGGCCCGACGGCGCCCCCGAGATCAGCCTCACCACCAACGCGCTGCGCCTGCCGGGGCTCGCGGCGCCGCTGCGCGACGCGGGGCTCGCGCGCGTCAACATCAGCCTCGACACGCTCGACCGGGAACGGTTCCGCGAGCTCACGCGCCGCGACCGGCTCCTCGACACCCTCGCCGGGATCGCCGCCGCGGACGCGGTGGGCTTCGCCCCCCTCAAGCTCAACGCCGTGGTGATGCGCGGCGTCAACGAGGACGAGGTGGTGCCCCTCGTGCGCTTCGCCGTGGAGCACGGCTACCAGATGCGCTTCATCGAGCAGATGCCGCTCGACGCCGGGCACACGTGGGACCGCACCACGATGGTCACGCAGGCAGAGATCCTCGAGCGGCTGCGCGCCGCGTTCCGGCTCGAGGAGGTGCCGGGCCGCGGCTCGGCACCCGCGGAGCTGTGGACCGTGGACGGTGGCCCGCACACCGTGGGCGTGATCGCGTCCGTGACGGCACCGTTCTGCGGTGCGTGCGACCGTGTGCGGCTCACCGCGGACGGTCAGCTGCGCAACTGCCTGTTCGCGCAGGACGAGACGGACCTGCGCACGCTGCTGCGCGAGGGCTGCACGGACGAGGAGATCGCCGCCGCCATGCGCGCCTCGATCGCCGGGAAAAGGGCCGGTCACGGCATCGACGACCCGGGCTTCCTGCAGCCGCGCCGTCCGATGAGCGCAATCGGCGGCTAACCGCCCGCGAAGGGCGGCAGGACATCTACCGTGCCGCCCGGCGTCAGCGGGGTGGCGGGATCGACCAGGCGGACGCCGTCGGCCAGGAGCGTGCAGCGCTCGAGGACCCGCTCGAGCTCCGCTCCGTGCGCCGCCACCATGGCGGCCCTCAGCTCCCCCGCGGTGCTCGCGGCGAGGCGTTCCGCGCTCGTGCCCGCGGCCTCGGCCGCCCCCGCGAAGTAGCGCACCTCGACCGTGCTCACGCGTCCTCCCGCCACTCGAGCGCCCGCCGTGTGACGTCCGCGAGGATCCGTTCGAGGGCCTCGTGCCCTCCCCCGTCGCGCGCCACCGCGTAGCCCACCAGGAACCCCGTGAGCGGCACCGCGGGCCGTGCGACGCCGTGCGCGACGTCACGCGCGAGGTCGAGGATCGCCTCGACGTCTACGACGTCCGGGTCCACGCCGAGCGCGTCACCGGTCTCGAGCAGCCACCGGTGCAGGTCGCTGCCGGGTTCGCTAGCCACCATCGTTCTCCTCCAGCATCAGCGCGTCGAGCGCGCGCACGTCCTCCCACGTGTCGGCGTCCCGACCGTAGCCCCAGGCGTCGGGCACCGGTTCGAGCGCGAGCTCGGCGACGAGCCGCTTGACCGACGCCCCCCAGGTCCCGTGCCCGTCCCCGAGCCGCCCGAGAGCCTCGCGCAGCGCCCCGTGCCGCACGAGCATGACGAGCTGGGAGCGGCCCTCACCGTCCGTGAGGTGGACGCCGTCCGCGTCCGGTGCGGCGGCCAGGGCCGCCTCGAGGTGCCCGAGCGCCGCGGGGGCCCGGGGCACGTCGCACGCGAGGACGGCGACGAGCCGACCGTCCGGTTGTCCGACGACGGCCTCCGCGGGCAGCGGGGCACCCCCGGCGAGGCCTCGGTCCAGCAGGTCGAGCCCGGCCTCGATGCCCGCGACGGGCCCGCCCCGGGGCGGGTGCTCCATGACCGTGGGGACTCCGGGGCGCGCGAGCTCGTCCGGCCCCACGATCACGACGGCGCGCGCGTGCGCGGCGGCCTCGAGCACGTGGTCGAGCATCGCGCGCCCGGCGACGGTCACCTCGCCCTTCGCCACCCCGCCCAGGCGGCGCGCCTCGCCCCCGGCGAGCACGATGACGTCGGTCGCGGCGCTCATCGCTCCTCGCGCGTCCAGTCCCCCGAGCGACCACCGGACTTCGCGACCACGCGCACGTCCGTGATGGAGGTCGTCCTGTCGAGGGCCTTGACCATGTCGACGATCGCGAGGGCGGCCACGCTCACGGCAGTGAGCGCCTCCATCTCGACGCCCGTGCGGTCCGCCGTGCGCACCGCAGCAGTGATCTCGACCCCGGCGTCCGTGACCTCGAGGTCGACGACCACGCCGTGCACGCCGATCACGTGCGCGAGGGGCAACAGCTCGGGCGTGCGCTTGGCCGCGGCGATCCCGGCGATGCGCGCGACGGCGAGCACGTCGCCCTTCGGTACGGTGCCGTCCCGCAGCGCCGCCACGACATGCGGCGCGCACACGACCCGGCCCGCGGCGCGCGCCTCGCGCACGGTGGGCGTCTTGCCCGTGACGTCGACCATCCGGGCGTGCCCGGCGTCGTCCAGATGTGTGAAGCTCATCGGTCCACCCGCATGACCCGCACCCTATCGCCGGGATGCACCTGCTCGGTCTCGGCGGGGACGAGCGCGAGGCCCTCGGCGAGCGCGAGGCTCGCGACGAGGTGCGACCCCGAGCCGGCCGGGGTGGCGCGGCGCACCCGCGTGCCGCCGTCGGCGAAGACCACGGGCATGACCTGCGCGCGGCCCGGCGGGCTGCGCCAGCCGTCGAGCACCTCGGCCTCGCAGGCGGGGCGCTCGACCTCGGTGAGCCCGCGCAGGCGCTGCAGGGCGGGACGCACGAACATCTCGAAGGACACGAAGACGCTCACGGGGTTGCCGGGGAGCCCGAAGAACGGCGTCCCACCGGCGAGCCGACCGATCCCTTGAGGCTTTCCGGGCTGCATCGCGACAGTGACGAACTCGACCCCCGTGCCGCTCAGGAGCTCCTTGACGACGTCGTAGTCGCCCATCGACACCCCGCCCGTCGTCACGACGGCGTCCACGCCGTGCACCTCGGCCGCGGCGAGCACGCCGTGCAGGGCGTCGGGGCGGTCTCCCACCCGGTCGAGCGGCACCGCCTCGCAGCCCGCCGCCTCGACGCACGCCGCGAGGAGCGTCGAGTTGGAGTCGGGGATCTGCCCGCGACGCAACGGCGCTCCCGGGGCGACGAGCTCGTCACCGGTCGCGAGGACGGCGACGCGCGGTCTGCGATGGACCGTGACCGTGCCGTGCCCCACGGAGGCGACGGCGGCGAGCTGCGTGGGTCCGAGCACCGCGCCCGCCGCGAGCACGAGCCCCCCGGCGGCGACGTCTTCGCCCGCGCGGCGGATGTGGGCACCGGGCTCGGGTGCCGTGCGGAACGTGACCGCCGTGGGCGTCCGCTCGACGCGCTCGACCGGCACCACGGCGTCCGCGCCGGGCGGCACCGGTGATCCCGTCATGATCGCGACGCACGTCCCCGGCGCGAGCTCCTCGGTCGCGCTCGCGCCCGCCGGGAGCTCGCCGACCCGGGGCAGGGTGACTGGCGCGTCCTCGCTCGCCGAGGCCAGGTCCGCCGCGCGCACCGCGAAGCCGTCCATCGCCGAGTTGTCCCAGCGAGGCAGGGCGTGCGTGCTGCGCACCGCGGTCGCCAGGACGAGGCCGTGCGCGCGCGCGAGCGGCACCTCGAGCGCGGGCGTCGGCGCGACGAGCGCGAGCGCGGCCGCGCGATGCTCGGGGATCGTGCGCACGCGGGTCCTTCCGGTCGGTCTGCTCAGTGCGCGGCGGCGCCCTCGGGCGAGCGCAGCCACGCGACGATGCCGCCGTCGAGGTTGTCGACCCGGGCGAAGCCACGGGCCACCATGACCTCCGCGGCGCGCTGGGAGCGGACCCCGGAGTGGCAGTAGACGACGACGGCGCGTCGCGGGTCCAGGTCTACCAGGCCCGAACCGTCCAGCACGCTCGCGAGGGGCGTGAGTATTCCCCCGGCGATCGACATCGCGGCGTGCTCGTGGGGTTCGCGGACGTCCAGGAGCACGAAGTCGTCCTCCCCGGCCGACCGGGCAGCGAGCCGGGCCGCGAGCTCGGCGGGCCCCACGGCGCCGACGGGGGCGGGCTGCACCGCTCGCTGATCCGCCCGATCCTCGCCGTCGGACACCTGCACCGCCCGCTCGGGCTGCGCCGCCGCGCCCGCGAGCGGCACCTCGTGCCAGCGCGAGGCGAGCGCGTCGAGCACGGCAACGCGCCCGATCAGCGGCGCGCCGGCGCCCGTGACGAGCTTGATGACCTCCGTGGCCATGAGCGAGCCGACCTGCCCGCACATCGGGCCGAGCACGCCCCCCTCGGCGCACGAGGGCACGGTCCCCGGCGCGGGCGGGTTTGGGAAGAGGTCGCGCAGGCCGACGGCGGGCACCCCGGACCCGGCGGGCGGCGCGGCCCAGAAGACCGTGACCTGGGCGTCGAAGCGGAAGATGGACCCCCACACGTGGGGCAGCCCGAGCCGCTCGCACGCGTCGGCCACGAGGTAGCGCGTGGGGAAGTTGTCGGTGCCGTCCACGACGAGGTCGTAGCCACCGAGCACCGCGTCGACGTTGCCCGGCTCGAGACGCACGGCGTGCACGACGACGTCGACGTCCGGGTTGCGCTCGAGGACGGCCTCGCGCGCCGAGTCGACCTTGGGTCGGCCGACGTCGGCGTGCCGGTGGACCACCTGGCGCTGCAGGTTCGACTCGTCGACCTCGTCGAAGTCCACGACCCCGATCCGGCCGACGCCCGCCGCCGCGAGGTACTGCAGCACGGGGGCTCCGAGGCCACCCGCGCCGACGACGCACACCCGCGCGCGACGCAAGCGACGCTGGCCCAGCTCACCGATCTGCGGGAGCAGGACGTGGCGGGAGTAGCGCACGAGCTCATGGGGACCGAGGGGCGGGCCGGGCTCGACGAGCGGGGGCACGGTAACCAGGGGCGCAGCCATGGGGCCACGCTATGCCGTGCGGGCACGAGCACCGAACCGGTGACGGTCCCTCCGCTTGCGCATTTTCTCCGAGATCGACGTCACACAGACGCGAATGCGCGAACGGGTTCGCCGATTAGCCGCATCTGCGTAGGCTGTGCTCATGCCCCGGTACCGCATTCGCGAGGCCGCCGAGCTGCTCGGCGTCAGCACCGACACCGTGCGACGCTGGGCCGAGGCGGGCAAGCTCGCCACCACCACGGACGACTCCGACCGCCAGGTGGTCGAGGGCACGGTGCTCGCGACCTTCGCCCAGGAGCACGCCGACGCGATGCAGGCGGGCCACGTCGCGGCGCATGGTGCCCAGCAGTCCGTCCGCAACCGCTTCACGGGACTCGTCACGCGCGTCGTGCGGGACACCGTGATGGCCCAGGTGGAGATCCAGGCGGGTCCCTACCGGGTCGTGTCCCTCATCAGTCGCGAGGCGGCCGACGAGCTCGGGCTCGAGCCCGGGGTCCTCGCCGTCGCCACCGCGAAGGCCACCACCGTAGGAATCGAGCGTCCCCGACGATGATCACCTCCCACCGCCCCGCTCTCGGCGCGGCGCTCACCGCCGTGCTCGCCCTGACGCTCGCCGCGTGCGGGCAGTCCACCGCACCGGGCTCCCCGGGCACCTCCCCCGGCACGGCGCCGGACGATGCGCTCAGCGGCGAGCTCGTGGTGCTCGCGGCGGCCTCGCTCCAGGACGCCTTCGACGAGCTCGGTGCCGCTTTCCACGAGGCGCACCCCGGCGTCACCGTGACCTTCAGCTACGGCGGTTCCTCGGGGCTCGCTGAGCAGATCGTCGCGGGCGCCCCGGCGGACGTGTTCGCCGCCGCGAGCACCTCCACGATGGAGACCGCGGTGCACGGGCTCCAGGACGCCGGGGTCGCCGGTGCGGACGCCCTGTCCCCCACGCTCTTCGCGAGCAACTCGATGGTGCTGGCCGTCCCGCTCGCCAACGAGGCCGGGGTGCAGGGGCTGGCGGACCTCGAGCGCGACGACGTGACCTTCGCCGTGTGCGAGGAGGCGGTGCCGTGCGGTGCCGCCGCCGTGCGCGTGCTCCAGGCCGCGGGCGTCACGGCCGCACCGGTCACGCTGGAGAAGGACGTCACGGCCGTGCTCATCAAGGTCCGCGACGACGAGGTCGACGCCGGGATCGTCTACGTCACGGACCTCGACGAGTCCGTCACGGGCATCGAGGTCCCGGCCGACGTCAACACGACCACCTCGTACCCGATCCTCGCGCTGCCCGAGGCGCCCCACCCCGAGACCGCCGCCGCGTTCACGGACTTCGTGCTCTCCGCCGAGGGGCTCGCCGTGCTCGCGAGCCACGGCTTCGCCGCCCCGTGAGCCGCCGCAGGGTCGGGCACCGCGGCGTCCCCGCCGCCGCGCTCGTCCCGGCGGTGCTCGCGATCGCCTTCCTCGTCCTGCCGCTCCTAGGTCTCGCACTGCGCTCGCCGTGGGCCAGACTCGGCGAGATCCTCACGACGACGACGGTCCGCCAGTCGCTCGCGCTGTCGCTGTGGACCTCGCTCGTGGCGACCGCGGTCAGCGTGCTCGTCGGGGTACCGCTCGCATGGCTGCTCGCCCGCGGGCGCTTCCCCGGGCGCCGCGTGCTCCAGGCCGCCGTGACGCTCCCGCTCGTGCTGCCGCCCGTGGTGGGCGGCGTGGCACTGCTCGGGGTGCTCGGACGACGCGGCCTGGTGGGTCGGTACCTGTACGACTGGTTCGGCACCACGATCACCTTCACGCCCACGGCCGTGGTGCTCGCCCAGGTGTTCGTCGCGATGCCGTTCCTCGTGGTGAGCGTCGAGGGCGCCCTGCGCGGCGCGGACGAGCGCTTCGACGAGGCCGCCGCGAGCCTCGGTGCCTCGCGCTGGACCACGATGCGCCGCGTCACGCTCCCCCTGATCGCACCCTCGCTCGCCGCGGGGGCCGTGCTGACCTGGGCCCGCGCGCTCGGCGAGTTCGGTGCCACCATCACCTTCGCCGGCAACTTCCCCGGCCGCACCCAGACCCTGCCGCTGACCGTCTACGCGGCGCTCGAGTCCGACCCGGACGCCGCGATCACCCTGAGCCTCGTGCTGCTCGTGGTGTGCCTCGCGGTGCTCGTCGTGCTGCGGGGGCACTGGCTCGGGCAGGTGGCGCGGTGAGCGGCCTAGAGCTCGTCGGCACCGTCGAGCGCGGCAGTTTCACGGCGCGGGTCGAGCTGCGCGTCGCACCCGGCGAGGTGCACGCCGTCCTGGGCCCCAACGGCGCGGGCAAGTCCACCGTGCTGCGCACCGTCGCGGGCTTCGAGGCCCTGCGCTCGGGACGGCTCACGCTCGCGGGAGAGGTGCTCGACGACGTACAGGCCGACGTCTTCCGCCGCCCCGCCACCCGCCGCGTGGGCACAGTGTTCCAGGACCACCGGCTCTTCCCGCACCTGTCCGCCCTCGACAACGTCGCCTTCGGGGTCCGGTCGCGCGGCGCACCGCGCGCTCTCGCGGACGCCACCGCCCACGAGTGGCTCGAACGCCTGGGAGTGGCCCGCTTCGCCGACCGCCGCCCGGCCCAGCTCTCCGGCGGGCAGGCGCAACGCGTCGCGATCGCCCGCACGCTCGCCGCGGAGCCGCGCGCGCTCGTGCTCGACGAACCTCTCGCCGCGCTCGACGTGCACGCTCGCGAGGAGGTGCGCGACGCCCTCACCGAGCACCTGCGCGACTTCCCGGGCCCGGTGCTGCTCGTGACGCACGACTTCGCCGACGCCGTCGCGCTCGCGGACCGCGTCACCGTGCTCGAGGCCGGTAGCGTGGTCCAGACGGGGACGGTTGCTCAGGTCGCCGCCGCGCCCGGCACCGACTACGTCGCGCGCGTGCTGCGCGGCACCGGGGGCACGCCGTCGTCGGCCCCGCGGTGAGTACCGCCGTCAGTCCTGCGCCGAAGCCTCGCGAGCGCGCTCGCGCAGTCGCTCCTCCTCGGCCTTCACACGGTGGTGCACCACGCGTTCGGCCTGGAGCCACGCGGGCGGGTCGGCGCGCAGGGCGTCGATCTGCGCCGTGGTGAGCGCCTCGTCGATCCCGCCCCGGGCGAGGCCGGAGATCGAGACGCCGAGCCGGCCGGCGACCTCCGGGCGGGGGTGCGGGCCGTGGCGGCGCAGCTGCGTGAGCCACTCGGGCGGGTGGCGCACCAGCTCGTCGAGCTGCTCGCGAGTGATCCCGCCGGCGCGGAACTCCTCCGGCGTGGCCGGCAGGTAGACGCCGAGCTTCTTCGCCGCCGTCGCGGGCTTCATGGCGCGGGGCGAGGGTCCGGGCCTCGGGGCATCTGTGGTCATGGCACCAGCGTAGGCGCGACCGCGCGCGGCCGACGCACCTAGGCTGCACCCGTGGAGCGACCGACGGAGCCTGCCGGGCACGAGACCTTCCGCCTCGGCTACGTCCCGGGCGCGACGCCGGCGAAGTGGGCGCGGGTGTTCCGCTCCCGGCACCGGGCCGTCGCGCTCGAGCTCGTGCCCCTGGCCGCGGGCGAGGCCGAGCGTGCGGTGCGCGACGGCACCGTGGACGCGGCGATCCTGCGCCCGCCCGTCGACCGCGACGTGCTCCACGCGATCCCGCTCTACGTCGAGGAGCCCGTGGTGCTCGTGTCCCGTGAGCACGTGCTCGCGGCCCTCGACGAGTCCGAGGCGGTCGCGATCTCCGACCTCGCCGACGAGGTGCTGCTGCAGCCCGCCGACGACGTGCTCCGTTGGGCCGGCACGCCGGGGGCCGAGGTCGATGCGATCGCCCGCCCCGGCAGCGCGCCCCGCCACGTCCCGGGCACGACCCTCGAGGCCGTCGAGCTGGTCGCGGCGGGCGTGGGCGTCGTCGTCGTCCCCCGGTCGCTCGCCCGGCTGCACCACCGCAAGGACGTCACGGCACGCACGCTCGAGGACGGGCCGACGGCGCCCGTGGTGCTCGCGTGGTCGATCGAGCGCGAGGACGACCGTACCGAGGACCTCATCGGGATCGTGCGCGGGCGGACGGTCAACAGCTCGCGCGGCAGGGCTCGTCCCGCCGCGAAGGAGGACGCGGGCGCCCGGCGCACGAAGCCCTCGCCGCCGCGCGGCCGCAAGCCCGCGGGCCGGGGCCGCCGAGGCCGCCCTAGTCGGTGACGTGCACGATCCCGTGCGCCCCGCGCTCGGCGTCGACCATCACGTGGGTGACGACGGCGTAGTGCCCCGCCTCGGGGAACTCGAGCTCGACGAACCCGCCCTGGGCCACGTGCAGCCCCAGCACCTGCGCACCGCCCGTGGGGTCGAGCCCCGCGGCGTGCGGGCCGCCGAGCTGCCACGTCCCCTCGGCGTACACCGTGTCGAACTGCCCGCCGACGACGTGGAACGAGCTCGCCCTGTTGGGCCCGACGTCGAGCACCCAGAAGCGCACGCGCTCCCCCACCCGGGCCTCGAGCGGGTCGTGGTCGTACTGGTTCGCGTAGCCGTTGAACACGACCGCGTCGACCTGCTCCGCGAGCAGCTTCTCGGAGTCCGCGACCTCGCCCTCGGGGCCCAGGTAGTACTCGGACTGGACCAGCAGGTACTCGCGGTCCACCTCGGGCAGGTCGGGCGGGTCGATGATCACGGCGCCGAACATGCCGTTCGCGATGTGCAGCGTCATGGGCATCGTCGAGCAGTGGTACATCCAGATGCCCGAGCGCGTGGCGGTGAAGGTGTAGGTGAGCGACTCGCCCGGTTCGATCGTCCGCATCGGCTCGTCGGGCGCGAGCGCGCCCGCGTGGAAGTCGATCGAGTGGCCGAGCGAGCCGTCGTTGACGAGCGTGATCTCGAACGTGTCGCCGACCTTGCCGCGCAGCGTGGGGCCGGGCACCTGCCCGTTGTAGGTCCACAGCGTCTGGGTCACGCCCGGCGCGACCTCCATGACCTGCTCGGTCACGGTGAGCGTATGGCGGTGCACCGTCGCGTCCGGGGCGGGGGCGAGGCGCGCGTCGAACGCCTCGAAGCCCGGGGCGGGATCGGCGTGCAGGTCGACGCTCGCGTCGCCGCCCGAGGCCAGGTGGTCGCCGTGGTCGTGGGTGCCCGACGGCGGGGGGTCCGCCTGCTGTGGCGCGCCCTCGACGTCGACGGTGAACACCATGCCCATCTGACGGTGGCCCGCGATCGAGCACCAGCCGTCCATCTGCCGTCCGACGACGCCGAGCTCGAGCCGCGACGTGGCGCCCGGGGCGATGCGGCCCGTCGTGGCCCCGGAGTCGAGCACGAGGTCGTGGACCGTCGAGTCGGAGTTCGTGACGATCAGCACGAGCTCGTCGCCGGCGTCGACGGTCACGCTCGCCGGCTCGAAGCGCATGTCGCGCGCCTCGACCTCGATCTCCACGACGTTCCCGGTGGCCGCGACCCCGCCGTCGGCGGCCGCCCCGACCCCGACCGCCGCGGGGTCCGCCGCGACGGAGAGCGCCGTGACCACCAGGAGCGCGACGCCCGCCGCGATCCCCGAGCCCTTCGGCGCCCTGCTCGACGCGGCGAGCACCTCCGCGGGCCGCAACGTCGTGGGGCCCGTGGGTGCCGTGGCGCGGGCGCGCCGCGAGACGAACACCGAGGCGATGATGAGGCCGAACGTCCACGCCGCGCCCACGAGGGCGAGCATCGACGCCGTCACGCGCACGAGGCTCGGTGCGGGCAGCGCGAAGAGCAGCAGGCCGCCGTTGACCAGCACGAGCCGCGCGCCGGCGGCCTTCTCGACCACGGCGCGCGCCGCACGGACCGCCGTCGGACCGCCGCCCAGGATCATGGGGCCCAGGTGGCACAGTGACCCGAGCAGCACCTGACCCGCGAAGCCTCCCGCGAGCGGGCCGAGCAGGCTCGCGAACTGCAGCTCGACGTGCGACCACCCGGAGGCGGCGGCGGCCATGACCGCCCACACGAGCACCGAGCCGACGAGCCACACCTGGGCCATGCCGACCGACCGCGCGGCGAAGGAGTGCGGGCTGCGCGTCCGGGACTGCAGGACGAGCGGCCAGGACGAGCGGACGAGCGCCGCGGCGTAGAGCACGAGCCCGACGACGAGCAGGACCCGCAGCCCCGTGGCGACGGACGCGACCTGGATCACGAGGGCCGCGCCGAGCCCCGCCAGGCCGTGCCGGGCGGCGCGCATCGAGTCGTCGCCGAGTCCCGTGCCGAGCATCGTGGGCCAGAGCGAGACGAGCGTGCCCACCACCGTGAGCCCCACCCACCCGAGCAGCATCACGGTGACGTGACCCACGTACGCGCGCGAGGCGAGGTCGCCACCGGTGCGGGCGAGCAGGACGCCGAACGCCGCGCCGAGCGGGAGGGCCCCGGCCGCCGCGACGTAGTACCAGGCCGTCCAGCCGAGCTGCGTGCCCAGCCCGCGCCGGGCGTGCACCACGAGCACGACGCCGTGCCACACCGTCGCCGCGCCCACGGCTACGGAGCCAGCGACGAGCACGGGCATGCTGTCCCCCACCAGCCCCGCGAGCACCCCGAGCGAACCGAGCGTGTGCCCGCCGAGCCGGATCGCCTGGCCCCGGTAGCCCCCGGGCAGGGGGTGGCGGCGCAGCGCCTCGGCGAAGTGCGCGCTCCACACGAGGATCGCGGTGCTCACCCCGCCGAGCAGGAGCAGGTGCACCATGAGCCACTCGGCGTTCGGGACCCACCGGTGCGCCACGGCGACGACCGCCGCGGCGAGCAGCCACACCGCGACGAGGGCGTTGGCGCGAAGGTGCCAGCGGCTTCTCACTAGACGATCTCCAGTCGGTGCTCGGGCTCGGACGGGGTGGACGGCGGGGCGGTGGGCTCGGTCGCGGCGGGCCACGCCGCGGGTGCGCGCCGCGCGGCGACGGCCGCGGACGTGATCGCGAAGGCGAAGAAGGTCAGGACCGCGACGATGTTCAGGGCGCCGCCGAGCTGGAGCGCCCACGGCTGTCCCTTGAGATCCCCGCCCACGAGCCGCAGGGCGAGCGAGGCGTGCAGCAGGATCACCGGCCCGTAGAAGGCCGGGTGATAGGGCAGCGGCGTGCGCAGCACCGCGGGCAGGATCACCGAGGCGTGGGCCATGATCATCGAGAGCACGAAGCCGAGGAAGACGGCGTGCACCACGGCGTCGTAGGCCGGGCCCTCGGGGACGTGACCGGCGAGGAGCCAGACAGCCCCGGCCACGGTGAGCCAGACGTAGCCGCCGATCAGGCACCACGCCATGAAGCGCGGGGCACCCGTGGCTCCCGCGGTGCGACGTGCGACGTCGTGCCGCACGAGCCATGCCACCAGGGCGAGCAGGGTCGCGCCGAGGAGCACGTGCCCGACGGCGGGCCACAGGGTGGCCGCGACCACCCCGCCCGCGAGCGCCCACGTGGTGGCCGACGCGCCCGCCTCCTGCGCGGGGGTGACCCCGCCCACGCGGGACAGCTCGACGCGCTCCCCCGCGATCGTCGCGACGAGGAATCCCACGAGCCACGGGAGCGTCGTCGCGACCGGAGCCCCTCCGAGCCACAGCGCGGCACCACCGGCGGCGAGGCCCGCGCCGATGATCTGCATCGCGATCGCGGCCGCGGGCTGGCGGCGCCACAGCGCCGCGTACACGCCGAGCTGCGCGAGCGTGCCGACGAGGAGCAGCGCCTTGCCCGCCTCGATCGGCAGCGGGCTGAGCAGCGCGATCGCCCCGGCGCCGAGGGCGATGGGAGCGGAGAATCCCCACCACCGGCGCAGGGCGACCGCGCGCTCCGCGGACACGAGCGTGCCCACGAATCCGAGGACGAGCAGCACCCCGTGGATGTCCGGGAGCCGCGCCGTGGTCAGCGGCGCGGGCAGCCCGAGCAGGAGCAGTGCAGCGTCCAGGCCGAGGAGCAGCGCGATCCCGCCGGGCAGCAGGAGCACGAGCCGCCTCGTCTTTTGCACGCCTCCAACTGTAGAAATTGTCCGGGGGCGTGTCTAGGACTTGTGTCCTGGACCACGCCCCCGGTCGCCGTGCATGCCGTCAGGGCTTGGTGAACCCCTGGGCGAGCTCGACGAGCAGTCGCGCGCCGAAGCCGCTCGCACCCTTGGGCCGGTAGCCCTCCGTCGACTCCCAGCGCATCGGCCCGGCGATGTCGAGGTGCGCCCACGGCGTCTCGCCCGCCCACTCGGCGAGGAAGAGCGCCGCCGTGATCGCGCCGGCCGAGTCGCCCCCGATGTTCTTGACGTCGGCGATCTCCGAGTCGAGGAGCTTGCGGTAGCGCCGGTCGAGCGGGAGGTGCCACACCGACTCGTCGGAGGTCTCGGCCGCGGCCTTGACCTGGTCGAGGATGCCGTCGTCGTTCGCGAACACGCCCGCGGAGAGCGGACCGAGCGCCATGAGGCACGCCCCGGTGAGCGTCGCGATGTCCACGACGGCGTCGACCTCGTCCTCGACGGCGAGGGCGATCGCGTCCACCATGACGAGGCGTCCCTCGGCGTCGGTGTTGAGCACCTCGATCGTGCGGCCCGAGCGGGACACGGCCACGTCCCCGAGCTTCTGCGCGTGCGAGGACGGCATGTTGTCCGTGCACGCGAGGTACCCGGTCACGTTCACGGGGACGCCGAGCTCGGCCATGACGGACATCGCGGCGAGCACGGCGCCCGCACCCGTCATGTCCATCTTCATCTGCTGGTGGGACGGGTTCGAGGGCTTGAGCGAGATGCCGCCGGAGTCGTACATGATCCCCTTGCCGACCAGCCCCAGGTGGGCCGTCGCGCCCTCGGGCCGGTAGGACAGCTTGATCATGCGGGGCTCGTCCGCCGAGCCCCGGTTGACCCCGAGCAGGCCGCCGCAGCCCAGCTCCTCGAGCGCGGCCCTGTCGAGCACCTCGATGCCGAGTCCCGTCTCGCCTGCGATCCGCGTCGCGAGCTCGCCGAAGGCGGGCGCCGTGAGGAGCGAGCCCGGGGCGTTCGACAGGTCGCGCGCTACTGACGTGGCCCGGGCGAGCGAGCGCCCCCGGTCCGCGCCCGCGCGCAGAGCCGCGTGGCGCTCGCTCGGCGCGACGATGGTCACCGACGTGAGCGCGGTGACCTCCGAGCTCGAGCGCAGCGCCTCGTAGCGGTACCGCCCCAGGACGGCCCCTTCCACGATCGCCTGTCCCACGAGGGCGGCGTCGACCCCCGAGGTCTCCTCCCCGAGCACCACCGCCACGGCCTCGTCGTGCGACGCGGCGCGCGCGAGGGCCCCCGCGGCGTCACGCAGCGCGGCGACGTCGACCTTCGCGGGCTCCCCGACGCCGACGGCGACGACCGTCGATGCGTCCCCCCGCGGCAGGACCAGGGTCTGGCCCTTCGCTCCGGTGAACCCCGCGCGCTCCAGCGCCTCGCGGCCGAGCCCGACCGCCGCGGGCACCTCCCCCGCGCTCGCGACGAGGACGCCGAGCACGGTCGCCTCACCGTGCGGGGCCTCGACGACCTCGACGGACACCGCGCGCACCGCGGCCTCGGACGGGACGGGATCAAAGGTCGAGCTCATGTGCGGCACTCCTTCTCGGTGACCTGGGGGTTCACGTGCGACCTTAGTACCGCGGGTGCCCGTGGCGCGCGGTCCAAGGTCTCAACCGTGCACGGTCCCCTCATGGTCGGCGTGCGAACGTGGCTCGACCTGGAACGTCGAGTGCTCGACGTCGAAGTGGTCGCGCAAGCAGTCCGCGAGGCGGTCGAGGATGCCTTCGCGGCCGCACGCGGCGAGCGCGTCGTCGCCCACCACGACGTGCGCGGACATCACCGGCACCCCGGTGGTGAGCTCCCACACGTGCAGGTCGTGGACGTCCTCGACGCCGTCCGCACGCAAGATGTGGCCGCGCACCGCGTCGAGGTCGACGGCGTCGGGCGTGCCCTCGAGGAGCACGTGCACCACCTGACGCAGCAGCACGGCGGCGCGCGGCGCGATGAGCGCGACGATCGCGAGCGAGGCCACGGGGTCCGCGAGCGCCCAGCCGGTCGTAGCGAGCACGACGCCCGCGACCACCACCGCGACCGAGCCGAGCAGGTCGCCGAGCACCTCGAGATAGGCGCCGCGCACGTTGATCGACTCCTTCGCGCCCTGTCGCAGCACGAGCAGCCCGACGAGGTTGACCACGAGTCCGACGGCGGCGAAGCCGATCATGAGGTCGGCCCGCACCTCGGGCGGGTCGCCCCACCGCTGGACCGCCTCGATCGCCACGAGCACGCCCACCACCAGCAGCAGGATCGCGTTGACGAGGGCGCCGAGCACCTCGAAGCGCTGGTACCCGAACGAGTGGCGCGGGGTGGCGGGTCGCATGCCGAGGCGGACGGCGACGAGCGCGACGGCAAGGCCCGCGACGTCGGTCAGCGCGTGCCCGGCGTCGGCGAGCAGCGCGAGGCTCCCGCTGAGCGCGGCGCCCACCACCTGGGCGACGAGCACGAGCGCCGTGGTGACCAGGACGAACCGCAACCGCCCGAGGTGACGCGCCCCGGGGCTGTGGGCGTGGGAGTGGTCGTGCACGCCCCCACCCTAGGCAATCGCTAAGGAGCGAGGTGCTCGAGGTCGTCGCGGCCCAGCAGGTCCTCGCGCACGGTGCGGCGCAGCACCTTCCCGAGCTGGGACCGCGGCAGCTCGGCGACCACGCCGAGCACCCGGGGCAGCGCGTAGCGCGTCAGTCGCTGCTCGCCCCACGCCCGCAGTCCCGCAAGGTCCACGCGCGGCCGGGACTCGCCGTCGTCGTCGAGGACGACGGCGGCCGCCACCCGCTCGTCGGCGCCCGTGCCCGGCAGCCCCACGACCGCCACGTCCCGCACCCCCGGCATCCCGCGCAGGTGCTCCTCGACCTGCGAGGGGTAGATCTTGAAGCCGCCCGTGACGATCATCTCCTTGATGCGGTCCACGAGCACCGCCACGCCGTCGGGCCCCACCCGGACGATGTCCCCGGTGCGCAGCCACGCGCCGTCGAGCAGCTGCTCCGCGGTCTCCTCGGGACGGTTCCAGTAGCCCTGGAACACCTGCGGGCCGCGGACGAGGAGCTCGCCGCGCACCGATCCGTCCGCGTCGGGCTCCGCGTCGCGGGGCCCGCCGGGGCGGTCGGGGTCCACCACGCGGAGGTCCGTGCTCGGGAACGGCAGGCCGAGCGCGCCGGGACGGCGGTCCGCGCTGCACGGGTTGCCGAGCGCCACGGGTGAGGTCTCGGTGAGCCCGTAGCCCTCGATGAGCAGCCCGCCCGTCGCCGCTTCCCAGCGCGCTGCCGTCTCGGTGGGGATCGGCATCGCGCCGGCGAAGGCGAGCCGGATGCCGTGCAGGTCCACGCCGGCGGCCTCGGCGGCGGTGACGATGCGGTCGAACATCGGGGCGACGCCGGGGACGAAGGTCGCGGGGCGGCGCGCGTGCGCGGCGACGACCGTCGCGGCGTCGAACTTCGGGAACGCGACGACCGTGGCACCGATCCGGACCGCGAACGTGAGGCAGAAGGTGAGGCCGAACGCGTGGAAGAACGGCAGTGCACCGTAGACGGTCTCCTCGCCCTCCCGGAACCGTGCCCACGCCTGACCCTGGACGCCGTTGGCGACGAGGTTGCGGTGCGTGAGGACGGCTCCCTTCGGCGTGCCGGTGGTGCCGCCGGTGTACTGGATGAGCGCGACGTCGTCCGCCGCGGGCTCGGGCACGGACGGGTCGAGGGGGTCTGCCGTGGAGACGAGCTCGTGCCAGCGCGGCACCCCCGCGGGGATCGCGCCTTGCATCGCGGAGCGCAGGGCCCGCGCCCTGGCGACCGGCAGACGCAACGCGAGCCGCGCCCTGACCGGTAGGTCTCGGGTCATGTCGAGCCCGATGACCGTGACCTCGTGGGCGAGACCGTCCCGCGCCTCGAGGGCCGCGGGGATCGCCTTGTCCCACACGAGGGCGACGGTCGCGCCGGAGTCGGCGAGCTGGTGCGCGAGCTCGCTCGCGGTGTACGTGGGGTTGCACTCGACGACGACGGCGCCCAGCCGCTGGAGCGCGTGGAACGCGACCGCATGGGACGTGCAGTTGGGCAGCACGAGCGCGATCCGGTCGCCCCGGCGTACGCCAAGCCGGACGAAGGCACCCGCGGCGCGGGCCACGCGCTCCGCAAGCTCCGCGTACGTCAGGGTGGCACCGAAGAAGTCGAGGGCGACCCGTTCCGGCCACCGTCGAGCGGCCTCGACGAGCGCACGGCCGTGGGGCTCGTCGGGGATCTCGACCTGCGCCGGCACGCCGTCGGGGTAATGGGCGAGCCAGGGGCGCGAGGCGAGGGCTGTCATTACCCAAGAGTAACCTACGGTCCCGTAGGTTACGTCCGGGCCTCGTCACGGACCCGCGGAGCGCCACCGTGGCGCCGACTCTCTCCCGGCACGTAGCTCTCGTGGGTCCACAGGTGGAACAGCGCGTAGGCGCGCCACGGTCGCCATCCCTCCGCGAGCGCCTCCGCCTCGCCGGCCGTGCGCACCCCGAGCGCTCGTTGCAGCACGAGGTCGCCCGAGGGGTAGGCGTCCCTGTCGCCCAGCACGCGCACGGCGAGGTACTCCACCGTCCACGGTCCGATCCCCGGGACCGCGAGCAGCCGACGCCGCACGAGTCCCGGGTCCTCGCGCACCGGGTCGAGGCCCTCGGCGAAGAGTCCCGCGAGCTCGACGAGGCACCGCGCCCTCGCCCCCGTGACCCCGATCGCCCGCCGCAGCTCCTCCGGGCGCGCCCCGGCGACGAGCCGGGGCTCCGGGAAGGGGACGAGATCACCGGCCGCGGCGAAGTGGTCCACGAACCGTGCCCCGAACACCCGGCCCGCCGCGAGGCTCACCCGCTGCCCCATGACCGTGGTCATCGCCGCCTCGAAGGGGTCCGGGTGCCCGACGATCCTCAGTCCCGGTCGGGCCGCGAGGAGCGGGCCCAGGAGCGGGTCTGCGCCGAGGTGGGCGTGGACGTCCGCGGGATCGAGGTCGAGGTCGAACCAGCGTTGCACCACCGTCACCGCGCGATCGGTTCGAGACGGGTCGAGCTCGTCCGGCAGCTCGAGCGCGACCCCGCCGTCCTCGATGCGCACGGTCACCGGCACCTGGATGCCGTCGAGCTCGAGCAGTCGGCGCACGCTCCCCCTTCCTTGCCCCTCGCGCTGCGTCACCTGGACGCGCGCGAGGCTGTGCGCGGCGAGCGCGCCGAGCATCGGTTCCGCGGAGATCTCCCCGACGTGCTCGAGCTCCACCACGGTCACTGGGGCCAGACCCCGGAGATCCCCCGCAGATGGCTACCGACGAGATGGGTGTCGACGATCCCGACGGCCTCCATCAGCGCGAAGGCGGTGGTGGGTCCCACGAACGAGAACCCCCGACGCCGCAGCTCTTTCGCGAGCGCGGTGGACTCCGGCGACGTCGAAGGGACCTCGCTCATGGTCCGTGGGCACGGCGTCGCGGTCGGCTGGAAGGACCACACGAGCTCGGCGAGTCCCCCGTCCGCGCGCAGCGCGAGCGTCGCCTCGGCGTTGCGGACCGTCGCACGGACCTTCGCCCCGTTGCGGACGATCCCCGGGTCCTCGAGCAGCCGTGCGACGTCCTCCTCGGTGAACGCCGCGACCGCCTCCGGGTCGAAACCCGCGAACGCGGCACGGAACGCCTCGCGCTTGCGCAGCACGACGAGCCACGAGAGCCCGGACTGGAACGCCTCGAGCGAGAGCCGCTCGAAGAGCCCCTTCTCGTCCCGGACCGGGCGGCCCCACTCCGTGTCGTAGTACTCGAGCAGCAGCGGGTCGCCGTAGGCCCACGGTGTCCTGGCCCTCCCGTCCGCCCCGATCACGACGCCGGGCTCGCGGTCGCTCACGCCGCCGCCTCCATCGCGAGCAGGAACCTCTTGGCCTCGTGCCCGCCCCGGTAGGCCCCGAACGTGCCGTCCGAGCGCACGACGCGGTGGCACGGCACGAACAGGGGTACGGGGTTCGTCGCGCACGCCGTGCCGACCGCCCGCACCGCACCGGGGTTGCCCACCGCACCCGCGACCTCGGCGTAGCTGCGCGTGTGCCCGAACTCGATGCTGCGCAAGAACTCGACCACCTCGCCCCGGAAGCCGCGCGTCAGGCTCAGGTCGACGGGGACGTCGAAGGCGCGCCGCGCCCCCGAGAAGTACTCAGCAAGCTCGCGTGCCGCGGGCTCGAGCCGCTCCGGTGAGGCGAGGATGCGTGGGCTCACCTTGGTGGCAAGCTCGGCGAGCACAGCCTCGCGGTCCTCGTTCTCGAAGGCGAGCCGCACGATCCCGTGCTCGCTCGCGACGAGCAGCAGCTCGCCGATGGGCGAGGGCACCGTGCAGTAGGCAAGGTCGAGGATGCCCTCGGTGTCCGCCGTCGTCGCGAGGCGCGCGGCCAAGCGGTCGAGCTCCGCTGCCATCCCCTCCTCCACCACGCTGGTGATCTGCTCGGGCCACGTCTCGTTCATGCCACCACTCCCTTCGTCCCCACGTCGACTCCGAGCATCCTGCGCAGCGCCGCGACCCCGTCCGCTCCCGCCCGGCGCGCCGCCGCTTCGCTCCCGCCCACGATCTGCGCCACCTCGCGGTAGCCGAGGCCCGCGAGGTAGTGGTACGCGACGACGGCCCGCTGCTTGTCCGACAGCTCGCCGAGGGCGCGCCACACGTCGAGGTCTCGTCCGTCCGCGCGCTCCGGAGCCGGACCGTCGGGCACCGAGTCGACCGGCACCGTGCGCTCCCGCGAGCGCAGCACGTCGATGGCCTTGCGGTGCGCGATCGTCACGAGCCAGGCCTCGATGTTCGCGCCCTGGTCGAGACCGGGATAGGCGCGCAGTGCGGCCAGGAAGGTCTCCGAGCACGCATCCTGCGCGTCGTGCGGGCCCAGGACGGCGCGACACACGCGCAGCACGGTCGCCCCGTGCCGCCGCACGAGCACCTCGAACGGTTCCCTCATACCCGGTAGACGTCCGGGGACGTGGAAACGTGAGGTGGCATCGCCGGACTCGTCCTCGTGCGCCGCCATGCCCCCATCCTTGCCGAGGTTCGCTCCGCGTCGTGCCCCCGGCGGCGCGCGTTGGGGAACGCGGCCCCCAGCGCCGCTCCTGAGCGGGCCGACGCGCACCCTGGCACCCTGGTGACATGGACCTGTGGCCAGGAACGCCCTACCCGCTGGGTGCGACCTACGACGGCGCCGGCGTGAACTTCGCCGTCTTCTCTGAGGTCGCCGAGCGCGTCGA
>Ga0222423_1000251_pt1 | contig 45656 bp, 36 predicted proteins | sample 3A0metagenome_FD_182472 | JGI IMG/M metagenome (GOLD analysis project Ga0222423, IMG submission 182472) | Enriched microbial communities from leaf-cutter ant dump, University of Wisconsin, Madison, United States - 3A0 (version 2) | ecosystem: Environmental > Terrestrial > Nest > Insects nest >...
ACATGGCCAGCGAGATGTCGAAGTGGTTGTTGGAGTGCGAGCCCCAGGTCAGGCCCCAGTCGCGGCAGGTCTGGCCCACGCGCACCGATCCGGCCATGGTCCAGAAGTGCGGGTCGGCCAGCGGAATGTCCACCGACTGCAGCGACAGCGCGTGCACCATCTGGCGCCAGTCGGTGGCGACCATGTTGGTGGCCGTGGGCAGGCCGGTGGCGCGGCGGAACTCGGCCATCACCTCGCGGCCCGAGAAGCCTTCCTCGGCGCCGCACGGGTCTTCGGCATAGGCCAGCACGCCGTGCATGCCGCGCATCAGGCGGATCGCGTCTTTCAGCAGCCAGCCGCCGTTCGGGTCCAGTGTGACGCGCGCCCCGGGGAAGCGTTTGGCCAGCGCGGTCACGGCCTCGATCTCCTGCTCGCCCGCCAGCACGCCGCCCTTGAGCTTGAAGTCGTTGAAGCCGTAACGCGCGTGCGCGGCCTCGGCCTGGCGCACGATGGCTTCGGGCGTCATCGCCGTCATGTGGCGCATCTGTGCCCAATCGCCGGTGCCGGCCTGGTCTTCGCCGGGCTTCACGTAGGGCAGATCCGTCCGGTCCGTGGGGCCGACGAAGAACAGGTAGCCCAGCATCTCCACGCGCTCGCGCTGCTGGCCTTCGCCCAGGAGCGCGGCCACGGGCACGCCCAGGTGCTGGCCCAGCAGGTCGAGCAGGCAGGATTCGACGGCCGTGGCCGCGTGCACGCCGATGCGCAGGTCGAAGGTCTGCAGGCCGCGCCCGCCCGTGTCGCGGCCCTGCAGGTTCTTGTGCACCCGCTGCAGCAGCTGCAGGTGCTGGCCGATGGGCTGGCCGATGAGTACGCCCTGGCTGTCCTCCAGCGCCTGGCGAATGCCTTCGCCGCCGGGCACCTCGCCCACGCCGGTGTGGCCCGCGCTGTCGTGGATGAGCAGCACGTTGCGCGTGAAGAACGGCCCGTGCGCGCCGCTCAGGTTCATCAGCATGCCGTCGCGGCCCGCGACGGGAATGACTTCGATGGAGGTGATGGTGGGGGTGGAGGGCATGGTATGGGGCGGGTGGAGAAAAAGGGCGTTCAGCGCGCGGCGGACCACGGCACCTCGGCCACGGGGCGGCCGGTGGCGGCCAGGGCGCGCAGGTTGGCCAGCGTCAGCTCGGCCATGGCGCGGCGGGTTTCGTGGGTGCCGCTGGCCATGTGCGGGGCCAGCACCACGTTGTCGAGCGCGAGCAGGTCCGGATGCGGATGGGGCTCGTGCTCGAACACGTCGAGCCCCGCGCCCGCGATGCGGCCGCTGCGCAGCGCCTCGACCAGGGCGGCTTCGTCGACCACGCTGCCGCGCGCCACGTTGACGAGAAAGCCCTGGGGCCCGAGCGCATCGAGCACCCGTGCGTCCACCAGGTGGTGCGTGTCCGCGCCGCCCGCGGCGGTGACGACGAGGAAGTCGCACCACTGCGCCAGCGCCAGCGGCGAGTCGCAATAGGTGTGCGGCGACTGCGCGGCCGGGCGGCGGTTGTGGTAGCCCACGGCCATGCCGAAGCCCTGGGCGCGCTGCGCCACCTGGGCGCCGATGCGGCCCATGCCCAGGATGCCCAGGCGCTTGCCCGAGACCTTGTGCTGGATGCCGAAGCGCCCGGCGCGCCAAAGGCCCGCGCGCACGAAGCGGTCGGCGGCCGACAGGCCCCGCGCCGCGTCCATCAGCAGTGCGAAGGCCAGGTCGGCCACGCACTCGTCGAGCACCCCGGGCGTGTAGCCCACGCGCGCGCCGCGCTCCTGCAGCGAAGGCTGGTCCAGCGCGTCGAAGCCCACGCCGAAGCTGCTCACCCCCGCCAGGCGCGGCAGCGCGCGCACCACCTCGGCCTTCAGGCCGATGGCGGCCGAGGTGACCACGTAGGCGAAGCGCCCGCCGTGCTGCGCGAGGAACCGGGCCGGGTCGGGCTGCGCGCTCAGCAGCGTGACGTCGAACTCGCTGGCCAGCGCGTCGTTGAGCTGGGGCGAGGGCAGGGGGGCGATTTGCAGCACCGGGGTGCGGGGCGATCCAGCGGGCATGGCGGTTCTGGTCATTCGATGCTGATCTTGCGGGCCTGGATCAGGGCCTTCCAGCGGGCGTTCTCGCGGGCCTGAAAGGCGGTGAACTCGGCGGGCGTGCTGCCCACGATCTCCAGCCCCTGGTCGGTGAAGCGCTTGGAGATCGCCGGGTCGCGGATGGCGTCGATCGCGGCCTGGCCGAGCCGGGCCTTCACGTCGGCGGGCAGGCCCTTGGGTGCGGCCAGGCCTTGCCACGAGTAGACCTCGGCGCCCTTCACGCCCGCCTCGGCCAGCGTGGGCACGTCGGGCAGCACGGGCGAGCGCTTGTCGCCGGTCACGGCGATCGCGTGCAGCTTGCCCGCGCGGATGTGCGGCAGCACGGCGTTGACGTTCTGGAACGAGAAGTCCACCTGGCCGCCCAGCAGGTCGTTGATGGCGGGCGCGCCGCCCTTGTACGGGATGTGCGTGCCCGAGGTGCCGGTCTGCTGCCAGAACATCTCGGCCGAGAGGTGGTCCGACGAGCCGTTGCCCGAGCTCGCGAAGCTGAGCTTGCCCGGCTGCGCCTTGAGCGCGGCCACCACGTCGGCCACGGTGCGGGCCTTCTGCGCGGGCGAGGCCACGAGCACGTTGGGCGCCTGCACGGGCACGGTGAGGTAGTCGAAGTCCGCTGCCGCGTCGTACGGCGCGGCCTTCATCAGGTGCGGCGTGATGACGTAGGGCCCGAGCGAGGCGAACAGCAGCGTGTAGCCGTCCGCCGGGGCGCGCTTGACGGCCGTGGCGCCGATGGTGCCGGTGGCGCCCGGGCGGTTGTCCACCACGAAGGGCTGGCCGAGCTTCTCGCCCATCTTCTGTGCCAGGGCGCGGGCGATGGTGTCGGTCGAGCCGCCGGGCGGGAAGGGCACGACGATGGTGACGGTCTTTTCCGGCCAGGCAGCGGCGGCGGACAGGGCCACGGCGGCGGCCAGGGCGGCGAGGATTTTTTTCACGGGAGGTCTCCTGGGTGTTCTGGCGGTTTCAATCGAGCTTGACCTGCGCGGCCTGCACCACCTGGAGCCAGCGCGCGCGCTCGGCGGCGAAGAAGCGGTCGGTCTCGGCGGGCGTCATGGTCACCACCTCGGCGCCCTGGCTGGTCAGGCGCGCGCGCACGTCCGGCGTGCGGATGGCGGCCACCAGCGCCTGCTGGATGCGCTGCACCACCGCCTCCGGCGTCTTGGCGGGCAGCACCACGCCCTGCCATGTGCCGGACTCGAAGCCCTTGGCGCCCTGCTCGGCCAGCGTGGGCACGTCCGCGATCAGCGGCATGCGCGTGGCCTTGGAAATGCCCAGCAGCTTGAGCTTGCCCGCCTGCACCTGCGGGTAGGTGGCGAGCATGCCGTTCATCAGTACCTGGGTCTGGCCCGCCACGGTGTCCTGCACCGACTGCACGCCGCCCTTGTACGGCACGTAGACCCACTGGGCGCCGGTCAGCCGCGCCAGCTCCACGCCCGCCAGGTGCGGGGCGCTGCCGGTGGCGGTGACGGCGAAGTTCAGGTCCTGCCTGTGCGACAGCGCCACCAGCTCCTTCAGGTTGCCGGCCGGCACCGACGGGTGCACCACCAGCATGTGCGGCGAGTAGGCCAGCATGGTCGCGCCGCGCAGGTCCTTGGATGGGTCGAACGGCAGCCGGGTGTACACCGAGGGCGAGATGGCGAGCGCGCCCAGGTCGCACAGCAGCCACGTATAGCCGTCGGGCGCGCTCTTGGCCACCATGTCGGCGCCGAGGTTGCCGTTGGCGCCCGGCTTGTTCTCCACGATGACCGGCTGCTGCAGCGCCTGCGAGAGCTGCTGGCTGATGGAGCGGGCAATGATGTCCGAGCTGCCCCCCGGCGGGTAGGGCACGATCAGGCGGATGGGCTTGGCGGGCCAGGCGGCATCGGCCGCCCAGGCGGCCGGGGCCAGCGGCGCGGCGCACAGCGCGGCCAGCGCCAGGGCGGCCGCGCGGCGGGTGGTGGAACGGGGTGGCATGGGTGTGTCTCCTCGGTTGAAGTTATAAGTCATCATATAACTAAAAAAATCCCGCAGACAAGCGGGAAACCATGGCCTGCGGGAAGGGCGCGGTGCCCGCGGATCAAAAAGGAGAGCGGCCCGCGCCCGTTGCGCAAGGGCTGGAGGCCAAAAACGCTATGAAGCCGGCGCGCTGCGCCGCTGCGCCAGCCGCAGGCGCTCGCGCGAGTTGGTCAGGTGGATGCGCATGGCGGCGCGGGCCGAGTCGGCGTCCTGGCGCTCGATGGCGTTGTAGATCTCCTCGTGCTCGCGGTTCACGCGGCGCAGGTAGTCCGGGTCGCGCTCGGGCGCCTGGATCGAGGGGATGCGCGTGCGCGGGATCAGCAGGGCGCCGAAGTGCGCGAGGATCTCGCCGAAGTACGGGTTGCCCGTGGCCTGCGCGATGCCCAGGTGGAAAGCCAGGTCGTGCGCGATGGTGTCGCCGCCCGTGGCCGCGTGGCGCTCGAAGGCGAGCAGGGCCTCGTGCAGCGCGCGCAGGTGCTCGGCGTTGCGGCGTTGGGCGGCCAGGCCCGCGGCCTCGGTCTCCAGGCTGATGCGCAGCTCCAGCACGGCCAGCACGTCCACCGACTCGCTGAGTTCGCGCGCGCTGAGCGTGAGGCCGCCTTCCTCGCGCGCGGCCCGCACGAAGGTGCCGATGCCGTGGCGCGTTTCCACCAGGCCCGCGGCCTGCAGCTTGGAGATGGCCTCGCGCACCACGGTGCGGCTCACGTCGTAGCTGCGCACCAGCTCCGACTCGGTGGGCAGCTTCTCGCCCTCGTGCAGCAGGCCCTGGCGGATCTTGTTCTCGAACTCCTCCGAGAGCAGGAGGGCCAGGCTGCGGCCGTTGCGGCCCGCCTTGCCGCGCAGCGGGGCGGGGGCTTCGGGTAATTCCGTGGACAGCGCGTTCATGCATGCATGATAATCCGTTGTAAGTCATCAGACGACATATTTCATCACCCGCCCCATGAGTACCTCGCACGCGATCCGCCACGTCCGCATCACGCCCATCGCCTTCCGCGATCCGCCGCTGCTCAACGCGGCGGGCATCCACGAGCCCTGGGCGCTGCGCTCCATCATCGAGATCGAGACGGCCTCGGGCCTGGTCGGCATCAACGAGAGCTACGGCGACCAGCCCATGCTGGACGCGCTGGCCAAGGCAGCGCCGGCCCTGGTGGGGCTGTCGCCCTGGGCGCTCAACGAGATGGAGCGCCGCGTGGAGGCGCTGGTGGCGCCCCCGCAGCTCACGGCCTCGGAGTTCCTGGGCCAGCAGGTGTCGCTGGCGCCGGGCACCCACGTTTCCAAGACCGTGGCCAAGGTGGTCAGCGCGTTCGAGGTGGCCCTGCTCGACCTGCAGGGGCAGATGGCCCGGGCGCCCATCGTCGATCTGCTGGGCGGCGCGGCGCGGGACCGCGTGCCCTTCTCGGCCTACCTGTTCTACAAGTACGCCGGGCACATCGGCCAACCCTACGCGCCCGATGCCTGGGGCGAGGCGCTCACGCCGCAGCAGCTCGTGGCCCAGGCGCGGCGCATGATCGGCCAATACGGTTTCCAGAGCATCAAGCTCAAGGCGGGCGCGCTGCCGCCCGAACAGGAGGCGGCGGGCATCCTGGCGCTGGCCGAGGCCTTTCCGGGCACGCCGCTGCGCATCGACCCCAACGCCAACTGGACGGTGGAGACCAGCCTGAAGATCGTGCAGCAGCTGCGCGGTGTGCTTGAGTACTACGAGGACCCGGCCCCGGGCCTGGACGGCATGGCCGCCGTCGCCCGCGAATGCGACGTGCCGCTGGCCACCAACATGGTGGTGACCGACTTCGCCGAGTTCCGCCGCAACGCCGAGATGGGCTGCCCCGTGAAGATCGTGCTCAGCGACCACCACTACTGGGGCGGCCTGCGCGCCACGCAGCGCCTGTCCACGCTGTGCCGCACCTTCGATTTGGGCCTGTCCATGCACAGCAACTCGCACCTGGGCGTGAGCCTGGTGGCCATGGCGCACCTGTGCGCCAGCGTGCCGCTGCTCACCTGCGCCTGCGACACGCACTACCCCTGGCAGGACGAGGAGGTGGTCGAGGGCGGCCGCCTGCGCTTCGAGCAGGGCAGTCTGCGCGTGCCCACCGCGCCGGGCCTGGGCGTCACGCTCGACCGCGAGGCGCTCGCCCGCCTGCACGACAGCTACCTGCGCTGCGGCATCCGCAACCGCGACGACCTCGCGCAGATGCGCAAGTACGACCCTGCCTTCACGGGCAAGCAACCGCGCTTTTAACCACCACGACAGGAGACAACCGCCATGCAACGCCGCACGCCGATCCACCGCCTTCTCGCCGCCAGCGCCCTGCTGCTGGGCAGCGCCTTCGCCCTCCTGCCTGCCGCCGCGCAGGGCACCTGGCCCACGGGCAAGGCCATCACCTACATGGTGCCCTTCCCGCCCGGCGGCAACACCGACACCCTGGCGCGCGTGATCGCCCAGCCGCTGGGCCAGGCGCTGGGCACGCCCGTGGTCATCGAGAACAAGGGCGGCGCGGGCGGCAGCGTGGGATCGGCCATCGCCGCGCGCGCGCCCGCCGACGGCTACACCATCCTGGGCGGCACCATCAGCTCGCATTCCATCAACGTGAGCCTGTACTCCAAGCTGGACTACGACCCCATCAAGTCGTTCACGCCCGTGGCCATGCTGGGCTCCGGGCCGCTGGTGCTGGTGGTGCCGGCCGCCAGCCCCTACAAGACGCTCGCCGACGTGCTGGCCGCGAGCAAGGCCAAGGCCGCGGCGGGCGGTCTGTCCTCGGCCTCGCCGGGCACCGGCACCTCGCCGCACATGGCGCTGGAGCTGCTGGCCTACCAGAGCGGCGTGAAGTTCACGCACGTGCCCTACAAGGGCAGCGGCCCGGCCGTGCAGGACGTGATCGGCGGCCAGGTGGACATGATGTTCGACACCACGCTGATCGTCGGCCCCCACATCCAGTCGGGCAAGCTGCGCCCCATCGCCGTGACCAGCTCCAAGCGCCTGGAGTCGCTGCCCGACGTGCCCACCATCGCCGAGGCGGGCCAGAAGGGCTTCGACATGGGCTCCTGGCAGGCCGTGTTCGCCCCCGCGGGCACGCCCAAGGCCATCGTGGACCGGCTGCACGCCGAGATCATGAAGATCGTCGCCACGCCCGAGGTGCAGGCGCGCCTCAAGAGCTTCGGCATGATCCCCTCCAGCATGACGCCCGCGGAGCTGGGCGCCTACCAGAAGGCCGAGGTGGCCAAGTGGGCGCAGGTGATCAAGGCCGCGGGCATCAAGGCAGAGTGAGGCCGCGATGAGCGCACCGCTTTCCATCGCCATGCACGCGGCGGACAACGTCGCCATCGTGGCCAACGAGGGCGGTCTGCCCGCGGGCACCGTGCTGCCCGGCGGCCTGGTGTTGCGGGACAGGGTGCCGCAGGCGCACAAGGTGGCGCTGGCGGACATCCCGGAGGGCGGGGCGGTGTGCCGCTACAACGTGGTCATCGGCTATGCGCTCCAGCCCATCGCGGCGGGGAGCTGGGTGCACGAGCGCCTGCTGCGAATGCCCGCGGCGCGGCCGCTGGAGGGGCTGCCCATCGCCACGGTGAAGCCGCCCGCGCTGCCGCCCTTGGAGGGCTATACCTTCGAGGGCTACCGCAACGCCGACGGCTCGGTGGGCACGCGCAACATCCTCGCCATCACCACCACGGTGCAGTGCGTGGCCGGGGTGCTCGACTTCGCGGTGCGCCGCATCAAGGACGAGCTGCTGCCCCGGTACCCGAACGTGGACGACGTGGTGGGCCTGGAACACACCTACGGCTGCGGCGTGGCCATCGACGCCGTGGGCGCCGAGATCCCGCAGCGCACGCTGCGCAACATCAGCCGCAACCCGAACTTCGGCGGCGAGGTCATGGTGGTCAGCCTGGGCTGCGAGAAGCTCCAGCCCGAGCGCCTGCTGCCGCCGGGCAGCTTCCCCATCGCCGATGAACGTTCGCCAGACCTCGACGTGGTTTGCCTGCAGGACGAGGCGCACGTGGGCTTCATGAGCATGATCGGCTCCATCCTGGAGCGCGCCCAGGCGCACCTGGAGCGCCTGAACCACCGCCGCCGCGAGACCGTGCCCGCCAGTGCCCTGGTCGTGGGCGTGCAGTGCGGCGGCAGCGATGCGTTCAGCGGCGTCACCGCGAACCCGGCCGTGGGCTTTTGCACCGACCTGCTGGTGCGCGCGGGCGCCACGGTGATGTTCAGCGAGGTGACCGAGGTGCGCGACGGCATCGACCAGCTCACCGCGCGCGCCGCCACGCCCGAGGTGGCCCAGGCCATGATCGACGAAATGGCCTGGTACGACGCCTACCTGGACAAAGGCAAGGTGGACCGCAGCGCCAACACCACGCCCGGTAACAAGAAGGGCGGCCTGTCCAACATCGTCGAGAAGGCGATGGGCTCCATCGTCAAGAGCGGCACCGCGCCCATCACGGGCGTGCTCTCGCCGGGGCAGAGGCTCAGCGATCGGGGCATCACGCGCGGCCTGGTCTACGCCGCCACGCCCGCGAGCGACTTCATCTGCGGCACGCTGCAGCTCGCTGCGGGCATGAACCTGCACGTGTTCACCACGGGCCGGGGCACGCCCTACGGCCTGGCGCAGGCGCCCGTCATCAAGGTCGCCACGCGCACCGACCTGGCGCGCCGCTGGCACGACCTGATGGACGTGAACGCGGGCCGCATCGCCGACGGCGAGGCCCGTATCGAGGACGTGGGCTGGGAGATGTTCCGCCTGATGCTCGACGTGGCCAGCGGCCAGAAGACCTGGGCCGAGCGGTGGAAGCTGCACAACGCGCTGGTGCTGTTCAACCCGGCCCCGGTCACCTGATTTTTTCAACGGAAAGCACACCCATGAGAGCGAATCGACTCAAAGAACTCTGGAAGGCCGGCGGCGCCGCCGTCAACGGCTGGCTGGCCATCCCCAACGGCTTTGCGGCCGAGACCATGGCCCACCAGGGCTGGGACTCGCTGACCATCGACATGCAGCACGGCGTGGTGGACTACCAGGCCATGGTGTCCATGCTGCAGGCCATATCGACCACGGCCACGGTGCCGGTCGTGCGCGTGCCGTGGCTGGAGCCGGGCATCATCATGAAGACGCTCGACGCGGGCGCCTATGGCGTGATCTGCCCCATGGTCAACACCCGAGAGGAGGCGCAAAAGCTCGTGGCCTACAGCCACTACGCGCCGCGCGGCACGCGCAGCTTCGGGCCCGTGCGCGCGCTGCTCTATGGCGGCGCCGACTACCCCGCGCACGCCAACGACACCATCGTGACCTTCGCCATGATCGAGACCGCGCAGGCGCTCGACAACCTCGACGCCATCATGGGCGTGGAAGGGCTGGACGCGGTCTACATCGGGCCGAGCGACCTGTCGCTCTCGCTGGGCTGCCGCCCGGTGTTCGACGACCTCGACCCCCCGGCGCAGCAGGCCGTCGATCACATCCTGGAGCGCGCCAAGGCCCATGGCATCGCCGCGGGCATCCACAACGGCACGCCCGAGAGCGCGCTGGCGCGCATCGCCAAGGGCTTCCAGTTCACCACCATCAGCTCCGACGCGCGGCTGATGGCCGCGGGCTCGCAGCAGATCCTGAAGACCATGCGTGCGGCCCACGCCCCCGCGCCCGCCTCGGGCGCGTACTGAATTCATTTGCCAGGAAGGAACACAGCATGAAGGTCGGATTCATTGGACTGGGCATCATGGGCACGCCCATGGCGCTGCACCTGGTCAACGCGGGCCACACGCTCTACGTGAGCGCGGCCCGCAAGGTGCCCGAGGCGGTCAAGGCCTCGGCCGCCATACCGTGCGCCACGCCCGGGGAGGTGGCGCGCCACGCCGAGGTCGTCTTCCTGATGGTGCCCGACACGCCGGACGTGGAGTCCGTGCTGTTCGGCGAGAACGGCGTGGCGGCGGGGCTTGGGGCGGGTGGCGCGCGCAAGATCGTCGTGGACATGAGCTCCATCTCGCCCATGGCGACCAAGGCCTTCGCGCAGAAGATCAACGCGCTGGGCGCGGACTACATCGACGCGCCGGTCTCCGGCGGCGAGGTGGGCGCCAAGGCGGCGTCGCTCACCATCATGTGCGGCGGCGATCCGGCCGTGTTCGAGAAGGTGCGGCCGCTGCTCGAACTGATGGGCAAGAACATCACGCTGGTAGGCGGCAACGGCGACGGCCAGACCACCAAGGTGGCCAACCAGATCATCGTGGCGCTGAACATCGCGGCCGTGGGCGAGGCGCTGCTGTTCGCCAGCAAGGCGGGTGCCGACCCGGCCAAGGTGCGCCAGGCGCTGATGGGCGGCTTCGCCTCCAGCCGCATCCTGGAGGTGCACGGCGAGCGCATGATCCACCGTACGTTCGCGCCGGGTTTCCGCATCAAGCTGCACCAGAAGGACCTGGGCCTGGCCCTGCAGGGCGCGCGCGAGCTGGGGCTGGCGCTGCCGCAGACCGCCGGGGCCGCGCAGCTGATGCAGGCCTGCGCCGCCAACGGCGATGCCGACCTGGACCATTCCGCGCTGGTGAAGGCGCTGGAGCTGATGGCGGCCCACGCCGTCGCCCAGTGAGGGGGCGGAAGAGGGCAGTGGCCTGGGGTTATCCCTAGGTTGCGGAGGGCTCCGGGCCTCTAGGAAGGTACACCGAAATTGTATACACTTCGCCCCTAGACTGGTCGCAGCGGTGCCCGGCGGGTTCTTCCCAGGTGCGCGGCCTCTTCGTTCTGCTCAGAGCGCCCGCAGTGGTGAGCAGGTTGCATACACAGCGGCGTCCCACGCGCCGCGGGGTTGAGAAACATGGAAAGCTACCTTCTCGACTGGGCCAACCTGCTGCTGCGCTGGCTCCACGTCATCACCGCCATCGCCTGGGTGGGCTCCTCGTTCTACTTCGTCTTCCTCGACAGCAGCCTCACGCCGCCCGTCGATGAAGACCTCAAGCGGCAGGGCGTGAACGGCGAACTCTGGGCCGTGCACGGCGGCGGGTTCTACCACCCCGTCAAGTTCAACGTCTCCCCGCCGAAGCTGCCCGACCACCTGCACTGGTTCTACTGGGAGAGCTACACCACCTGGCTCAGCGGCTTCTCGCTGCTCACGGTCTCGTACCTGTGGAACGCCAAGATCTACCTCGTCAACCCGGCCGACCCGAACGCCATGAGCGCCGGTGCCGCGATCGCCGCCGCGCTGTCCTTCCTGGTGGTGTTCTGGCTGCTGTACGACTTCATCTGCCGCGTCTTCGGCCAGCGCCAGAACGGCGACGCCATCGTCGGCGCCCTGGTGCTGGTGCTGGTGTGCATCGCGGCCTACCTGGCCTGCCACATCTTCCCGGGCCAGGCGGCCTTCCTGCTCATGGGCGCCATGATCGCGACCTCGATGAGCGCCAACGTGTTCTTCTGGATCATCCCCGGCCAGCGCAAGGTGGTGGCCGCCCTGAAGGCGGGCCAGCCCGTCGATCCGATCCACGGCAAGCGCGGCAAGCAGCGCAGCGTGCACAACACCTACTTCACGCTGCCCGTGCTGTTCGCCATGCTGTCGAACCACTACGGCTGGCTCTACAGCCACGCACTGAACTGGCTGGTGCTGATCCTGATGATGTTCGCGGGCGCCGCCATCCGCCAGTTCTTCGTGATGCGCCACAGCTACAAGCTGGGCAAGGGCGCCCACCCGGGCCCCTACGCGGCCGTGGGCGTGCTGGTGCTGTTCGGCGTGGCGCTGTGGCTCCAGCCCCATGAAAAACCCGCCAAGGCCGCCGCACCCGTGGCCGCCGTGGCACCCGCCGCCAGCGCGCAGGGCCAGAATGCCCCCGCTCCCGCAGCAGCAGCAGCCACGGCCGCCGCCGATGGCACCGTGGGCTGGGCCCAGATGGGCCCCTTCTTCCAGGCGCACTGCGTGATGTGCCACGGCCCGGCCATCCAGCAAAAGGGCGTGCGCCTGGACGCCCCCGACACGGCCAAGGCCCATGCCCAGCAGATCTACCAGCAGGTGGTGCAACTGCGCAAGATGCCGTTCGGCAACCCCGGCTCCCTGAGCGACGACGAGCGCGACATGGTCAAGCGCTGGTACGAGTCGGGCGCATCGACGAACTAAGCCGGCGCACCCGCCGTACAACCCGCAGCCTCGCCGGAGCCTGCGGTTTTTTTCATGGGGGCGGGCGTCTCGTGCAGCGCGATGCCGCGCGGCGCGAGCTTGGCGTCGTGCTTGGCCAGGGCCGCGAGGTTGGCCACCTCCTCGGCCTGGCGCAGGCTGCCCGGCTGGATGCGCACCGCGCCGATGGACAGCGTGGTGCACGCGAAGAAGCGCTTCACGCCGTGCCGGTCCTCGGCCCAGATGCCGCCGGCCTGGCGCGCGGGCTCGTCGAACAGCGCCAGTGCCTCGTGCGCGAACGCATCCACGATGGCCTGGCAGCGCTGCATCCAGTCGCTGCTCTGGAACAGGAGGATGAAGTCGTCGCCGCCCACGTGGCCCACGAAGTCGCGCCGTGCATCGCAGTGCGCCACGGCCAGGCGCGCCACGAGGCGGATCATCTGGTCGCCGCGCCAGTAGCCGTAGTAGTCGTTGAACGGCTTGAAGTGGTTGAGGTCGGCGTAGCAGGCCACGAACTCGGCGCCGCTCTCCAGCAGCCGCTGCACGTGCAGGCTGATGGGGATGTTGCCGGGCAGGAAGGTGAGCGGGTTGGCGTGGCGCGCGGCTTCGATGCGCGCTTCGGTCACGCCGCGCACGAGCTCCTCGCCCGTGCCCAGGCCCGCGTAGCGGCCGTTGTCCGTCACGATGAAGCCGTCGCTCAGGTAGCGCTGGTCCTGCGAGGTGAGGATGCCCACGAGCTGGTCCACGTCGCAGTCGAGCTCGACCACGCGCGGCGCGTGGTTGGCGAACGCCGTGCAGGGCTTGCGGCCGTGCACCTCGCGGAAGTACAGCGTGGCGTAGTGGTTCATGAACTGCTGGCGGTTGATGAGCGCCATGGGGCGCTGCGCGCCGTCCACCACGGCGAGCGCGTGCAGCAGCGGGTGTTCCTTGAACAGCGCGGCCACGGCGTCGTTGCTGCTCGCGGGCGTGGCCGTGGGGGCCTGCACCACGAGCAGGTTGCGCAGGATGCCGGGGCGCGCGCCCTGGCCCAGGTGCGGCAGCACGGCCACGCGCCGGTCGTGCATGACTTCGAGCGCCGGGGCCTCGATGGCTTCGCGCGGGGCCTGCGCGGGGCGGCCGAGCAGCCAGCCCTGGCCGTAGGGGATGTCCAGGTCGCGCAGGGCGCGCAGGTCGTCGCGCGTCTCGATGCCCTCGGCGATCAGCGTGGTGCCGAACACGTCGGCGATGCCCTTGATGGCCTGCAGCATCTGCAGGTGCCCGGGATGGTCGCTGATGTCGCGGATGAAGTACTTGTCGATCTTCACGTAGTCGGGCTTGACCTCGGCCCACAGGCGCAGGCTTGAGCGCCCGTCGCCGAAGTCGTCGAGTGCCAGGCGCGTGCCGGCCGCGTGCACCTCCTTGAGCGCGCCGCGCAGCGGCGCGAGGTCGGTCACGCGCTCGTGCTCGGTGATCTCGAGCACCAGCATGCGCGCCGCCACGCCGAAGGTGCGCACGGTATCGGCCCACAGGCCCGCCCCGCACTGCGCCACGGCCTGCACCAGCGCGTCGGCGCTGATGTTCACGAAGAGCCGCCCCGGCGCGCCGAGCCGGCCCCAGTGGTGCAGTGCCGTGTACAGGCAGGCGATCTCGAAGTCCTGCAGCACGCGCTCGCGCCGCGCCTGCTCCAGCAGCGTGTCGGGCGTGTGCAGGGGCGAGCCCTGCGGCCCGCGGATGAGGGCCTCGTGGGCGTAGACCGTGCCTTCGCGCAGGTCGCCCAGGGGCTGGAAGACGCTGTACAGCCCGCCGTCGCGCACCAGGCGCGCGAGGGGGCCATCGCCGTGGCGCAAACCGGGCGAATGCGCCGCCACGGCGGCGCGCAGCGCATTCTGTGGGCAATAGGTCATCATTTACAGCTTGTCACGCCTTTGGGGCTACGTTAGCCGCGGAGGATGACAGGCCCGTGACGGGCAGGCGCCGGCGGCTGCGCAGGGTGTTTGATTTCCCTCAAAGCCATGAGCGCCGGGGCGGGGCACAGTCCGAAGCATGTTTCTCACCCCGTCGTTCGACCCCTCCGCACAGGCCGAAGTGGCAGCGCCCGGTGCGGTGCTGCGCCTGCGCAGCGATCGTCCTGCCGCTGTCCTGCACATCGACAGCGGCCGCGTGCTGCTGGGCGTGCGCGAGGGCGAGCAGATGCGCCACCAGCTCGGCGTGGTGGAAGGCCCCGCCTGGCTCGATGCGGCCCCCGTGCTGCTCGAGCAGCCCTGCGCCGTGGACATGGTGGCCGAGACCGCCGTGCGCCTGCGCAGCGTGCCGCGCGACACGTTCCTGCGCGGCTTCGCGGTGCTGCCCGCGTCGGTGCAGGGCCTGGTGCGCGACCTGGCGGCGCTCTACTGCCAGCAGACGGAGCTCGCGGTCAGCCGTCTGGCGCAGGACGCCGAGGCGCGCTGCGCCCAGTGGCTGCTGCGGCACGCGCAGAACGACGGCAACGGCGCGCTGCGCGTCACGCTGCACCAGCGCAAGCGCCTGATCGCGGCCCAGCTCGGCATCGCGCCCGAGACGCTCTCGCGCGTGCTGCGCCACCTGCGCGAGCACGGCCTGATCGCGGGCACGGGCAACGTGCTGGCCCTGCCGCAGCCGCGTGCGCTGCAGAGGGTGGCGGGCGGCTGAGAATCTATTCACACCGTTTCAGGGTTTTCCTTTAGGCGAGGGTTCCACCCAGGATTCGCGCGGAGCGCGCTGCGTATATTCGTCTGAGACACCTCAGGCACGCAACGCTCCATGGCCGCCGTTCCCGCCCCTGCCGACCGCTCGCCCCCTGCCGGAGGGCGTGCATGATGCCGCCCGCGTCCGTCCCCGCGCTCAACCGCCTCGACTCCGCGGCGTCGTTCTGGTGGGCGCCCGGGGCGCTGGTGCTGCGCCTGATACTCGTGGCCGTGCTCGCGGTGGGGCTGGCGGGCGGGATCGCGGCCTGGCTCGTGGCCCAGGCCTCGGGGCAGGAGACCGTGCGGCGCCTCGTCGAGCAGCAGAACGACGAGGTCGAGATGCTCGCGCGGCTGCTGGCCAGCAAGATCGAGCAGAGCCAGAAGGTGCTGGCCGCCGTGGCGGCGGGCATCACGCCCTCCGTGATCGACTCGCCGGCCTCGCTCGAATGGCTGATGCGGCAGGGGCTGCCGGCCGCGCGCTTCTTCGACAGCCTGCAGGTGGCGCGGCCCGACGGCCAGCTCTCGGTCAACCTGCGGCACGGCCGCCTGGAGAAGGCCGGCGACCTCGACCCCGCCGAGCGCGACTACCTGCGGCGCACGCTCGCGGACGGCAAGCCGCTCGTGTCCGAGCCCATCGCGGGCGCCACGCGCGAGGCGCGCGTCATGTTCACCATGCCGCTGCACCGCGGCGACGGCGGCCTGCTGGGCGTGGTGGCCGGCACCATCCGCCTGCAGTCGCAGGGGCTGCTGCCGCCGTCGATGGCGCTGCCGCTGCGCGAGGATTCGCGCCTGGTCGTCTTCACGCGCGACGGCACCATCCTCGCGCACTCGCAGCCCGAGCGCATCATGGGCCAGGTGCGCGACGAGCCCGGCTTGGCGCAGGTGTTCGCCGCCTGGCAGCGCCGCGCGCAGCCCATCGCGGACGGTGCCGTCACCGAGGTGCTGCCCCAGCACATCGTGAGCATGGCGGGCATGCCGCTGCCGCAGTGGCTGGTGGCGCGCGTGAGCGACTCGCAGGCGCAGCTCGCCTCCGTGCGCGGCGCGCAGCGCGACGCGTGGTGGACGGCCGCGGCCGCCCTGCTGCTGATCGCGCTGGTGGTGCTGCTGCTCATGGGCTGGCTGGCGCAGCCGCTCACGCAGCTGCGCCACCGCGCGCCGCAGCTGCTGCAGGCCACGCCCGATGCGCTGGTGCCGCTGATGCCGTGGCCGCGCGCGCGCGGCGAGGTGAACGCGCTGGTCGAGGTGTTCCGCAGCCTGGAGCGCCAGGGTGAGCAGCAGCACGCGCTGCACGCGGAGGTGCGGCGCCAGTTCCAGGCCATCCTCGACAACGCGCCCCTGGGCATCGTGATCACGCGCAGCGGCCGTCTCGAAGTGCTGAGCCGCGAGGCCTGCCACCTGCTGGGCTATCCGGTCGGGGCGCTGCGGGGCCGGCGCGCGCGCATGCTCTATGCCTCGGACGCCGACTACGCGGACCTCGGCCGCCGCGTGCGCGAGGAGTTCGCCGCGCACGGCGCCTTCGATGGCGACGTGTGCTTCATCCGCAAGGACGGCAGCCCCGTGTGGGCGCGCGTGCAGGGGCGCGGCCTGGGTGGGAGTGATGCGGGCGAGGACGCGGGCACCGTGTGGTTCCTCGAGGACATGACCGCCGCGCGCGAGGCCCTGCGCCAGCAGGGCTGGGCCGCGCTGCACGACCCGCTCACGCTGTTGGCCAACCGCGCCGCGTTCGAGCAGCGCCTGCAGCAGATGCTCGCCCAGCAGGCCGCGCGCATGGACGAGGGCGGTGGCGTGGTGCTGTTCCTGGACCTGGACCACTTCACCGTGGTCAACGACGTAGCGGGCCACGACGCGGGCGACGACGTGCTGCGCCACGTGGCGCGCCTCATCGACGCGCAGGTGCGCCAGGCAGGCTGGCCCGCGCGCCTGGGCGGCGACGAGTTCGCCGTGGTGCTGCCCGGCTGCACGCTTGCGCGCGGGCAGGCCGTGGCCGAGCAACTGCGCGCGGCGCTGCAGGCGTGGGAGCCGTCGTACCAGCGGCGCAGCTTCACGCTGGGCGCGAGCATCGGCCTCGTGGTGCTCGACGCGCGTTTCGCCAACGTGGCCGAGGTCCTGCACGCGGCCGACATGGCCTGCTACGCCGCCAAGCGCGCGGGGCGCAACCGCGTGGTGGTGCACACGGCGCAGGCGGTGCCCGTGGACGAGGGTGGCGAGGCCTGATCAGGCCTTGATGAAGCCCTAATCTTCCAGCCGCCCCAGCGCCCGCAGCACGTTCTCCGCCGTGGCCGGTGCCGTGAGGTGCACTGAAGCGCCGCCGCCGTGCGCCGAGGCCACGGCGTCGCGCAGCGCCTCGTACACGCTGATGGCCAGCACAACCGGCGGCTCGCCCACGGCCTTGCCGTCGCCCGCGCCGTCTTCGCGGCGGGCCGCGGGCCAGAGGGTGACGTTCAGGCGCGCGGGCACGTCGCCCGCCGTGGGGATCTTGTAGGTGCCGCAGTCCAGCGTGGCGAGCTGGCCCGCGCCGTCCCACGCGAGCCGCTCGGTAGTGAGCCAGCCCATGCCCTGCACGAAGCCGCCCTCGATCTGGCCGATGTCGAGGGCCGGGTTGATGCTGCGGCCCGCGTCGAACAGGATGTCCACGGCCAGCACGCGGTTCTCCCCCGTGAGGGTGTCCACCGCCACCTCGGTGCAGGCCGCGCCGTAGACGAAGCCGTGGAACGGCCGGCCCGCGAGCGTGGCGGCGTCGTACCAGGTGGGGGGCGTGCGGTAGAAGCCGTCGCTCCACAGCGGGACCTGGCGGGCGCTGGCGGCCTGCACCACCTCGTGCCAGGTGCGCGCGGCCAGGGGCGAGGTGACGAGCCCGCCCTCGAAGCGCACGGCCTTGGCGCCGCAGCCGTCGAGCCCCGCCACGAACGCGGCCAGGTGGCCGCGCACCTTGCGCGCCGCCACCTGCGCCGCGTGGCGGTTGAGGCCGCTGCCGCCGCGCAGGGGCGTGCCGCTGGCGGTCACGTGCACGCAGGCCAGCGGCACGCCCAGCTCGTCGGCCACGGTCTGTGCCACCTTGGTGTGCAGGCCCTGGCCCATCTCGGTGCCGCCGTGGTGCACCCGCACGCTGCCGTCGGCATCCACGTGCACCAGCGCGCCGGCCTGGTGGCGCGGCGTGGGCGTGAGGCTGATGCCGAACTTGACCGGCGTGACCGCGATGCCGCGCTGCAGGGCGGGGTGGCTGGCGTTCCAAGCCAGAATGGCCTCTTTGCGGCGCCGGTATTGCGCAAGCAGCTCCAATTTCGGTAGCAACTCGTGCAGGATGTTGCCTTCCACGGGCATCTGGTAGTGCGTCACGTTGCGCTCGGCCACGCCGTAGAGGTTGCGCATGCGCACGTCCAGGGCGTCGCGCCCGAGCGCGCGGGCGATGTCGCCCAGGATGGCCTCGATCACCACCGCGCCCTGCGGCGCGCCCAGGCCGCGGAAGGCCGTGTGGCTTTGCGTGTGCGTGCGGCAGCGGTACGAGGCGATCTCCACGTCCTGCAGGAAGTAGGCGTTGTCGGCGTGGAACACGGCGCGGTCGGCCACGGCGCCCGATGCGTCCGCGCCGCTGCCGCAGTCCGCCGCCATGGCGAGCTTCAGGCCCACGATGCGGCCACTATCGTCAAAGCCCGCCTCCCAGGCAAAGGCGAAGGGGTGGCGCTTGCCGGTGATCTGGAAGTCGTCGCCGCGGTCCAGGCGCAGCTTCACGGGGCGGCCGAAGCGGTTCGCGGCCACGGCGGCCCACGCGGCCAGGCGGCCGGCCTGCGATTCCTTGCCGCCGAAGCCGCCGCCCAGGCGGCGGCATTCCACGCGCACGGCATGGGGGGGACGTCCCAGGGCCTGCGCCACCTGCTGGCGCACCTCGCCGGGCTGCTGGGCGCTGGCGTAGATCCACCACCGGCCCTGCTCGAGCGGCAGGGCGTAGGCGATCTGGCCTTCGAGGTAGAAGTGCTCCTGCCCGCCCACCTCGAGCCGGCCCGCGAGGCGGTGCGGCGCGCGCGCCAGCGCGGCGGCGGCATCGCCCCGGCGCACGAAGACGGGCGGCAGCACGTAGTGCCGGGCCGCCAGCGCCTGCCGCACGGTGAGCACGGCGGGCAGGGGCGTGATGTCCAGCGCCACCTGGCGCGCCGCGTGCCGCGCCAGCGCCACGCTGTCGGCCACGGCAAGGCCGATCACCTGGCCCGCGTAGTGCACCGTGCCGGTGGCGAAGAGGGGCTCGCCGCCGGCGAAGGCCGGGCCGGGCACGTCGGCCGCCAGCACCACGCCGTGCACGCCGGGGATGGCCAGCGCGGCGCTGGCGTCCACGCCATTGAGCCGCCCGTGCGCCACGGGTGACAGGATGGGCGCGGCGTAGAGCGTGCCCTGGACCTCGGGCAGGTCGTCGGTGTAGTCCGCGCTGCCTTCCACCTGGGCACGGGCGCTCTCGTGCGGGTGCGAGCGGCCCACGGCGGGGTAGACGGGCAGCGCGGGGCGGGGCAGGTCGAGGGGGGACAGTTGCGTGCTCACAGGGCTTCCTCCAGCAGGTCCAGGCGTTCCAGCGACACGGCCGGGGTGCCCTGGGTTTCGAGCCAGTAGCGCTGCACCAGGCCGGCCAGCAGCGCGCGGCGGTAGGCGCCGCTCGCGCGCAGGTCGGAGCCGGGGGTGAACGCGGCCTGCAGCGCCTGGCCCGCGCGGTGCGCGGCGGCCTCGGTCCAGGGCTGGCCCGTGAGCAGCGCCTCGGCCTGGCGCGCACGCGCCGGGGTGCCGGCCATGCCGCCCACGCCGATGGCGGCGCGCCGCACCACGCCGCCGGCCAGGTGCAGGTGGATCGCCAGGCCCACGGCGCAGGTGTCGGCGTCGAAGCGCTGGGAGACCTTGTAGGCGCGCAGAAAGCCCCCGGGCTCGCGGGGCACGCGGATGCGCACCAGCAGCTCGTCGCCCGCGAGCGTGCCGGGGCCGAAGTCCTCGGCCGCGAGCGTGCGCTCCCCGCGTACGCTGGCCAGCACCACCTGGGCGCGCAGCGCGATCAGCAGCGGCATGGCGTCGCCCGTGGGCGCGCCGCTGGCCAGGCTGCCGCCCAGCGTGCCCGCGTTGCGCACGGGCAGGCTGGCAAAGCGCGCGGCATAGGCGTGCAGCGCGGGCCAGTGGCGTTCGAGCGCGGCGAAGGCGTCGGCCAGCGGTGCGGCGGCGCCCAGGGTGATGTGGGTGGCGTCCTCGTCGATGCGGCGCAGTGCGGCCGCGCGCGTCACGTCGAGCACCTGCGTTGGGGCGGGGTGCTGTGGCATGGTGCCGGTGCCGCCCGCCACCACCCGGGCCCCGGGGTGCGCGGCGCGCGCGGCCAGCAGGGCGGGCAGGGTGGCGGGGGACATATAGGCCAAATCGGCCTCCAGCCCAGCAGGGGCGGGCGCCACCAGCTCCAGTTGTTGTAGCAACTGAACCTCGTCCACGCGCGCGGCGGGCAGGGTGGCCATGTGCTGCGCGGCGTCGAGGATGGGGCGGTAGCCGGTGCAGCGGCAGAGGTGGCCCGAGAGCTCTTCCTGCGCCAGGGCGCGCGTGATGGGTTCGCCCTGGCATACATGGTTTTGGTACATGCCGAACAGGCCCATCACGACGCCGGGCGTGCAAAAGCCGCACTGCGAGCCGTGGCAGCGCACCAGGGCCTCCTGCGCGGGGTGCGGCGAGGCGTCCGCGGGCGGCGGGCGCTGGATCAGCGGATCTTCGGCCAGGTCCTCCACCGTCCACAGCGCCATGCCGTCGATGGAGTGGGCCAGGCGCAGGCAGCTGTGCACGGCCGTGTAGCGTACGCGCGGGCCCCGGGGTGTGGGCACCGCCTCGCCCAGCACCACGGTGCACGCGCCGCAGCCGCCGTCGCCGCAGCCCTGCTTGGTGCCGGTGGCGCCCAGGTCTTCGCGCAGCAGTTCGAGCAGCGTGCGGCCGGGGGGAACGTGGCGCAGCGTGACCGGCTGGCCTTTGCGCACGAAGGTGAGGGGGCGGGAGTTCATGGATGGCAGCACCGTGGGAGGGATGGTACGTTCGCGTAGCGCGTGTCAAAGAGGGTAGAAGAGCCCGCGGGGCGTGGCATAAGCCCAGCCTTATGACGAGAATGCACTCGCCGCTATGACTGCGCAAGACCTTTTCGCCAAGATGGCTCCCGGCGTGCCTTGCAAGAGGGGCCAGGGTTGCATCCGGCCACAACGCCGCCCCACGACATGAGAGACCAAGCCCTTTTCGACAAGATCGACCTGCACCTGATCCGGGTCCTGCACACGGTGCTCACGGAGCGCAGCGTGTCGCGGGCCGCGGTACGGCTGGGCATGCACCAGCCCGCGGTGTCGGCGGCGCTCAAGAGGCTGCGCGACCTGGCGGGCGATCCGCTGCTGGTGCGCTCGGGGCCGGGCATGATCCCGACCGACGCGGCGCTGCGCATGGTCGAGCCCGCGGCCAGCATCCTGCGCGCGGCCGAGGGCCTGTTTTCCGATGCGCGCGGATTCGACCCGCGCACCGCCACGCGCACCTTCCGCGTGGCCGCGAGCGACTACCTCGACCCGCTGTTCCTGCCCCATCTCGTGGCGCGCATCAAGTCGCACGCGCCGCTGTGCCCCATCGAGGTGCTGCCGTTGTCGGCCGACGCGCACTACCACGCGCACCTGGCGCAGGGCGAGGTGGACGTGGTGATCGGCAACTGGCCCCAGCCGCCCGACGACCTGCACATGGGGCGGCTGTTCGGCGACGACGTGGTGTGCCTCGTGAACCGCGACCACCCGGCCGTGCGCCGCGGCTGGACGGTGGAGGAGTGGCTGGCAGCCGAGCACATCGCGCCCACGCCCACCCACCCGGGCGCGCGCGGCGTGATCGACGTGCAGCTCGACGGCATGGGGCTGCAGCGCCACGTGACCGCGCGCTGCGCGCACTTCAGCCTGATCCCCGACATCGTGGCATCGAGCTTGCTTGTGCTCACCACGGGGCGCCAGTTCTGCGAGCGCTTCACCGAGCGCCTGCCGCTGGCCGTGCTGCCGTGCCCCGTGGAGTTCCCACGGCTCATGTACTACCAGCTGTGGCATGCCCGCACGCACCACTCCGCCGCCGCCATGTGGCTGCGAGAAGCGGTGCGGATGGTGGCTGCCTCACTGCGAAAAGAATAGCTGGGAGCGCCCATGGAATAAGCGCTGCGACGGATTTTTGTGCCTAAAGATTCACATAACCTGAGAGACAATTCACGCATGAAATCCCCCGAACACCCCCAGGCCGCCGCCGCCCCGCCGCCGCGGCTGCAACTGACGGGCATCACCAAGCGCTACCCGGCCGTGGTGGCCAACAGCGGCGTATCGCTCACCGTGCAGCCGGGCGAGGTGCACGCCGTGCTGGGCGAGAACGGCGCGGGCAAGTCCACGCTCATGAAGATCATCTACGGCGCCGTCAAGCCCGACGAGGGCACGGTGCAGGTGGACGGCAAGCCGGTGCACATCCGCAACCCGCAGGAGGCGCGGCACTTGGGGCTAGCCATGGTGTTCCAGCACTTCAGCCTGTTCGACACGCTCACCGTGGCCGAGAACGTGTGGCTGGGCCTGGACAAGAGCCTGCCCCTGGCCGAGGTCACGCGCCGCATCGCGGGCAAGGCGGCCGAGTACGGCCTGGAGATCGACCCGCTGCGCCCCGTGCATACCCTCTCCGTGGGCGAGATGCAGCGCGTGGAGATCATCCGCGCGCTGCTCACCAACCCGCGCCTGCTTATCCTGGACGAGCCCACCTCGGTGCTCACGCCCCAGGCCGTCGAGAAGCTCTTCGTGGTGCTCCGAAAGCTCGCCAGCGAGGGCTGCAGCATCCTCTACATCAGCCACAAGCTGCACGAGATCCGCGCGCTGTGCACGGCCTGCACGGTGCTGCGGGCTGGCCGGGTGACCGGCGTGTGCAACCCGGCCGAGGAGTCGAACGCCTCGCTCTCGCGCCTCATGATCGGGGCCGAGCCGCCCGCGCTCATGCACCGCGAGGTGCAGACGGGCGCGGCCGTGCTCAAGGTGCAGGGGCTGTCGCTGCCGCGCGAGGACCAGTTCGGGGTCGATCTGATCGACCTGCAGTTCGAGGTGCGCGCGGGCGAGGTCGTGGGCATCGCGGGCGTGTCGGGCAACGGCCAGAAGGAGCTGCTCTACGCGCTCTCGGGCGAGGACCCGCGCGCCGAGCCCGCCATGGTGCAGGTGGCCGGGCAGAACGCCGGGCGCCTGAACCCGCGCCGGCGCCGCGCCCTGGGGCTGCACTTCGTGCCCGAGGAGCGCCTGGGCCGGGGCGCCGTGCCCACCATGGGCCTGGCGCACAACCTGCTGCTCACGCGCCGCAACGCGGTGGGGCCGGGCGGGTGGATCCGCATGGGCCAGCTCGAGGCGCACGCGAGCGCCATCATCGAGCGCTTCCACGTCAAGGCGGGCGGGCCGCACGCGGCGGCCAAGTCGCTCTCGGGCGGCAACCTGCAGAAGTTCATCGTGGGCCGCGAGATCGACGCCAAGCCGCGGCTGTTCATCGTCTCGCAGCCCACCTGGGGCGTGGACGTGGGCGCGGCCGCGCTGATCCGCGGTGAGATCCTGGCGCTGCGCGACGCGGGCTGCGCCGTGCTGGTGCTCAGCGAGGAGTTGGACGAATTGTTCGAGATCTGCGACCGGCTGCACGTGGTGGCCAAGGGGCGGCTGTCGCCCTCGGTGCCGCGCGCCGAGGCCACCGTGGAGCGCATCGGCGAATGGATGAGCGGCCTGTGGCATGCCGAGGTGCAGGCCCACTTGCAGAAGGCGCACAAGGCGGAGGTGGACCATGCTGAAGCTTGAGGCACGCCCCCAGGTCTCGCGCCTGTGGAGCTACGGCTCGCCCATCCTCGCGCTGCTCATCACGGTGCTGATCGGCGTGACCCTGTTCGCCGCCCTGGGCAAGGACCCGGTGCGCGGCCTGCAGGTGTTCTTCTGGGACCCGGTCAAGACCGGCTACGCGCTGGGCCAGGTCGCCATCAAGGCCACGCCGCTGCTGCTCATCGCGCTGGGGCTGGCCGTGTGCTTCCGCTCCAACGTGTGGAACATCGGCGCCGAGGGCCAGTACGTGATCGGCGCTGTGGCGGCCGGCGGCGTGGCGCTGCTGGCCGACAAGACCACGGGGCCGTGGATCGTGCCCGCCATCCTCATCGCGGGCGTGCTGGGTGGCATGGCGTGGGCGGGCATCACCGCGCTGCTGCGCGACAAGTTCAACGCCAACGAAATCCTGGTCAGCCTGATGCTGGTCTACGTGGCCACGCTGGTGCTGGGCTACCTGGTCTTCGGGCCATGGAAGGACCCGATGGGCCACAACTTCCCGCAGACCAAGATGTTCGAGCGCGTGACGCAGATACCCAAGCTGTATGCGGGGGCGCGTGTGTCCATCGGCGTGCTGCTGGCGCTGGCGGGTGCGGCGGCGCTGTGGGTGTTCCTGTTTCGCACGCGCGCGGGCTTCGCGCAGCAGGTGGGGGGGCTGGCGCCCGCCGCCGCGCGCTACGCGGGCTTCTCGTCGCGCAAGGCGCTGTGGACGGCGCTGCTGATCTCGGGCGGTGCCGCGGGCCTGGCGGGCGCGCTGGAGGCGGCCGGGCCGCTGGGCCAGCTCACGCCCTACGTGCCCATGGGCTACGGCTTCGCGGCCATCATCGTGGCCTTCGTCGGGCGGCTGCACCCGGTGGGCATGGTGTTCTCGGCCGTGCTCATGAGCATGTTCTACATCGGCGGGGAACTCGCGCAGTCACGCCTGGGCCTGCCCAAGTCGCTCACGGGCGTGTTCCAGGGCTTGCTGCTGTTCACGCTGCTGGCCTGCGACACACTCATTGCCTACCGCGTGCGCTGGGCGAAAGGAAGCAAACCATGAGCCCCCACGTTCATCACTTCGTGTATTCACTGCCCCCCATGGGGGCGCAAGCCTCCCTTGGGGCGGCCCGGCGGGAGGCTTGAGATGGAATCCTACGCATTGCTGCTCGGCTCCACGCTGAGCGCGGGCACCGTGCTGGCCCTGGCGGCGCTGGGGCTGCTCATCAACGAGAAATCGGGCATCGTCAACCTCGGGGCCGAGGGCATGATGCTGTGCGCTGCCATCGCGGGCTTCGCCACCGTGGTGCACACGGGCAACACCTGGCTGGGCTTCGCGGCGGGCATGGCGGCGGGGGCGGTGCTCGCGGCGCTCTTCGGCGTGCTGGTCATCTGGCTCAACACCAACCAGTACGCCACGGGCCTGGCGCTGTCGCTGTTCGGCGTGGGCTTCTCGGCGTTCGCGGGCATCAGCTACGTGCAGGCCAAGCTGCCGGAGCTGCCCAAGTACGCCATCCCGGGGCTGGCCGACATTCCGCTGGTCGGCCCGGCGCTGTTCCAGCAGCACCCGCTGGTGTACATCGCCATGGCGCTGGCCGGGGGGCTGGTCTGGTTCCTGTACCGTACGCGCGCCGGGCTGGTGCTGCGCTCGGTGGGCGAGTCGCCCGAGTCCGCCCACGCGCTGGGCTACCCCGTGCGCCGCATCCGCCTGGCCGCCGTGGTCGCGGGCGGGGCGCTGTGCGGGCTGGCGGGCGCCTACATCTCCACCGTCTACACGCCCCTGTGGGTGGAGGGCATGGTGGCCGGGCGCGGCTGGATCGCGCTGGCGCTCACCACCTTCGCCACCTGGCGGCCCGCGCGCGTGCTGCTGGGGGCCTACCTGTTCGGCGGCGTGACCATGCTGCAGTTCCACCTGCAGGCCGTGGGCGTGCAGGTGGCCAGCCAACTGCTGTCCATGCTGCCGTACGTTGCCACCATCGTGGTGCTGGCGCTGATCTCGCGCAACCCGGCCTGGATCCGCATCAACATGCCCGCGTCCCTCGGCAAACCGTTCTATCCCGGCTCTTGACGGGCCTCATAATCATTTTTTCCCAACCTGTCGAACGCAAAGGAAACGACATGACTGATCTGCAGAAACGCTCGCTGCTCAAGGCGGCTGCCCTTTCCGCCGTGGCGGCTGCCGCGCTGGCCGGCTGCGGCAAGAAGGAGGAACCGGCACCGGCCCCCGCGCCCGCGCCGGCCCCTGCCGCCGAGGCCCCGGCGCCCAAGGCCGAGCCGCTGAAGATCGCCTTCGCCTACATCGGCCCCGTGGGCGACGGCGGCTGGACCTACGCGCACGACCAGGCGCGCAAGGCCGTCGAGAAGGAGTTCGGCGACAAGATCGTCACCAGCTACGTGGAAAGCGTGCCCGAGGGCCCGGACGCCGAGCGCGTGCTGCGCGACATGGCCAGCCAGGGCAACAAGCTGATCTTCGGCACCACGTTCGGCTACCAGGAGCAGATCCAGAAGGTCGCCCCCGACTTCCCCGACGTGAAGTTCGAGCACGCCACGGGCTACAAGACCGGCCCCAACGTGCGCACCTACGACAGCCGCACCTACGAGGGTGCCTACATGGCCGGCGTGATCGCGGGCGCCATGACCAAGACCAACACGCTGGGCGTGGTGGGCTCGGTGCCGATCCCCGAGGTGATCCGCAACCTCAACAGCTTCACGCTGGGCGCGCAGTCGGTCAACCCCAAGATCAAGACCAAGGTGGTCTGGGTGAACGAGTGGTTCAGCCCCCCGAAGGAAACCGAGGCCGCCACCAGCCTGATCAACGGCGGCGCCGACGTGCTGTTCCAGAACACCGACTCGCCCGCCGTGCTCAAGACCGCGCAGGAAAAGGGCAAGCGCGCCTTCGGCTGGGACTCCGACATGACCGCCTACGGCCCCAAGGCCCACTTGGGCTCGGCCGTCATCAACTGGACGCCGTACTACACCAAGGCCATCCACGACGTGCTCGACGGCAAGTGGGAGACGGGCCAGAGCTGGTGGGGCGTGAAGGAGGGCGCGATCGACCTCGTCTCGGTGGCCGACGACGTGCCCGCCGAAGCCAAGGCCAAGCTCGATGCCGTGAAGGCCGGCCTCAAGGACGGCAGCTTCACGATCTGGAAGGGCCCGATCGTGGACAACACCGGCAAGACCGTGCTCGAAAAGGACGCCGTGGCCGACGACAAGTTCCTCACCAGCATCAACTTCTACGTCAAGGGCGTGGAAGGCAAGGTGCCGGGCGGCGACAAGAAGTAAGCCAGCGCGCATCCAGCCGCAAGGGCCGCCGCGTGCGGCCCTTTTCGCTGGCGCGGCGGCAAGGCATGATGGCCGCACCGCCCGCTTTCATGAACCACCAAGAGACAAGAGACCGCCCCATGTTCAAGGTTCCCCCTGTCCCCGCCGAGCGCCTGCCCGCGCTGCTGCGCGCCATGCCCAAGGCCGAGCTGCACATCCACATCGAGGGTTCGCTCGAACCCGAGCTGATCTTCGCCCTGGCGCAGCGCAACGGCGTGCCGCTGCCCTATGCGAGCGTGGAGGAGCTGCGCCGCGCCTATGCGTTCACCAACCTGCAGAGCTTCCTCGACATCTACTACGCGGGTGCCAGCGTGCTGCTGCATGAGCAGGATTTCTACGACATGGCGCGTGCCTACCTTGCGCGGGCGGCCGTGGATAACGTAGCGCACGCCGAAATCTTCTTCGACCCGCAGACGCACACGGCGCGCGGCGTGGCGATCGAGACCGTGGTCAACGGCCTGCACCGCGCCTGCGTGGACGCGCGCGCCGAGCTGGGCATCTCGGCCTCGCTGATCCTGTGCTTCCTGCGCCACCTGAGCGAGGAAGACGCCTTCGCCACGCTGGAGCAGGCCATGCCGCTGCTCGGGCGCATCGTCGGCGTGGGGCTGGACAGCAGCGAGGTCGGCAACCCGCCCGAGAAGTTCGCGCGCGTGTTCGCGCGCTGCCGCGAACTGGGCCTGCACCTCGTGGCCCATGCGGGCGAGGAGGGGCCGCCCGCCTACATCTGGAGCGCGCTCGACGTGCTCAAGGTGGAGCGCATCGACCACGGCGTGCAGGCCGTGCACGACGCCGCGCTGATGAAGCGCCTGGCCGACGAGCGCATTGCGCTCACCGTGTGCCCGCTGTCCAACCAGAAGCTGCAGGTCTTCCCGAATCTCGCGGACCACAACCTGGGCCGGCTGCTCGACGCGGGCTTGGCCGCCACCGTCAATTCGGACGACCCGGCCTACTTCGGCGGTTACCTCAACGAGAACTTCACGCAGGTGTTCGCGGCCACGGGCCTCACGGCCAGGCACGCCTACTGGCTGGCCTGGAACAGCTTCGAGGCGAGCTTTGCGGGCAGCGCCGACAAGCACCGCTGGGAGCACCGGCTCAAGGAGGTCTTCGAGCGCTGCTACGAGCACGATGATTGACGCCGCCAGCCACCTGCACCTCTGGGAAGACTGCTTCCTGTGCATCACCCCGTCGTTCCGGTCGGGGCTGACGCAGCGCTCCTCGGTCACGCTGCTTGCCTCGGCCACGGGGCGGCCGTTCACGCTGGCTGCGCACGACGGCGCCGTGGCGCGCTGCACGGCCGCGCTGGTGGCGCCGCACGCGCCGCGCAGGCTCGACGCCGACGGCTGCGGCCTGCTGTCGCTCAACATCGACGCCGCATCGCCATTGTTCGGCCGGCTCATGCGCTTCATGGCCGGCGCGCCCATCGTGCCGCTCGATACCCGGCGCTTCGGCGCGCTGCGCGGGCCGTTGGAAGGGGCCCTGCACCACACGCTGGACGACGCCGCGCTGCGCGCGCTCAGCACGGGCATGGTCCAGGCCCTGTGCGGCACGGCCGCCGGGGCCGAGGCGCCGCGCGACGCGCGCGTGGTGCACGTGCTGCGCACGCTGCAGGGCGCGGCCGGGCGCGAGCCGGTGCCCCTGCATGCACTCGCCGCGCAGGTGCACCTGTCGCCCAGCCGCCTCACGCACCTGTTCCACGAGCAGACGGGCCAGTCGATCCGCCGCTACCTGCTGTGGACCAAGATCCGCCGCGCGGCCCCGCTCCTGCTCGCGGGCGTGCCCCTGACCGAATGCGCGCTGGAGAGCGGCTTCACCGACGCGGCCCACATGAGCCGCACCTGCCAGCGCTACTTCGGGCGCCCGCCCTCGGTGCTGGCCGCGGGCCACTTCACGGTGCATGCCGACCCAGCGCGGCTGGCCCGCGCCGCGTAGCCGCTGCGTACAAGCCAGCGCCGCGGGCTGTCGCCTATGCTGCATGCAGCGTCCCGCGGGAGGGCGCACGCAAGGAGACAAGAACCCATGGCTTTCACGATTGCCCGCGGCGCCAAGCCGCTTTCTCTGCTGGCCCTGACCGTGCTGGCCGCCTGTGGCGGCGGCAGCGGGGGGGACGGCACGGCCCACTACAGCGCCGAGATCCGCCGCACCACCATGGGCGTGCCGCACATCAAGGCCAGCGACTGGGGCGGCGCGGGCTACGGCGTCGGCTACGCGCAGGCGCAGGACAACCTGTGCACCCTGGCGGACGCCTTCCTGACCTACCGCGGCGAGCGCTCGCGCTACTTCGGCGGCGACGCGCTGCTGGTCTACACCAGCACCATCGGCCGGCCGCGCAACATCGACTCCGACTTCTTCCACCGCCACGCCATCAACGCCGCCACGCTGGAGCGCATGGTGCAGGCCCAGCCCCAGAAGCTGCTGCAGATGGCCGAGGGCTTCGCCGCGGGCTACAACCGCTACGTGCGCGAGGCCAAGGCGGGCGGCTCGGCCAACGCGGCCTGCCGCGGCGAGGCCTGGGTGCAGCCCATCACCGCGCAGGACGTGTGGCGGCGCATCTATGCCGCGGGCCTCGCGGGCGGCTACAGCAACTTCGTCGCGGCCATCGCCAACGCGGTGCCGCCGGCGGTCAAATCCAAGGCGGCCGTGCAGGCGAGCGCGGCGATCGACCCGGCCCTGACCCAGCCGCCCAGCCTGCAGGTGGGCGGCGACCTGGGCGTGGGCAGCAACATGTACGGCTTCGGCACGGCGGGCACGGGCGAGGGCAGCGGCGTGCTGTTCGGCAACCCGCACTGGTACTGGAAGGGGCCGGACCGCTTCTACCAGTCCCAGATCACCGTGGGCAGCGAGATGAACGTGAGCGGCGTCTCGTTCCTCGGCATCCCGGTGCTGCAGATCGGCTTCAACGACAACGTCGCCTGGAGCCACACCGTGTCCACCGCGCGGCGCTTCGGCTTCTTCCAGCTGCAGCTGGCGGGCGACGCCACCACCTACCTGCGCGACGGCCAGCCCGTGAAGATGGTGCCCTCCGACATCACCGTGGCCGTGCGCGGCGCCGATGGCACGGTGCAGAACGTGACGCGCACGCTCTACCAGTCCGAGTTCGGCCCGCTGGTGAACCTGGCGTCCCTGAACCCGGCGCTGGCCTGGAGCCAGACCACGGCCTTCGCCATCCGCGACATCAACGCTGAGAACTTCCGCACCATGCGCACCTGGCTGCGCTGGAGCCAGGCCCAGTCGCTCGACGAGTTCATCACCATCCAGAAGGAAGAGGCGGCCATCCCCTGGGTCAACACCGCCGCGGTGGGCCGTGGCAGCGCCAAGGCCTGGTACGCCGACATCGGTGCCGTGCCCAACGTGCCCGACGCGCAGCTGGCCAGCTGCACCACCGCCTACGGCAAGGCCATCGCGGCGGCGCTGCCCAACGTGCCGTTCCTCGACGGTTCGCGCAGCGCGTGCGACTGGCAGACCGACGCCGACTCGGTGCAAAAGGGCGCCATCGGCGTTTCGCGCATGCCCAGCCTGCTGCGCGACGACTACGTGGGCAACATGAACGACAGCTACTGGCTGGCCAACGCCACGGCGCCGCTCACGGGCTACCCCGCGATCTTCGGCCCCGCGGGCACGGCCGCGCAAAGCCTGCGCACGCGCCTGGGCCACACCATGGCGCTCGCGCGGCTGGCGGGCACCGACGGCTACGCGGGCAACAAGGCCACCAGCGACATCGTGCGCCAGATGGTCCTGAACAGCCGCGTGTTCAGCGCCGAGCGCTTCAAGGACGAGGTGCTGGGCCTGCTGTGCAAGCCCGCGCAATGGACGGCGGGCGGGCAGAGCGTGGACGCCGCCCAGGCCTGCGCCGTGCTGGCCGCCTGGGACAACCACGGCAACGCGGACTCGCGCGGCTCGCACCTGTGGGACGAGTTCTGGAACCGCGTGCCCGCCACCGGCCTGTACACCGTGCCGTTCGACGCCCAGGACCCGCTGAACACTCCGCGCGGCATCGACCCCGCCGCGCTCGACGGCCTGCGCCAGGCCCTGGCCACGGCCATCGCCCGCGTGAACCAGAGCGGCTTCGCGCTGGATGCGCCGCGCGGTGAGGTGCTCTTCGCCACGCGCGGCGGCGCCAAGCTGCCTTTGTTCGGCGGCTGCGGCGGCGTGGGCTACTTCACCGTGACCTGCTCCTCGAACGACATCACCCAGGGCGGCTACAGCATGGACGGGCTGCCCAACTCGAGCAACAGCTACATGCAGGTGGTCAACTTCCCGCAGGGCGGCGTGCAGGCCTACACCTTCCTGACCTTCTCGCTCTCGGACGACCCCGCGTCGCCGCACTACGGCGACTACACCAAGGCCTACAGCGCCAAGCAGTGGCTGCGCGTGCCGTTCACCGAGGCCGAGATCGGCGCGAACGCCGACTACCAGACCGTCACCGTGAAGGAGTGAGGCACCCCGGCGCGGCCGGGCCCGCACCGCAGGCGCCCCCGTTCCACGGCGGGGGCGCCTTTTTCATGGGCGCCGGGCGCGGGTGGAATTGGGATGAAAATGGCCTGCAGCGCGCTCCTGTATTGCGCAAGCAGCTATCAAAAGAAAAGCAATATCAGGCCGCGAGCGCCTCGCGCAGCCGTGCGGCGTAGCCTTGCAGCACCTCGGCGCCCGGCTCCTTGCGCGGCCAGCTGAGGGCGATTCCGTCGTTGCCGTGGCGCGGCACTACGTGCAGGTGGAAGTGGAACACCGTCTGGTCGCCCTCGCGGCCGTTGGCCTGCAGCAGCGTGAGGCCGGGCGGGTCGAACACCGCGTGCACGGCGCGGGCCACGCGCTGCGCGGTGTGCATGACGGCGGCGGCCTCCTCGGGCGTGATGTCGAGCAGCGTGGCCGCGTGGCGCCGGGTGGCCACGAGCACGTGGCCGGGGTTGACCTGGCCGATGTCCATGAAGGCGACGGTGAGCGCGTCCTCGTACACGGTGGCGGCCGGTATCTGGCCCGCCACCAGGCGGCAGAAGATGCATTGGCCGGGGGGCGACGGGTCGATGAACATGGGCATGGAGGGCCTCTTTCGCGGGGGTGGTGCCGCGCCCGATCCTACCGCCGTACCGCTATGCCCATCATCATGCCGCGCTTATGACGCAGCCCCGGGGGCGGCGTAAGCTCGCGCCCATGAAGATCTACCGCGCCGCGCTGTTGCGCTTTACCGATGACGGCCGCGCCGTCTACGACGAGGACGGCCTGCTGGCCATCGCCCCGGACTCCGCGGGCCGCGCGTGCGTGCATGCCGCCGGTGCCTGGAGTGCGCTGAGCGCCCAGTACAGCGGGCACCCGGTCACGCACTGGCCGGGGCGCATCATCGCGCCGGGCTTCGTGGACCTGCACGTCCACTACCCGCAGACCGACATCATCGGGGCGCCCGCGGCCGGCCTGCTGCCCTGGCTGGAGAACTACACCTTCCCGGCCGAATCGCGCTTCACCGACCCGGAGCACGCCGCCGAAGTCGCGCGGTTCTTCATCGCGGAGCTGCTGCGCAACGGCGTGACCACGCCGCTGGCCTTCGCCACCTCGCACCCCGCGTCGGTGGAGGCGCTGTTCGCCGAGGCGCAGCGCCAGGGCATGCGCCTCATCACCGGCAAGGTGCTGCAGGACCGCCACTCGCCCGACGGCGTGCGCGACGAGACCGAGCAGAGCCTCATCGACACCGAGGCGCTGATCCAGCGCTGGCACGGCGTGGGCCGCCTGGGCTACGCGATCACGCCGCGCTTCGCGCCTACGAGCACGCCCGAGCAACTGCGCGGCGCGGGCGAGCTGGCCGCGCGCCACCCCAGCGTGTGGATCCAGTCGCACGTGGCCGAGAACCTCGACGAGGTGGCCTGGGTGCGCGAGCTGTTCCCGCGCTCGCGCAGCTACCTGGGCGTGTACGACGACTTCGGCCTGATGCGCGAGCGCGCCGTGTACGCGCACTGCATCCACTTCGACGGTGCCGACCGCGCCCTCATGCGCGAGCGCAGCACGGCCGCCGCCGTGAGCCCCACGAGCAACCTGTTCCTGGGCAGCGGCTTCTTCGACTACGCGGGCGCCGACGAGGCAGGCTTCGCCTACGGCCTGGCGAGCGACGTGGGCGGCGGCACCAGCTTCAGCCCGTTCCGCACCATGCTCGCGGCCTACTACGTGGGGCGCGAGGGCCAGACCAAGCGCGGCCTGTCGCTCACCCCCGCGCAACTGTGGTGGCAGCACACGGCGGGCGCGGCGCGCGCGCTGGGCCTCGCGGGCGTGGTGGGCAACCTGCAGCCGGGCTGCGAGGGCGACTTCGTCGTGCTCAACCCGCAGGCCACGCCGCTGCTGGCGCGCAAGACCACCCAGGCGCGCAACCTGGACGAGCTGCTGTTCGCCATGATCGTGCTGGGCGACGACCGGCTGATCGAGGAGACGGTGATCTCCTGATCCCCTGATCCCCGGCGCTTAGAACCGGGTCTTCGGTTCGGTGAGCTTCTTGTCGCGCAGGTAGCGCGCCACGCCGCAGTAGCCTTCCTTTTCGAGCAGGCGGGCCTGCACCTCGGCGGGCAGCAGCCGCTCCTTGAGCCGGGCGGCGGCCTCCTGGCCCGAGGTCTGGCGCACGGTGCCGATCGCTTGCTCGAAGCGCGACACCTCGGAGCGGCAGTCCGCCTCGGCGAGGCCCGCGCCCGCGGGGGCCGCGCACGCCGCCACGCACCACCACACGGCGGTGGATACCGCCCCCGTTCTCGCTCCCTTCCATGGCATGCCGCGCTCCGTTGTCTGTGAAGCGGACAGCATGGGGCAGTTTCGCAGGCTTTGGCGCGGCGGCAGGCGTATGGGGCGCATAACGCCGCGCTTATGGGGCTTCGGGGACACGCCCTAGAATGCGCCCCAGGAGTGAGTCAATGAGCATTCAAAGCGACAAATGGATCCGCCGCATGGCCGAGCAGCACGGCATGATCGAACCCTTCGAGCCCGGCCAGGTGCGCGAGGCCGAGGGCCGCAAGATCATCAGCTACGGCACCAGCAGCTACGGCTACGACATCCGCTGCGCGCGTGAATTCAAGGTCTTCACCAACATCCACAGCACGGTGGTCGATCCCAAGAACTTCGACGAGAAGAGCTTCGTCGATTTCGAGGGCGACCACTGCATCATCCCGCCCAACAGCTTCGCGCTGGCGCGCACCGTGGAGTACTTCCGCATCCCGCGCGACGTGCTCACCGTGTGCCTGGGCAAGAGCACCTACGCGCGCTGCGGCATCATCGTCAACGTCACGCCCTTCGAGCCCGAGTGGGAGGGCTACGTGACGCTCGAATTCAGCAACACCACGCCGCTGCCCGCCAAGATCTACGCGGGCGAGGGCTGCGCGCAGGTGCTGTTCTTCCAGGGCGACGAGCCCTGCGACGTGAGCTACCGCGACCGCAACGGCAAGTACCAGGGCCAGCACGGCGTGACGCTGCCCAAGGCCTGAGAACCCCTCACCCGGCGGTGCGCAGCGCCAGCCGCGCGGCGGCCAGGTCCCAGCCGCCCCAGCCGCAGCTCTTGAACAGCACCGGCCCGGGCTGGCGCGGGCAGCGGCCCTGCACCACGTCGGCCAGCGAGGGCATCGCGGCCACGTCCAGGCCCGCCTGCAGCAGGTCGCCCGCCTCGTGTTCCGCGTCGCGCGTGTCCACCACGGCCTGGCCCTCCTGCGCGAGGCGCCGGCACAGCACGGCGTCCAGCTCCACCATCTGCGGCGTGAAGGCGCCCACGGCGGCGACGAAGGCGTCGGTGCGCGGGGCCGCGCGCAGCACCACGCCGCTGGCGGGCGTGCAGGTGACGACCAGCGGGCACTCGGCCGCGGCGGCGTCCGCATCGGCCACCACGCGGGCCTGAACGCCCAGGCGGCGGGCCTCGCCGGCCAGCGCCTCGGCGCTCGCGGGGCTGCGCGAGGCGATGTACACCTCGGCCACGCCCAGGCCCGCCACGAAGGCCTGCAGGTGCGCCAGGCCCTGGGCGCCCGCGCCCACGATCAGCAGCGGCCCCTGGGGCGCGGGGGCGAGCCGCTGCGCCGCCAGCAGCGACACGGCGGCCGTGCGCCGCGCGGTGACGGCCGGGCCGTCGAGGATCAGGCGCCGCGCGCCCGTGGCCACGTCGAACATCACCACGTCGCCCTGGATCGTGGCACGGCCGGTGCCCGCGTTGGCGGGCGTGAAGGTGATGAGCTTGGCGATGGCCACGCGCGCGTCGCCCGCGGGCATGGCGAACAGGCTGCCGCCGCCGGCCAGCGGCATCACGGTGCGCGCGGGCACCTGCACCGTGGCGTCCTGCAGCAGCGCGGCGATCTCGTCGGCCAGCGCGCGCCAGGGCAGCAGGGCGGCCGTGGCCTCGGCGGACAGGGCGCCGGGCCCGGCAAGGGGGAAAAGGGGCTTCGTCATGCGGCCGAATGTAGCGCGCACGGGTAATATTGGCGGCTCCCCGTTTCGGGGCGGCTCAGGAGCACAGACGATGAAATGGGAAGGCAATCGCGAATCGGACAACGTCGAGGACCGCCGTGGCGAAGGCGGCGGCGGTGGCGGCGGCTTCATCGGCGGCCGCTCCATCGGCATCGGCACCGTGGTGGTCGCGCTGATCGGCTGGGGCGTGTTCGGCATCAACCCGCTCACCACCATCGGCATGCTCTCGGGCGGGGGCGGCGGCGCGCCGCAGGTGCAACAGCACCAGGGCCCCGCGCACGCGCCGCCGCAGGGCGACAAGCAGGCCGCCTTCGTCTCCACCGTGCTCGCCTCCACCGAGGACGTGTGGGCGCAGATCTTCCAGCAGGGCGGGGCGCAGTACCGGGCGCCGAAGCTGGTGCTCTACCGCGGCACCACGCCCACGGCCTGCGGCACGGGGCAGAGCGCCATGGGGCCGTTCTACTGCCCGGGCGACCAGAAGGTCTACCTGGACATGGACTTCTTCGACACCATGAGCCGCCAGCTCGGCGCGCCTGGCGAGTTCGCGCGCGCCTACGTGGTCGCGCACGAGGTGGGCCACCACGTGCAGAACCTGCTGGGCACCTCGGGCAAGGTGGACGGCATGCGCGGGCGCATCAGCCAGCGCGAGCAGAACGCGCTGTCGGTGCGGCTGGAGCTGCAGGCCGACTGCTACGCGGGCGTGTGGGCCAACCACTCGCAGCAGGCCAAGCACTGGCTGGACCAGAGCGACATCGAGTCGGCCATCAACGCCGCCCAGCAGATCGGCGACGACAAGCTGCAGCGCGAGGCCACCGGCACCGTGCGGCCCGACAGCTTCACCCACGGCTCCAGCGCCCAGCGCGTGCGCTGGTTCTCGCAGGGCGTGAAAACGGGCAGCGTGCAGGCCTGCGATACCTTCAACGCGCAGGCGCTGTAAGGGGCGTCGGCGGGGGGATTCGGGTTTTTTCTGTTGCAATGCGACAATAGCGGTCTAGAGCGTGTTATGCGCTTTTACGTACCCGCGTTGATTCCAGAAGCAGGTGATCGCAAGGCGCAGTGCGCCGCCAAGGCTGTAGCCTTGGCAAGCGCTGCAACGCGGCGAGCGCCTGCTTCTGGAACCAACCCTGCGGGAAAGCCGGGGAAAGGCCCGGCCACGTCGTTGCAGACCGCTGACGGTATCCATACCGTGGCGCGCCCTGCGCCTAGTTGCCGGGCCTTTCCCCGGCTTTCGCGGGCACGTAAAAGTGCATAACACGCTCTAATGACACAACCGTACTCCACCCTCGCGCTGGCGGAACCCCTCAAGCGCGCCGTGGCCGACATGGGCTACGAGAACATGACGCCCATCCAGGCGCAGGCCATTCCGGTCGTGCTGACCGGCAAGGACGTGATGGGCGCGGCGCAGACGGGCACGGGCAAGACGGCGGCGTTCTCGCTGCCGCTGCTGCAGCGCCTGCTCCAGCACGAGAACAGCTCCACCTCGCCCGCGCGCCACCCCGTGCGCGCCCTGGTGCTGCTGCCCACGCGCGAGCTGGCCGACCAGGTGGCCCAGCAGATCGCGCTGTACGCCAAGTACACCAAGCTGCGCAGCACCGTGGTCTTCGGCGGCATGGACATGAAGCCGCAGACCGCCGAGCTGAAAAAGGGCGTCGAGGTGCTGGTGGCCACGCCCGGGCGCCTGCTCGACCACATCGAGGCCAAGAACGCGGTGCTCAACCAGGTCGAGTACGTGGTGCTCGACGAGGCCGACCGCATGCTCGACATCGGCTTCCTGCCCGATCTGCAGCGCATCCTCTCGTACCTGCCCAAGAGCCGCACCACGCTGCTGTTCAGCGCCACCTTCTCGCCCGAGATCAAGCGCCTGGCGGGCAGCTACCTGCAAGACCCGGTGACCATCGAGGTCGCGCGGCCCAACGAGACCGCCTCCACCGTGGAGCAGCGCTTCTTCAGCGCGAACGACGACGACAAGCGCCGCACCATCCGCAAGGTGCTCAAGGACCGCGAGATCCGCCAGGCCTTTGTCTTCGTGAACAGCAAGCTCGGCTGCGCGCGCCTGGCGCGCTCGCTCGAGCGCGACGGCCTGCGCACCGCCGCGCTGCACGGCGACAAGAGCCAGGACGAGCGCCTCAAGGCCCTCGAAGCCTTCAAGCGCGGCGAGGTGGACCTGCTGGTGTGCACCGACGTGGCCGCGCGCGGCCTCGACATCAAGGATGTGCCCGCCGTGTTCAACTACGACGTGCCGTTCAACGCCGAGGACTACGTGCACCGCATCGGCCGCACGGGCCGCGCGGGCGCTACGGGCCTGGCGGTCACGCTGGTGTCGAGCAGCGACGCGCGCCTCGTGGCCGACATCGAGAAGCTCATCAAGAAGAAGATCGAGATCGAGGCCGTCGAGCTTGACGACGAACGCCCGCGCGGCCGTTTCAACGAAGGCCGCCGCGTCTGGCAGGAGGACGAGGGCGCACGGGAAGGTGGACGGGAGCGTGATCGCCGCCCCGCCGAGCGCTCCGCGCCGCGCGCCCCGCGCCCCCTGGCCGCCCCGCGCGACCCGTTCTTCGACCAGCCCTACGAGTCCCACACCTGCGCCGAGGCCCCGAGCTGGGAGCCCGTCGCCAAGGCCCAGACCGGCCGCAGCAGCCTGTCGGCCAACATCAAGCCCAAGCGCAAGGTGGCGGCGCTGTTCAAGGCGCCGCAGCCGGTCGAATAACCCCGGCCTTCAAAAAAAGGAGCTGCTGGCGCGCTCCAAGCAAGGGTTTCAGATGGTTTTCATGCTGAAACCCAGGCGTGGTTTGCGCAAGCAGCTATTCTTTTTGCATCAATGGCGGTGCCCGCCCGTGCCGGCCAGCGCGGCGAGCAGCGCGGCATCCACCGCCGCGTAGGCCAGCACCGTGCCGCCGCGCCGGGCGGCGAAGGCCTGTGCGGCCTCGCGCGCGGCAAAGGCGGGCAGGTTGCCCGCGCGCATGGGGCCGCGCGCATCCGATCCGTGCACGTAGAAGGCGGTGCGCGCATCCGTCCAGCGCGCGGCCGCGCCGTCCCCGGCGTCGGTGACGTACAGCGCCGCGACCTGCGCGGCACTGCGCCCGGGGCTGTAGCGCCCCACGTCCTGCAGGTACATGAACAGCGACAGGGGCGAGTCGAAGAAATGCGCGTCGCCGTTGGCGAAGATGAGCTGCGCCGCCCACTCGGGCGCGCGCGCGGGGAACATGCCGCACACGGGGCAGCGCGCGCCGGGCGGGATGGGGCGCGGCTGCGTGGGCGCCAGGCCCGAGGCGCGGTCGTAGGGCGTGGGCGGGGCGATGATGCACACGTCGTCCGGCAGCGGCGCGCGGGCGGGCGCGCGGCGCATGGCCAGGGCGCCGCCCAGGCCCAGGGTGGCGAGGCCTCCCAGGCCGCCTGCCAGCAGCAGGGCGCGGCGGCTACATGCGCGTGTCGTGCAGGGCGCCACCGCTCAGGTCCACCATGTCGCGCGTAATGCCGGCGTAGCGCAGCACCTTGCCGCCGTACTCGGCGGCGAACCGCGTGGCGTCGGCCTCCTGGGCGAAGCTCGCGATCGTCGGGCCCATGGAGCCGTGGCGCTTGCTGCCCACCACGTAGGTAGCGGTCTTGGCGTCGGTCCAGTGGCCGCGCGGCTCGCTCCAGTCGGCCTGGCCCATGTCCTGCACGTAGGCGGCGCGGATGGGGCGCACCTGCTCGGCCGCGAGCAGGGTGTGGAACAGCTCCACCGTGTCGCAGAAGAAGGCGGGCTTGTCCTGGCCCGCGTAGTGGACCTGGGCCTTGGGGCCGGGGTAGTCGGCCAGCAGCATGCCGTCGAGCTCGCAGCTCGTGGCGCGGTCGAAATCCACGGGCACGGCGGATTGCGCCTCGGCGGCCTTTTCGCCGCAGGCGGGCAGCAGCAGGGTGGTGAAGGCGGCCAGGCCGAACGTGCCGAGAGCGCCCAGAGTGCGGCGGCGGGTGAGATGGCGGGTGGTGCAGGAACAGCTCATGGCTTGAATCTCCAGGTGGCGAGGGCGAGCGGCAGCGCGATCCAGGCGAGCATCACGCCGCCCATGACCGCCGGGCTGCCCAGCGACGCGGGCACGACGCTGGCCAGGCCGTAGAGCGTGCGCACGTCGTCGAGCGAGAACACGTTGAGGATGCGGAACACGTCCGCCGGGTTGAGCAGCAGCAGCCACGCGAAGGCGTCGCCCGCGAACCGGCCGCCCGTGGCCACGAGCAGGCCCAGCACCAGCAGGTCGAACACCAGCACGAAGAAGAACCAGATGGCGATGGCCAGGCCCGAGGCGCGCGTGCGCTCGCGCGCCAGCACCGAGACCAGCACCGCCAGGCTCAGGAAGGCCAGGCCCAGCAGCACCGACGAGAGGATGAAGCCCGCGTAGTGGAACAGGGCGCCCGCGCTCATGTGGCGCCACAGCAGCACGGCCACGAGGCCGAAGCCCGCGAGCGTGGAGAGCGTGAGCGCCAGCGCCAGGCCCAGGTACTTGCCCAGCAGCAGTTCGAGCCGGGTGAGGGGCAGGGCCAGCAGCAGGTCGAGCGAGCCGCGCTCGCGCTCGCCCACGATGGCGTCGAAGCCCAGCAGCAGCGCGATCAGCGGGATCAGGTAGATCACCAGGCTGACCAGGCTGGCGATGGTGAATTCGATGGAGCGCAGGCCCACCGTGCCCTGCTGCGCGCCGCCGAAGTAGGCGATGACCAGCGAGAACGCGGTGAACACCAGGGCCACGGCGAGCACCCAGCGGTTGCGCATGCGGTCGCGGAATTCCTTGGCCGCGATGGTGAGGATGGGGGTGATTTCCATGGGGCGCGGTGCTCAGTGGTCACGGATGCCGAAGTACACGTCTTCGAGCGAGGGTTCATGGATCTGCACGTCCCGCAGCCGCGCGCCCAGCGGGGCCAGCGCCGCGAGCACGGCCATCTTCTGCCCGCGCGGGCAGGACAGGCGCAGGCCGGTGGGCGTGGTTTCGGGCGCGATGCCGGTGGCGCCGTGCAGCGCCTGGGCGGCGGCGGGCGCGTCGGCGGCGTCCAGCTCCAGCGCCAGGGTCAGCGGCATGCGCGTTTGCTCGCGCAGCGCCTGCACGCTGCCCACGGCCTGCACCTTGCCCGCGGCGAGGATGGCCAGGCGGTCCACGCGCTCCTGCAACTCGGCCAGGATGTGCGAGGTGATGACGACCGTGACCCCCTCGGCCTGCAGGGTGCGCAGCGTGGCGTAGAAGTCGCGGATGGCCTGCGGGTCCAGGCCGTTGGTGGGCTCGTCGAGGAACAGCACGCGCGGGCTGCCTAGCAGCGCTTGCGCGAAGCCCAGGCGCTGGCGCATGCCCTTGGAATACTCGCGCACCGGGCGCTGGCCCGCGCCGCCCAGGCCCACGCGCTCCAGCATGGCCGGGCAGCCGGCCAGCGGCGCGCCCTTGAGGCGCGCGAAGAAGCGCAGCGTCTCCAGCCCATCCAGGTTGTCGTAGAGCACCACGTTCTCGGGCAGGTAGCCGAGCTGGCGGCGCACGGCGCGAAAGCCGCGCCCGGCGACCGGGGCGCCCGCGATGCGGATCTCGCCCCGCGTGGCCTGGGCCAGGCCCAGCATCATCTTGAACAGCGTGCTCTTGCCCGCTCCGTTGTGGCCGATGAGGCCGAAGATTTCGCCGCGCGCGATGTCCAGATCGACCCCGTCCACCGCGTGCAGCGCACCGTAGTGCTTGCTCACGCCGCGCAGGGCGATGGCCATCGCGTCACTGGCCGGGAAAGTGTTTTCCACGCCATTCACTCCAATCGTTGTGGCCCGGCTGCATGCGCGGGTGGGGATCGACCACCGAGGGCGCGCGCAGGATCGGGAATTGCCGCCCCACCAGGCGCAGCGCCTGCACCGCGGGGCTGGCCAGCAGCAGCTTGACGCTGGGGTGGCGCCAGGTCAGGCGGTCCACCATGTCGTTGGCCTCGTAGGGCACGTCGCCCAGGCCGTCGCCGTCGCGGTCCCAGCCCAGGTAGTTGCTCCAGTGGTTGCCGCGCTTTTCGCCCCAGCGCTCGTCGCGCGCGCCCACGTAGCGCACCTGCTCGCGGTTGCCGATGAAGTCGTTGCCCTCGACCTCGTTGCGCGTGGAGCCCGCCGACAGGTGCACGCCCACGGCGTTGTCCACCACGAGGTTGTTGTCGATCCGGGTGTACTCCACGTCGTAGATGAAGAAGCCCCGCTGGTTGCCCGCGACGACGTTGTTCTCGATCACCGAGTCCTGCAGCGTGCGCAGCATGATGCCGTGGTCGGAGTTGCCCCAGGCGCGGTTGTTGCGCACGGTCTGGTCGCGCGCCTCCATGAGGGCCAGGCCGCCGCGGTTGTAGTAGCTGTCGTTGTCCTCCCACAGGTTGTAGTAGGAGTTCATGTAGTGCGTGCCGTAGCGGCTGTGGTGCAGCTTGTTGCCCTGGAATACGGCGTGGTGCGACACGTCGACGTACAGCGCGTCGCGCACGAAGCTGATCTCGTTGCCGATGATCCGCGCGCCCTGGGTGTTGTAGAGCTGCACGCCGTTGCCGCGCTGCGCGGAGGCGTAGTCGCGCTTGCCGGTGATGGTGTTGTGCTCGATGCGCACGTCGTTGGCCTTCTCGATCCACAGGCCGAACAGGTTGTAGGTCAGGTCGCAGTGGCGCACCACGGCGCGGTGCGCACCGGGGTAGAGGTAGATGCCCGCGTTCTGCGCCTTCAGGTCGTCGCCCGAGTCGCGCACGATCAGGCCCTCGATCACCACGCCGGGCGCGGTCACGCGGATGGTGTCGCCCTGGTTGCCGCCGCTGACGGTGGGGCGGTCGATGCCGCGTAGGGTCAGCGGCTTGTCGATCAGCAGGTTGGCGCGGTACTGGCCGCGCGCCACCTCCACCACGTCGCCCGGATGGGCGGCGGCGACGGCGGCGCGCAGGTCCTGGCCGGGCTGCACGCGCACGGTGGCGGCGTGCACGGCGCCGACCGGCAGGGTCAGCAGGGCCAGCAGGGCCGCCGTTCGCGCAAGGAGTGCAAGGGGGGGCTTCAAGCGAGGCCTCCCAGGGCCTTGATGGCCAGGAACAGCGCGGCGCCGATCATCAGGTTCTTGAAGCCCACGTAGCTCATCATGTCCATCACGCTCGCCACGCGGTACTGGTCGCGCCACCACGGGCCGTCCTTCACGTAGCGCTTGCCCGACAGGCGGATCAGCACCTCGTACACGCTCCAGCCGAACCACCAGCCGATGATGGCGCCGGACGACAGCGTGCCCATGGCAGCGGTCACCCAGGCCACGGTGGCGGCCACGGCCAGCGAGAAGCCCGCGATCTGCAGCGCGCGGCGGCTCTTCCAGCCTTCGCGGCTCCAGGGCCAGAGGTGGTCCACGATCTCCAGCCACACCCAGCGCAGCCAGCGTGCGCCGGCCTTGTGCTGCGGGAAGGTGGGCGGCGTGGGCATGCGCGGGTCGGGGCCGTTCTTGGCCTTGGCCGAGATCTGGTCTTCCACCGTGGCGGGGTGGATGGGGATGAAGTAGCCGTTCTTGCCGATGGGCGTGATCGTGAGGCCGTCCTTCTCGCGGCGCTTGCGCTCCTTGGCCAGCGGCGGGCAGCCCTTGGTGTCGGTGTAGAGGATCATGCAGTCCAGGCAGTGCAGGCACTCGCGGTGGTCGATGCGGCCGTCGGCGTCGATGGCCTGCGCGCCGCAGCCCACGGCGCAGGCCTTGCAGCTGTTGCAGTCCTGCTTGCGCTTCAAGCCGAACCAGCGGAACGTGCTGGGCATGGCCAGCGACGCGCCCAGCGGGCAGATGTACTTGCAGTACGGCCGCTCGATGAAGATGGACACGCCCAGGATCGCGGCCACGAACAGGCCGTAGGGCCAGGCGCGGTTCATCACGCCGACCAGGAAGGTGGTCTTGAACGGCTCGACCTCGGCGAGCTTCTCGGCCAGCCCCATGGAGAACATGGACACGGTGAGCAGGAAGAAGAACACCGCGTACTTGATCCACTTGAGCCGGTCGTGCCACTTCTGCGGCAGCTGCGTCTGGAAGCGCTTCAAGCCGATGTGCTCCGCGATCTTGTAGATGCTCTCCTGCAGCGAGCCGAACGGGCACATCCAGCCGCAGAACAGCCCGCGCCCGAACAGGAACACGGTGACGATGATGAAGATCCAGAACAGGAACACGAACGGGTCGGACAGGAACAGCGACCACGTCCACTGGAACAGCAGCGAGTGGAACCAGGTCAGCACCTGTGTGATGGAGGGCTGGGCCATGTGGCCGAAGCCCACCCAGAACAGGCTGATGGCCCAGAACGTGTACTTGAAGCCGTTGACCGGCCACTTGTTCTTGTGCGTCGAGAGGCGCGTGAGCTTCTCGCGCAGCGCGTAGACCACCGCCACCGCCACCAGCAGCACCGCGAACAGGGCGATGGGCAGGGCCTGCGACTTCCAGATGCGCACCCAGGGCGCGGCGGGCTCCTCCACCTTGGGGCGGCCGCCTTCGAGCACGCTGGCGGGCAGCCAGTACTTGGACTCGAACACCGCGAAGCTGCGGTGGCCCGTGGCCTTGTCCACGCGGTTGCCCAGGAAGGCCAGCTTCCACGGGTATGCGGCCGAGAACGAGGGCGAGCGCACCACGAAGATGGCCGACTCGGTGTAGCGCGGCGCGCCCGCGGCCTCCAGTCCGTAGAGGTTGAACGCATCGAGGTCGCGGAAGGTGAACGAGTCCGCGCCCTGCTTGACCTGCACGCGGTCGAAGATGCCGCCGCGCACGAAGCCCGAGCCCTTGAACGACTCGGCACCCGCGGTCTTGATGATGAAGAACGCGCTCTCGCTGTCCTTGATGCGCGCGCGCAGGCTCTCGAAGCCGCTTGGGCCCAGCAGGCTCTTGCCGATGTCGGGCTGGTTCAGGTCGCCGAACCACAGCTCGATGAAGGGCTCGGGCCCGCGCGGCAGGCCCACCTGCTCGGGCTTCACGAGCAGGCGCTGCACCGCGCCCATCTGCACGAGCTGGGCCCAGCCGTACTTCTGGCCGGTGGCGGCGAACCGGGCCGGGTCGCGCACCGTGGGCGCGATGATGCCGGCCTGGCGCGCCACGGCGGCGCCCGAGGCCATGATGACCTGGTTCTGCGCGACGACGGTGACGGTGGCGCCCGAGATGGCGTCCACGCCGGTCACGTTCTCGTCGGGGCGCGAGGGGCCGACCTCGATGGTGTCGGTGACCGACTTGCCGACGTACTGGTTGTTGAAGTGGATGAGCGCCGATTCGGGGATGCCCAGCAGCAGGATGGGCTCGGAGTGCTTGAGCACCTTCACGCCCACGAAGCGGCCCGCCGTGTCCATGCCGATCAGCGTGACCACCGGCTTGCCCGAGTAGGCGGGCGTGTCGGTGATGTCGGTGGAGAGCATCACGTAGCCCAGCCGCTTTTTCTGGGCCGAATCGTTGTCGTAGGCCTCCACATAGGGCGGCTGGCCCTTGCGGAGGGAGAAGTACCCGGCGCCCGGAAATACGTCCTTGCAAGGCAGCAGCGAACACATGTCGGGCGTGGCCGCCAACTGCGGCGGCAGCTCGGCCTCGTAGGTGCCGGATCCCGCTGCGCGAACGTGCGGCGCAACGGCCGCGAGCGTCAAGGCAATCGTTGCCCACAGGGCTGGCAGGAGGCGGCGTATCGGCGAAAGCATCGTGTATCCAGAACAGGACTTACGCAAACAAGGATGCGCGAGCGGCATTGCCACAGGGCGAGCGTCTTGCCTGAACCCGCTTTGCGTAAGTCGTACAGAAAAAGGGCGGCGCAGCCCGGTGGCCGCGCCGCCAGGGCGGGGCGCTCAGGCCTCGACCAACATGCGCGAACGCATCTCAAGGTGCAGCGCGTGGCAGAAATTGGTGCAGTAGCACCAGTAGACGCCGGGCTTGTCCGCGACGAAGGTCACCGACTTGGTTTCCTGCGGGTTTACGATGAACTGGATGTCGTACTTCGGAATCGCGAAACCGTGCGTCAGGTCCTCGACCTTGTCGAGGTTGGTGAGGATGATGGTCACCTCGTCGCCGCGCTTGACGCTCCACTCGCGCAGGCCGAAGGTCGGCGCCTGGGACGTGAGGTACACCGTGACCTTCTTGCCCTTGCGTTCGACGCGGCAGTCCTTCGCGTCCTTGACGGCGTTCGGGAAGTCGTTGATGTCGTACACCTGGCGCGTGCGCACCAGGCTGCGCGGGATGATGATGGAGTCGTGCGGCTCGGAGTACACCGCGTGGTCGGCCACCAGCTTCATCTTGTCGCCGCTGATGTCGATCAGCTGCGCCGTCTCGGGGTGCAGCGGGCCCACGGGCAGGAAGCGGTCCTTGGAGAA
>Ga0222423_1000252_pt1 | contig 45649 bp, 36 predicted proteins | sample 3A0metagenome_FD_182472 | JGI IMG/M metagenome (GOLD analysis project Ga0222423, IMG submission 182472) | Enriched microbial communities from leaf-cutter ant dump, University of Wisconsin, Madison, United States - 3A0 (version 2) | ecosystem: Environmental > Terrestrial > Nest > Insects nest >...
GCTTCACCATCGCATCGCTGCCGGGCGAGCCCGCCAAGCGGCCGTACGAGATCGCGATGAAGTGCTGGGACAAGGGCTTCTACGTGCGCTACGGCGGCGACACCATCCAGCTCGCCCCGCCCTTCATTGCTACCCCCGCCGAGATCGACCGTTTGGTGAGCGCGCTGGGTGATGCCCTGCAGGAAACTGCCTGAGCGGGTACCGGCGACGCCATCACATGACCCCTGCAGTCGCAGAGATTGCAGGGGTTTTTGTTATGGGTTCATGCAATATTTGCCAGATTGCGTGGTTCCGCATCACAACTGTTTCACTTGCCGCAATGGCGCCAGGCGGCCGGCCTACAATGGGTTTTTACCTATACAGCCGGCGCCGACGAGTGCCAGCCCAGCCCTGCCGGAGACGCAAGATGTCCGATCACAACCCGACCACCCCCCCCGCCGACAAACGCGCCTTGCTGCGCAAGGCCGCACTGGAATACCACGAGTTTCCGCAGCCCGGCAAGATCACCATCGCCGCGACCAAGCAGATGATCAACCAGCACGACCTGGCGCTGGCCTACTCGCCCGGCGTGGCCGCGCCCTGCGAGGAGATCGTCAAGGATCCGACCGCCGCCTTCAAGTACACCGCGCGCGGCAACCTGGTGGGCGTGGTGACCAACGGCACGGCTGTGCTGGGGTTGGGCGATATCGGAGCGCTGGCGGGCAAGCCGGTCATGGAGGGCAAGGGCGTGCTCTTCAAGAAATTCTCGGGCATTGACGTGTTCGACATCGAGATCGACGAGAAAGACCCGGAGAAGCTGGTCGAGATCATCGCCAGCCTGGAGCCGACCTTCGGCGGCATCAACCTGGAAGACATCAAGGCGCCCGACTGCTTCTACATCGAGCGCAAGCTGCGCGAACGCATGAAGATTCCGGTCTTCCATGACGACCAGCATGGCACGGCCATCGTCGTCGGCGCGGCTGTCCTGAACGGCCTGAAGGTCGCGGGCAAGGACATCAAGTCCGTCAAACTGGTCACCTCGGGCGCGGGTGCTGCAGCGCTGGCCTGCCTGGGCCTGCTGGTCAAATTGGGCCTGCCGCGCGAGAACATATGGGTGACCGACATCGCCGGCGTGGTCTACCAGGGACGCACCGAACTGATGGACGAGGACAAGGCGTTCTTCGCGCAGGCCACCGGGCAGCGTACCCTGGCGCAGGTCATCGAAGGCGCCGACGTCTTCCTGGGGCTGTCCGCCGGCGGCGTGCTCAAGCAGGCCATGGTGCAGACGATGGCGCCGCGCCCGCTGATCTTCGCGCTGGCCAACCCCAACCCCGAGATCGCGCCCGAGGACGTCAAGGCCGTGCGCCAGGACGCCATCATCGCCACCGGCCGCACCGACTACCCGAACCAGGTCAACAACGTCCTGTGCTTCCCGTACATCTTCCGCGGCGCGCTGGACTGCGGCGCGACCACCATCACCACCGAGATGGAAATCGCCGCCGTGCACGCCATTGCCGAACTGGCGCAGGCCGAGCAAAGCGAAGTGGTGGCCAAGGCCTACGTCGGCGAGCCGCTGGCCTTTGGCGCCGAATACCTGATCCCCAAGCCGTTCGACCCGCGCCTGATGATGAAGATCGCGCCGGCCGTGGCCCAGGCGGCCATGGATTCGGGCGTGGCGCTGCGCCCGATCGCCGACATGGACGCCTACCGCGACCACCTGCAGACCTTCGTCTATGCCTCTGGCACGGCCATGAAGCCGATCTTCACCGCCGCCAAGCAGGCCAGCAAGAAGCGCGTGGCCTTCGCCGAGGGCGAGGAAGAGCGCGTGCTGCGTGCCGCGCAGATCGTCGTGGACGAGCGTATCGCCCGCCCCACCCTCATCGGCCGTCCCGCGGTGATCGCGCAGCGCATCGAGAAATTCGGCCTGCGCATGGCCGAGGGGCAGGACTACGACGTGGTCAACGTCGAGCAGGATCACCGCTACCGTGACTTCTGGCAGACCTACCACCGCCTGACCGAGCGCCGGGGCGTGACCGTACCGATCGCCAAGATCGAGATGCGCCGGCGCCTGACGCTGATCGGCTCGATGCTGCTGCACAAGGGCGAAGTGGATGGACTGATCTGCGGCACCTGGGGCCATACGGCGCACCACCTGCAGTACATCGACCAGGTGATCGGCAAGCGCGCCGGCGTGCACACCTACGCCTGCATGAACGCGCTGCTGCTGCCCGAGCACCAGGTGTTCGTGGTCGATACGCACGTCAACTACGACCCGAGCGCCGAGCAGCTCGCCGAGATCACCATCATGGCGGCCGAGGAGATGATGCGCTTCGGCATCAAGCCCAGGGCCGCATTGCTTTCGCACTCCAACTTCGGCTCCAGCAACCAGCCCAGCGCGGTGAAGATGCGCGACACGCTGGAGCTGCTGCGTGTGCAGGCCCCCTGGCTGGAGGTGGAAGGCGAGATGCACGGCGACGTCGCGCTGGACGCCAAGGCGCGCGCCGCGCTCATGCCGCACGCCGCGCTCAGCGGCAGCGCCAACTTGCTGGTTATGCCCAATATCGATGCGGCCAACATCTCGTACAACCTGCTCAAGCAAGCGGCCGGCGGCGGTATCGCCATTGGCCCGGTGCTGCTGGGCGCGGCCCAGCCGGTGCATATCCTGACAGCCAGCACGACGGTACGCCGCTTGGTCAACATGGCCGCGCTGACCGTGGCCGACGCCAACGCCGCAAGGTAGCGGCGTCGCGCCCGCGCGGGTGGACTGACTGTCTTATCCATGCAGTGCTTGCCTGATTTTTGGGCAGGCGCTTGCATTGCTCTGTCTTTTTTGTCACACTTGTGGGCTGAAATTTCGGGTTAACCCGTAATTTCCGAAAGGTGTAGTAGATGTTCAAGGCGGCTCCTTTGCGGGTGTACAAGGCAATCATGGCTTGCGCCCTGGGTGCTGCCATGGGGCTTGCGGCGCCCGCCGTCGTGGCACGGCAGCCCGCCAGCGCGAGCGGCCTCCCTGCCGTTGCGCTGGCTGAACTCCCGCCCCAGGGCCGCGCCACCTACGCGCTCATCCATGAAGGTGGGCCATTTCCCTTTGAAAAGGACGGCACGGTGTTCGGCAACCGCGAACGGCTGCTGCCACGGCACAAGCGCGGGTTCTACCGCGAATACACCGTGCGCACGCCAGGGGTACGCGACCGTGGGGCCAGACGCATCATTTGCGGCGGGGCACCGCGCACGCCCGATGTGTGCTACTACACCAGCGATCATTACGCGAGTTTCCGGGCGATTCGGCCGTGATGGCCGTTGCGCGCCTTATGGCATGGCTGCGGCTTTTTTGTGAACTCTCGTTTCGCCCGGTTTTGATCCGCTGGCATTTTTGACCATGCTTGCGGATACTTCCTTTTGTGAATCTCTCAAAGAAAGAGCAGCGGAGATGGAAACGCCACTTCGTAAGGATCAGGAAATGCCTTTGCGCGGCGTGCGCAGCAACATCGTGCAGTCGATCCGTGCCCATCGGATTTGCGACCTGCAGGACGCGGCGGCGGCTTTGGGCCACCATTTCCTGTACGCCAATCTGGCGCACGCCCAGACCAAGCAGGACGTGCTTGAACTGATTGCCACGCAGTTCACCTTTCCGCCGCACTTCGGCAAGAATTTCGACGCCCTCTACGACTGCATGACCGATCCGCTGCACAAGTCGGGTCCGCAGCCGGGGTTTGTCGTGGTGCTCGACCAGATTCCCGTCACGCCAAAGTTTGACAAGGAAGTGCGCGAGCAGTTGCTGGATATCTTCCGCGACGCAGCCGAGTACTGGGGTGACCGCAGGATCGCGTTCCGCTGTTTCTATTCTTTTCTGTAGCCCGTTCTGCAACCGCCGGCCAGGCGGAACGGGCTGACGCGGCCAAGCCCAGCGCCGCTGTCGATCAGGCCATGGAAATCCGTATCGACGCGACCCCGAGCAGGACTGCGTCCTGCGGTATTCTGGTGGATGTCTCGCCTTTGGCGCTGCGCATGAGCAGCCCATTCAACGCCGGTTACTGGCTGGCTGCTGCAGCGTAGCGAACCGGCTGAATCAACCCAGTTCCTGCGCCAGCGCCACGAAGTCAGCCACCGCCACTTCTTCCGCGCGGCGCTGGGTATCAAAGTACCCTGCGTACCCGCGCGCCTCCAGCCAGCGTCCCAGGCTGTGGCGCAGCAGCTTGCGCCGCTGGCTGAAGGCCACCTGCACCAGTTCGGACAGCAGCGGCACGCTGAGCGCGGCCGGCGCCGCAAACGGCTGCATGCGTACCACGGCGCTGTCCACGCGCGGCGGCGGGTCGAAACTTTCGGGCGGCACGAACAGCACGTCCTCCATGGCGTAGCGCCACTGCAGCATCACCGACAGCCGGCCGTAGGCGGCGGTGGCAGGCTGCGCCACCATGCGGTCGATGACCTCTTTTTGCAGCATGAAGTGCTGATCCTCGATGGCGTCCACATGCCCGAGCAGATGGAACAGTATGGGCGTGGAGATGTTATAGGGCAGGTTGCCGACGACTCTTATTTTGGGAGCGTTTAGCGCTTGTGCTACTTGGGCAAAGTCGACTTTCAGCACATCGGATTCGATCACGTCGAGCTGGCCGTGCCGGCGCAGGCGCGCGGCCAGGTCGCGGTCGAGCTCGATCACCGTCAGCCGCCCCAGGCGTTCGACCAGCGGCTGGGTTAGCGCCGCCAGGCCGGGGCCGATCTCGACCATGGGCTGGCCGGGCAGGGGCGCGATGGCGCGCACGATGGCGTCGATGATGCCGCCGTCGCTCAGAAAGTGCTGGCCAAAGCGTTTGCGCGGGATGTGCTTCATCGGCGGATGGCGGTCTTCACTGAGGAGCGTCGCGGTACTCGACGTAGGCGCGCGCGCGGGCTTCCTCGATCCAGTTGGCAAAAGCCTTGTCAAGCTTGTGCTCGCGAACCGTGTTGCGCATCATGTCGCGTTGTTCGCGCTGCGTCAGCTTCGCCTGGCGGCGCCCGACCAGCTCAATCAGGTGCACGCCAAAGCGCGATACCACCGGGTGGCTGATTTCGCCGGGCGCGAGCGCGTCCAGCGCCTGCTCGAACTCGGGCACGTAGCGCCCGGGTGAGGCCCAGCCCAGATCGCCGCCCTCCTTGGCGCTGCCGTCCTGCGAGTATTCACGCGCCAAACTGGCGAAATCGGCCTGGCCGCGCACCACGCGGTTGCGCAGTTCTTCCAGCTGCTCGGCCGCCTGGCGTTCGGAAAAGCCTTCGTGCGTGCGCAGCAGGATGTGACGCGCATGGCTCTGCACCACGGTGGCCGCGGCTCCGCCCTGGCTCTTTTCCAGCACCTTGAGGATGTGAAAGCCCGCCGGCGAGCGCAGCGGCCCGACCACGGCGCCCACGTCGGCCTGCGCCGTGGCATTGGCGAACAATTCGGGGTAGCGGTCTGCCGGGCGCAGCCCCATCTCGCCGCCGCCGGCCTTGTTCTGTGCGTCGGAGTATTCGCGCGTCAGTGCGGCAAAGTCGCCGCCGGCCTTGAGCTTGGCCAGCACCTCCTGCGCGCGTGCCTCGCGCTGCGCGGTCTCCTGCGCGCTGGCGTCTTCAGGCACCTGGATCAGGATGTGGCCCAGGTTCAGCTCCAGCGGGGCGCTGCCGGGTTGCTGCTGCTGCTCCTGCAGGTATTGATCGACGTCCAGGTCGCTCACGCGCACGCGCGACTCCACGTCGCGCTCGCGTATGCGCAAGGCCAGCAGCTGGTTGCGCAGCTCCTCGCGAAAGCGCTCGGGGGTGATGCCCTCGGCAGCCAGCTGGCGGTGCATTTGCGTCACGCTCACGCCGTTCTGCCGCGCCACGGACTGCTCGGCTTGGTCGACCGCGTAGTCGTCCACCTTGATGCCGCTCTGCACGGCCAGCTGCACCTGGATCTTTTCCAGGATGAGGCGTTCGAGCACATCCTTGAGCAGCGCCGTGTGCGGCGGCAGGGCGCCGCCCTGGCTGCGTATCTGCTGCTCCACGCGCTCGGCGCGCCGCTCCACCTCGTTGTTGGTGATGGGCTCGGAATTGACCACAGCCACGATGTAGTCGGCCTGGCGCACCCCGGTGGTGGTGCCGGCGGCGGGCAGCACCGCCGTGGGGCCCAGGCGCTGGGCGGTGGAGTCGGACGGCAGCCGCAGCTGCGCCAGGCCGGCGCGCGGTGCGAGTGTGGCGCACGCCGCCAGACAGACCAGGGCCAGCGGCAGTACGCGGTGTTTCATGGCATGGTGATGTTTCATGGGGCAAGGCGGCGCGGGATGGGCCAGCGCGGTAGGAAAATCCGTCAATCGTAGTTGCTGAAGCGGCTGGGAGCCGCTGTGTCATGGCGCAGATACTCGTAGCCGGGCACATTTTGCTTGAGGCTGGCCAGCGGATTGGCGCCCAGCGACAGGCGCGAGAAGCCGCTGAACTCCAGTTGCACCATGATGCGGGTATTGGCCTGCGTGGTGCTTCGCTGCAGGCGTTCGAGCACCACGCGGCCGATCCAGCAGCAGCTTTCGTATTCGAAGCCGACCACGGTGTCGACCAACTTGCTCTCACGCAGGCTGTAGTTCAGGCGCCCCACGCTGTACCAGCGGCCGGCCTTTTGCGTGGGCTTGCCGCTGGCGTCGCCCCACAGGTCGTTCAGCGGCCACTGCCAGCCCAGGTCGAGCTGTTCGCTGGGCTGGTTGATCAGGCTGGTGACCTTCTGCATGCGGTATGCGGCGCTGACGGTGCGGTAGCTGCCCGGCGAGTAGCGTGCGCCCACCGTGGTGCGCATGGAGCGTCCGGTCTTGGGGTTGTACTGCGCCATGGTGTCAAAGCTCCATTGCGGCGTCCAGCTGATGCCCGCGCCCAGCAGCAGATCGGACAGCCGTTCGCTGACTGGCGCGGCGCCGGGCATGGTCACGTTCTGGTCGGAAAAGCGTACGCGTTGGGCAATGCCGAAACGTGCGGCCTCGGCGCCGGAGTCCGGATCGATCAGCCGTGTCGTGACGCCCAGCGTCAGCAGGTTGTTGTCGGCCAGCCGGTCGTTGCCGCTGAACGCGTTCTCGGTGTAGATCGAGGCGAAGTTGAAGTCGTTCTCCGCCGTGTCGTAGACCGGCAGCAGGTGCTGGTCGCGGTACGGCGTATAGGTGTAGAAGGCGCGCGGCTCCAGCGTCTGCAGCAGGGCGCGGCCGAAGTAGCTGGTGTCGCGCTCGAATACCAGGCCGCTGTCCAGGCTGAAGGTCGGCAGCGTGCGGCTGGCGGTGCGCAGGCCGTTGGCCAGGGGGTTGTCGAATTCGTAGTGCGTGCTGTGCAGCTGCAGGCGTGGTGTGATGAAGCCGGCCGGCGCCAGAAACGGCCGGCTGACCTGCGCCACGGCAAAGCTGCGCCGCGCGTTGGGCTGGCCGGTGCGCGCGCGCTCGGACTGGAAGCTGGTGTAGTCCGCGTTCATGCTGAAGTCCAGCCCGCCGGGCAGGTCCAGGGGCTGGTAGCCCCAGTGCAGCTGCGGCATGCGGTCGTAGGGCGGCACGATGGGGGCGCTGATGTCCTGCAGCGTCTGCCACTTGAGCGTGCGCAGCGACAGCGAGTGCGCGCCCTGGCTCCAGCTCAGCGATGCGTCGCCGGGCAGCAGGCGCTGGGTGAGCTGGTCGGTCACGCCGCCGTGGCCGCTGCGCTCGGAGAAGTCGCGCCAGTAGTTGTCGTCGCTCACGCGCTTGATGTTCAGGTTCAGGCCCACGTTGCCGATGGGTGTGTCCAGCGCCTGATGGTGCTGGATGCCGTAGGCCCAGCGGTCGCGGTCGCGCAGCTGGTCGCTGGGCATGTAATCGGCGTTGATTGTGCCGCTGTAGCGCGGCTCCAGGTAGCGGAACTCACCCCCCAGCGCCACGCCGCGCCGGCTCATCAGCGTGGGGGTGATGGTGGCATCGCGGTTGGGCGCGATGTTCCAGTAGTAGGGCTGGGCGTATTCCAGGCCGCTGACGCTGTCCAGGCCGATGGTGGGCGGCAGCAGGCCGGACTTGCGCTTGTCCGACAGCGGAAAGCTGATGCTGGGAATGGGCAGGATGGGAACGCCCTTGAATTCGAGCACGCCGTCCTGGGCCAGGCCCACATCCTCGGCTTTGTCCAGGTGGATGGTGCGCGCGCGCAATATCCAGTCGGGCTGCCAGCTGGCCTCGTCGGTACGCTGGCAGGTGGTGTAGGTGGCGTCGTGCACCACGGAGCGGTCGCGGTCGAGAAAATCCACGCGCGAGGCTTCCCCGTGGGCCGACGTAGCCAGGAAGCGGTAGCGCGCATCGCTGAAGAACCCGGTGAAGGCGTTCACGTGCAGATCCAGCAGCGTGCCTTCGTAGGTATTGCCGGCCCGGTTGATGCGCACGTTGCCGCGTGCCTTGGCGCGATCCTGGGGTACGTCGTATTCCACCTGGTCGGCGTGGATGACGGTGTCGCCGCGGCGCAGTTCGGCGTTGCCTTCGATGGTGGCCTGGATGTCGGCTTGTCCGGTGATGCGGTCGCCGCGTACGAAGATCGGCAGCAGCTGACGCGCGTTCTCGGGCAGGGTTTCCTGCAATCGCCCGCTGGGGCGCAGTTGTGGCGCGCCAGGCGCGGGCGGCTCCTGCTGCGCCCGCGCGGCCAGGGGCAGCCCCTGCAGCAGCGCGGCGGCGGCCCAGGCCAGCGCGTGTCGGCGCAGCGGCGCGGCGGCAGGGATGGCGGTCAAGGCGGTGGGCGGCAAAGGACGATCCATGGATTCGGGCGGACTGCGGCCCGGCGCGGCCATGGCCGCGCCGGGAGAGGGCTGGTTTGTAGAATCGGATTATCCATGAGCCTTTCCACCGCCCCTTCCTCGACCCACGCCGCCGTCGTCTGGCCCGACGCTGCGCGCCAGGCGGCCTTCAGCGCCTGGCTGGCGCCCCTGGCCGCCACCCATGGCCTGCTGCCGGCCAGTTTGCGTCCGGCCAGCGCCGACGCCAGCTTTCGCCGCTATCTGCGGCTGGACGCGGCTGGCGGCGCCAGCCTGATCGTGATGGACGCGCCGCCCGGCAAGGAGGACTGCCGCCCCTTCGCCCAGGTGCAGGGCCTGATGCAGGCCGCCGGCCTGCCCGTGCCGCAGATCCATGCCTGGGACGAGGCCAACGGCTTCATGCTGCTGTCCGACCTGGGCACGCAGACCGCCATCGAGCGCCTGGACGAAGCCCGCCCGCAGGATGCGCACGCCTGGTACATGCAGGCCGTGGATCTGCTGATCGCCTGGCAGCGCGCCAGCCGCCCCGACGTGCTGCCCGTGTACGACGAGGCGCTGCTGCGCCGCGAGCTGCAGCTGTTTCCCGACTGGTACATCGCGCGCCACCGCGGCCGGGCGCTGGCCGACAACCAGCAGGCCGTGCTGGCCAAGGCCTTCGACGCCATCGTGGCGCAGAACCTGGCCGTCCCCAGCGTGTTCGTGCACCGCGACTTCATGATGCGCAACCTGATGGTGGCGGATGCAACCCCCATGCTCCCCGAGGGGGCGCGCTTCGCCTTGGGGCGGCCCGGCGGCAGCCTGGGCGTGCTCGACTTCCAGGACGCCGTCTACGGCCCCGTGACCTACGACATCGCCAGCCTGCTGCGCGACGCCTTCATCAGCTGGGAAGAAGACTTCGTCATCGACATCACCGTGCGCTACTGGGAGAAGGCGCGCAAGGCCGGCATCGTCGGCGCGGCCAGCAGCAGCGGCTGGGGCGCGGACTTTGGCGAGTTCTACCGCGCCGTGGACTGGATGGCGCTGCAGCGCCACCTCAAGGTCGCCGGCATCTTTGCGCGCCTGACGCTGCGCGACGGCAAGCCCCGCTACCTGGCGGACGCGCCGCGCTTCATCGCCTACATCCGCGCCACCTGCGCGCGCTACCGCGAGCTGGCCCCGCTGCTGCGCCTGGTCGACGACATCGAGGGCACGCAGGCGGCAATGGGCTACGCCTTTGGCAGAATATAAGGAAAAAGTGGCTCTAACCCTTGTGTAGCAAGGGCGAACAGCTATTGTTTGCATACCAAATGTCACGCTTTTACTGCCCTCTTGCGCTGGCCGCCGGCGCCGAACTGGAGCTGCCGCCCACGGCCGCCCGCCACGTGCAGGTGCTGCGCCTGCAGCCGGGCGACGCCGTCACCCTGTTCAACGGCGCGGGTGGCGAATGGCAGGCCACCGTGACCCAGATGGGGCGCAGCCACGTCGCCGTGCGCGTGGGCGCGCACGACCCGGTGGAGCGCGAGGCCGCGCGCGCGCTGCACCTCGTGGTGGGCATGCCGGCCAACGAGCGCATGGACTGGCTGGTGGAGAAAGCCGCCGAACTGGGCGCCGCCAGCATCCAGCCGGTGGCGGCGGCGCGCAGCGTGCTCAAGCTCGCGGGCGAGCGGGCCGCCAAGCGCCAGGCGCACTGGCAGGCGATTGCCGTGGCCGCGTGCGAGCAGTGTGGGCGCAACCGCGTGCCCGCCATCCACGCTCCGCTGGTGCTGGCCGACTGGCTGCGCCAGGCGCCCGGGGACGGCGCGCGCCTGCTGCTGTCGCTGCGCCCGGGCAGCCGCCCGCTGGCGCAGGCGGCGGGCGCGGCCGGCGCCGTCTGGGTGCTGCACGGCCCCGAAGGCGGGCTGACGGCGCAGGAGGAAGACGCCGCGCTGGCCGCCGGCTTCGCCCCGGCCAGCCTGGGGCCGCGCGTGCTGCGCGCCGAGACTGCTGCGCTGGCTGCGCTGGCGCTGCTGGGGCTGGATGATGGGGTTTGATTTTGATAGAAATATGGCTATATCGCGCTTATATAAAGCGTAAATAGCTATTGATTTAATAGTATTTTGTCCCCCGCTCATTCCGTTCTGCACGCCGTTTTCGGCTATGCGCAATTCCGTGGCCCGCAAGAGGCCATCATCGAGCACGTGGTCCAGGGCGGCGACGCGCTCGTGCTCATGCCCACGGGCGGCGGCAAGAGCCTGTGCTACCAGGTGCCGGCCATCGTGCGCCGCCAGCAGGGCCGTGGCGTTACGGTGGTGGTTTCGCCGCTGATCGCGCTGATGCACGACCAGGTCGGGGCGCTGCACGAGGCGGGTGTGGACGCGGCCTTCCTCAACTCCACGCTCGACTGGCAGCAGACGCTGGACGTGGAGCGGCGCCTCGCGCGCGGCGAGATCACCCTGCTCTACGCCGCGCCCGAGCGCGTCACCACCGAGCGCTTCATCGGCCTGCTCGACGACCTGCACGCGCGCGGGCAACTGGGCCTGTTCGCCATCGACGAAGCGCACTGCGTGAGCCAGTGGGGCCACGACTTCAGGCCCGAGTACCGCCAGCTCAGCCTGCTGCACCAGCGCTACGCCGGCGTGCCGCGCATCGCGCTCACGGCCACGGCGGACGCGCTGACCCGCGCCGACATCGTGCAGGGGCTGCAGCTGCAGGACGCGCGCCAGTTCGTCAGCAGCTTCGACCGGCCCAACATCCGTTACCGCATCGAAGAGAAAAAAGAGCCGCTGGCGCAGCTGCTGCGCTTCATCGAGCGCGAGCACCTGGGCGACGCCGGCGTGGTCTACTGCCAATCGCGGCGGCGCGTCGAGGAAATGGCGCAGGCGCTGCAGGACGGCGGCATCAACGCCCTGCCCTACCACGCCGGCCTGCCGGTGGACGTGCGCCAGCAGCACCAGGATCGCTTCCTGCGCGAGGAAGGCGTGGTGATGGTGGCGACCATCGCCTTCGGCATGGGCATCGACAAGCCGGACGTGCGCTTCGTCGCGCATGTGGACATGCCCAAGAACATCGAGGGCTACTACCAGGAGACGGGCCGCGCCGGGCGCGACGGCCTGCCGGCCGACGCCTGGATGGTCTACGGCCTGCAGGACGTGGTGAACCAGCGCCGCATGATCGACGACGGCGACGCGGCCGAGGAATTCAAGGCCGTGCTGCGCGGCAAGCTCGACGCGCTGCTGGCCCTGGCCGAAGCCACCGGCTGCCGGCGCCAGCGGCTGCTGCAGTACTTTGGCGAAGCGTCCCAGCCCTGCGGAAACTGCGACAACTGCCTGAACCCGCCGGCGGTGTGGGACGGCACGGACGCGGCGCGCAAGCTCCTGTCCACCATCTACCGCGTGCACGCGGCCAGCGGCCTGACCTTTGGCGTGGGCCACCTGATGGACGTCGTGCGCGGCAAGGCCACCGACAAGGTGCGCCAGTTCGGCCACGACGGCCTGTCCACCTTCGGCCTGGGCGCGCAGTATTCGGAGCAGCAGCTGCGCGGCGTGGCGCGCCAGCTGCTGGCGCTGGGAGCCGTGGGCGTGCACCGCGTGGCCACCGAGTCGGGCCACAGCTTCGATACCCTGACCCTCACGGCGGGCTCGCGCCCGGTGCTGCGCGGCGAGCAGACCGTGCTGCTGCGCGAGGCGCAGGCCAAGGCCGCGCCCAAGTCCCGGCGCCGCGCCGCGCAGGCCAGCGCCGCGGCCGCCGACCTGGGGCCGGATGCGCAGGTGCGCTTCATCAACCTCAAGGCCTGGCGCGCCGAGGTGGCGCGCGAGCACAACCTGCCGGCCTACGTGATCTTCCACGACGCCACGCTGGCGGCAATCGCCGAGCGCAACCCCCAGTCGCCTGCGGACTTGCAGGGCATCAGCGGCATGGGGGCGTCCAAGCTGGACAAATACGGCGAGGAAGTGCTGCGCGTGTGCCGGGCGTAAGCCCGGCGCGCGGCTGGCCTCAGCCCGGCTGCGCGCCGGCCGCCTTGCGCCCCTTGGGCAGCAAGGCCGCGACCACCCCGAGCAGCGGCAGGTAGGCGATCGCCTGGTAGACAAAGGCAATACTCGTGCGGTCGGCCCACCAGCCCAGCAACGCGGCCCCCAGGCCGCCCATGCCGAAGGCAAAGCCGAAGAACATGCCCGATACCATGCCGATCTTACCGGGCATCAGCTCCTGCGCGTAAACCAGGATGGCTGAGAACGCGGACGACAGCACCAGGCCGATCACGATGGTGAGCGTGGTCGTCCAGAACAGGTCGGCGTGCGGCAACAGCAGCGCGAAGGGCGCGACGCCGAGGATGGACACCCAGATTACCGGTTTGCGCCCGATGCGGTCGCCAATGGGCCCGCCGGCCAGCGTGCCAAGGGCCGACGCCAGCAGGAACACGAACAGGTGCACCTGCGCGCTCTGCACCGACAGGCCGAACTTCTCGATCAGGTAGAAGGTGTAGAAGCTGCTCAGGCCGGCGATGTAGAAATACTTGGAGAAAATCAGCACCAGCAGCACGCCGATGGCGGACAGCACCACGGCGCGCGGGTACGGCGCCTGCGGCGCGGCGCGCTGGCCGCCGGTACGCGCCGCCGTGGGATGCGTGGCGTACCAGCGGCTGACCTGCAGCAGCAGCACGATCGCCAGCATGGCGGCCAGCCCGAACCATGCCACGCTGTGCTGCCCGAAGGGCACGATGACCAGCGCGGCCAGCAACGGGCCGATGGCGCTGCCAGTGTTGCCCCCCACCTGGAAAACCGACTGCGCCAGGCCGTGCCGCCCACCCGAGGCCAGGCGCGCGATGCGCGAGGACTCGGGGTGGAACACCGCCGAGCCCATGCCGACGAACGCCGCCGCCAGCAGCAGCACGGCGTAGGTCGGCGCGAAGGCCAGCAGCACCAGCCCGGTCAGCGTGGAAAACATGCCCAGGGGCAGCGAGTACGGCTGCGGATGCCGGTCGGTGTACAGCCCGATGAGCGGCTGCAGCAGCGACGCGGTCAGCTGGTAGGTCAGCGTGATGAACCCGATCTGCACGAAGCTCAGGTGAAAGTCGCCCTTGAGGATCGGGTACATCGCCAGGATCAGCGACTGCATCATGTCGTTGACCATATGCGAGGCGCTGATCGCCCCCAGGATGCGGTATGCGGTAGGAGCGGGCGGGGCGGCCCTGAGCGCTGCGGCGGAGCTGGACATCGAAAGACCTTGCGGGGTGGAGAGGGCGCGGGCGGGCGGCCGCCATGCGGGCCCCGGCCAGGCACGCGGCGCGCCCGCAGATTGTAGGAGCCCTGGGACAAGCCTGCCGGCGCCGGCTCCGCGCCCGTGCGGCGCGCCGGCCTACTTGGTGGTGTAGCCGCCGTTGATCAAAATCGTCTGACCCGTGACCCACCAGCCGTCGCTCACCAGGTGGCGGATGAACGGCACCACGTCCTCGATGTCGGTCAACCCGGTTTTGCTGCTGGGCGACAGCGCGGCCGCGCTCTTGTGGTAGGCCTGGGCGTCGGCGCTCTCCTGGCCATAGAAGAAGGGCGTGTCCATCGGGCCGGGGCCGACGGCGGTGACCGAGATGCCGCGTGCGCCCAGCTCCTTGGCCGCCGCGCGGGTGTAGTGCTCGACCGGTGCCTTGGTGCCGGCGTAGGAGGCATAGAACGGCGTGAACGCGCCCAGCAGCGACGTGACCAGCGTGCACACCTTGCCGTTGTCGTTCACGTGCCGGCCCGCTTCCTTCAAAAAGAAGAAGGCCGACTTGTTGTTGATCGCGTCCATCTCGTCGAACTCGGCCTCGCTGACGTCGGCCATGGGCTTTTTCAGCACCTTGCCGACGGTGTTGATGGCGATGTCGGGGCGGCCCACGGCGGCCACGCAGTCGGCGAACAGCTTTTCCATCGCGGCGGCGCTGGTCAGGTCGCCCTGCAGCGCCACGGCCTGGGCGCCGAGCTTTTGCACGGCGGCCACGGTCTCGGCGGCGGCGGCCTGCGCTGCCGCGCTGTGGTAGTGGATGGCAACGGCCTTGGCGCCGTGCCGGGCCAGGTCGGTGGCCAGCAGGCCGCCGAGGTTCTTGGCGCCGCCGGCGATCAATACGACTTTGCCTTCAATGCTGTGCTGGGACATGGTGCTTCCTTCAAGAGTGGTGGTGGAATGCCCGCACTGTATTGGTCAATAAAAGCCAAATAAATAGCAAAATCGCGCCATGACAATCCATTAATTACCAACAATTACCCAAACCATGGACCGCATAGAACAACTGCACGTCTTTGCCCGCGTGGCGCACAGCGGCAGCTTCACCCTGGCGGCCGACCAGCTGGGCCTGCCACGGGCCACGGTGTCGCTGGCGGTGCAGCAGCTCGAAGCGCGCCTGGGCACCCGGCTGCTGGCGCGCACCACGCGCCGCGTGGCGCTGACGCAGGACGGCCAGGCTTTGCTGGAGCGCGCCCAGGCGCTGGTGGCCGACATGCTGGAGCTGGAGCAGCAGTTTCGCCCCCAGGGCGGCGCGCTGGCCGGGCGCCTGCGCGTGGACCTGCCCAGCCGCATCGCCCGCCGCCTGGTGGCCCCGGCGCTGCCGGCGTTTTTCGCGCTCCATCCGGAGGTGGAGGTCGAGCTGGGCAGCAGCGACCGCGCCGTGGACCTGGTGCAGGAGGGCGTGGACCTGGCCCTGCGCGTGGGCACGCCGCCCGCCAGCAGCCTGGTGGCGCGGCCGCTGGGGCTGCTGCGCATGGTCAGCTGCGCCAGCCCGGACTACCTGGCGCGCCGCGGCACGCCGCAATCGCCGCAGGACTTGGCGCGGCACCAGGCGGTGCGCTACGCCTCGCCCACCAGCGGGCGCGTGGCCCCGTGGGAATGGCAGCAGGCCGGGCAGGCGCATGCGCTGGCCATGGCGGGCAGCGTGACGGTGAACAACGCCGAAACCTACATCGCCTGCTGCCTGGCGGGCCTGGGGCTGATCCAGGTGCCGGCCTACGACGTGCGCGCGCACCTGCAGTCCGGCGCGCTGGTCGAGGTGCTGCACGATTGGCCCGCGCCCGCCATGCCCATGCAGCTGCTGTACCCGCACCGGCGCCACCTGTCGCGGCGGCTGCAGGCGTTCAGCCAGTGGCTGGCCGAGGTGCTGGCGCCCTGTTGGGCGTAACTACGCTACGGCGGCCCGCGCCCGCAGCGCGTGGATGCCGTCGGAAAAGCGCCTGAGCGTGGGCGTGCTGTCGCCGGGCGGGATCATCATCTCGATGAGCTGGAAACGCCCGCGCTCGGCAAACGCCGCGTCCAGCGCGGCCTTGAACTCGGCGCGGGTGTGCACCCGGTGGCCGCGCCCGCCCAGCGCGTCGGCCGCCTGGGCCAAACGCCAGTCGCCCAGCGCGGCGCAGCGCGACTGCGTCTGGAACGCGCGGATCATCTCCCAGGTCTGGTTGTTCAGCACGATGACGATCGGGTCGATCCCCAGGCGCGGGCAGTTGCCCAGCTCCCAGCCCGTCATCTGGAAGGCGCCGTCGCCCACCAGCACCACGGTGCGCTCGCCCAGCGCCACTTGCGCGCCGATGCCCGCGGGCACGCCGAAGCCCATGGTGGCGTAGTAGCCCGGCGCCACCAGCAGTGTGGGCAGCAGCTCCATGGCGGCGAACAGGCAGTCGCCCATGTCCGAGACGATGGGCATGGGCCCGTGCGCCAGGATGCGGTCGTTCAGTGCACGGCTCAGGTCGCCCGCGCACAGCGGGGCGCCGTCGGCCACCAGGCCGGTGGGTGGTTCGGGCGTGGCCGTTGCCGGCTGCGCCGCCACCGCGCTGGCTGGCGGCACCCGCTCCAGCAGCGCGTCCACCAGCGCCGCCAGCGGGATGTTCTGGTACAGGTGGTGGCCCACGCGCACCTCGCGGTGGGCGGCGATCAGCGCGCGCGAGAAGTCCATGCGCTGGGCCGAGACGCCGAAGTTCACGTCCGAGAGGATCGCGCCCAGCATCACCGGCAGGTCGGAGCCGTCGAGCAGCGCCGTGGTGGCGGCGTCGCCCGCCACACCCAGGTAGGTGCCGCGCAGTTGCACGCCGGCACGCAGCGCATCGTCCGCCAGCAGGCCGCGCCCCATGAAGGTGGTGAGCACGGGGATCTGCAGGCGGCGTGCCAGCTCGGCCACCTTGTCCTCGATACCGAAGCGACGCACCTCGACGTCCAGCACCAGCACCGGCTGGCGCGCGGCGCGGATGCGCGCCAGCCATTCGTCGGCGCATTCCTGCACCGCTTCAAAGCTGTAGGTGCTGGGTGGCAGCACCGGCACCTCGGCCATTGGAGCCAGGGCCATGTCGCGCGGCACCTCGATCAGCACGGGCTGCGCGTACTCGCGGCAACTGCGCAGCACGCGGGCGATGTCGGCGGGCGCGGTGGCGGGATCGGACAGGCGCACTTGATCGCAGGTGATTTCCTGGTAGATGCGCCACTGCGAATCCACGTGCCGCACCTGGTGGTGCAGCAACAGCCCTGCGTGCGACTCCACCGCGCCGGGGCAGCCGGCCAGCACCACCAGCGGCGAGCGCTCGGCGTAGGCGCTGGCCACGGCGTTGACGGTGTTGAGCGCGCCCGCACCATAGGTTACGGCCACCACGCCGATACCGCCATGCATGCGCGCGGCCGCATCGGCCGCAAAGCCCAGGCCGGGCTCGTGACTGAGCGTAACCAGGGGCAGGATGCGGCTTTCCTCGATCTGCGCGAACAGCGGCAGGATGAAATCGCCGGGAATGCCGAAGATCTCGCGCGCACCATGGTTCTTGAGCGCGCGCAGCAGTGACAGGCCCAGCGTCATGCCGACTCCAGCTCGGCTGCCGGTGCGCTGGCGGCCTGCTGGGAGGCGGGCAGCGGCTCGAAGCGCGCGGTGAAGAAGCGCAGGAAGGCGGGCTCGTAGACCATCTTCATGCCGGTGATGGAGCGGCGGCGCGCGTACAGATCCTTGCAGGCCTGGGCGACGACGTCCAGGTGGGCGTAGGTGTAGACGCGGCGCGGAATCGTCAGGCGCACCAGCTCCAGCTTGGGACGATGGTGCTCACCCGTCTGCTTGTTGCGCCCGGCCGAGACGATGCCGCGCTCCATGCTGCGCACGCCGCTTTCGAGGTAGAGCTGCGCGGCGAGCGTCTGCGCGGGGAATTCGTCCTGCGGGATGTGGTTCAGGAACTGGCGCGCGTCCAGGAACACGGCGTGCCCGCCCACCGGCCGCACGATGGGGATGCCAGCAGCCATCAGCTGGTCGGCCAGGTAGCGGCACTGGCTGATGCGGTGGTGAATATAGTGGAAGTCCACCGACTCCTCGATGCCGCGCGCCATCGCCTCCATGTCGCGCCCGGCCAGGCCACCGTAGCTGGGCATGCCCTCAAAGAGCACCACCAGCTCGCTGGCGCGCTGGTACAGCTCGTCGTCGTTCATGCAGAGGAAGCCGCCGATGTTGACCAGGCAGTCCTTCTTGCCGCTCATGGTGCAGCCGTCGGCGTAGCCCATCATCTCCTTGAGGATCTCGCGGATCGTCTTGTGCGCGCAGGACGCCTCGCGCTCCTTGATGAAGTAGGCGTTCTCCACGCAGCGCGTGGCGTCGAACATCACCTTGATGCCCAGCGGCGCACACAGCGCGTGCACGGCGCGCAGGTTTTCCATGCTCACCGGCTGGCCGCCGGCCAGGTTGACCGTGACGGCCACGCAGACGTAGGGGATGCGCGCGGGGCCGACCTCGTCGATCAGCTTCTGCAATTTGGCGATGTCCACATTGCCCTTGAAGGGCAGGTCGACCTGCGAGTCGTGCGCCTCGTCGACGATGATGTCCACGAAGGTGGCGCCGTTCAGCTCCTGGTGCGCGCGCGTGGTTGTGAAGTACATATTGCCGGGCACGTAGTCGCCGGGCTTGATGCACAGGCGCGACAGCAGGTTCTCTGCCCCGCGCCCCTGGTGCGTGGGGATGATGTGCTTGAAGCCGTAGTACTCGCGCACTACTTCCTGCAGGTGCAGGAAGTTCCTGCTGCCCGCGTAGGCCTCGTCGCCCAGCATCATGCCGGCCCACTGGTTGTCGCTCATGGCCGTGGTGCCGCTGTCGGTCAGCAGGTCGATATAGCACTGCGCGGAGTTGAGCAGAAAGGTGTTGTAGCCCGCCTCCTTGAGGTACTGCGCGCGCTCCTGGCGCGTCGTCATGGCGATGGGCTCGACCACCTTGATCTTGTAGGGTTCGGCAGCGTAGACCTTGGACATCGGTTATCTCCTGAAAGCGTGAAGGGAGTGGTGCCGTGCGTGCTGGCCTGCCGCTGGGGCGGCGAGGTATTTGATTTAGAGTTTGATATAAATCAAAAATAAATCGCCAATAAACCAATCAACGCAACGTGATTGGTTTGTATAACTTTTTACATGAATTTTGTTTCCAAAAATTCATAATTTACGCATTTTTTATGCATTGAAAAATTTACTTCAAGAATGACAAGCTTGCCGCACTTGTGTCGTGCGTGGTTTCCTACAAAATTGTTAGCACTCCCCGATTGGCGGGCCCAGGGTTTGATGCGGACGTATGGATTTATTCCCACCTTGCAGCCCAGCGTGGTGGGCAGCGATTGCGAACGAAGAGACAAGGCACATGTACAAGCGCAGTTACGAAATTTGTTTTCAGACCCCCGCTTTTCTGGGGAACGCCAGCCAAAGCGGACAGTGCCTGAGTTCCCTGGCCTTGCAGCCCTGGCGCGGCATTGACTGGCTGCGCCACCCCGGGGCTGCCGCATGACAGCCACTCTGCCACGGCAGGAGACACGGCTATTTGTAAAGACTAAGTGCTGCTGCAGACGAAAAAGCCGGCGTGATGCCGGCTGGAAGAAGGCGCCCCTGCGGGCTTGGGAATAATGGTGTTTCATGGCTGCAGCGCTTTACAGAAAAGCGCTTGCAGATATTGAAATCATAGCAAATGGTCAATGCACGGCCATGGCTTCCTCGGCCTCGATGCGCGGGTAGAACTCGCGGTTCTCGCGCTGCATGCGTTCGTATACGCGGCGCAGCACGTCGTTGGCTTCGGCGCGGAAGGCCTGGGCCTCGCTGCGTACATGCTCGGCGGTGTTCCAGCGCCGCACGAAGGCCATGAAGGCCGTGGCGATGGAGCCCATTTCCTGTTCGAAGCGCGCGCTCAGGCGCGCCAGCTCGTCGTTGCCGCAGGCGCGCAGCGTGGGATAGAGCATGCGGTCTTCCACCGCCAGGTGCAGCTTGATGGTGGAACTGATCGCGACGATGCCGCGCGCGATGGCGTCGGCGTTGTGCTCCACGCCCGCATGGGTGAGTTTGCGCAGCGTGTCTATCTGGCTCAGGATGTCCACATGGTCATGTTTGAAGCGGTCGATGTTCATGGCGATCTCCACAAGGGTCGGTGAGAGGGGAAGGGAGGGCGCGGCGCTGGTGGCGCCGCGCCCCTGGGCCGGTCAGCGGCTGGCGCTGGCCAGGGTGCCGCTCGGTTCGGCGGGTGCGCGGTCGCCGAACAGCACGGCGCTCGCTACCTGCCAGCTCACGCACAGGGCGCCGGTGATGAGCACCAGGTCGCCGAAGGTGCGCACCCAGCGCAGGGTCTGCAGCAGGGGCTGCTGCATGAATTCCTCGCCGCGCGCGTACCACAGGCCTTCGGTCACGCTGGCGTGGAACTGGAACAGGCCGATGGGCAGCAGGCTGGTGACGATCATCAGCACCAGGCCGGCGTTGAGCCACCAGAAGCCCGTCTTCATCAGCCGTTCGCTCAGTTCTACCTGCGGGCGCACATAGCGCAGCACCAGCAGCGTGAAGCCCAGGGCGAGGAAGCCGTAGACGCCGAACAGCGCGGCGTGGGCGTGCACCGGCGTGGTGTTCAGGCCCTGGATGTAGTACAGCGAGATGGGCGGGTTGACCATGAAGCCGAAGACGCCGGCGCCCAGCATGTTCCAGAACGCCACGGCCACGAAGCACATCAGCGGCCAGCGCAGGCGGGCCATCCAGGGGGCCTTGTGCTGCAGGCTCCAGTGTTCCCAGGCCTCGTGGCCCAGCACCACCAGCGGCACCACTTCCAGCGCGCTGAACGATGCGCCCACGGCCATCACCGGGGTGGTGGTGCCGGCGAAGTACAGGTGGTGGAAGGTGCCGGGCACGCCGCCCAGCATGAACAGCGACGCCGACGCCAGGCTGGCGGCCGTGGCCATGCGGTAGGACACCAGGCCCAGGGTCGAGAAGATGAAGGCCAGCGCCGTGGTGGCAAACACTTCGAAGAAGCCTTCCACCCACAGGTGCACCACCCACCAGCGCCAGTACTCCATCACCGAGATGTGCGTGCGTTCGCCGTAGAACAGGCCGGTGCCGTAGAACAGGCCGATGCACACGACCGACGAGGTCAGCAGCGCCAGCAGGTTCTTGTCCTGGCCGTTGGGGGCCAGCAGCGCGGGGAAGATGGCGCGGGACATCAGCACCAGCCAGAAGGCGATGCCGGCGAACTTGCCGATCTGCCACGCGCGGCCCAGGTCCACGTATTCATAGCCCTGGTGGCCCAGCCAGAAGTTCCACTGCTCCGGCATGACGTGGGCAATGGTCAGGTAGTTGCCGATGAACGAGCCCACGCAGACCACGACCAGCGCCCAGAACAGTACGTCCACGCCCAGCTTCTGGTACTTGGGATCCTTGCCGCCGTTGATCACCGGGGCCAGGAACAGGCCGGCGGCCAGGAAGCCCGTGGCGATCCAGAACAGCGCCGCCTGCAGGTGCCAGGTGCGCACCAGCGAGTAGGGGAACCACTGCGAGACGTTGATGCCGTAGAACTCCTGGCCTTCCACCGTGTAGTGGGCCGTGAAGCCGCCCAGGAACACCTGCGCGCAGAACAGCGCCACCACCAGGAACAGGTACTTGCCCAGGGCGCGCTGCGAAGGTGTCAGGGCGACGCGGCTCAGCGGGTCGTGCGCGGGCGGCACCGGGTCTTCCTCGTCGTGCTTGCGCAAGAAGGCCCAGCCCCATACCAGGAAGCCCACGCCGGCCATCATCACGACCACGCTGATCACCGACCACATCACGTTCTCGCCGGTCGGCGCGTTGCCGATCAGCGGCTCGTGCGGCCAGTTGTTGGTGTAGGTCGCGCCGTTGCCGCCGCCCAGGGCGGCATCGCGCTCGGTCGATGCGGCCCAGGCGGTCCAGAAGAAGAAGCCGGCCATTTGCGCGCGGCGCTCGGCGCTCGGCAGGGTGTTCTCCTTCATCGCAAAGCTCACGCGCGACTTGTGCAGCGACGGGTCGTCGCTGTACAGCTTGTCGTAGTATTTGGCGGTTTCGGCGATGGCCTGGGCACGCCGCGGCGTGATGGTCATCGTGTCCTTGGCCTGGTCGTAGGTATTGGTGCGGTACTCGGTCTTGAGCTGGTCGCGCAGCACGGCCTGCCGGCCCACGTCAAGCTCGGCAAAGGTCTTGCCGTAGTCCTGCGCGGCGGCCAGTTCCAGCCAGGTGGTCAGCTCGCGGTGCAGCCAGTCGGCCGTCCAGTCCGGCGCCTGATAGGCGCCGTGGCCCAGGATCGAGCCGAGCTGCATGCCGCCGGTCGACTGCCAGGCGGTCTGGCCGTCCAGAATGCCTTCCTTGGTATACAGCGGCTTGTCGCTGCCCTGCACCAGCACCTGGCCGGGAATCGGCGGCGCGGTGCGGTAAACCTCGGCACCGAAGTAGCCCAGCAGGCTGAAGGTGACGATCAGTACGCCTATGAGCGTGTACCAATATTTGGCGTATTTCCCCATGAAGGGCCTCCATCGTTGCACTAAGACGCCCATGGCAACGCAAGGGGGATGCCAGTTTGTGCGATGCAATAAATCAAGGGTTTACACTTGTATGGGTTAAATTAACCATTTTTAAAACAGGTAAAATTCACCATTAAATGGTCAATACAACCTTTAAAGAGAATGAGTTCACCGCCGCGCTGGAGTCCTTGTGCGCCGACCTGGGCTCGGAGCTGCCCCAGGCTGTGCGCCTGCAGCGCCTGGTGGACGTGCTGCGCGAGCAATTTCGCTGCGGTGCGGTGGCGCTGCTGCGCCTGGAGGAAGAGCGCCTGCGCCCCGTGGCCGTGAACGGCCTGGTGAGCGACGCGCTGGGCCGGCGCTTTGCCGTTGGCCAGCATCCGCGCCTGGCGGCCATCCTGGCGCGCCACGAGGTGACCTGCTTCGAGCACGACAGCCAGCTGCCCGACCCGTACGACGGTCTGCTCGACACCCTGGTGGGCGAGCCGCTGCCGGTGCACGACTGCATGGGCGTGGCGCTGCACGTGGAGGGGCGGCCCTGGGGCGTGCTGACGCTGGACGCGCTGATCACCGGCACCTTCGGCCAGGCGGCGCAGCGCAGCTTGGCGCGCTGCGTGCCGCAGGTAGAGGCGGTGATCCGCGTGGCGCGGCTGGAGCAGGAACTGCGCGCGCTGCGCATGGCCGCTGCCACGGCGCCAAGTGGGCTGAGCGGTGGCGACGGTGCGCACCGCCTGCCCGACGGCGGCGCCGACCCGCTGGAGATCGTGGGCGAAAGCCCGGCGCTCAAGCGCCTGGTGCACGAACTGTCGGTAGTGGCCGGCTCCGACCTGCCGGTGCTGCTGCTGGGCGAGACGGGCGTTGGCAAGGAGCTGTTCGCGCGTCTGCTGCACCACCAGTCGCCGCGGCGCAGCCGCCCGCTGGTGCACGTCAACTGCGCGGCGCTGCCCGAGTCGCTGGCCGAGAGCGAGCTGTTCGGCCACGTGCGCGGCGCCTTCTCGGGCGCGGTCAGCGACCGGCCCGGGCGCTTCGAGGCCGCCGAAGGCGGCACGCTGTTCCTCGACGAGGTCGGCGAGCTGCCGCTGTCGGTGCAGGCCAAGCTGCTGCGCACGCTGCAGAACGGCGAAATCCAGCGCCTGGGCGCGGATCGCCCGCGCCGCGTGCACGTGCGCGTGATCGCCGCCACCAACCGCAACCTGCGCGAGCAGGTGGCCAGCGGGGCGTTTCGCGCCGACCTGTACCACCGCCTGTCGGTCTACCCCGTGCCGATCCCGCCGCTGCGCGAGCGCGGCAGCGATGTGCTGCTGCTGGCCGGGCGGTTTCTGGAGCTCAACCGCGCGCGCCTGGGCCTGCGCAGCCTGCGCCTGTCGCCCGACGCGCAGCAGGCGCTGCGCCGCTACCGCTGGCCGGGCAATGTGCGCGAACTGGAGCACGTGATCAGCCGCGCCGCGCTCAAGGTGCTCAGCCGGGGCGTGGGCCTGGGAGAGATCGTCACGCTGGAGGCGAGCCTGCTGGATTTGGACGCGCTCGATGTGCCAATGCCGGCGGGCATCGCCAGCGCCGACGGCGGCGCTGGCGCCCAGCGCATGCCGGCCCTGCCGCAGGGCGCCTGGGAGGGGTCGCTGCGCGATGCCGTGGATGCTTGCCAGCGCCAGGTGCTGGCGCAGGCGCTGGATCGCCACCAAGGCAACTGGGCACGCGCGGCGCGGGCGCTGGACGTGGATGCCAGCAACCTGCACAAGCTGGCGCGCCGCTTGGGGCTCAAGGGGTAGGCGCGTGTGGATGCGCCCTGGGTATTGCCCCCGGGGTGCAATACCTGCCACACTGGCCTGACCATGGCCGCGCCCATCGACCCACCCCGCACGCCGCAGGCGCCGGTCGCCCGTGTGCTGGCGCAGGCTGCGCTGCAGCGCCAGGCCATGCTGCAGGACGCCATGGCGCCCAAGGACGGCCCGGCGCCCGCCACGGGAGCTCCGCCCGTACCTGCCGCACCCGGTGGTCAGGCCATACGCCCCCAGGCTGGCGCGCCGCCGGCTGACATCGACAGGTTGGATTTGTCTCCGCAAACGCGTGCCGGCTTGCGCCAGGATGCAGCGGGCGCGTTGGCGCAAGGCCGCGCCGCGCCCTCGCCTGCTGCCGCGCCGGCCGCACTGGCGGCGGCCCCCGCCCCGCCTGCAGGCGCCACCGCTGTAGCCGCTCCCTGGCCTGCCATGGGTGTTGCCGCGCCGTTGCGCCAGACGTTGGCCGAACTGCTGCGCCAGCTGCCGCTGCCGGGCGGCAAACCCGCCCAATTGCTGGCCGCGCACCCGTGGCCGGCCGGCGTGGCCCAGGCGCTGCAGGCGGGCGAGGGCGGGCACGCACTTCCCGGCTTGCCCGCGCTGCGCACCTGGCTGGTAGCGCAAGGGCAGGTGCTTACGCCGCAGGGCGCCCGCTCGTTCGCCATGACCTTGCGCTTGCCGCTGGCTTGGCTGCAGGGCGCGGCTGCGCTGCCGGCGCCGCCACAATCCTTGACCGCCGCGTTCGCCGGGCCGCCGCAGCGCCTGGAGACGGGCCTGTTCGCGCTGGCGCTGCAACTGGGCGGCCCTGCGGCGGCGCGCACCAGCGCGCTGCTGACGCTGGAATTTGCGCCCCAGGCGGCGCCACTGGTCTACGGGCGCGAGGCGCTGTTGCCGCGCGCGGGCGACCCCTGGCTGCAGCTGGCGGCGCTGCAGGCCAGCGGCCAGTGGCGCGAGCAGGCGCTGGAGGGCGACGAGCCGCCCGCGCCGCCTCCGTGCCGCGAGGCCGGCTGCCCCTACGAGGGGCGCGCCTCGTGCGTGCAGCCCTTCTGCCTGGCGCTGCGCGTGCCGCCGCCACCAAGGTAAACGCCCGATTCCGTTGCCGCCGCGTTTGCGTCACCATTGCGACATTTCATATCCAGGAGCGCCGTTTCATGGCCGTCAGTGTTTTTGATTTGTTCAAGATCGGCATCGGGCCGTCCAGCTCGCACACGGTGGGGCCGATGCGCGCCGCGCGCCTGTTCGTGCAGCGCCTGGCGCGCGACGGCCACATGCCGCAGGTGGCGCGCGTGCGCAGCACGCTCTACGGCTCGCTGGGCGCCACCGGGCGCGGCCACGCCAGTGACCGCGCGGTGCTGCTGGGGCTGTGCGGCCACGCGCCCGATACGGTGGACGTGGCCCTGATCGAACCGCTGATTGCGGGCATCCGCAGCCAGGGCCGCCTGCCGCTGGCCGACGGCCCCGAGATTGCCTTCGACTGGGCGGAGGATCTGCCCCTGGTGGCCGACGTAAGCCTGCCGCTGCACGCCAACGGCATGCGTTTCGAGGCGTTCGACGCGGCCGGCGGCCTGCTCGACGCACAGGTGTACTACTCGGTCGGCGGCGGCTTCATCGTCAGCGAGGAGGCCGCGCAGGACAGCGCGCGCCAGGCGCAGATCGCACCCGACACCGAGGTGCTGCCGCTGCCGTTTCACAGCGGCGCGCAGCTGCTGGCGCAGGCCGCCGGCCAGGGCGGCTCCATCGCCCGGGTGATGCGCACCAACGAGCGCCACTGGAGGAGCGATGCCGACATCGACGCCGGCCTGCTTGCCATCTGGCGCACGATGCAGGACTGCGTGCAGCGCGGCTGCGGCACGGGCGGCGAACTGCCCGGCGGCTTTCGCGTGCGCCGGCGCGCGCCGGCGCTCTACCGCGCGCTGCAGGCGGCGCAGGAGGGGCAGCACGATCCGCTGCAGGTGATCGACTGGGTGAACCTGTTCGCCCTGGCCGTCAACGAAGAGAACGCCGCCGGCGGGCGCGTGGTGACGGCGCCTACCAACGGCGCGGCGGGCATCGTGCCGGCGGTGCTGCACTACTACTGGCGCTTCATCGCCGGGGCGAGCGAGGCGGGCGTCATCGATTTCCTGCTCACTGCCGGCGCCATCGGCATCCTGTACAAGGAAAACGCCTCCATCTCGGGGGCCGAGGTCGGCTGCCAGGGCGAGGTGGGCGTGGCCTGCTCGATGGCTGCCGCCGGCCTGTGCGCCGTGCTGGGTGGCACGCCGGCACAGGTCGAGAACGCCGCCGAGATCGGCATGGAACACCACCTGGGCCTGACCTGCGACCCCGTGGGTGGCCTGGTGCAGATTCCCTGCATAGAGCGCAACGCGCTGGCGTCGGTCAAGGCCATCAACGCCGCGCGCATGGCGCTGCACGGCGACGGCACGCACCACGTCAGTCTCGATCAGGTCATCAAGACCATGCGCGAGACGGGCGCGGACATGATGACCAAGTACAAGGAAACTTCGCGCGGCGGGCTGGCGGTCAATATCGTCGAATGCTGAAGCGACACCCTTCCCCGCTTTCGCATTGCCGCGCAATGCGGGCAGGGGGACGATGCCTTTGCGCCGCCAGGAACAGCACGGCGCCTATGGCCGCGCCGTAGATCGTGCCCATGCCGCCGATGCCGGCGATGAGCCGTGCGCCCACCATGATTTCGAACGACCGCGAAGTGTCCGGCCCGTTGTTGATAACAGCTGGAACATGGAACGCACCGCCAGCGCGTGGATGCCCCGGGCATCCAAAGGCAGGGCGGAGGGCGGGTGCGTTGCTGCGGGCATGCGGCAATGGTAGCTTCGGCGGGGTACACCCATTCACACATCACGGAGACAGGCAATGAAGGTATTGGACAGCGTGCGCGTACTGGAGATCGGGGGGCTGGGGCCGGGGCCGTTCTGCGCCATGCACCTGGCGGATCTGGGGGCGGACGTGATCTCGCTGGTGCGCCAGCCGCAGGGCAAGGAGATCACTTCGCAGCTGCTCAACCGCGGCAAGCGCTCGGTGTTCGCCGACCTCAAGAGCGAGCAGGGCCGCGCGCTGGTGCTGCAGCTGGCGGCCGAGGCGGACGTGCTCATCGAAGGCATGCGCCCCGGCGTGATGGAGCGCCTGGGCCTGGGACCGGCCGACTGCCACGCCGTCAACCCGCGCCTGGTCTACGGGCGCATGACCGGCTGGGGCCAGAACGGCCCGCTGGCCGAACGCGCCGGGCATGACGCCAACTACGCCGCCGTGGCCGGCGCGCTGTGGGGCGCCAGCCCGGCCGACGCGCGCCCGGTGGCGCCGTTTGCCGTGCTGGGCGACATCGGCGGCGGCGCCATGTACCTGATGACCGGGCTGCTCGCCGGCATCGTGCAGGCGCGCGCCACGGGGCGCGGCACGGTGGTGGACGCGGCCATCGTCGATGGCGCGGCGCACATGCTCAACCTGATGCTGAGTGCGCGCGCCAGCGGCCTGGTGGCCGACGAGCGCGGGCGCAGCATCCACGACAGCGCGCCGTTCTACGACACCTACGTCTGCGCCGACGGCCGCTACATCACCATCGGCGCCATCGAGCCGCAGTTCTACGCGCTGCTGCTGCAGGTGCTGGGCCTGCAGGGCGACGCCGACTTCGCCACCGGCCAGTGGCAGCACAGCGCCTGGCCGCGCCGGCGCGCCCGGCTGGCGGCGCTGTTTTTGACGCAGCCACAGGCGCACTGGCAGGCGCTGCTGGAGCCCACCGACGTGTGCTTCGGCGCCGTGCTCAGCCCGGTAGAGGCGGCGCGCCACCCGCACATGCGCGCGCGCGGCGTCTATTGCGAGCACCAGGGCACGCTGCAGGCCGCGCCGGCGCCGCGCTTCGACGGTGCGGCCTACGCCGTGGCCGACGCCTGCGCCAGCGGTGCGCATACCGAGGAAGTGCAGGCGCTGCTGGCGCAGCACGGCGCCGCCGGCGCCTGGCGGGCGCGGTAGGCCGGCACAAAAAAGCCCGCAGCCCCTGGTGGGGATGCGGGCCTGCCGGGAACGGCCGCGGGGGTCAGAACGGAATGTCGTCGTCCATGTCGTCAAACCCCGAAGCTGCGCGTGGTGCCGGCGCCTGGGGCGCGGGGGCCGGGCGTGCTGCCGGCGGGGGGGTGAAGGGCGCGTCCTCGTCCATGCCGGCGCCGTAGCCGCCGCCGCGCTGCGGCTGCGCCGCGGCGCGCGGGGCGGCGGCCGGGCGTGCCGCGGGGCGTTGTTGCGGGGCGCCATAGCCGCCGTCGCCAAAGCCGTCGTCGCCGTAGCCCTGGCTACCGCCCTGGCCCTGGCGGCTGCCCAGCATCTGCATGGTGTCGGCGCGGATCTCGGTGGCGTAGCGCTCCTGGCCGGTCTGCTGGTCGGTCCACTTGCGCGTGCGCAGGCTGCCTTCCACGTACACCTGGCTGCCCTTGCGCAGGTACTGGCCGACGATCTCGGCCAAGCGGCCGTTGAAGACCACGCGGTGCCACTCGGTGGCTTCCTTGTTCTCGCCGGTGTTCTTGTCGCGCCAGCGGTCGGTGGTAGCGATGGTGACGTTGGCGACCTGGTCGCCGCTGGGGAAGGTGCGCATCTCGGGGTCGCGCCCCAGGTTGCCGACGATGATGACTTTGTTCACGGATGCCATGAGGATGTCCTGAAAGATAGCCCGGACAGCAAGGGGGAGGATTCCGGGCCAGATAAGCAAATTGCGCGGCCCCCTCCGAGGCCGCAGGTGCGCAGCATAGCCGGATTGATTACGGCTGGCGCAGGCCGGGTGAAAAAATCAGTGCCCGGCGCGCTCGCGCCCGATCGGCTCAAGCGGCCAGGTGATGGCCAGCCAGGCCAGTGCCAGCAGCGTCGTGGCGCCGAACAGCGCGCCCGCGCCGGCCCACTTGGCCAGCGCGCCGCCGAGCGCGCCGCCGGCAAACAGGCCCAGCGACTGCAGCGTGTTGTACGCGCCCAGCGCCGCGCCGCGCAGGTTGGCCGGGGCCATGCGCGAGACCAGGCTGGGCTGGGTGGCCTCCAGCATGTTGAAACCGCAGAAGAATATGAACAGCAGCGCGCCCAGCAGCCAGACCGTGGGCTGTACGCCGTCGGCCACCAGCAGGCCCATGGCGGCCTGCACCAGCACGATCAGGGCGATGGATAGCAGCAGCGCGGCGCGCAGCCGCCCGCGCCGCTCCATGGCCAGCAACGCGCCCATGGCAACGACGGACAGCACCAGCGCCGGCAGGTAGACGTGCCAATGCAGCGCCTTGGCCAGGCCGGCCTGCACCAGCATGGCGGGCACGGCCACCCACATGGCCATCTGAATGGTGTGCAGGGCGAAAACGCCCAGGTTCAGGCGCCGCAGATCGGCATGGCGCCACACCTGGGCCAGGCTGGCGCGCGGCGCGTCGGCGTGGCGCGCCGGCTCCGGCGGCACGACCCACAGCACCAGGGCGATGCCGCTCAGCGCCAGGGCGAAGGTCAGGCCGAACAGCCCGGCCAGGCCGATGTGGGCCGTGAGCAGCGGCGCCAGCACCAGGGCAACGGCGAACATCAGGCCAATGCTCATGCCTACCAGTGCCATGGCCTTGGTGCGCACCACCTCGCGCGTCTGGTCGGCCAGCAGCGCCGTGACCGCCGCCGACACCGCGCCCGCGCCCTGCAGCGCCCGGCCCACCAACAGCCCCATGACCGAGCCGGCCAGCGCCGCCGCCAGACTGCCCACGGCAAACACCGCCAGCCCGGCCACGATGACGCGCTTGCGCCCGAAGCGGTCGGACGCCAGCCCCACTGGCAGCTGCAGGAAGGCCTGCGTCAGCCCGTAGATGCCCATGGCCAGGCCGACCAGCGCCGCGTCGTCGCCGCCGGGGTATTTGCGCGCCTCCAGCATGAACACCGGCAGCACCAGAAACAGCCCCAGCATGCGCAGCGCGAAGATCAGCGCCAGGCTGATGCTGGAGCGGCGCTCCTGTGCCGTCATGCGCGAGGCAGGGGCGGCGGGTGCCGCGGCGGCGGTGGGGGGCATGGTTTGATCCGGCACGGGCTTGTTGGTATGGGCAGGGCAAAGCGGGTATTTTGGCCCAGGACGGGTTTCCGCCCCGCAGCCGCAGTCTTTGAACGCTGGTGCGCGCAGTCGTTCCCCTGAATGGAAGGAATCACCCCCCCTAAGCCGCTGCGCGGCTTCCCCCTCTCTCACGCTGCGTGTGGGAGGGGGGCGACGCCAGCGCTGCGGGGCGGCCCTTGCTCGGCGTCTGCTGGCCTGGGCCGTGACGGTTTCGTGGGCTGCGGGTGGTGCGCAGCGCAATGGAAAACTATGATGGACGGCTTCCCTCCTTTGCACCCGCGCCACGTGAACCCTCCCACGGCCCCCAGAGGCACCGACGACCATGCGCCGCACATCAGCATCCGCGGCGCGCGCACGCACAACCTGAAGAACATCGACCTGGACATTCCGCGCAACCGGCTGGTCGTCATCACCGGGCTGTCGGGCTCGGGCAAGTCCAGCCTGGCTTTCGACACGCTCTATGCCGAGGGCCAGCGCCGCTACGTGGAGAGCCTGTCGACGTACGCGCGGCAATTCCTGGGGCGGCTGGACAAGCCCGACGTGGACTTGATCGAAGGCCTGTCGCCGGCCATCGCCATCGAGCAAAAGGCCACCAGCCACAACCCGCGCTCGACCGTGGGCACGGTGACCGAGGTGCACGACTACCTGCGCCTGTTGTGGGCGCGCGCCGGCACGCCCCACTGCCCCGACCACGGCCTGCCGCTGGCGGCGCAGACAGTCAGCCAGATGGTCGATGCCCTGCTGGCGCTGCCCGAGGACACGCGCCTGATGCTGCTGGCGCCCGTGGCGCGGCAGAAGAAGGGCGAGTTCGGCGAGCTGTTCGCGCAGATGCAGGCGCTGGGCTACGTGCGCTTTCGCGTGGACGGGCGCATCTATGCGCACGAGGACCTGCCGCAGCTCAAGAAAAGCGAGAAGCACGACATCGACGTGGTCATAGACCGCCTCAAGGTGCGCCCCGGCATGGCCCAGCGCCTGGCCGAAAGCGTGGAGGCCGTGCTGCGCGTGGGCGGCAGCGAGGGCGCGGGCCGCGTGCTGGCGCTGGAGATGGACGGCGAGCGCGAGCACTTGTTCAGCAGCCGCTTCGCCTGCCCGCAGTGCAGCTACGCGCTGGCCGAGCTGGAGCCGCGCCTGTTCTCGTTCAACTCGCCCAGCGGCGCCTGCCCGGCGTGCGACGGCCTGGGCCAGCAGGAGCTGTTCGACGCGGCGCGCGTGGTCGCCTTCCCGGGCCTGAGCCTGGCCGCCGGCGCCATCAAGGGCTGGGACAGGCGCAACGGCCACTACTTCGCCATGCTGCAAAGCCTGGCGGCGCACTACGGCTTCGACGTGGAGACGCCGTTCGAGCAGCTGCCCGTGCGTGTGCGCAGCGCGGTGCTGCACGGCTCGGGCGACGAGGCCATCGCCTTCAACTACCAGCTCGATAGCGGATCGCGCAAGGGCGAAGCCATCGTGCGCCAGCACCCGTTCGAGGGTATCTTGCCCAACATGGCGCGGCGCTGGCGCGATACCGAGTCGAGCGCGGTGCGCGAGGAGCTGGCGCGCTACCGCCAGGCCCAGCCCTGCGCCGAATGCCAGGGCGCGCGCCTGCGCCGCGAGGCGCGCCACGTGCTGCTCGGCGAGGCCGAGAGCGCGCGCAGCATCCACGCCGTCAGCCAGATGACGCTGGCCGACGCGCAGGCCTGGTTCGCCGGCCTGCGGCTGGCGGGCGCCAAGGCCGAAATCGCCGCCAAGGTGGTGCGCGAGATCGCCGCCCGCCTGGGCTTTCTGAACGACGTGGGCCTGGGCTACCTGAGCCTGGCGCGCAGCGCCGAGACGCTGTCGGGCGGCGAGGCGCAGCGCATCCGCCTGGCCAGCCAGATCGGCAGCGGCCTCACGGGCGTGATGTACGTGCTCGACGAGCCCAGCATCGGCCTGCACCAGCGCGACAACGACCGGCTCATCGCCACGCTGACGCGGCTGCGCGACCTGGGCAACAGCGTCATCGTGGTCGAGCACGACGAGGACATGATCCGCGCCGCCGACCACTGCGTGGACATGGGGCCGGGCGCCGGCGTGCACGGCGGCTGCGTGACGGCGCAGGGCACGGCAGAGCAGCTGTGCGCCGCGCCCGCGTCGCTCACCGGCCAGTACCTGAGCGGCGCGCGCGCCATCGCCCTGCCGGCCGGGCGCACGCCGTGGCGGCCCGTGCCCGGCCAGCCCGGCGCGCTGCAGGCGCTGCGCGTGGCGGGCGCGCGGGGCAACAACCTCAAGGGCGTGAGCGTGGACTTTCCGGTGGGGCTGCTGACCTGCGTGACCGGCGTGTCGGGCTCGGGCAAAAGCACGCTGGTCAACGACACGCTGCACCGCGCCGCGGCGCGCGCCATCCACCGCGCGCACGACGAGGCCGCGCCGCACGACGCGATCACGGGGCTGGAGTTCTTCGACAAGGTCATCAACGTGGATCAGTCGCCCATCGGCCGCACGCCGCGCAGCAACCCGGCCACCTACACCGGCCTGTTCACGCCCATCCGCGAGCTGATGGCCGAGACCACCACGGCCCGCGAGCGCGGCTACGGCCCGGGGCGGTTTTCCTTCAACGTGGCCGGCGGGCGCTGCGAGGCCTGCCAGGGCGACGGCGTGGTGAAGGTGGAGATGCACTTCCTGCCCGACGTCTACGTGCCCTGCGACGTGTGCCACGGCCAGCGCTACAACCGCGAGACGCTGCAGGTGCAGTGGAAGGGCAGGAACATTGCCGACATCCTCGACCTGACGGTGGAGGACGCGCACGCCTTCTTCAAGGACGTGCCCACGATTGCGCGCAAGCTGCAGACGCTGCTGCAGGTCGGCCTGTCCTACATCCGCCTGGGCCAGAGCGCGACCACGCTCTCGGGCGGCGAGGCGCAGCGCGTCAAGTTGGCGCAGGAATTGAGCCGGCGCGACACCGGCCGCACGCTCTACGTGCTAGACGAACCCACCACCGGCCTGCACTTCGCCGACATCGACCTGCTGCTGCGCGTGCTGCTGCAGCTGCGCGACGCGGGCAACACCATCATCGTGATCGAGCACAACCTGGACGTGATCAAGACCGCCGACTGGATCATCGACATGGGCCCGGAAGGCGGCGGCGGCGGCGGCCAGGCGGTGGCGCAGGGCACGCCGGAAGACGTGGCGGCCAACCCGGCGAGCCATACGGGACGGTACCTGCGCCGCTACCTGGGCATGGGCGTGGCGGGTGGCTGATGGAGTACCCTCGGCATACCGCAGGAGGGACAGGTATGACGATTCACGATTACGCCATCATCGGCGCCGGCATGGCTGGTGCCAGCGTAGGCTGGGAGCTGGCGCGCTCTGGCGCCGCTGTGCTGCTGCTCGAACGCGAGGCGCAGCCGGGCTACCACAGCACCGGGCGTTCGGCGGCGCTGTACCTGCAGACCTACGGCACGCCGGCGATACGGGCGTTGACCCGGGCCAGCCGGGCCTTCTTCGACGCGCCGCCGGGCGGTTTCACCGATAGCGCCATCCTCGCGCCGCGCGGGGTGCTCTACGTGGCCGGGCCGGATCAGCTCGACTTGCTGGAACAGACCAGCCAGGCGCTGCGCCGCGAGGCGCCGCACATGGAGCGTCTGGCGTCGGCCCAATTGCGCGAACGCGTGCCGGTGCTGCGCCCTGAAGCAGCTGCCGCAGGGCTTTGGGAGGACGGCGCTGCGGACATCGACGTGCACGCGCTGCACCAGGGATATCTGCGCGGGCTGCGCCAGCACGGCGGCCTGCTGCGAACCGGTGCCGAGGTGACGGCCTTGGCGCGCACGCAGGGCGTGTGGACGCTCACGCTGGCCGACGGCATGCAAGTGCAGGCGCGCTATGTGGTCAACGCCGCCGGCGCCTGGGCCGACGGCGTGGCGCGGCAGGCCGGTGCGGCGCCCGTGGGGCTGGTGCCCATGCGGCGCACGGCGTTCACCTTCGCGCCGCCGGCGGGCGTTGACGCGGCGCACTGGCCGGCGGTGATCGGCGTCGACGAGGGCTGGTACTTCAAGCCCGACGCGGGCCAGCTGCTGGGCTCGCCGGCCAACGCCGACCCGGTGCCGGCGCACGACGTGCAACCCGAGGAAATCGACGTGGCCACCGCCATCTGGCGTATCGAGCAGATCACCACGCTGACCATACGCCGTCCCAGCCACGTCTGGGCCGGGCTGCGCTCGTTCGTTGCCGACGGGGATTTCGTCATCGGCTGGGATACCGGTGTGCAAGGCTTCTTCTGGCTGGCCGCGCAGGGCGGCTACGGCATCCAGAGCGCCCCGGGCTACGCGCTGCTGGCGCGCAATCTGCTGCTGCACGAACCGCTGGACGCGGCGCTCGCGGCCCAGGGCCTGGATGCCGCGTGCCTGGCCCCGCAGCGCCTGCGGGCGTGACGGTGACGGCTAGCCGCGCGCGGCGTTGAGCGTAGCGCGCGTGGTCTGGGCGGCCGCGCGGGCAGCCGCGGCGAAGTCCTCGCCCTGCGAGGCGTAGAGCACGGCGCGCGAGGAATTGACGACGATGGGCCCAGCGTCGGTCAGCCCGGCGCGCACCGTGGCCGCGGCATCGCCGCCTTGCGCGCCCACGCCGGGGATGAGCAGCGGCAGCGTCGGTGCGATGGCGCGCACGCGTTCGATCTCCTGCGGGTAGGTGGCGCCCACTACCAGGCCGAGCTGGCCGTTCTTGTTCCATGGGCCTTGCGCCAGGGCCGCAATGTGTTCGTACACCAGCGGCTGACCGTCCACGCTGGCCAGGCGCTGTGCCTGCAGATCGCAGCCGCCGGGGTTGGACGTGCGGCACAGCAGGAAGGCGCCCTTGCCCTGGTACTGCAGGTAAGGCAGCACCGAGTCGAGTCCCATGAAGGGCGAGAGCGTGACGGCATCGGCACCGTAGCGCTCGAAGGCTTCGCGTGCGTACTGTTCGGCGGTGGAGCCTATGTCGCCGCGCTTGGCATCCAGGATGATGGGAACATGCGGCGCGTTGGCGCGCATGCGCTGCATCAGTCGTTCCAGCTGATCCTCGGCACCATGCGCGGCAAAGTAGGCGATCTGCGGCTTGAAGGCGCACACCTGATCGGCCGTGGCGTCCACGATGGCGGCGCAGAAGTCGTAGATCTTGCCGGCGTTGTCGCGCAGCGGCCCGGGAAAGCGCGTCGGCTCCGGATCCAGGCCCACGCACAGCAGGGAGTCGTTGCGTGTGGCGGCGTCGCGCAGCATGTCGAGGAAGGTCATGGGTGCGATTTTAGGGTGGCGCGGAATAAATCTCTCCACGTTGATCCCAAGCGCTGCTGGCACGAGTGGGCTGCGCATGCCTGTGGGCGGCGCCGCTGGCGCCCGCCGCCAAGCGAAGAAAAGGCTGCCGGAGCAGCCTTTGCGTCAAGTGGATGCGCTACCCCGGCGGGCGGCGCGCTCGGCCTCTCTCAGCGGGACGTGGCCAGCAGGCGCTGCACGTCGCGGTCGTTGGGCAGGGCGTAGTCGTGGCCGCGGATGATGCGGCTGTCCTCGGTGCGCACCAGCTTCAGGCTCACATAGGTGAAGCTGGCAGCTGGAGAGAAGGTGCCCACCACGACCATGGCGGCATCGTGCTGGCGCGCGATGTCCTGGATCTCGCGCGACAGCAGCAGTTCGCCGGTGCCTTCCTTGACGAAAATGTCGCCGCGCAGCTTGACTTCCTTGACGTTGAAACCCAGGGCCGCCATGGAGTTGGCGTACTGCTCGGACAGCGTGCGGCCCAGCGGAGCCGAGCGGCTCATGTCGTTGACGTTGACCACGGTGGCCACCAGCACCGGGCCGGGGCCAGTGGCCTTGATGTCCAGGCCGGCGACGAGCTGGCGGATGGCGTCCTGGCTGCTCTTGACGAGCGGGGCGTTGGCGGCCTCCTGGTAGGTCGGCGCCACGCGCAACTGTGGCTTGTTCTGGGCGCAGCCGGCAGCCAGCAGGGCGGACGCGCACACCAGGGTCAGTGCGAGTGCTTTCTTCATTGCGACACCACCTTCATGTTGACGGCGCGGTACTGCTGCGGATGGAAGAACAGCGGGGCGTCCACGTTCTCAAGGTAGTACACGTCGGTCTTGCGCACCACGTACTGGTTGCCGCGCATCACCGTGGTGGTCAGCACCATCTCGGTGTTGGTCGGGCCGCCGGAGTTGATGCTGCTGGCGTAGTCGGCCGCCACCGTCAGGCCCAGCGCGCCGAGCAGCTTGGTGTCCACGTGCTCGTGGCGCAGGCCGTAGGCGGCCATCAGGCCGGCGGCGAGCATGGTGTACTGGCCGGGGATGAAGTGCGGACGGTCGCTGTTGTGGCGCACCAGCTGCGTGTGGTAGCTCACCTCCAGCGCGCCGCCGGGGTTGTTCTGCACGTTGGCACCGCCCTGCACCAGCTTGGTGATCAGGAAGTCGCGGAAGGCCTGGTCGAACGGGCTGGCGTGGGCCGGCAGCGCCACGTACAGCGGGGCATCGGCGGCGTAGCCGGCTTTCTCCAGTGTGGCGCGCGTCTGCGCGACCACGTCGCGCGAGAGCAGATCCCAGTGGCCGGCCGAGCGTACCTTGTACTGGCTGGTGAGTTCGAAGTTCTTGGCCAACGGAATCGGCGCATTGGCGCAGCCCGCCAGCGCCAGCACGGCACCGGCTGCGGCGGTTAGACCCAGTGTCTTGATGAAAGACATGTTTCCCTCCTGAATGGAACGTGAAAGCGCGGCACGGAGCGCCATGCCGCACAGAGTTTGAAAACGATTCTGAGTGCTAAAAGAGTCAAAAACAAGCCTAATCTTGTTTCCAAACTTGTTTCCTGCCCATTTCTGTTGTTTTGTCGGCAAGCGCGGCGCCCCGCCGCCGGCGTCAAGCGGCGCGCTTTTGCAGGATCTCGAACGCGGGCAGCAGCTTGCCCTCCAGCACTTCGAGGAAGGCGCCGCCGCCGGTGGAGATGTAGCTCACGTCGCCGGCGATGCCGTATTTGGCGATGGCCGCCAGCGTGTCGCCGCCGCCGGCGATGCTGAACGCCGGGGATGCGGCGATGGCCTGCGCGATGGCCTTCGTGCCGCCCGCGAACTGGTCGAACTCGAACACGCCGACCGGGCCGTTCCAGACGATGGTGCCGGCGTCCTTGAGCTGCGCGGCCAGCCTGGCGGCGGTCTCGGGGCCGATGTCCAGGATCAGGTCGTCGTCGGCCACCTCGGCGGCCTGCTTGACGGTGGCGGGCGCATCGGCGGAGAAGGCCTTGGCGGTGACCACGTCGGTGGGAATGGGCACCTGCGCGCCGCGCGCGGCCATCGCGGCGATGACGGCCTTGGCCTCGTCCACCAGGTCGGGTTCGGCCAGGCTCTTGCCGATGGGCAGGCCGGCGGCCAGCATGAAGGTGTTGGCGATGCCGCCGCCGACGATCAGGCCGTCCACGTTGCTGGCCAGGCTTTGCAGGATGGTCAGCTTGGTCGATACCTTGGAGCCGGCGACGATGGCGATCAGCGGGCGCTTCGGCTGTGCCAGCGCGGTCTGCAGCGCGTCGATCTCGGCGGCCAGCAGCGGGCCGGCGCAGGCCACCTTGGCGAACTGCGCGATGCCGTAGGTCGTGCCCTCGGCGCGGTGGGCGGTGCCGAAGGCGTCGTTCACGTAGATGTCGCACAGCTGCGCCATCTTCTGCGCCAGCGCGGGGTCATTCTTTTTTTCGCCCTTGTTCACGCGGCAGTTCTCCAGCAGCACCACCTGGCCGGGCTGCACGCTCACGCCGTCGACCCAGTTGGCCACCAGCGGTACCTCGCGCCCCAGCAGCTCGGACAGGCGCGCGGCCACGGGGGCGAGCGAGTCCGCGGGCTTGAACTCGCCTTCGGTCGGGCGGCCCAGGTGGCTGGTGACCATGACGGCGGCGCCGGCGTCGAGCGCCATCCGGATGCAGGGCACGGACGCGCGGATGCGCGTGTCCTCGGTGATGCGGGAGGCAGAGTCCTGCGGTACGTTCAGGTCGGCGCGGATGAATACGCGCTGGCCCTGGGCCTTGCCCTGGGCGCAGAGGTCGGAGAAGCGAAGAATGTGCATGGCGTGTAGGAGTGAAGGTCGAATCTGCAGTCGCGCCGCATTTTAGGTGCCGCAGGCCAGCTTATGCGGCGCCCTGGCGCGCCCTACGCCAGCAGACGCCGCGCAGCGCCTCAGGGGGGTGTCACCACCCCCAGCCGATATGCAGCGGCAGGTAGACTGCCATGCCCACGGCGATGGTGCCCAGGATGCCGCGGCGCCAGAAGTAGTAGCCGGTGGCGGCCAGCAGCGCGGGCAGGCGCGCGTCGGCCAGCGTGGTGCTGAGCTGGCTGCCCGTCATGAACAGCTCGGGCGCTATGACGCTGGCCAGCGCGGCCAGCGGCGCGTACTTGAGCCCCCGGCGCAGCCAGTCGGGCATGGGCAGGTCGCGCTCGGGAATCATGAAGAAGGCGCGCGTGACGATGGTGATCAGCGTCAGCCCGGCGATCGTCAGCAGCGTCAGCGGGGTGTCGTTCATGGCGTGTCCTTGCTTTGGGCGGCGCGCATGCGCATGCGGCGCAGCGCGCGTTCGCCCGCCTCGGCCGTCAGCCCCATGGCCACGGCGGCGGCGATGGCCAGCAGGATGTTGAGCTTGAGCGGCAGCGCGTAGGCCGCCACCGCCGCCGTGGCGGCGATCAGCGTGGCCAGCCAGCTCGGGCGGTCGCCCAGCATCGACAGCAGCACGCCCAGCAGCGCCAGCACGCCGGCGAAGCCCAGCCCCCACGACAGCGGGATGAAGTCGGCCAGCACGATGCCGGCGATCGACGGCACCTGCCAGGCCAGCCAGTTCAAGGCGGCCGCGCCCCAGAAGTATTCCTGCTGCTCGGGCTGTGGCTCGGGCTTGGGAAAGCGCTGCACGAAGGCGACGAAGATCACGTCGCCGCTCAGGTAGCCCAGCGCGATGCGGCGTGCGCGCGGCAGCTGCGCGAAGTAGTCGCGCCACATGCTGCTGAAGACGACGAAGCGCAGGTTCACGCAGGCGGCGGTGAACCACACCACCCACAGCGGCGCGCCGGCGGCCATCAGCGGCAGCACCGACAGCTGGGCGCTGCCGGCGTAGACCAGCAGCGACATGACGATGGCCAGCGATACCGGCATGCCCGTCTTGACCATGGCCACGCCCGTCACCAGGCCCCAGGCGGCGATGCCCACGCCCGTGCCCAGCATGTCGGTCGCGCCCAGGCGGAACCAGGGGTCGCGCAGCAGGCTACGCAACTCCCCGCGGGTCATGATGCCCCGCCCAGCACCTGGCCTGGCGCAAGAGGAAAGCCGCGCAGGAACTCCTGCGCCGGCAGGCGCTTGCCGCCGGCGCGCTGCAGCTGCGTGAGCCGCAGCGCCGTGCCGCCGCCGCAGGCCACGGTGATACCGCCTTCATTGATATGCAAAATATGCCCTAAACGCACATCTGTATTGCGTGAACAGCTATCTATTTCGCATTGCCAGACCTTGATGGTGTCGGCCCCCAGCTGCGTGCTGGCGCCGGGAAAGGGGTCGAAGGCGCGCACGCGCCGCGCGATCACGCCGGCTGGCTGCGCCCAGTCGATCGCGCTCTCGGCCTTGTCGATCTTGTGCGCGTAGCACACCCCCGCCTCGGGCTGGGGCGTGGCCGCCAGCGGGCCGGCGGCGGCCTGGCGCAGCGCCTGCACGATGAGCCGCCCGCCGATGCCGGCCAGCCGGTCGTGCAGCGTGGCCGTGGTGTCCTGCGCGCCGATGGCCGTGCGCTCTGTCAGCAGCATGGCGCCGGTGTCCAGGCCGGCGTCCATCTGCATGATGGTCACGCCGGTTTCCAGGTCGCCGGCCTCGATGGCGCGGTGGATGGGCGCCGCGCCGCGCCAGCGCGGCAGCAGGCTGGCGTGGATGTTCAGGCAGCCCAGGCCGTGCGCGCCTGCGGACGGACGGGCGGCGCCCATGGCGTCGAGCACCCACTGCGGCAGGATCAGGCCGTAGGCGGCCACCACCATCACGTCGGCTTGCGCGGCGGCGATGGCATCCCGGGCGGCGCTGGCGTCCTCGGGGTATTTGCCGTCCAGGCGCAGGCTGCGCGGCTGGGCCACGGCGATGCCGTGCTCCAGCGCGCACTGCTTGACGGGCGACGCCTGCAGCCGCAGGCCGCGCCCGGCCGGGCGGTCCGGCTGGGTCAGCACCAGCGGCACGTCGAAGCCGGCCTCCAGGATCTGCGCCAGGGCGGTGCGGGCGAATTCCGGCGTGCCGGCGAAGATGACTCTCATGGGGCGGGGGGGCGCGGTCAGGCGCGCGCGGCCTGCTTTTGCTGCTTGAGCAGCTTGGTCTTGATGCGGTTGCGCTTGAGCGGCGAGAGGTATTCGACGAAAACCTTGCCCATCAGATGATCCATCTCGTGCTGGATGCACACGGCCAGCAGCTCCTCGGCCTCGATCTCGCGCGCCTGGCCGTCGCGATCCAGGGCGCGCACGCGCACGGCGCTGGAGCGCTCGACGCCGTCGTAGATGCCGGGCACCGAGAGGCAGCCCTCGTCGCCGACCTGCGTCTCGTCGCTGGCCCACAGGATCTCGGGGTTGATCAGCACCAGCGGCTGGTCGCGCTCCTCGGACACGTCGATGACCACGATGCGCTCGTGCACGTCCACCTGGGTGGCCGCCAGGCCGATGCCGTTGGCGTCGTACATGGTGGCCAGCATGTCGTCCACGATGGCGCGCACGCGTTCGTCCACGGCGGCAACGGGGCGGGCCACCTTGTGCAGGCGAGGGTCGGGGTAGCAGAGAATCGGGAGAATTGCCATGGCGCAAAAGGAAATATGTCGTTATTTTCGCCACTTTTGCCGCCCGATGCTGGGCGCATTGGCAATAATCGTTGCCCAATCAAGGGCTTGGGCACAGAATCTGCCATGGTTTGGAAAGTATTGGCGGGCGTTTTCGTGGGGCACGCATGCCCGGCGGGCGACACGGCCGCACAGCGCGAGGGACGTTTTCACATGCATCACAAGAGGAACAACATGACGGCTTTGGCCCGCAAACGCGGCGTTGCGCTGGGCGCCGTGGCTGTGCTGGCGGGCGCCTTGCTGGCCCCGGCGGCGCAGGCGCAGAACTACCCCATCAGCGCCCAGCAGCGCGCCACGGCCCAGCAGGTGGCCGCGCGCGGCGTGCCGCTGGCGGAGCTGGCGGCCAACGCGCCCGACACCTACGTGGTCAAGCGCGGCGACACGCTGTGGGCCATCTCCGGCATGTACCTCAAGCGCCCGTGGCGCTGGCCCGAGCTGTGGGGCATGAACCTGCAGGCCATCAAGAATCCGCACCTGATCTACCCCGGCCAGACGCTGTACCTGGAAAAGTCCGGTGGTTTCGCGCGCCTGAGTTCGAGCCGCCCCGGCGAGCCGGAGACCGTGCGCCTGTCGCCGCGCACCCGCTTCGAGAGCGCGGCGGGCGCGGCGCTGCCGACCGTCCAGGCGCACCTGATCGAGCCTTTCCTGGTCGAGCCGCAGGTGGTCGACGAGCTCACGATGGAGCAGGCGCCGCGCATCGTCGCCACGCGTGACGCGCGCGTCATCATGTCCAACGGCGACCGCGCCTACGCGCGCGGCCCGCAGGGCAGCCCGCTGGAGCTGGCAGCGGATGCGCCGCGCACCTACAACGTGTACCGCGACGCCACGCCCATGAAGGATCCGCAGACCGGTGCCATCCTGGGCTACGAGGCGCAATACGTGGGCCAGGCCGAGCTGGTGCGCAGCGAGTCCGAGCAGGAAACGCCGGACGGCAAGGGCAACGTGGTGGTCGATCTCGTGCCTGCCACCGTCGACCTGAGCCGCATCAAGGAAGAAGTGCGCATCGGCGACCGGCTGCTGCCCGCGCCCAAGCGCGCCTTCAACAGCTATGCGCCGCACGCGCCCGAGCGCCCGGTGAACGCCAGCGTGGTCTCGCTCTACGGCAGCGAGGCTGTGCATTACGCCGGCAACCACAGCGTCATCGCGATCAACCGCGGCAGCGACGACGGCATGGAGCCCGGCATCGTGCTGCAGCTGCTCACCGAGGGCCAGCGCATGGTCGACAAGACCGACGAAGACCGCACCACGATCCGCCTGCCCAGCGAATCGAACGGGCTGGTCATGGTGTTTCGTACCTTCGACCGCGTGTCCTACGCGCTGGTGCTGCAGGCCAACCAGCCTGTGAGCGTGGGCGACCGGCTGGTCAACCCCGAGTAAGCCCGCCCGGCGCACGCCCCGGCGCATGCAGCGCGACGAACTGGCCGCCTGGCTGCGCCTGAGCCTAACCCCCGGGGTGGGCAACGGCGCGGCGCGGCGCCTGCTGGCCGCGTTCGGCTTGCCGCAGCAGGTCTTCGCGCAATCCGAAACCGCCCTGCAGGCCTGCGTCGGCGCCGCGCAGGCGCGCGCGCTGTGCGCCGATCCGCCGGACTTTGCTGCGCAGCTGGAGCGCGCCTGGCGCTGGCTGCAGGACGGCGCCGCCCCCGCGCACGGCGCGCCGGCGCACGCCATCGTGCCGCTGGGCGATGCCGCCTACCCGCCGCAGCTGCTGGCCACCGAAGACCCGCCGCTGCTGCTCTACGCGCTGGGCGCGCCGCACCTGGTACGGGCGCGCCCCATCGCGCCGGAGCAATGCCTGGCCGTGGTGGGCAGCCGCAACCCGACGGCGCAGGGGCAGGACAACGCGCGCCAGTTCGCGCGCAGCCTGCGCGGCGCCGGCTGGTGCATCGTCTCGGGGCTGGCGCTGGGCGTGGACGCGGCCGCGCACGAGGGCGCGCTGCAGTGCCCGCCCGACGCCGGCGCCAGCGCCAGCGCCCTGCCGGCGACGATCGCCGTCGTGGGCACGGGGCTCGACCGCGTCTACCCCAAGGCCAACGCAGACCTGGCGCGGCGCATCGCGCAGGCCGGCCTGCTGCTGAGCGAATACCCGCTGGGCACGCCGCCGCTGGCGGGCAACTTTCCCAAGCGCAACCGCATCATCGCCGGCCTGGCGCGCGGCACGCTGGTGGTCGAGGCGGCGCTGGCCTCGGGCTCGCTGATCACCGCGCGCCTGGCCAGCGAGCAGGGGCGCGAGGTGTTCGCCATTCCCGGCTCCATCCACGCGCCGCAGTCGCGCGGCTGCCATGCGCTGCTGCGCCAGGGCGCCAAGCTGGTCGAGACGGCGCAGGACGTGCTCGAAGAACTGCGCTGGCCCGCCGCCGCGCAGCGGGCGCTGGACATGGCGCCGGCGCCCGTCGCCGCGCCGCCCGCAGACGCCGCCCCTGGCGACGCGCTGCTGCAGGCGCTGGGCTTCGACCCGCTGGGACTGGACGCGCTGATGGCGCGCACCGGCCTGGACGCGGCCACGCTGCAGGTGCGGCTGCTGGAGCTGGAACTGGCCGGCCAGGTGGCGCGCCTGCCCGGCGGGATCTTCCAGCGCGCCGGGTCTGCTTGAAAACAATAGCTGTTTGCGCTTATAGAACAACAAACTCAAATGGATTGATATTTGAGTTTGGCTTCCATCAAGTGTAAACAGCTATGCTTTTTAAATACCCAGCATCAGCTTGAGGTTCTGCACCGCCGCGCCGCTGGCGCCCTTGCCCAGGTTGTCCAGGCGCGCCACCAGCAGCGCGTGGCGGTAGGCCTCGTTGGCGTAGACGCGCAGCTCCAGCCGGTTGCTGTCGTTGGCGGCCTGGGGTTCGAGCTTGCCGTCCTCGGTCGGGGGCAGCACCTGCACCCACTGCTCGGGCGTGTTGCTGCGCGCGTAGTGCGCGGCCAGCGCGTCGTGCAGGTCGGCCGCCTTCGGGCTGCCCGGCAGCGTGTCCAGGTGCAGCGGCAATTGCACCAGCATGCCCTGGCGGAACGCGCCGACCGACGGCACGAAGATGGGCCGGCGCGTCAGCCCCGTGTAGCGCATGATCTCGGGCAGGTGCTTGTGCGCCAGGCCCAGCGCGTACAGCTCGAACGGCGCGGCGTTGCCCGCCTCGTAGGCCTCGATCATCGTGCGCCCGCCGCCGGAGTAGCCGCTCACCGACGGCAGCGCCAGCGGCTGGTCGGGCGCCACCAGGCCGGCGTCCACCAGCGGGCGCAGCAGCGCGATGGCGCCAGTGGCGTAGCAGCCCGGGTTGGCCACGCGCGTGGCGGCGCGCACGGCCTGCGCCTGGCCCTCGGCCAGCTCGGGAAAGCCGAACACCCAGCCCGGCGCCGTGCGGTGCGCGGTGGACGCGTCGATGACCTTGATGGCGCGGCCCGTTTCGGCGCTGACGGCATCGACCAGCGCCACCGTCTCGCGCGCGGCGTCGTCGTGCAGGCACAGCACGACCAGATCCACGCCGGCGATCAGCGCGCGCTTGGCGCCGGCGTCCTTGCGCAGCTCGGGCGCGATGCTGACCAGCTCGACCTCGGGCATGGCCTGCAGACGCTCGCGGATCTGCAGGCCGGTGGTGCCGGCTTCGCCGTCGATGAAAACCGTGGGCATGGGACTCTCCTGGAGCCCGGCAGGCCATGGCGCCTGTCGGGGGTAAGTAATATCCATATGAATGGTGCGCCGCAACATGATACATTTGCCGGCTGCAATGTCCCAAGCCCGTTGCCAGACGTATGTGCCTTGGTAGGCGGGTGAATACCCTTCCCTGAGAGAGACCTCATGAAGATCCATGAATACCAAGGCAAGGAAATCTTGCGTAGTTTCGGCGTGCCCGTGCCCCGCGGCATTCCCGCTTTCACGGTGCAGGAAGCCGTGGAAGCCGCTCAAAAGCTCGGCGGACCCGTGTGGGTGGTCAAGGCCCAGATCCATGCCGGCGGCCGTGGCAAGGGCGGCGGCGTGAAGGTGGCCAAGACGATCGACGACGTCAAGGCGCTGGCCGGCACCATCCTGGGCATGCAGCTGGTCACGCACCAGACCGGCCCCGAAGGCCAGAAGGTTCGCCGCCTGTACATCGAGGACGGCGCCGACATCAAGAACGAACTCTACGTCTCGCTGGTCACCGACCGCGCCACGCAGAAGGTCGCGCTGATCGCCTCCAGCGAAGGCGGCATGGACATCGAGGAAGTGGCCCACTCCACGCCCGAGAAGATCATCACCGAGATGATCGACCCGCTGACCGGCATCACCGCCGAGCAGAGCAAGAAGGTCGCGGCCGCCATCGGCCTCTCCGGCGGCTCGATCGACCAGGCGGTCGACCTGTTCGCCAAGCTCTACAAGTGCTACATGGAGACGGACGCCTCGCTGGTCGAGATCAACCCGCTCAACTGCGACTCCAAGGGCAACCTGATGGCGCTGGACGCCAAGTTCAACTTCGACTCCAACGCGCTGTTCCGCCACCCCGAGATCGTCGCGCTGCGCGACCTCGACGAGGAAGACCCGGCCGAGGTCGAGGCCAGCAAGTTCGACCTGGCCTACATCAGCCTGGACGGCAACATCGGCTGCCTGGTCAACGGCGCCGGCCTGGCCATGGCCACCATGGACACCATCAAGCTGTTCGGCGGCGAGCCCGCCAACTTCCTGGACG
>Ga0222423_1000253_pt1 | contig 45629 bp, 48 predicted proteins | sample 3A0metagenome_FD_182472 | JGI IMG/M metagenome (GOLD analysis project Ga0222423, IMG submission 182472) | Enriched microbial communities from leaf-cutter ant dump, University of Wisconsin, Madison, United States - 3A0 (version 2) | ecosystem: Environmental > Terrestrial > Nest > Insects nest >...
ACTTGTTAGTAGGGTGGGCGGTCGTGGTGTCATGGCGACACACGAAGATTTCGGACACACGATTGTTGCATTCAACACCATCGCCGAGGCGCGAAAATTTGTGAACGAAGTGGGTTGCCCATCTTCGCAATCTGGGCATTGCGATAAGCTATTCTATGCTGATACATACGGATCGAACTATCTTTTGCTGGATGAAATGGGTGCGCTGTTTGGTCGCGTTATGAGCATTGCTTTCCCGGTCTTACTCGCGCTGTCTCTAGTTATTATTTGGTTCACAATTTCTCGGATTATGGCCGAAAATCGCAAAGAAACTGCCGTATACAGGGCCATGGGAGCAAGGCGTAGCGATATAGCCGCGGTTTATCTAACCTACACCGGCCTTATCGCGTTTCGTATTGCTATCGTGTCGACAATCGCCGGCATTGCTGTTGCCTATGTGGCTAATAGCTTTTATGCACCAGGAATTGAAGCAACTGCAACATCAATGTTCGGGATTATCGATAGCGCGCCGTCATTTAGTATGTTTGATCTCTCGTCGCCACTTCTTATCTTGGCCGTTGCCAGTATTTTTGCCATTAGTTTTGTTGCAAGCATTCAGCCTCTCTGGCGAAACGTTCTTCGTCCACCGGTACAAGATATGCGCTCTGAATAGCAAATGCCCGTAAGATTTCTCTTACGGGCTTTGCCTACTGCTTGGTTGGGGCGATGCTACTCTTTGGGCAACCGCTCCCAATCCCATTCGCTGGGACTGGTGCGCCACAGGGCGATTGCGTATGGCTTGATGCCAAACGCCTCGTTTTGGATCGCCTCAAAGATTTCAGTAGGAATTCCGACAGCGTCGCAGATCATCTCTGACAAAGCTGGCCCTCTGCCGACATATCCCAGTAACGCGTTGACGACGTGCACCAGAATGCGTCCGTGGGCATCCATCAAAATGGCGCCACGCTTCAACTCTAGTTCATTCCTGATGAACTCAATGCGGGCTACCGCATTTACGTCGAACATTTCGTCGATAGACATCATGCCACACACGGTGCCGGCATCTTCAGACACCGTCCTGTGATTGCCAACCAGGTGAGACCAGCTCAGCTCGTCGTTGTGAACCCACCCACTTTTGAACACAATCGGGTACTGCGTTGTTGCGGCCATTTCGACCACCCCTTTCATTGGAAAGAACTCCACCAAGTGGTAGACTTTCTTATAATAACATAAAAATGTTAAAAAGTAAATACTATGTCGGTCACGAATTAGGCCAAGAGCGGTCGCACATCTGTTGTTGACAGTGTATGATGGTATAGCAATGATTATTTCGACAACAATCGAAGAGAAGTCTTTTGGCGATAAGCGCCTTTTTCATAATGCTTCTTTTTTTGTCGATGACGGTGAGAAGGTTGGCGTAATTGGTCGTAATGGCGAGGGTAAAACAACACTTTTTAACATAATAACTGGCGTTGATACTGACTTTCAGGGTGAAATAACTGCAGGCCGTGGTATATCGATAGTTTCTACTAGGCAAGAACACCATGGCGTAGAGGACTTGACCGTACTCGATTACGTCTTGCACGACCTGCCTCATTACAGTCGGCTAAAGCATATAATCGATACTTATCCCGAAAAAATGAATGACAAAATGCACCTAATTCACGAATATTCAGAAGCGCTCGATCGGTTTAATGCACTCGGTTATTACACGATTGAAAATGAGGTCGAGAAAATCTTAGCCTCGTTCCAAATGGAGCATCGCTTGAATGACAAAATAGGCGATTTATCTGGTGGCCAAAAACGATTAATTGAAGTTGCTAAGGTTATGGCCTCGCAAGCTCAGCTAGCGCTGATTGATGAACCGACTAATCATATGGACTATGTTGCAAAAGATAAGTTTCTACAGTGGATGAGCGCATCTAATGATGCAATGTTGGTTATTAGCCACGACCGCGACGTACTGGAGGGCGTTGACCGCATTCTTGAAATAAAAGACCAGAAAATTCTTAGTTATAAGGGTGGTTATAAAGAATATTTGAAACAGAACTCTTCCTCAACCGGGTCACAAATGAACGAGTTTGAGTTGACGCAGCGTCGCATAGTTAACCTAAAAGCAAAGATTATTGAGTATCAGCGCTACAAAGAAAAGGCTCGCGACCCAGGTACGATTCAGCGCTTTAAGCGCCTCGAACAACAATCGCGCGAAGAATTAGCGCAGCTTGAAAAAGTTGAAAAGCCAACATTTTGGGTAGATCGTGAATCGGTGCAGTCAATGGGCCTAAAAACAGGTGAGCAGTATCAGAAATACAAGGCAAAAAATATTCGGCTGAGTGGTATTACGGGCGAGGAAGGGTTCCGTCGCTTGCTAGTTGATGTCTCTAGCTTGTCGCTTGGCTATACGGCGCCACTATTTAGCGACGTCTCTTTTCAGGTTCGTGAAGGCGAGACAGTCGAAATACGCGGTCGTAATGGCGCGGGTAAAACAACACTTATCAAAACACTCCTCGCAACCGTTGCTCAGCAACCACTACCGGCTACAGTTTACGATGGTTTAATTGATGTCGATAAAAAGACCCGTGTCGGTGTGTACAATCAAGAAGTATCGGGCGAACTGCTAACAATGACACTCGCTACTGCAATTGAACACATTTATTTATCACGTGGTTTATCGATTGGCGATACTAAGGTGCGACAGCTTATGAGTGACTATCTTTTTGTTGCAGGCGACGCGAATATTCCTGTCGCACAGCTCAGTGGCGGACAAAAAGCGCGACTACAGCTTATTGATATGCTGGCAGATAGCCCTTCGCTACTTGTCCTTGATGAACCAACTAACCACCTAGATCTTCCGAGTATTGAAGAACTTGAACATGCCCTTGAGCGTTATAGTGGAGCTATTCTTTATATTTCGCACGATACCTATTTTCGCAATCACCTGAGCGGTACAACGATCAATCTGTAGGAATATTGGAATCTTTTCTGTATACTACTGGTAAAGCATAAGGTTTATCATAAGGAGCATCTATGAGTCCAGACAATACTCAACCAGGCAACCAGCAACCGACACCGCCAGAAGCGCCAATTGGCGCACAGCCTCAACCTCAGCCAGCCGTAGTGGCGGCCTCGACACCGCAGCCCGAGCAAGCACCAGCTTTCGAGCAGCAGCAACCATTTGTAGCCTCTACACCAGTTGGTGTCACGCAACCAGTCGCTTCAGCTCCTGTCGCCCAGCCAAGTATTCCAGTTGAGAGGAAGAGGGGTGTTGGTATTATAGTGGCCGCTATCGTCGGCCTTATTGGTTTAGGGGTGGTAGCCTTTCTAGTTATTACTACCGCCGGCCAGCCAACGAAAAAAGATTATATAGAAGCGGTAGATCAGTTTGCGATAGTATCATCGGCTAATAAGGCGCTAAGTTCGGACGCATCGACAGCCATCAACACTGTTGCAACTAGTACCGATTCAGATTTCGATAAAAATATCGAGAACTTAGATAAAAGCATCGCTAATATCAAAGAAGAAAACGACAAACTAGGGAAGCTTCGGGCGAGTAATTACGGCGAAGGTGGCGAGCTGTATAAAGCATTTAACAATAAGTTAGTGTCATATATTGCACTTTCTAAAGACCTTAGGCAGTCGCTAGTTAGTGTGCGCCCAGCGATGGTTATCTGTAGTGACACGACAAGCACTTCAGACGCAGACGCTCGTACCAGCATTTTTAAAAAGTGTTCAGATGCAATCGGTCGTGTTGAGAATGTTCCATTGAAGCCATTTAGCGATTATATATCGGTACTGAAGGCGAAATATATTGAACTTGCTGATATCATCGAGACTATTAGCAAGATTTCAAACCCGTATGCTTCAGATAGTTACGACGGCTACAAGGCACTTCTCAATAAAGTATATGGCATCCAGGACGATGTTTCAGCCGCAAGTAAGGCCTATCATGAGGGTATCGATAAGCTTGAAAATGAATCTAGTCCCGAAGAAACGGCTATTGCATTTTCTCGCTATATCCAAAGCCAAGCTAACAAAAAGTAGCTGGTGAATACTTCATTACGGCAGACGGCATTAAACACCCTCGCTAACGAGATTATCGCGGCGGGGGTGTGTTCTGACTTGGCTGCTCAGGCGACTCAGCTCGTTATGGGTTATGGTCGTGCCGATGCCGACATTGTTTTTATTGGTGAAGCACCAGGCAAAAAGGAAGACGAGCAGGGCCGGCCATTTGTTGGCGCCTCGGGAAAGTTTCTTGATGAGATGCTCGCTACTGTCGGCATGAGTCGAAACGATGTATACATAACAAACATCGTTAAATATCGACCACCAAACAACCGCGACCCATTAACTAAGGAAAAAGTCGCTTTTTGGCCATATTTGCTTCGTCAGCTAGAAATTATTCAGCCAAAATTAGTCATTACGCTCGGTCGTCATAGCATGGAGTATTTTCTGCCCGATACGAAAATAGGCGATATACACGGCCAACCGCAAACCGTTACACTAAATGGTAATAATGTCATTGTCATGCCACTCTTTCACCCTGCTGCGGCGCTTTATAACGGTGGCTTACGCCAAACGCTAATAGACGACTTTGCTAAAGTTCCAGAGGTGGTGAAACGGGCCACTACGACCTAATTGTGGGTCTACCTTGCAACTTGGCGTTTAATTTGCTATAATGAAGGGACTGATATAGGGTAAATACCATAACGTCCGCCACCCTCTACTCGTTTTATAATTTACGAAATCAAAATATTTTTATATAAGGAGAATCTATATTTATGGGTCAACAACGACTCGCGACGCCTCAATCAGATGATACGTCGAAACAACACCGCGCACCACGTGCAAATAGTAAACAAAACAATACCGTTCTTGCAAATACACAGACTCGACGGGGCGAGGTGTTCCGCGCCCAGCGTCGCACCAGTGATGACGTTAACGCTCGGGCAAGCCAGCACGTCATTAATGTGCCGGTAAACAAGTCTATCTATAACGGTTACGCTGGCCGCCAGTTTAGCATCGCCGATCAAAAGAAGCAGCCTCGTATGCCAGGTCCAAAACTCCGCGTGATTCCTATCGGTGGTCTTGGCGAAATGGGCATTGGTAAAAATATGATGGCAATCGAATACGATAACGACATTCTTGTTATCGATATGGGCTTCTTGTTCCCAGGCTCTGACTACCCAGGTATTAACTATATTGTTCCAGACATTTCTTACTTGCTTGAAAATAAGCATAAAATCCGCGGTATTGTCTTTACCCATGGGCACCTCGATCATATCGGTGCGGTACGACATCTATTGCACCAACTTCCAGCGCCAGTTTATGGCTCTAAGTTCACACTTGCCATGGTTCAGAAGAACATGGAAGAAGCAACCACCGAATACGAGCCTGAATACCACATTCTTAACCCAGAAGCGCACGACCGCGTGCAAATTGGCGATAGCTTCTCGATCGAACTCGTTCGCGTAAACCACTCAATTCCTGACGCAACCGCTGTTGTTGTGCGAACGCCACTTGGTGTTCTTGTCGATTCTGGTGACTGGCGTTTTGAAGAAAACCCCGTCGATGGTCGTAAGTTTGACCTAGAGCGCCTTACAGAGATATCTACAAAAGAGGGCATTCTTATGTTTATGAACGAGTCGACCAACTGCGAATCGGAAGGTACGCATCATCACGGCGAATTCGACATTCAAACAAGTATGGGTCAGGTTATGGAAAACTATCCGAACGGTCGTATTATAGTCAGCTCGTTTAGTAGCCAAATCCACCGTATGCAGCTCATTCTCGACGAAGCCAAGAAGCACGGCCGCAAGGTTGCGTTTGCCGGCTATAGCATGATTCAGAACCTCGAAGTAGCGCTTCGAACAGGCACAATTAATGTACCAAAAGACGTCATTATGAAAATGGAAGACATCATTAAGCTTCCAGACGGCAAAGTAACAATCATCTGTACTGGTTCGCAGGGTGAGTTTAGCGCCGTTCTCAACCGTATGGCAACTGGCGCTCACAAGCATATTAAAATCAAAAATAGCGACGTCGTTGTTTTTAGCTCAAACCCAATTCCAGGTAACGAGAAGTACGTTGTTCGTACCGTTGACGGTCTAATGCGCGAGGGAAGTGGCGTTATTCAGAACGGAAAAACACACCTTACAGGCGTTGGCCCACTTCACCTTTCAGGACACGGCTACTACGACGATCACGTTACGCTCATTAATGCACTAAATCCAACTTACTACATGCCAATTCACGGTGAGTTCCACATGCTAGTTCATAACGCCGAACTTGCCGAAAAAGAGTGCGGCATTAAGCGTAATAATATCTTTGTCTGCGACGCTGGTGATATTATCGAAATCACGCAAGATGGTGCCAGAAAAGCTGGTCGTGTGCCAGTTGGCGGTATTATGTACGACGATTCAGGCGCAATTGTTTCGGAAGTTGTCCTTAAAGACCGCCTACATATGGGTTCAGAGGGAATGTTCGTTGTTGTTCTAACCGTCGCAAAGGGAAGCGGCCGACTAATGACCAGCCCCGACATAATTTCTCGTGGATTTATTTATCTGCGCGATAGCGAAGAGCTTATGGGCATTATTCGTCAGTACTTGAAGCAAAAAGTTGCACGAACTTTTACTGGTCGCAAGGTAGACCTCGATACAGTTAAGAAGGAAATCAAGGACGAAATTACACACATTTTGTACGACCAAACTCGTCGAACACCAATTGTGATTCCTGTTGTGAACGAAATTGGCGGCGGTAACGGTAATAGTGGCAACAACGGCAGTAACGGTGGCTCAAACGGCACAAAACCTCGGCAAGAGGGTGACCACAAGCCGTTTCGACGCCCGCAACCAAAGCGTTTTCCAGAACCGGCCGCACCAGATAGCGAAGCAACAGACCCTCAGCTTCGTGCCAAAACCGAAAGTCGCGCCTACTAGTAGCCAGTAGCTAGGCATAATAAAAGAGCCCCGTACCAACGGAGCTCTTTTACGTAAAGCTCAACGTGGACGAGGCTTGTTCTTGCGAAAAGTGAAGGTGCCTTCCGCAAACATCAAGTATTCGACGCTGTCGTCAGTTGCGCTAGTTGAAAGCGCCCCAATGACAAGAGCGACATTATCGCGGTGTTCTAGGACAGCATCATGCCATTCAACACCGAATCGTTCGCCGACGGCGATATCTGCCGCAAGACTGACTGCTCTTTCGAGAATCTGGTCTGCAACCCGTTCGCTCCGTCGCTTATCCTTCCGAGACGGTTCCCTCATAGAGGGTAACTTGGACATCTCTACTCCTTTCATTGTAGGACACTGTTAGCGTATAAGGAAAGATAAATTCCTGCAAGCATAAGGGACTTGCAAAATGTAGTAAATTTTGCTATAATATAAGGGTAACATATGGGTTAAAACCCTTTATAATAAATATATCTATGGCAAAAAAGAAAAAACGTTCAGCGGGCAAGAAGAAGGCGGCGGTCAGCACCGCTCCTCAGCACGTGCTTCCAGAGGGGTTTTGGTCGCAAATTGGCGCCGTACTATTGGTAGTTTTTTCGTTGCTGATAATACTTGGTTGGTTTGGGCTTGGTGGCCCAGTTCTTAATTGGCTGAACGACGTAACAGTCGCGACGGTCGGTTACGGCGTTTATGTCGTACCGATTATTTTTATCTATGTAGCTGTCGAAATTTTCCGCGCCGAAGGCAATCGCATTCCATTCGTTATGAAGTTAGCGACTGTTATTGAGCTTGTCTGGTTCGCTGGTTTGTTCGGCTTGCTACAAGATAAAAGTGGCCAAGCAACTGGTGGTTTTGTTGGCGATTTAATTAATAGCGGTACGTTACTACTTGTTGACCCAGGTGTTGCTGTCCTTATTTATATCGTTCTCATTCTTCTGACGGCCCTCTTTATTATTCGGACGCTTCCAATCGAGCCAATTAAAAAGTTATGGCAAATGACTCGTCGTGACAATTCCGAACAAGAACAAAATATTAAGATTATGCGAAACGCTGCCACGGCTGATGCACCAAAGGGCCAGCTAGCCGAGTTTAAGATGAACGCCGGTGTTCCAACCCTTGATCCGTCCGAACAAAAGGCTAACCACCTTAATTCTTTGAAGAATAGCGTTGCTCGCGATAAGGTTGCCGAAGAAAAAGCTGCACTTGTGACCGTTAGCGACCCTAATTGGAAAGCACCAAATATCGACCTACTCGAGAAGAAGCAGTCGCCAGCCGATGCTGGTGACGTGCAACAAAACGCACAAATTATTAAAGACACATTGGCTGAATTTAACATTTCAGTCGATATGGAAGGCGCTAATATTGGGCCAAAGGTGACGCAGTACACACTTCGCCCGCCAAGTGGTGTGAAGCTTGCCCGAATTACACAGCTTGAAACCAACATCGCGTTGAATCTAGCGGCGCAGAGTCTTCGTATCGAGGCGCCAATTCCGGGCCAAAAGGCAGTTGGTATTGAAGTGCCGAACCGAAAAGCGGCTGACGTTCGTCTTCACTCAATTCTTACGAGCAATCAGTGGCAAACGAACCGCGAACCGCTAGCGTTTGCTATCGGTAAAGATATTTCTGGACAAGCAATGGTAGGTGAGTTGAACAAGATGCCACACCTTCTAATTGCTGGTCAAACCGGTTCCGGTAAATCGGTTATGATAAACACGCTACTTTCAAGCCTTCTGTACCGCAATAGCCCAAGCGAAATGAAGCTCATTCTAGTTGACCCGAAACAGGTTGAAATGGCGCCATATGAAGATATCCCACATCTTATTACCCCTGTAATTAATGCACCAGAGAAAACAATTAGTGCCTTAAAGTGGGCGGTTAATGAGATGGAGCGACGCTACAAGCTGTTAGCTGAACATAAGGTCCGCGACATTGCTTCTTATAATGCGCGAATGCGCGACGGTCGGCATAAAATTGTTGTTCAAGATGAAGACGGTGCCGAGCAACAGCACGAGAATGGCGCTATGCCTTATATTGTTATTGTTATTGACGAGCTGGCCGACCTTATGATGGTGGCTGCCCGAGATGTTGAGGCGTTAATCGTCCGGCTTGCTCAGAAAGCGCGCGCGGTCGGTATTCACCTTGTACTTGCTACCCAGCGTCCAAGTGTCGATGTTATTACTGGTCTTATCAAGGCCAACATTCCAGCGCGAATCGCCTTTACGGTTGCGTCGCAGGTTGACTCACGCACAATTCTTGACCAAATTGGTGCCGAAAAGCTTCTTGGACAGGGCGACATGCTTATGTCTACGGCTGCTATGCCAAAGCCAAAGCGCGTTCAGGGCGCTTGGGTGACCGACGAAGAGGTGATGAAGATTACCGATCACCTTCGTCTCCAGTCTCCACCACAGTACAACGACGAGGTTGTTAGCCAGCAGGTAACGCTTAATGGCAAGGGTGGGGTTGTTATGGATTTTGACGCCTCTGGGGCTGACGATTTGTACCAAGATGCTGTTCGTGTTGTTATTGAAAGTGGTAAGGCAAGCGCGAGCCTTTTACAGCGACGGCTTCGTGTTGGTTATGCGCGAGCGGCTCGCCTTGTTGAAGAGATGGAAGAGAGCGGTGTTATTGGGCCGGCCGATGGCGCTCGTCCACGCGATGTTTTGGTGTCTAGTTTCGACGACGTCTTTGGCGGTACTTCTAACACCGGTGAGGCTGACTTTGGTGACGGCGAAGATCTGGGTTAAGCCCCCTAACTATTTAAGATTTCATTGGCATAATAGTGGCTAGGCGTGTGCGAGGGGCTGCGCCACTTGCAAATATCGGTGAACTGGGGTATAATTACCACTGTTATTAACTCAAGTTTGCCACATAATGGTAGGTAAACATCTGCCTCACGAGGCAGATTCCAAAAGGAGGAACTCGTGAAGGAGTACGAACTAACCGTTCTTATCCACCCAGATCTCGAAGCGGATTTGGAAAAACCACTCGCAAAGGTGCGAGACATCGTTACGGGCGCTGGCGGCGCTATCACCCGTGAAGATAATTGGGGCAAGAAAAAGCTTGCTTATGCAATCAACCGTCAAGAATTTGCAGTTTACGTCTATATGGATGTTGAGCTCCCTGCAGATGCGCCGCTAAAAATTAGCAATACGCTTAATATTACCGACGAAGTCATTCGTTACCTACTCGTTAAGGTAGACGAAAAGGGTCGCGCTGCACTTGCAGAGCAGGCTAAGAGCAACGAAGCTTCAAAGGAAAAAACCGAGGAGGAGTAGGGATTATGGCACGAAGTATTAACCAAGTTATCTTGATGGGTCGGCTGACCCGTGACCCAGAACAGCGCACAACGACTACCGGAAAGACAATTGCAAGCTTTAGTATTGCAGTCGACCGTGGTGGACAAGACGACGCAGCGGACTTCTTCGATGTTACCGCTTGGGAAAAACTTGGTGATCTCGTGATGCAATACCTTTCTAAGGGCCGTCGTGTTTTGGTGCAGGGTCGCCTTCGCCAAGACAGCTGGGACGATAAAGAAACTGGCAAAAAGCGTTCACGTATTGAAGTGACCGCAACAGACGTTACGTTCCTCGATGGTCCAAGTGGCGACAGTGGCAACGCGGGTGGCGCCTCAAGCGCATCATCTGCATCAAGCCAGACAGCCTCAAAAGATGTCGTTATTGAAGATATCGACGACAAACCAATTGATTTAAGTGAAATTCCATTCTAGGAGAAAAGAACAATGGCAAAACGACTCAAACGAGACACACCTGCATTTTTTGACTACAAAGATGTTAAGACATTGCAGCGTTATGTAAATATGTACGGACAAATCGAGCCAATTGGCAAGACTGGCCTTAGCGCGAAGCAACAGCGACAGCTTGCGGTTGCTATTAAGCGTGCTCGACACCTCGCATTACTTCCTTTTGTTGCACAAGGGTAGGTAGCGTATGGCGTCATATCAACCAACCGACCTAAAGAAGGGCGTTGTTGTTCAGATTGACGGCAAGCCATTCCGCGTTGTTGAATATAATCAGAAAGTTATGGGGCGTGGCGGAAGTATTGTTAACGTTCGCCTCAAGAATCTTATTGACGGTAGCGTTATTCCAAAGACATTTAAGGGCCAAGAACGTGTTGATTCTGCTGAAGTTTCAAACCGCACGGTTCAGTATCTTTATGCCGACGGCGATGCGTTCCATTTTATGGACCCTGAAACTTTCGAACAGTTTGAACTCTCAAGCGAGACAGTCGACACTGCTGCGAGCTACCTCAAAGAGGGCGATTCGCTAACATTGCAGTCATTTGCAGATCGCATTATTAACGTTGAGTTACCGAAGAACCTCTACCTTGAAGTAACGTATACCGAAGATGTCGTAAAGGGCGATACAACAAGTAGCGTTCTAAAAGATGCAACACTTGAAACCGGTCTTACCGTAAAGGTTCCGGCGTTTATTAAGCAAGGTGATGTGATTTCTGTCGATACCGCGACTGGCGAGTACCGCGAACGAAAGAAGGACTAGTTGTGAGGTCTAGCTCGGGAGCGTTGTCATGAGGCAGCGCCTTGATGTTGCACTTGTTGCGCGCGGACTGGTTCATTCACGCTCGCAAGCTGAAAGCTGGATTAAGCTTGGTAAGGTGACGGTCGATGGTCGTATTATTACGAAATCGGGTCACGCAGTTTCTGACGCGGCGACTATTCAGCTAAAAGCAAAAGAGACCTACGTCAGTCGTGCTGGGCTAAAACTCGCCAGTGTTGCCGAGCTTCTTCACCTTTCGTTTACGGAGGCGACGGTTCTCGATGTCGGCAGTAGTACGGGCGGTTTTACCGACTATGCGTTGCAGCACGGGGCGAAGAAGGTGTATGCAGTTGATGTTGGCACCGATCAGCTTCACCCGAATCTGCGTAGTGACTCGCGTATTGAACTGCACGAAAAAACTGATATTCGTGATTTTATTCCTGCTGACGCGCCAGATATTATTGTCATTGACGTTTCATTTATTAGTCTTCGTGAAATTTTGCCGCATTTAGCCGAAAAGGTTGCCGGGGCCAATACAAAGATTGTTGCAATGGTGAAGCCTCAGTTCGAGGCAGGGCGTAATCAGGTAAATAAAGGGGTGATTAAAAACGATAGCGTTCGTCGTGAAATCTTAAAAAGTTTTGAACTGTGGGCTAAGGATACATTTGTTATACAAGACAAGCGTGATAGCGATGTTGCTGGTGCGAAAGGGAATCAAGAGCGGTTCTATTTGCTAACGTTGAAGCGAAATTCAACAATATCGCCAGGTCGCATTACGTAGTCGCGGCCTTCGGTTCGCATTTTTCCAGCTGCCCTGGCAGCCGCTTCAGAGCCAACCGCAAGCAGGTCATCGTAATCAACAATTTGTGCGGCAATAAAGCCTTTTTCGAAGTCGGTGTGAATAACGCCAGCAGCTTGTGGGGCGGTAGCGCCTTGGGAAATCGTCCAGGCGCGAATTTCCTTTTGCCCAGCGGTCAGGTAGCTTTGCAAACCAAGTGTATGGTAGGCGACTCGGGCAAGCTGTGACAAACCAGACTCTTCAACACCGTAGCTTGAAAGTAACTCTTGCGCGTCGGTATCGGTAAGGCCGCGAAGCTCTTCTTCAAGTTTTGCGCAAATGAAAACAGTGTCGGCGGGCGCAACCAATTCGGCAAGCTCGGCGCGTCTAGCAGGAGTATCAAGCGTAAATTCATCGACGTTGAAAACATAAATAACTGGCTTGGCACTAAGGAGCTGAAGTTCACCAAGTGCGCTTTCGTCGACACCCTTCATCTCCGAAACAAGCGTTCCGGCTTCAAGGGCCTCTTTTATTTGACGAAGAACGCCGACTTTTTCTCGGGCTACCGCGTTCGATTTTGCTTCTTTCTCAACCTTAGGCAGGTGTCGCTCAATCGTTTGAATATCAGCTAGAATTAACTCGGTGTTAATGACGTCAATATCGTGTTTGGGGTTTATCTCGTCGTGAACGTGCGTAATGTCGCTGTTTTCGAACGCACGAACAACGTGAGCAATGGCGTCGCACTCGCGAATATTGGCAAGGAACTTATTGCCAAGACCTTCACCCTTGCTGGCGCCCGCTACAAGTCCGGCGATATCAACAAAAGTAACGGTTGCCGGAATAACTTTCTCGGCTGAATACATTTTTTTCAACACCTCAAGTCGGGGGTCGGGAACGGCAATAATACCAGTGTTTGGCTCAATCGTCGCAAACGGATAATTTGCCGCCAGAATGTTATTATCGGTCAACGCATTAAAAAGCGTCGATTTACCGACGTTTGGAAGACCAACGATACCAATACTTAGTGCCATAACTAGTTCTCATTATACTGGAAGCTCTCAAAATAGCATATTGGTTATGGTATAGTTGATGGTATGAGTCGTAAAAGAATCACCCTACTTATTCTAGTAACTATATTAATTCTTGGCGGTTTGGGGCTTGGGTTGTATTTGCTTTTTCAAAACGGTAACTCGGCTCAGAATAACGATAATAAGCCAAGTCAGCAAACAGTATCTACTGCTGTTGAAGACGAGGTAGTGTTAAGCATTCAGTCTGGCGACATCAATAAGGCCAGAGAGGTTGCCGAAAAAGAGTACAAAGAAAACCCTTCGCCAGATTCTAGTAGGTTATTAGCTAAGGTAGAGTCTTCTGATGGAAATCACGACAAAGTCATAGAAATAATAGAGTCTATAGGCGAAAGCGACAGGAGCTATTATGACTATAATATTTTGGCCGATTCTTATGTAGAAGCTGGAAATAAAGAAGAGGCAATAAAAGCTTATCAAAAGACAATTGAAACGTGGCCGGAAGATGATTTGATGCACGATGCCGAGGTTGAGTATTTTAAGGGTATCATAGAGTCACTTAGGGGTGGCAATGTCTAAATCGTCTGATCCTAAGCTTTTGGTTGTAATACTAACTCTTATGCTTTCTTTGATTTTATCGCCTATAGCTATGGCTACGTCGTTGACATCATTCCCCGAGCCGTATATCGGATATTTCTCGGGCGGGACTATGACGCTAGCCTCCGACAAGCAGGGCTACGTACTAACAGATGCGTTAACGAATGACGCTACTATTGACGGCATGCCAAGCGAGGTTAACTCTGTCGAGTCGTTTGTAAGCTTTGTTGGAGCTTTAGCGCTAGAGGCTGCAACTTGGACTAACCCAGACACTAACATTACATATGTCACTAAAAACAGGGCAGAGAACAAGATTGGTGCAATGTTCATTATTCAGACCATGAGGGCCAGTGGCGGAACGTTCGACCGCGCATACCCAGACGCACAGGATATTAACGAATGGAAGGATCGAGTCAGAAACTACGAGAAGAGTGGTGGTCAGATATTATGGAACGCTCCTACGGCTAGTTATGTAAACAATTCTACAAGGAATAGCTATCGGGGAATACCTGGTGGTGGCGGGCATGACATTTCTTGGTACCCGCACGCTGGGTCGTCATCTCCTAGGGGCCTAATAATTTTTAAATATGGAAATAATATCGACTACATAATTAAAAGAAACTGTGGTAATCCTATGGGAAACATTAACGACGGGCTTACCTACGGAGTATTCTCCTTAACTCCATCGGTGACACTACCGCAGACGGTCACGGTAACTGATAGCTCGTTTACTGTTAATCCTAGCACGTCTAATGCGGGCGGGTCTCCTGCCAATGGTACAAACTGGCAACTTAATAAGCTGATTGTGCCTAGCGGCACTCCCGTTCCACCGAGTGGGTCAAATGGTAGCGCTCCTTGTACTCACTACAGAAGCTCGTCGGCGGCTATTTCTTGTGGGCTAGCCAATACTACTGGAGGCTCGTCTCAGGGTACCAGCAACTTACCACCGGGCGTTTACAGTTTTCCTAGTAGGTCATACACCACAGAGGACTATCCCGTAGGCACAAGGATATGTTTTGCCTTATCTGTTATGCCTCGATCATACAACAGTTCGCAGTGGTCCCATTCGACACCGGCCTGTGTTGTTGTCGCCAAAAAGCCAAAAGCGCAAGTGATTGGTGGCGATTTATGGGTCGGTAGGGGTTCCAGCCCATCGTCAATATTGACTTCAGTTTCTAGTATTTCTGTCGCTGGTTCTAGTAGAACATTCGGTTCATATTCCGAATATGCCGTTGTGGCATCGGGCTCGATAAACGGTATGGCGTCAGGTTCGGGGTACGCTGGCGGCGCACCATCGGCGGCGTTTTGCTCGGTGAGTCTTTTGACGTTCAATAATTCAAAGGGTGGAGCATGTTCAAACACGACAACTGGGCAGTATACTAAATTACCGACATCGCCACCTAATATAGCAGGGCGCTTTCCGGTGAGTAACACGTCGCCAACAATATCGGGGGTAGTTACGCTTTCAGATAGGGCCTCTAACGTATATAGGCCGTCAGATAGTAGCCAAATAACACTTTCCGGGACGACTATTCCGGCTGGTCGCTGGGTTGTTATTAACGCACCTGGAAATAACGTACGAATTTCAGGAAATATTAATTATGCCGACACGCCACTTTCGAGGGTGTCTGATATTCCGCAGGTTGTTATTATCGCAAATAATATCTCGATAGACGAATCGGTTGCTCGGGTTGACGCGTGGTTGGTTGCGAAAGGCAATATTATAACTTGTAGTGCTACCGATTTAGATGGCGCAAGCGCCGCTCAGTTGCTCGGTAAGCTTCACTCTGGCCGTTGTTCGCAACAGCTAACGGTTAACGGCCCGGTTATTGCAGATAAGTTACTACTTCGTCGTACTGCTGGTGCTGGCTCTGGTAGCGCTGCTGGCGCTCCTGCCGAGTTGTTTAACTTCCGCCCCGATGCGTATTTATGGTTAGTTGGCCGTTCCGGTGCTGGCCGTGGTGCACCAACGGTTCTTACGCGTGAGCTTCCGCCAAAATACTAGAGTTATTTTCTTGCTTTTATGCTTATGCTTCGACTATAATAAATAGCAATATGGCTAGTAACGGTGTGGGCGACTTTTTTGCACTAGATGTTGGCACGAATGCAATTCGTGTTGTTCAGCTTTCTCCGAGTGGTTCGGGCGCTTGGTCGCTATCTCATTTTGGCTATGCGCCACTCGACGAAAAAATATCTAGCTCATCATCGCCCGAGGCTTTGCGTCGTATTGGCGACATAATTATGACTGCCGTAGGGCAAAGTGGTATCCGTACCAAAAATGTTGTTATTGGGTTGCCGTCAAGCAAGACGTTCACCGCAGTTATTGAAGTTCCAACAATGAATGAGGTCGAGCTTCGAAATACCTTGAAGTATCAAATCGACCAATACATTCCAATGGCGGCTAATGAAGCAAAGGTTGACTGGGCGCTGCTTGGCCCGTCGCTTCACGACGCTCGCCAGCAAGAGGTGCTAGTCGCAAGTACGGCAAATTCTTACGCTGAAGAACGGCTCGAGTTTATTGAAAGTCTTGGTTTAAACGTTATAGCTGCCGAGCCAGACCCGCTTGCAATGGTTCGGTCATTGTTGCCATCGGGTGTTGCTGACGCTAGGCTTATTATTGATGTCGGCGAGCAATCAACCGATCTAGCGATTACATTTGGCGATAGTCCAAGGCTTGTCCGCACTATTCCAACCGGGCTTCGCACCCTTGTAAAGGCTGCAGTTCAAAATCTAAATGTCCAAGAAGATCAAGCTCGACAGTTCATTTTGAAATTTGGTCTGGCACCCGACCGGCTTGAAGGGCAAGTGTTCAGGGCGATTGAGCCAACACTAGATAATTTCACGTCTGAAATCACAAAGTCGGTGAAATTCTTCCAAACTCGATATCCAGATACGCCAGTTGGCGGCATTATGCTTTCTGGTTTTAGCGCTGTTGTTCCGAAATTCGGTGACTATGTCAGTTCAAAAACAGCTATTCCGTCATCGATCGCTAACCCGTGGCAACGCGTCCGGGTTTCTCAGTCAGACCAACAGCAGTTGCTATCGGTCGCGGCTGAATTCGCAACTGTTATCGGCTTAGCTCAGCGAAGGAATAAGGTATGATAGAAATTAATCTTATACCAGATGTCAAACAAGAGCTAATCAAGGCGCAACGTGTTCGCTCGATGGTCATTTCTGGCTCAATTTTTGCTAGTATCATAGCAGTGGGTGCTGTTGTACTTTTGGCAACATATGTTTTTGGAGGACAAGCATGGAGGAACAGCCTTGCCGACGCCGATATCAAGAAAAAGGGCGAAGATCTTGCTAAGGTTGAAGATCTTTCCAAAATGCTCACAATACAAAATCAGTTAAAGGTCATTTCTGGTTTGAATGAGGGCAAAAAGATTGATTCGCGCGTTTTTGATATGCTTGCTGCGGTTATTCCACCTTCACCAAATGAAGCGCGGGTTTCTCAGCTGTCAATTGATACTGAAACATCTACAATTCGCCTTGAAGGCCAAACTCGAGCTTTCGATTCAATGGAGGTTTTCAAGAAGACAATCGCAGCTGCGGTTATTGTTTATCGTCAAGATGGCGCTGAAGAAGACACGCAAATCGCGCTGGCAGATAATATCAGCACGACAGACACTAGTTTTGGCGAAGACGCCGAAGGTAATCGAACTTTCCGTTTTACGCTCAGCTTCACTTATCCGGCCGAGCTATTTTCGCCATCATCAAAATCAGTTAATTTTAAACTAATTGTTAACGGTAACGTTACCGACTCGTATCTTGGGGTGCCGAAAACAATCTTTACACAAGCTGCCAATGACCTAGGGGGAGGACGTTAATATGCAACCAAACGACGTCGCTGTTAGAAAGCGAATGCAAATTGCAAAGACTAATCGTATGATGTTTCTTTGGATCGCTATTTCATCGGCACTTGTCGGGGTCGCGTTAGTCGCCGGCATCTTTTTAGTGCAACGCCTTATTTATAACGAGACAGTCTTAACTAAGAAACAGGGGACAGTAAGCACGCTCGATCGCAACCTCCAATCTATCGAGGGTTTGAAGCAAGAAATTCGCAAGCTCGACGTTAACTCGGCGTTGCTATCGGCTCGTGCAAACGATAAAGACCAAGCAATTCGTGTCATTCTTGACGCCTTGCCGTCAGAGGCTAACTCACTTGCACTTGGCGCCTCATTGCAAAAACGGCTTCTTGCTAACATAGACGGGCTTGAAATTCAGACGCTACAGGTAGATCCCGTCGCTGGTGTAGAGAATGGTTTCGATAGTGGGGCGGTCGCTTCGGGAAATCAAATCACGTTCACGTTTACCGTTCTTGGGTCGCAAGCGGCGCTAAAGCAAGTACTTGAAAATTTGGAACGTTCAATTCGTACAATCGAAGTAACATCTTTGCGTATCAATGGTCAGCCTGGCGGTAAGCAAGAAATGAACATTCAGGGTAGGGCATTCTACGAACCGTCAATGGTTCTTGAGTTCAAAGAGGAGGCTGTATGAAAAAAACCGATATAGCAACAATTATTCTGATTGCCTCAATGAGTGTTATAGTCGCTTTTATTGCTACTAATGCTATTTTTGATAAAATCGTCGCCGAAGAAGTAACCGTAAAGACTATTAAAGAAATAAGCACCGAGGTTGTCGAACCCGACGAGGCAATTTTCAATAAAGACGCCATTAATCCGACTATTGAGGTGCAGATTAATACTGAAGGCGAGTAAGGCCAGATATGGCGCTTCTTACTGACGACACACAGACTAAGCTTATCGCACTCCTTGTTGAAGAGGGGCTTGTTTCTGGTGATGTCATAAAGAATGTTCAGACCGAAGCGGCACAGGCTGGTAGGCCACTGTTTACCTTTATGAATGAAAAAGGTATCGTTGATGACGAGCTACTAACACACGCAATTGCTCAGGTCTCTGGGGTGCCGTACGTTAATCTGACGAACACTATAGTTGATCAAAATATTCTTAACCTTTTGCCACAAGATGTAGCCGAGCGGTTTATGGCGGTACCTCTAGCAGAGGTACAGAACCGTCTTGCTGTAGCAATGATTGACGCCAATAACGTTCAAGCGGTTGACTACTTGGCGAATCGAATTCAGCGACCGTTAAAAGTATATATGGCTTCAGAGGCGGGTGTTCGTCATGTTCTTGATCAATACAAAACCGATCTATCTAGCGTCGATGAGGCCGCGCAGGTTTCACAGGAAGAAGCCCAAGAGGAAGACGCGAGCGAGGTTAAAACAATTGTTCAAGATTCGCCTATTAGTCAGGCCCTTAGCAAGATTCTTGAGTATGCAGTAAAGGCACAAGCAAGCGATGTTCACGTTGAGCCACTAGAGAATGCCCTTAAGATACGTGTTCGTGTTGACGGTGTGCTACGCGAAATTATGCAGCTTCCCAAAAGTATTGAACCGGCGCTGGTAAGCCGTGTCAAAATTTTGTCTAACTTAAAAATTGACGAGCATCGTATTCCGCAAGACGGTCAATTTGCTGTCAAAGTAGCTAATAAAGAAGTTGACCTACGTATTGCTATTAGCCCGGTTGTTTGGGGCGAACAAATTGTTATTCGTTTGCTCGATAAATCTGGCAACAGCTTTAATCTAGAGGATATGGGTTATGCTGGTAGGTCGTTGCGGGTTATTCGTCACGGTGTAAAGCGCCCTAACGGAATGGTTTTGACATCTGGACCAACTGGTTCGGGTAAGTCGACTAGCCTGTATGCTCTCATTAAGGAGATTAAGGACGATACGGTTAATATCGTAACGCTCGAAGACCCGGTTGAGTATAAGATGAATGGCGTAAACCAGATTCAGGTTAACGGAGATGTGGGGCTGACGTTTGCTAGTGGCTTGCGCTCAATTCTTCGTCAAGACCCAGATGTAGTTATGGTCGGTGAGATTCGAGACTCTGAAACGGCTGCTCTTGCGGTGCAAGCGGCACTTACGGGCCACCTTGTGTTCAGTACGCTCCACACCAATAGCGCGGCTGGCGTTTTGCCACGTTTGCTCGATATGAATATCGAGCCATTCCTAATAGCTAGCACCGTTAATACTATAATCGGACAGCGCCTGGTGCGTCGTGTTGCTGAACGTCGCGAAACGTATCAGTCATCAGCAATTGAAACGCAAAACATTCTTGCAACGGTCGGACATCTTCTTCCAAAGACGAAAGCCGATGTAGCAAGGGTCTCGGCCGATTTGGGCTATAAAGACCTACCGCTTGCAGGGCAAAAAGCGTATACTCTAGTAAAAGGTATCGATACGCCTCAAAGCCCCCATGGCTACAAAGGTCGTGCCGGTATTTTTGAGGTTATGGATGTCAACCAAGAAATCCAGAAGATGATCGTCAACCGGGCGACAAGCGCTGAAATACAGAAGCTTGCCGTATCGCAGGGTATGATTACGATGCGACAAGACGGATATCTAAAAGCGCTTTCGGGCGTGACGACAATCGAAGAAGTTAATCGCGTGACATCAGACACAGCATAAGGTGGGGATATGAACGAACAAACAGCACAACCAGCAACACAACAGGCGCAACCAGCGCAATCGGCACAAACAGCACAGCCAGCGCCTCAAGCGCCAGTGGCGGTTCAGGCTACGACACCGCAACTTCGTATTGAGGTTCTTCTGGAAGAGGTTGTTCGTCGACGAGCATCTGACCTTCACCTGCAGGTTGGTTTACCGCCTATGCTACGTATCGACGGCACACTTATGCCGATTGCTGGGTTTAATCCACTTGATGAAGAGGCTGTAGAGACGCTTGTTTTTGCGATTCTCGATCAAGATCAGCGTCAGATTCTTCTTAAAGACAAAGAATTTGACTTCAGCTTTGCCTTCGGAACACTGGGCCGCTTTCGTGTTAACGCCTTCCACGAGCGCGGAAATATCGCCGCGGCACTTCGTCTTATTCCGAATGAAATTAAAACTATTAGCGAACTTGGTTTGCCGAATACGGTGCTTAACTTTGCCGATTTTCCAAGGGGACTTGTGCTGGTTACCGGCCCAACTGGCTCGGGTAAGTCGACAACGCTTGCTGCGTTGGTCGATAAAATCAACACTGAACGTTCTCAGCATATTATTACAATCGAAGACCCGATTGAGTTTACGCATCGCTCAAAAAAATCTGTTGTTGTACAACGCGAGGTTCATTACGACACCTATTCATTCAGTGCTGCACTTCGTTCAAGCCTGCGCCAAGACCCTGACGTTGTCCTAATCGGTGAGATGCGCGACCTTGAAACAATTTCGGCGGCTATTACAATCGCCGAAACTGGACACCTTGTATTTGCAACGCTTCACACTAATTCAGCCGCTCAGTCTATCGACCGTATGATAGATGTTTTTCCGCCGCACCAGCAGCCACAAGTCCGTTCACAGCTCGCTAATATTCTTATGGCAATTTGTTCGCAACGGCTTGTTCCGTCAATTGGTGGAGGCCGTGTTGCGGCCGCAGAAATTCTTATTACAAACCCGGCCGTGCGTAATATTATCCGTGAAGGTAAGGCCCATCAGCTTGATGCCGTTATTCAGACCGGTGCCGACCAAGGTATGCAGACAATGGATCGCACGTTGGTTAGCCTTGTTCAGGCCGGAACAATTACATACGACAATGCGCGTGAATTTGCAGTTGATCTTGTCGAGTTTGAACGGTTAATGAGGGGTTAGTGGCGAATGAAGAAGTTTTCATATGAGGCACGAGACCAAGCGACTAATAAGATAGTCAAGTCAATTATTCAGGCCGATTCTGAACGCCTGGCCGCGCAACTTCTTGTTAAGCAGGGGTTTGTCCCGCTGTCCATCAAAGAGCGTGGCGGCGATAACGAAGGCTTCTTAGCTAAGTTTACTGGTCGTATTACAACAAAAGACAAGGTTGTCTTTACGCGTCAGCTGGCGACACTTCTTGGCGCCGGGCTTCCGTTGAGCCAGAGCCTCCATACAGTTATGGAGCAAACCGAGAATAAGCGACTTCAGGCAACTGTTCAAGAAGTGGCGGCATCGGTTGAAGGTGGCCGATCGCTGTCTGATTCATTCAAGAAGTACCCCGATATATTCAGCGAGGTCTTTTTGTCGCTAGTTGCGGCTGGTGAGCTTTCGGGAACATTAGACGATTCGCTGCAGCGTGTTGCGGCTCAGCAAGAAAAGGACGCTCAAACAATGAGCAAAATCCGAGGAGCTTTAACTTATCCGATTATAGTCATTCTCGTTATTATCGGCGTCATTATTTTTATGATGTTAACAGTCGTTCCTCAGGTAGAGAAGCTATATAACGATCTCGACAAAGATTTGCCATTTCTAACTCAAATTATGGTATCGGCTGCATCATTTGCAGCGACATACTGGTGGGTTATAATTATCGCCCTTGGGTTTGGTATATATTTCTTGCGACAGTATTTACGCACCGAATCGGGCGTAACGTTTAAGGATAATTTTAAAATAAAGGTACCTGTATTTGGTAAAATGTTCCAAAAGCTTTATATGGCTCGATTCGCTCGAACTGGCCAAACGCTCCTTTCGACAGGTGTCAGTATGCTCGATATGCTGAAGGTTACAGGTAGGGCGGTCAATAATACGATTATAGAAAAAGCCGTATTGCGCTCGGCCGATAAGGTTCAGGGCGGTAAGGCGCTTTCCGTAGCGCTAGAAGCTGAACCGGTTATTTTGACCCTTGTTCCGCAGATGATTAAAATTGGTGAGCAGTCGGGAAAGATTGACGATATGATGGGCAAGGTCGCACAAGTTTACGAGGACGAGCTTGACGAAGAGATTCGAACTATTTCCACGGCGATCGAACCGATTCTTATGGTCGTGCTTGCCGTAGTCGCAGGCGGTATGGTTGGTGCGATTCTGCTTCCAATTTATGGACTGGTTAATAACGTCAATGTCTAGACAAGACGGCATAATTGGTATAGCATAAAAACATAACCGATATAGCAAGTTCACTGAAAGGTGGGAAAAATCCAATGAACACGCAACTAAAACAAAGAGGGTTCTCGATTATCGAAGTCGTGCTCGTCCTAGCAATTGCAGGTCTTATATTCTTGATGGTCTTTATTGCACTGCCGGCGCTACAGCGTAACCAGCGCGACTCGGCAAGGCAAACAGAGGTCCAGACAGTCCTTAGTGCCGTTAGTACATACGGTTCACAAAATAGTGGACGCCTTCCAACAACCGCTGCGCAAGTTGGTGTTATTGTGAACGGTAAGGCAATCAACGATGCTCAGGCTGATGTTCTTGATAGCGGTGCGCAAATTCAGCTTCGAACATTTGCACAGACGGCTTCTTTAACTGCAAGCACAACGGCCGCAACAAGTGCCGATACAACAGTTGGACTTGAAGAAATTGTTATAGTATCTGGTGCTAAATGTCCAGAAACAACCGGTGCAAGTATTAACCTTGTTCGTGGTACAAGTCGACAGGTTGCTGTTGTAGCTATTCAGGAATCGGGTGGCGCAACCGGCTCACTCGTTTGTAGAAATAACTAAGCCTTTATACAACAAGAATTCTCCCCGAAAGGGGAGTTTCTTTTTTAGAGCTCAAGCAGTATGATAAATAGGTATGAATGAGGTGTTAATATATGTCGCACTGGTGCTTTTCGGAGTAACCTTCGGAAGTTTTGCTGGTGCAATGGTTTGGCGGTTACGGGCGAGACAACTACAGAACGATAAGAATCAGGGCGAGAAGGTTGATTCAAAAGAATACAGTCGTTTGAAAAAATTGACAAAAACATCGGTGCTTAAAGACCGTTCATGCTGTCTGCACTGCGGTTACGAGTTAAAATGGTACGACCTTTTGCCTGTTATAAGCTGGCTAAGTCTGAAGGGGCGCTGTCGCAAGTGTAAAAAGAGGATTGGCTGGTTTGAGCTACTTATAGAGCTGGGCGTGGCCTTGTTCTTCGTTCTGTCCTATGCTTTTTGGCCACAGGCGCTTGGTACGGGTGTTGAAATCGCACATTTCATTCTTTGGCTTGCTGCAGGGGTTATTATGGCAATCCTTTTCGCTTATGATGTGAAGTGGTTTTTACTACCCGATAAAGTGTCGCTACTTTTGGCATTGGTTGGCCTCGCTATTGTTGTACTTTCTGCTGTTGAAACGCAGGACTATCTTGCTACTGGGCTAACCGCTCTAGGTTCGGTGGCTGTACTAAGTGGCCTCTACCTTTTGATTTATATTTTATCGAAAGGGAAGTGGATCGGTTTCGGCGATGTAAAGCTTGGTGTTGGACTAGGTTTAATTATTATTGATTGGCAATTGGCGATTATGGCATTGTTCTTGGCCAACTTCATCGGGACACTGATAGTTGCCCCGCTACTTGTGTCTAGAAAAATAAAGCGGTCAGCTCATATTCCGTTTGGGCCACTCCTTATTACAGGTACAGTCGTGGCGTGGTTTGTCGGTTGGCCAATTCTTAATTGGTACTTAGGTCTTCTAGGGGTATAGACAACGCGTTTATGCTATAATTAGCCGTAAGATGGGCACAAAAATAGCAGGCTTCACTATTATCGAAACACTTCTTTTTCTTGCGATTAGTGGGCTTATGATGGTGGCTATGATTGCGGGGGTCTCAGTGAATCTTAACACGCAACGCTACAACGATTCTGTGCGAACTTTCCATACGCTTATTCAAGAGCAATACGCGAAAATTGCTAGTACCGAGAACGATCGGCCTGCAGATCGACCTTGTGGTCTTGATGCGACCGCAAGCCCACAAGAAAACCCATCTCAGCCACAAATTCGTGGTCAAAGTAAATGCGAGGTAATTGGCCGGTATATGGCGGTAGAGGGTAGTAATATCGCAATATATCCAGTTCTCGCGTATCGCAATGCCACTATAGACACGGCTACTACAGACGACATCGCGCTTATGCGTAACGCAAGTTATATGCGCCTTGGTATTGACTCAAGCCTAGCCGACACGCGTCTGCTAGAATGGGGAACGGAAATAGCATGGCCAAGTACTGGTAGCGAGGCTCGTTCTCAGCGGACACCGCGTTCACTGGCGCTTCTTTTCATTCGTTCACCAGATAGCGGTCAAATGTATACTTTCTCAAGTGACAGCGCACCACTGTCGGCAGATAGTATCAACGAAAATACAATACGTTCAATGATTGTTGCGGGAAATACAACACCCGGACAAGCGGCTCGGACAATCTGCGTTGACTCCGCTGGCCTTGTATTATCTAGCACATTGTCGATTTTTGTTAATGGCTTCGCTACAAGTTCGACTGGCATAGAAATGCGAACTAACGACTACTTCAAGCAGTTGGGGACTGATATACAATGTTAGGTCGGACAAATGAGCGGGGCGATACGTTGGTCGAAGTTCTATTTGCTGTCTCAATCTTTAGCCTTATTGTTGTTGGTGCGCTTAGTCTTATGAATCAGGGGACTGCGACATCACAGCGCGCCCTTGAAAGCACGTTGGTTCGTCAGCAAATGGACGCACAGGCTGAAACGCTACGCTTTATGCACGATGCCTATATCGCCGCCTACTATCCGGGAATTACGTTTAATACTACCGACTCAACTACATCGCCAGCTGAAGAGTGGTCAAAAATATCGAGTCGAGCAACGACAGATGCCAAGGTAACAGATTTTGGTACATGCTACGAATTTACGACAGGTAACCGCCCGCCGGCAACAAGCTTTGTCCTTGATCCTCAGACGGTTCGTGTAGTAACTAACTCCGCGCAGCTGACTGCGGCACAAACGTGGTCTCAGCTAAGTCGTAGTAGCGGAACGTTTTCAAGCCAAGGCTTATGGATAGAAGCCGTACGTGCTAGTGCTAGTTCCGACCCAGCACAGGCAAACATGAGCTCAATTGATTTTCATATTCGTGCTTGTTGGGACGCAGTTGGAACGAAACAGCCGATGACGCTTGGAACGATTGTGAGGTTGTATGAACCGCGTGGTTAAAAAAGGCTTCACTCTTGTTGAGCTAATGCTTTCAATGGCTTTTATTTCGGTGTTGCTTCTTGCTATTGCTATGACAGTTATGCAAATTAGCGCTGCTTATAATAGGGGAATGACAGTTAAGGAGTTGAATCAGGCGGCTCGCCTTATGTCGGAAGATCTTCGTTATAATATTTCGGCCAGCTCGTCATTTTCTTCCGATAACAGCTCGTTCTTGGTCGTTAGCTCGGGTGGTGTCGAGGTTGGTGCCCGTCTTTGCCTTGGCACGTATTCATACGTTTGGAATTATGGACGCGCATTCGAGACGCCAGGGGCAACAATAACTGGTTACCAGACTGTTCCGACTGGGCGTTCTAGTGATGTTCGGTTTGTTCGTGTTAACGATAGCACGAAATCTTATTGTCAAAAACAGACTAATAGCGATAGCCCGCTTTATCCCAATATTCGCTCGGCCGACGCCCCATCATCGCAAGAACTCTTGAAGGTGGGCGACCGTAATCTTGCCGTGCATCGAATGGAGATATCATCGACTGATGCAATGTATGAAGGTGTAACAGGACAGCGGCTATATGAGGTTATTTTCACACTTGGCGCAGGGTCTATCACCGCTATGAATAAAACCCAGACTGCTTGTTTGCCGGCAGGAACCGAAGGGGCCGATGTGGCATATTGCGTCGTTCAGAATTTCCCTCTTGTCATTAGGGCTGGAAATGGGGTTAACTAGGTATATGAAAAGCGTAAGCACAACTCAACACCAAAAGGGTGCCGTATCACTTTTTGTCGTTATATTCGCGATGCTCATAATTACAGTGATAGTCGTTAGCTTTCTTCGTTTAATGCTTAGCGATCAGAATCAGGCTACTAACGCTAATCTTGCCGAGAGCGCACGTAACTCTGCTCTCGCTGGGGTAGAAGACGCAAAACGGGCTTTACTTCGCTATAACGAATACTGTAATACCCACTCTGACGCTGAATGTTCTGCGCTCGCTACGACTATCTCAGCCGATGTTTGCAACCAGGCTGTACGTGTTGGAGATGTCGTTAGCAACGATGTCGAGTCTGGTGGCAATGGTTCACAGCCGGGCGAAATTAAAGTTCAGCAAACATACGACAGCAACGACCGCTTGCTTGATCAGGCATACACCTGTGTTCTATTAAAGCTTAATACCGACGATTATATTGGTGTAGTTGGGGCTAGCGCGACACAAATTATACCGCTTGTTGGCGCGGACGATTTCGATAGAGTAACCATAGAGTGGTTTAGTCGTGACGATCTTGGTAGCGGTACAACCACAGTTAGCCTTGAATCAACCGCATCTTCGCGCCTCATGCAATCTACTTGGCCAACTACTCGACCACCAGTCTTAAGGACACAGCTGATACAGTTTGGAGACAACTTCAAGCTTAGTGATTTTGACGCAATGTCAGGTGAGTCAAGCAATACAAATAGTATTTTCTTGTATCCAACATCAAATGGCACACAGACGGTCCAGTCGTTTACGGCGCGTGATGTCCGAAGCGGTGGCGTCGGAGAGCAAGCTCCGGCTGACGCTGCAATAGATACTCCGCTTGGTGTTCGTTGCGAGACTAGTTTGTCATCGGGAGGCTATTCTTGTTCGGCGACGCTTGTCTTACCAGCGCCAATCGGTGGCGGTGGTCGAACAGCATTCCTACGGCTACTTCCGTACTACAACGCTACGCATTATAGGGTAACATTAAGTTCTGGCGCCTCTGCTACGCCAGTGAAGTTTAATGCAGTCCAACCGGAGATAGATTCAACCGGCCGAGCAAATAATGTGTTCAAAAGAGTTGCTTCTAGGGTCGACCTTTATAACATTGGCTCTGTTTTTCCGAATGCAGCAGTAGATATTAGTGGTAACTTTTGTAAAGATTTTTCAGTCACCGATGTTGAGTACATCGCTGGCACTTGTACGCCATAGCTAGCCTTCGCTGTGAAACTTTTCGTACACTTCTTTTAGATGCGCATCGGTAACGTGCGTGTATATTTGAGTTGTCGATATATTGCTGTGGCCAAGCATATTTTGTACGCTACGAAGATCGGCACCGTTCATTAGTAAGTCGGTTGCAAAGCTGTGTCGCATAGTATGAGGGCTGACGTGTTTTGTAATGCCGGCCAGACGCGCATATTTACTAACCATTCGCTGGATACTACGGGCGTTTAGTCGCCTAAAGTCGCCACTAGTTGTCGGCTCGATGTTACGGCTATAGCTAATAAAAAGGGGAGCGAGTGAATCATGCCGTGTCTCGATATATCGCTCAACCCAATCGGCCGCTGTTTGGCTGATAAAGACCGGGCGGTCTTTTTGGCCTTTTCCGCGCACCATAAACTCGCGACGTTTCGTATTTACGTGGTCTCTGTTGAGGTTTGTTAGCTCCGAAACACGCAGACCGCTCGAGAAGAGTAGTTCTATAATTGCTCGGTCGCGTAGACCTTGTTCACTTGAAATATCGATTTGTTCAATTAAACGACGCACTTCATCGAAGTGTAAGAAGGTTACTTGTCTTCGGGCAACCTTTGGAAGTTCGATTTTTTCTGGGCTTAATGATGGAATGTCGCGTTTCGAAAGATATCCCAAGAAACCGCGAAGCGCTATAAGGTGGTATGACTGTGTAATTGTCGATAACTCGTCGCCGTGGTCGTTGCGATAGCGATTGAGCCATAGACGATATTTACGAATAATCTCGCTAGAAATATCGGCAACTGGTATATCGCCCGTAAAGTCGACGAACCGCTCAATATAGTGACGGTAATTCTCGGCTGTTTTTGGCATACGCCCACCTTCTACTTCAAGGTGCTCGATATAGTCTAGAAGATAGTCTGAAATAAAAGACTGTTCGCTATTTGCCATATATTTAGCATAGCTTAAAATGCGCTATATATATACAATAGAGACTATGCATTGGCTAGAAGCATTGATTTTAGGGTTGATTCAGGGATTAACCGAGTTTATTCCAATTAGTAGTTCGGGGCATTTAGTTATTGCCCAGACTTTTTTATCGGGCGCGTCAGACCATCTTTTTTTAGAGTTTATTAACGTCGGTACAACTCTTGCCTTGCTAGTATTTTTCCGTAAAAAAATCGTACAACTACTTGGCGACGTTTTTATTCGTAAAAATATTAAATTGGCACGTAACCTAATTATAACCGCAGTGCCAGCCGGCTTGGTTGGCTTCGCATTTGCATCAATTATTGCCGATACAGACTTTTTCAATAGCGCTATTACGGTCGTCTTTACTCTGCTAATCATCGGCGTTGTAATGATTATTCTAGAAAAGATACCGCGTGCTACCGACGTAGATGGCGGAGAGAACTTGTCGGCTGGTCGAGCACTTTTAATTGGAGTTGCGCAAACTCTAGCACTTATTCCTGGCGTGTCGCGGTCTGGCTCAACAATTATCGCCGGTCGTCTATTGGGGCTAAAGCCCGCAAGCGCTGCTGAATATAGCTTCCTTGTTTCGATTCCAATTATGATGGGCGTGACGGCAAAGATATTCTTGACCGATTTCGATTACTTGTCGGCTAATATGAGTGTCTTTGTTATTTCCAATCTGGCGGCCTTTATAAGTGGAATATTGGCTGTCGGTTTCTTAATGAGGTACCTTTCGAAGAACTCACTCGCAGTATTTGGCTGGTATCGCGTTGCCTTATCTGTCGTCGTTGCGGTAATTCTTTTGGTACAATAGAAGCAGTAATTACAAAAAAATAGGAGATAACTATGGGAGAAGTAGAGAAAACACTTGTTGTGTTTAAGCCAGATGCAGTTCAGCGTGGACTTGTTGGTGAGATTTTATCGCGATTTGAAAAAGTCGGCCTGAAAATTGTTGCAACAAAAATGATTGCGCCAAATAAAGATCATTACTACAAGCATTATGAAGAAATCGGCAAAATGATTACCCGACGCGGTGAAGATACGTTTAACGTTACTCTCGAGATGATGCTAACCGGACCAGTTATTGCTATGGTGTTCGAGGGCATCGAGGCGGTGGCATTAGTTCGTAAGCTCGTTGGTCCAACCGAGCCAAAATCTGCCCAGCCAGGGACAATTCGTGGCGACTTCTCACATATGAGCTTTGGCTATGGCGATAAGGCGCATAAGGGTATCCCAAACCTTATTCACGCTTCAGGCGATCCAGAAGAGGCGGAACAAGAAATCTCTCACTGGTTCTCTGATACCGAGCTGTACGACTATAGCGTGTTGAACGAGAAGTTTACCAGATAATAGGGTCTGGTAGAATAGATGTATGCCTCGGTAGCTCAATTGGATAGAGCAGATCCGTCCTAAGGATAAGGTTGTAGGTTCGACTCCTGCCCGGGGTACCAGTTAATAGGTTTAGCTGGCGATAAGTGATAGAATAATGCTGTGATAAAGCGAAAGCGAAAAGAATCAAATACGCTCGCGTTCGAGGGGCAACGCCCCGGCGAGGAGCTTATTTTTGTTTTTCGCCGTCACATTATTGCAATGCGAAAAGGTTTTTACCTTTTACTGATACCATTAGCGATTACGTCAGTCCCACCATTAATTTGGCAATCAAATCTTCAGCTATTTCTTTTACCGCTAGGCGGTCTTATATTTGGCCTTATATTATTTTTCTATCATTTTGTCTTGTGGTATTTTACGGTTTATATAGTTACTAACGAACGAATCAGACAAGTAACGCAGAAGGGCTTCTTTGGTAAAGATGTTGTCGAGCTCCGTTTGTCTAAGATACAGAACATAAGCTATAATATACCAGGGTTCACTGGCGAAGTATTTGGTTTCGGTACAATCGTTATACAGACGTTTGTGGGCGACCTTGTTATTCGTCACGTCGAACATCCGGAAAAAACTTACAATAAGCTTCAAGATGCCGTGGGAAAGGTTATCGACACCCAAGGAGAATATGAAAAAGAACTTGCCTAAAATTTCACTGCCAAAACGGAAACGGAAGCAACCAGAGGTACCAACAGAGCGTATTACGACCGATACACTGGCGGAACATCGCGAACGAGTACTTGCTGGTGGCCGTCGCTTTAAGTACCCAGTACAGTATGCGCGCCATAAGCTTGTAATTAACGCCATTATTATCAGTTTGGCGGCACTGATTGTGCTAGTAACACTTGGTTGGGCTTTGTTATACCCAGCTCAAAATACGAGTGACTTTATATACCGCGTCGCAAGAGCGACATCGCTGCCGGTTGCTAAGGTTGACGGACAGACTGTTCTTTACAGCGACTATCTTATGCGCTATCGCAGCTCAATCCAATATTTGTCTGAGCGTGATCAAATCAATCTTTCGACGGAAGATGGTCGCCAGCATGCCGAATCGGTCAAGCGACGCGAGCTTGATGGTGCAATCGCCGATGCCTACGCCGTGAAGTTGGCTGGTGAAATGAACATAACGGTAACCGATGATGAACTAGAGCAATTTTTAATAGAACAGCGTACTTCGTCAGATGCGGAAGTTTCTGAAGCTACCTACAACGCCGTGATCCTCGATTATTACGGCTGGTCGCCAGAAGAGTATCGTCATGCTATGAAGGCAAAACTACTTCGACAGAAGGTGTCTTATAAGCTTGATACAAAAGCGACTGCGCTTGTTGAAGCCATAACTACGCTAAAAAGTGGTGGCCAGACAGATTTGTCGGCAATTGCAGCTAAACTTAATGGGGACACATCAGACTCTATTCAGTACTCGGCGCCAATTTGGGTTCCAAAAGACAACCACGATGGCGGGCTTGCTACTGCCGCGGTCGCTTTGAAGAAGGGTGCAATTTCTGGACCCGTGAAAACCTCAAAGGGTGCTGGTTATTATTTCATTAAACTTGTCGATAGTAACGCGGCGCAGGTGCAGTATGAACTACTATACATTCCGCTAACGATGTTCGATGCTAGCTTAGCCAAGGTAAAAGAAAACAACGGCATTAAGGAATACATTTCAATTAAACTGCCGGAGGGCCAATAGTGTTTTTACTGCCTGATCTTTCATACGAATACGACGCCCTTGGTCCGTATATTAGCTCTGATATTATGGAGTTGCACCATAAAAAGCATCACCAAGCGTATGTCGATAAGCTAAATGCCGCACTTGAGGGCCGTTCGGAATTTGCCGATTGGACAGTAGAGCGGTTGCTTAGTGAACTCAGTGCGCTACCGGAAGAACTTCGAACGACGGTGCGAAATAATGCCGGTGGACACTATAATCACTCGCTGTTTTGGCAATGGCTTTCGCCAAATGGCGGTGGGCAGCCTGGTGGCGAGCTTGAGCAAGCGATAGTTGCACGCTACGGAACATTCCAAGAGTTCGTTGATAATTTTACAACACAAGCCTCAGGCGTATTTGGGTCAGGTTGGGTCTGGTTGCAACCAAATATGGATATTATTACAACGCCGAATCAAGATTCACCGCTAACAACTGACGGGGAAGCGCCACTTCTTGGGCTTGACGTCTGGGAACACGCCTATTACCTTGATTATAAAAACCGCCGCCCCGAGTATATCGAGGCGTGGTGGAATATCGTTAATTGGGATTTTGTGCGCGAGCGCTACGAAAAGTCTTTGTAATTAAAAAATCACCCGAAAGGGTGGTTTTAAATTTGGCGGGCCCGACCGGATAGCTTCGCCATTCGCTTCGCTCATGAACGCACCGGCGATCGCTCACTTCAGTTCGCTCGATCACTGACTCAAATCTGTCTGGTTCTCGAGCACGAAAAAAGTCCACCGGAAGGTGAACTTGTTTCGTGGCGGGCCCGACCGGATTCGAACCGGCGATCTCCTCCGTGACAGGGAGGCGTGATAGACCAGCTTCACTACGAGCCCTCGCGTGTGCTTATTGGTCTAAGCTCGTGTAATGATATCATTTTTGAAAGATTGTGACAAGAGGGATGCAACAACCACTTCCGTGGTATAATTACCAAGTAAGCAGGGCGCCTGCCGCTATAGCTCAGCTGGTAGAGCGGCGCTTTCGTAAAGCGTAGGTCTCCGGTTCAAATCCGGATAGCGGCTCCATATAATTATGCTTAAAAATATACTTACAAATTACATCAAAGAACTTTTCGCCAGTAGGTACCTCGCGACACTGTCGATTGTCCTTGTTCTTTTGGCGATATCGTTTGTCCTGTACGTCATTTTTTCGGTTCGCCCAAGTGAACTGCAACTGGTGACGCATTACACGGCGTACGGCGTGACCCAGTTATATCGTAGCCAGTGGTGGTATCTGTTATCGTTCGCACTATTTGGTCTACTGGTAGCATTTTTCCATATTGCCGTTGCCCTAAAAATAAATGCGACCAAGGGTGTGTCGTTGGCTGGTATGTTCTTGTGGTTGGGTATTGGTATTCTTGTTTTCGCGTGGGTTACAAGTTTCTCAATAATTAACATCTGGTCACCAGTATAGGTAGGGTATGATAAAAAAGCCGTCGATAGATTTAGAGATTCCTCTTGGAAAACGAACACCAATGTACCGCTTTTTCGAGATGGTCCCGGCTATCATTAGCTACGGTGCATTTATTCTTCTGATTATCCTGTCGCTACTGTCGCCACTTTGGGCGGCGATTTTCCTTCTTGTCATTATGGTGAGTGTACTTGTTCGTGCGGTTCGCGTAGCCTTCCATACAATTATGGGCCATCGTCGATTGGTTATGGCTCAAAAAGTTGCTTGGGCCGATCGTCTTGCGGACCTTCAGGAGCCGGCAGTGTCATACGATAAGCACTTTGGTACTAAATCGAAGCAGTTTGGTGTTAAGACTCACCTCGAGAACTTGCGACTTATAGAGGCCGATCCAGCATCTTATCCAAAGCCCTCAGAGTTATACAATGCCGTAATTATAGCCGCCTACAACGAGGGTTATGACGTACTTGGCCCGACATTCCAGTCACTTATGAAGACTACTTACGATCGTCAGCGAATGATTGTAGCGCTAGCTTATGAAGAGCGTGGCGGAGAGGCAATGGAAGCGACAGCGAAGCGCCTAGAAAAAGAATACAAGGGTAAGTTTAAAGAGTTTATGATTATCAAGCACCCACGCGACCTGCCAGAAGAGGTGGTTGGCAAGGGCCCGAACATTTCATATGCCGGCGAACGAATACAAGAGTGGTGCGATAATCAGGGCATTGCCTACAAAGATGTTATCATGACTACTCTCGATTCCGACAACCGGCCTCATCCATCATACTTCGATTACGTCACGTACGAGTACATCGTTAACAGCGATCGTAAACACCTTGCATATCAACCAATTGCTTTGTTTATTAACAATATTTGGGATGTTCCAGCGCCAATGCGCGTTGTTGCGACGGGTAACACCTTTTGGAACATTATTAGCTCAATGCGTCCGTACGCTATGCGAAATTTTGCCTCACACTCACAGCCAATGGATGCGCTCGTCGAGATGAAATTCTGGAGCCGTCGTTCAATTGTCGAAGACGGCCACCACTTCTGGCGCAGTTTCTTCTACTTTAATTCACACTACTCGGTGCATCCAGTCTATATTCCAATCTACCAAGACGCGGTGCTAGACAATACCTATTTAAAGACTTTTAAGGCGCAGTTTATTCAGCTTCGTAGATGGATGTACGGGGCGTCTGATATTCCGTTTATTGCCGTCCGCCTTTTTACTCGCAAGCGAACAGTGCCGTTTTGGCCAACCTTTGTCTGGTTTGTCCGCGCGCTCGATGGCTATGTCACGGCAGCTTCGATGGCGATTATTGTCGCCGTTGGTGGTTGGGTGCCGCTACTGCTGAACCCGAACGCCTATAGCGATATGGTTGCGCACCAACTGCCAGATGTCGTTAGTGCTATTCAGCGCTTAGCTCTTGTTGGCTTGGTTATTATTGTTTATATGTCGTTTAAGCTACTTCCGCCACGTCCAGAGCGATATAAGCGACGCAGGACGGTATGGATGGTACTGCAGTGGGCGTTTATGCCTATTACCGCAATTGCATATCTGTCGTGTGCCGCCTTGAATGCTCAGGCCCGCCTGTTTTTTGCAAGATACCTAGTTAAGTTTGACGTTACAACCAAAGCAACCCTTGAATCTCGCGAAGCTGCGAGGCTCGAAAAGAGCGCACAAAAAAACACCCCTAACTAACAATAAAAGGGGTGTTGTAAACCGCTGGTGTCCTAAGATTAATTATTGCGATCGGTGCGGTAGCGAACGTCGCGCTTAATCTCTTGAAGTGTCTTGTCATATTCGAAACCTAGGGTAAACCGTTGGAGTTCTGAGGTTTCTTTTGGACGGCTTTTCATCTGTTGTTTATCAGCCATACCTTCATTTTAGCATAAACGCCATATATTGTCAATAGAACAGACTGACGAGGCGAATATCATTCGTGATATACGAGTTGGCTATACGACCAATAAAAAGGCGTGGAAAACTTTATCTGGCTGTGGGGAAAAGATGCTAACACACCGATTATGGTAAAATGGGCTCATGGTACGTGGGCGTGAAAATATCGAGAAAAAAGGGTTCAGTATAGTCGAGCTACTAATAGTTGTATCTGTTATTGCTATTATCGCGACTATTTCGGTCATAACTTACAATGGGGCAACCAGAGACACGCATGAAACCGCTTTAAAATCGACGTTACAAACCGCCTACACAGCAATCGCTAATGAGCTAAACACAAGTTCAACCTCTACTATCAGCTTTCCTAGCACGCTTTCAATCAAGGATGGAATTGTCTTGCAGTTAACTAAGCCGACAACGGGTGATGAGTTCTGTATTAACGGATACGATTCAGAGGTGTCAAATCGTTGGGCGTATCATTCTAAGGAGAAGTTATTTCAGGGATTGTGTCCATATACGGATATTGTTGAGACCTACGGTGGCTCTGTGCCGATGGCTAGGGGCGTTGTCATAAATGATGGCTTTAGGTTTTGGGAGCAAGAAAGTGGCACAGACACGGTTTTATCGATAGGAGCCGATAACTCGGAGCTTACTGTTAATGACGGTTCTGGCTCATCTACAGTGTGGACTTCGGCGCCATTTATTACCGACGGGGTTAGTCGTATTGATCTTTCTATGCGCGCTTATGGAACATCGCCAGCGACTTATCATGGGGCAAACGGCGGTGTTGTAGGGCTAGTTAAATATTATGACGCTGATTGTTCTACCCCTGTCTACAATCCCTATTATCAGCCTACCAATAACTATTCAACCAACGACTGGACGGAGCCAATTTCGCTAGGCTCTTGGTCTGATGTTACTCATTCTATAGATATTAAAAAGCTTGCAACCGACTCGTCGATCGTTAAGTGCGCCCGCATTAGCGTGGTTGCCGGCGGTGGATACGCTCAGTACTCAGCCACTGGTACGAAAATTAAAGATTTTAAGATAGTCCTGGAAGATTAAAAGACGTGGAAAACCGTAATAGCTCAGGCTTTACAATTGTAGAACTATTGATTGTCGTCGTTGTTGTTGCGATACTCGCATCCTTAGCAATCGTTTCCTATAACGGTATAACTAGTAAGGCGAGAGATGTTGCGCTAGCTAGTAGCCTTGAGCAAGTGGCTAAGAAGATTGCCGCTAGGGTAGTAAGCAGTAGTGATGGTTTGCCTGCAAATAAGGACGCTTTTCTATTAATGGCGGGGATAAGCCAGAGTGGCTCTATGGATTACCAGTATGCAATAAACACTGCTGTGAACCCACAAATATATTGCATTACAGCAACCAGTGTGGGTGTAAGTGGTCATATCGCTGGATTTTCTGATGGTACGGTTAACCAATATACCCCTGGTCCGTGTGTTATGCCTGGTGTTGCCGAGCCTCATACGGGAAATGCGCCGACTGTGGCTGCAAATGGCGAGCCTTGTCCGACTAATTTTATTGTTGTTCCAGGTTCGAGCATTTTTAGTACGGGTGCATTTTGCGTCGCAAAGTACGAGACTAAGATACAAGGAAATGATAATGGTAACCAAGTATATACCTCAACGCTCGTACCTTCGGTAAGGGCGGGCGGTAGTCCTTGGGTTAGCATCAGTCAAACTAATGCAATCGCGGAAGCATCTTCTCTTTGCGACGGCTGTCACCTTATGAGTGATAGTGAGTGGATGACACTCGCGGCAAATGTACTTAGTGTCGGCGGTAACTGGTCTAGCGGATCGGTCGGCTCTGGGTATTTCTATCAGGGACATGTGCGCAACTATCCTAGTGAGCCGATAGCCGCTTCGACGAACGATGGCGATAGTTTGTTCGGGCTTACTGGAGATATTGGCGCCGCTGGCTATAATAACAGACGAACGCTTACGCTGAGTAACGGGGCTGTAGTATGGGATGTTTCTGGTAACGTTGCAGAATGGACTACAACAGTTACAACAAAAGCTTCTCAACAGCCCGGCCTCGCTTCTGATAACACGAACGGAACTAGTTATTCTTGGAAAGAGTGGAATGCTGTCGGCATACAAAGGAACCAGCTTTCGATATTTAGCACGCCAGCTGTATTGTCCTATGAGGCTACACAGTGGGGTTCTGCGCAAGGTGTTGGTAGAATTTGGTCTAACCAGTATTCGGGGCCTGGCCGTGCGCTAATTCGCGGCGGATATCATGGCGACAATTCGAGCGTCGGTGTTCTAATGATTCACTTTGGTTACTTGCCGAACCATGCTCCAAACATTGTCGGCTTTCGGATTGCACGTTAAAGAAAAAGACCCGCTTTGGGCCTTGGGGTTCAATATGGTGGGTCCTAGAGGATTCGAACCTCTCACCTCAACAACGTCAATGTTGCGCTCTAGCCAAATGAGCTAAGGACCCGTGTTTACAGATACAAAGTATACATTAAATCAGTTGTTTTCTCAAGTAGGTGCGCTCCTTGGGGTCGGCGTGGTATAATTTCCCTTATGAATGAACATCTTTATGCAATGCGCCATAGCTTGGCGCACATCACAGCAGCTGCAGTGAAACGACTTTGGCCAAAGGCGAAGTTCGGTGTTGGCCCTGTCGTCGAAAATGGTTTTTATTACGATATAGACCTTGGTGAAACGAAAATCTCGGAAGCAGATTTTGGTCGCATTGAAAAAGAAATGCGACGTATTATTAACGAACAACAGGCCTTTGAACGATCGGAGAAATCGCTTGACGATGCGATTACTTGGGCGCGGCAGAGCGATCAGCCGTATAAGGAAGAGCTGCTTAACGACCTTGGGCGAGCTGGTACAACTGTGGCAAAAGATCTTGACGTTGCAGAGCTTGGGTTGGCGGGCGAAGGCAATGCTGCCGTTGATGCGGTGTCGTTTTACACCAATGGTGATTTTACCGACCTTTGTCGCGGGCCTCATGTTGAGCAAACTGGTGCCGTCGGCGCGTTCAAATTGCTTCGCGTCGCTGGTGCGTACTGGCGCGGCAAAGAAACCAACCCGCAAATGCAACGACTCTATGGTGTTGCATTTGAAACACAGGAGGAGCTCGACTCGTATCTTGAAAACCTTGAGCTTGCCAAGCAACGAGACCACCGCAAACTCGGTAAGGAACTTGATCTTTACACCGTTTCACCGCTTGTTGGTGCTGGGTTGCCACTATTTACGCCTAGGGGAACAGTTTTGCGCGACATTTTATCAGGGTACTCAAACCAGCTTCGCCAAGGATACGGTTTTCAGAAGGTCTGGACACCGCACATCACCAAGAAAGAGCTGTACGAGGCTTCTGGCCACTGGGCTAAGTTTGGTGACGAGCTATTTCTTGTAACAAGTCAGGAAACAAATGATGAATTTGCCCTAAAGCCAATGAACTGTCCGCATCATACGCAAATTTTTGCCTCAAGTCCGCGCAGTTACAAAGATATGCCGGTGCGTTTCATTGAGACGACGACCGATTATCGCGATGAGAAAACCGGTGAGTTGGGTGGTTTGAACCGTGTTCGGTCGCTGACGCAAGACGATAGTCACGTTTTTGCTCGTCCGGACCAAATCGAGCAAGAGATTAACAACCTGCTTGCTGCGGCGAGCGAGCTTTACGGCGTAATTGGTATGCAGCTTCGGGTGCGTTTAAGTTATCGCGACGACAGTGAGGGCTATTTGGGCGAGCCTGAACTTTGGGCCTCGGCGCAAGAGCAGTTGAAGCAGGCGGTCGTTGCCAATAAGCTTGATTATTTCGAGCAAGACGGCGAAGCGGCTTTTTACGGACCTAAAATCGACTTTATGGCAACCGACGCGATTGGGCGCGAGCATCAGGTAGCAACGGTTCAGCTTGATTTCGTGCAACCACAACGCTTTGGCCTTACCTATACAGACACTGAAGGGAATGCCGCGCAGCCGGTGATGATTCACTGTGCGCTACTTGGTTCTATAGAACGCTTCCTTAGCGTCTTTATTGAGCATACCGGTGGCTGGTTCCCGCTATGGGCGGCGCCAGAGCAGGTTCGTATTCTAACAATCAACGATACTGTTATGGATTATGTTGATGAGATTCGCACCATTCTTGCAGGTATTGTTCTTATGCAACCAGTAAAATATAACGAAATTCGATACCATTTAGACGATCGCAACGAGAGTCTTGGCAAAAAGATTCGCGAGGCGACATCTATGAAGATTCCGGTGCAACTTATTGTTGGCCCAAAGGACCGTGACGCTCGCGAGGTGAGTGTTCGGACTCAAAATGGTGAAGAAAAAGTTGCGCTTGACCAGCTTGCTGACTACATTAAAGGTTTATAAATAATGACCCAAAATAGTGCTTTTCGACGTGATGTTGAAGCACTGATTGCTCGCGTTCCTGTTGGTAAAGTTACAACATATGGCGACGTCGCGGCACTCGCTGGCCATCCGTACGCGGCCCGTATTGTTGGCGGTATGGCACATTATGGTAGTCCCAGTTTGCCGTGGCACCGTTTGGTGAATCGGTTTGGCGGGTTGGCCAGTGGGTATCCTGGTGGTCGTGAGGTGCAACAACTTCACTTAGAAGCAGAGGGTGTTACGTGCATCGATTTTATCGTTAATGACTTTTCGGAGCGACGATGGCGACCGTAAATGGCGTGGCCGAGCGGCCGTTAGTCGTGATAGTTGGGCCAACTGCCAGCGGTAAGTCAGCACTAGCTATAGAGGTGGCCGAGCAGTTTTCTGGCGAAATAATTTGTTCAGACTCGCGAACCATTTATAAAAGTATGGACATTGGCACTGCGAAACCAACCAAGAGAGATCGTCAACGAGTTCCGCACTGGGGGCTAGACTTGGTTGAGCCTGGCGAACTTTTTACCGCAGCTGACTTTCAAAAATACGCCAATCAAAAGATTGCCGAAATTCGTAAGCGGGGCAACGTTCCAATACTTGTTGGCGGTACCGGGCTGTACGTTGATGGCGTAATTTTTGATTACAAGTTTAAAAAATCTGACCCAATAATGCGGGCGACGCTCGAAAAGTTATCGCTTGACGAGCTAATTGAGTATTGTAAGAACAACAACATCGAATTGCCAGAAAATGAAAAAAATCGTCGCTATGTTATTAGAGCCATAGAGCGGGGAACGGCTAGTCGGGAAAGGTTGCAGTCACCAATAGCCAATACAATCGTTGTAGGAATTGCGACAGAACGAGATGAACTGAGGCGTAGGATTGTTCAGCGTAGCGAACAACTATTTGCCGACGGAATGGTCGAAGAGGCAAAAATATTGGGCGAAAGGTATGGCTGGGAGAGCGAAGCAATGACGGGTAATATCTACCCATTAGTACGCCGATATTTGACTGGCGAGCTAAACGAAGATCAGCTGAAGCAGGCTTTTGTTACAGCAGACTGGCGCCTAGCAAAGAGACAAATGACATGGCTTAGGCGAAACCCATATATTATTTGGCATAATCTCGATGACGCGTACGCATATATAGCATCAAAACTGTCCCATTGATGTGTTCAATGTGCTATCATAAGAACAAGAAAAGTAAAAAGGGGAAGGTCTATGATAGATAAGTTGTTCGGCTCGAAGACGCGGGTGAAACTATTGCACCTATTTCTGAACCATCCTGGACAATCTTTTTATGTTCGTGAAATTACACGGCTCATCGACGAGCAAATTAACTCAGTAAGGCGTGAACTATCAAACATGCTAGAGGTCGGTATTATTACTAGCGATACGGCCGATAACAAACTTTATTACGAAGTGAACCAACGCTACGATTTCTATTCGGCGCTACGTGCGATTTTTGCAGGCGAGGCGGTAACGCCAGCACATGCAGCTCCGCAAGCAGAGGCGTCAAATACTCAATATCATGATGTTATTGCGGCGATACCATCGCTTCGTCTGGCAGTCTTTGCTGGCGTTCTCGTGCGGGGCTCAACGGCCGCTGTTGACATTCTTCTCGTCGGCAACCTTTCAGGGGCAAAAGTAAGGTCGGCGGTTGCAGTAATAGAGAAGAACGAGGGTCGCGAGTTGAACTACACAGTTATTCCGTACGATGAGTTTTACTACAGGTTAAGCGTCCGTGACAAGTTCATAACAGAGATTCTTGCCAACAAACACCGCGTGGCAGTCGACAAAGATAATGTCCTTGGCGAGAATACAGAAGAAGGAGGAAAATAATGTTAGATATTGAATATAAAGGCGGTAATACAGTTGTATTATCGACCAAGAAGGCAACAATTGTTGCTGACCCAAAACTTTCGGTCGTTGGCCTTAAGGATGTGGTCATCAAAGAGGCGGTTGAGCTTGCTACTGAAGACCGGTTCGCATTAAATAGCCCAATATCACGGCTTCACATCGAGGGACCTGGCGAGTACGGCGTTGCTGATTTTGACATCGTTGGCGTTGCTGCACAGCGACACCTAGATACCGAACTCGATCAGAAGAAGTCTACGATCTATCGAATAGAAGCAAATGGCGTTCGGGTTGCGCTCATTGGTAACATCTATGAAAAAGTCAGCGAAGACCAGCTCGAGGCGCTTGGTGTCATCGATGTACTTATTATCCCGGTCGGTGGCGGTGGTTACACGCTCGATGCAACTGGTGCGACTACAATTACCAGACAGATCGACCCGAAAGTCGTTATTCCTGTTCACTACGAAGACACTGCTTTAAAGTATGAAGTTGCTCAGGCACCAGTAGACGAGTTCATAAAAGCGCTCGGTTCACCAGTCGAGGACATGCAGAAGCTTAAGTTAAAGACTACAGCTGCGCTTCCGGCAACGTTGACTGTTTATAGATTAGAGCGAGCATAGCTTTATTGCGATAGGTTTTTCCTAATAAAAAACCCGCCAGAGAGGCGGGTTTTTGCTGTACGCACTAGCTTAGGCTAGGATTCCCTTTTTCTTTAGGGTGCGGATAGCGTGGGTGCTAAGTACCATCGTCACTTTTTGGCCGTCAACTTCAAAAGTCTTTTTCTGAAGGTTTGGCTTAAAGACACGGCTGGTGCGTCGCAAAGAAAAGCTAACATTGTTGCCAAATTGCTTTCCTTTACCGGTGAGTTCACATCGTGCTGCCATAATTTATTTCTCCTTTGTCAGGACACTGGGAACCATTTTACCTTTTTTGTCCGCAATAGTCAAGAGGTAGGCTTGTCTATAGCCATATCAGACAGCCTATTGAGCCTAGTATTGCGACTAACGGTGCTGTGTAGCGGTTTAATCCTAGGATGCTATACTAGGTTGGTATGGACTTTTTATATTTAGGAATTGTTTTCGGGGTAATTTTAGTGTCAATGACACTCCACGAGGCAATGCACGCTTTTGCTGGCTATTGGCTGGGTGACGATACGGCGAAGCTAGAGGGCAGGCTGACGCTTAATCCGCTCAAGCATATTGATCCGTTTTTAACTATACTATTACCACTAATGTTAGCGCTTATTGGGGCGCCAATATTTGGTGGCGCAAAACCAGTACCATTTCGGCCAGATATGGTTCGGTGGGGCGATTGGGGGTCTGCGATCCTCGCTCTTGCTGGACCATTAACCAATCTTTTTTTGGCTTTTATAGCATTTGGCATCGGCGTACTTACTGGAATAATCACCAACGAGGGGATACGTGTCGATGCTATAGGCACTGTTATCAGCGCGTTTGTTATTGTTAATCTTGGATTCTTTGTTTTTAATATGTTGCCAATTCCGCCACTTGATGGTTCTCGGGCGTTATATGCCATTGCACCCGAGTTTGTGCGGACGGCGATGCGCGCAATCGAGCGAGCAGGTCTCGTGGTTATTTTTGCCATAGTTCTTTTAGCCGGATCTTTTCTTGGTACATATATGAGTACGGCAGTAGACTTCCTACTAGGTCTATTCCAGGCAATATTCCGTCTTTCTTAGCAGTGAAAGCGCTCACGATTTGTGCTATACTAATAGGTACCAAGGCAGGAATGTCGCGGTGTATATGATTTTCCGATATCATAGATGAGGAAGACCTAATTGTCTAGCTCTGTGGAGATAGTCTGCGGTCATCCACCTTGCATATACGCGGGGAATATCATCACCGCCGTGGCATCACCACCTTGGTTTTTGATTGCCTCGAAACAGCCGTGCCTTATTGAAAAACAAATTTCTCAATCGTTCTCAGTCGTCGCCCGTGACTTTCAAGCCGAGCCTTTGTTTTGCCATTTTCATCAAGCATATAATCCTGAATACTGCGTTGAATTTCGCCGTGTTCTTCACTAGATACCTTGATATGGTGATTGTGCTTCTTCTCAAGCTCATCCATGCGCTTTTCGAGAGCGCCGACTCGCTTCTCTAAGGCACCAACCCGTTCTTCTAAAGCACCAATCCGTTCTTCTAAAGCACTGACTCGTTCTTCTAGAGCACTGACTCGCTTTTCGAGCCGATCGAGTCGTTCGTCAATGCGAAGAAGCGCGCTATGGATGGTGCTGAAACCTTCCATCATTGCGCGGTACAGTTGTTCAATAGTTATTTCTTTTGTCGCATCCATAGATACCATTATCGCAAAATAGTTTTAACTAATCTTTAAATGATTCACGAATAGGCGCGTTATTTTGACAACAGGGCGGTGTGTTATACTAAGGGTAGCAAAAAAGGAAATAAACACCATGAAACAACGGCTGTCAGTACGGGCAATTATTAACGAGAATGGTAAGGCGTTACTCTTAAAACGAGCATCGGGTCGCCCGACAATTATGGGCAAATACGAGCTTCCAGGTGGAAAGTTGGCGTACGGAGAGCAACCAGAGGACGCTCTACGACGGTATCTCCATGATGATGCTGGTCTTCATATTAAATCTTCGCAACTATTCGATGCAGTGACCTATATAGATCACGACGATAGGGAAATTCAGTACGGCGTTATTACCTATCTAGTGGCGCTAGAAGCTAATAGGCACGCAATAAAACTGAGCGGAAACTACAGTAAATACAAGTGGCATTCGATGTCTTTAATACAACAATCCGAATTGACAGATTTAACACAATTACTACTAGGTATTGTTCAGCAGGAATCTATAACAGATGAGGTAATAACAAAACATAAAGAAAACGTTGATAAAAAAACTACGGTTGGAAGCATAACCGTCTTTTCTGATGGAGGCTCGAGAGGCAATCCTGGTCCGTCTGCTGCTGGTTTTGTTATAGTTAATGACAAACAAGAAGTTATTGCCGAGGGCGGGGAGTTCATTGGTATTACGACGAATAATCAGGCTGAATACCATGGAGTTCGTCTGGGCTTGGAAAAGGCGATTGAGCTTGGCTATAAGAATATCTCATTTAAGGTAGATAGCATGCTTATTGTTAACCAGATGAATGGTCAGTATAAAATAAAGAATCGCGAATTGTGGCCAATTCACGAGCGTATTCGTGAGCTAATGCTACAAGTGGATCATATTACGTTTTCGCATGTACCGCGTGAATTTAATCAACTAGCCGATGGTATGGTGAATAAGACGCTAAATGAGTATAATAAATAGTGGCAGTCCGCTAGACGGCCGCTTGCTTTTTCGCAAGAGGAAAGTCCGGGCAGCATAGGATACGACAGTCGCTAACGGCGACCGGGGGAAACCCTAGGGAAAGTGCCACAGAAACGAAACCGCCTCATTATTATGGGGAACCTGTCTCTATCTAGGGATTGGCGACTCGAGGTAAGGGTGAAATGAGTGGGGTAAGAGCCCACAGCGTCATATGGTGACATATGGAGAAGGTAAACCCTGTCGGCTGCAAGGAGGTTAACATAAAGAGTGTTCCGCTCGTTGGCCGATACCCGCTCGATTGTATCAGCAATGGTATAACTAGATAGATGGTCGTCCTCGACAAAACCCGGCTTACAGGCTGACTGCCAACCTTATTGATTGTATCTGTTTTAGTGTTTATGCTAAACTAATTTTGTGCAGCGGACAAAAATAAAAAGCAAAAATGGTTTTACTATAGTTGAGCTTCTCATCGTTATTGTTGTTGTGGCTGTTCTAGCGACTCTCGTTATTGTTGCTTATACTGGTATTAGTAATCAGGCGATTGACTCTTCAGTAAAGACGTCAGTGGGTAGCGCTGCTCGGAGTATTGAGACATATAAAATAAACCATGGCTTTTATCCTGCAGAATTAGATGAAACCGACATTATTGATACAGATATGGTTGCATATCAGTATACGGGGCCGGGGGCAGAGGACGCTTTTTGCCTATCTGCAACGAGTCCTCGTTCGGATACGGTTGCCTACCATGTGTCGTCGACTAACCTTAGTCCCCAGGCTGGTGTTTGTGACGGACATGTGGGTCCAGATGAAGATGTTTCTGAGGAGGATCCAGAAGAGGTATTTAGTTTTGCCCGGACCGTGACATCAGACGGCCCACTTGCCTTTACAGTAAGCGTTGGTGAAGCTTGGGACGCGGTAACGCTATCGTGGATTCCACAAGAAGGAGCGGTGCGTTATGAAGTCCAGTCTCGTAACCCAGCCGGTAGCGGCACGTATTATAACAACTTTTACTACAGAGATGTAGCTGACGGCGGTGGTTATTGTCCAGGTAGTAGCGGTGTTAGCTGCG
>Ga0222423_1000254_pt1 | contig 45456 bp, 47 predicted proteins | sample 3A0metagenome_FD_182472 | JGI IMG/M metagenome (GOLD analysis project Ga0222423, IMG submission 182472) | Enriched microbial communities from leaf-cutter ant dump, University of Wisconsin, Madison, United States - 3A0 (version 2) | ecosystem: Environmental > Terrestrial > Nest > Insects nest >...
GCGGCGGACACGTTGCCCGCGGCGTCCTTGGCCTTGACTGTGAACGAGTACGACGTTCCGGCGGTCAGGCCGGTCGCGGTGTAGCTCGTCGTGGTCGTCGAGCCGACCAGGGTCGAACCCTGGTAGACGTCGTAGCCGGTGACGCCCACGTTGTCGGTCGACGCGGTCCAGGACAGCGGGATCGACGTGGTGGTCGTCGTGCCCGCGGTCAGGCCGGTCGGGGCCGAGGGCGCCGTCGTGTCGGTCGTCGTGCCGGCCTTGGTGGTGGCCGAGACGGCGGTTGAAGCAGCCGAGACGTTGCCGGCGGCGTCCTTGGCCTTGACCGTGAACGAGTACGCCGTCGACGCCGTCAGGCCCGTCGCGGTGTAGCTCGTCGTGGTGGACGAACCGATCTTCGTCGAGCCCTGGTAGATGTCGTAGCCCGTCACGCCGACGTTGTCGGTCGAGGCGGTCCAGGACAGCGGGACGGTCGTCGCGGTGGTGGTGCCGGCCGTCAGGCCCGTGGGGGCCGTCGGGGCGGTGGTGTCGGCCGGGGGAGGCGTGCTGCCGCCGATGACCGGGTAAGCGTTCTTCACCAGGGTGGTGAACTGCGCGTCGAACCACTGACCGGCCAGGGGTGCACCGGGCGTGGCGCCGGTGAGCTGGTTCTTCAGCTTGGGCGACACGAAGGTCGGGTCGCACATGCGGTCGAACTTCTTGCCCTGGTCGTTGGCGATGTCCGTCGAGGCGCCGTCCGACTCACCCGGGGGCTTGATCCAGACGTACGCGTCGAGGTACGAGCTGGCGTGGCCGGCGGGCGAGGCCTGCGGGAACTCGCCGATGCCCGCGCCGAGCGGGTTGCACCACGCGCCGCGGTGGACGCGCTTGTCCACGCGGGACTCGTCGACGTAGGTGTTGAGGTCCGTGCTCGTGGAGACGGCGGTCGGACGGGCCGAACCACCCCAACCGTTGCGGGACGTGTCGATGAGCATGCCGATCGAGGACGGGAAGCCGGCCGCGACGAGCCGCGAGTGCATGTCCGCGGTGAAGTCCAGCTCGTCGAAGTCGAAGTTCCACTCGTAGAAGTTCGCCGAGCGGATCGGCTGGTTGTTGATCGTCTTCGAGGAGTCCGTCAGGAACGGCTCCTCGAGCGGGGTCGTGTTGGCGACGTCGCTGACGAAGCCGTCGACCGACGCGAACCCGGCCGTGGTCGTCTTGGCGACGTCGGCGAAGAGCTGAGCGGCGGGGACCGAGTTGCTGTCCCAGCCGAGCCAGCCCGAGTGGCCGATGTCGATGTAGTTGTACACGTTGGGGATCGCGTGCAGCTTGTCGAGCGCGTACTTGACGCCCGCCTTGTAGTACGGCGCGGCGGTCTGGCAGAGCGGCTCGGAGATGTTCGTGACCAGGTTCGGCAGCGAGTCGGGCTCGATCGTCGCGGAGATGCGCAGGCCGGCGTACTTCGGGTCGGACAGCAGCGCGGCGATCGGGTCGATGTACTCGGTCTTGTAGCGGGCCAGGCCGGCGTCGGTGGCGGGGAGCTCACCGTTGGAGGCCAGCGCGTAGCAGTCGCGGCCGGGCAGGTCGTAGATGACCAGGTTGACGACGATCGGGCCGGAGCCCTTCTGCTTGAGCGCCTCGTCGAGGTGGTACTGCAGGCCCTTGCCGTCGGCGTTGCCCGTGATGGCGCTGATGCGGTCCATCCACACGGCCGTCGGCTGCTTGGCGACGGTCGCCATCTTCGCCGCGAGCGAGGAGTCGGTCTGCCGCGCCGCTGCGGCGTTGACCTCGGCTGCCCAGGTGGGGTTCACGTACTGCGTCGCGCCGGCATAGGGGTTGTCGACGTGCGCCTCAGCGGCGTTCGCGCTGCTGGTGATGCTCAGGGGGATCGCGACGAGCGCCATTGCCGTCGCGGCGGTGGTGGCGACGCGAGCGCGCCGTCCCATCGCCTTCTTGCCGTGTGTGGACACGTGGTCCTCCGAATGTCGTTCCGCAGGCCCGGGCGGCCAACCCGTCCAGGCACGAGCCGCCACGACCAAGTCCACGGCGACTCGAGCCAAGGTGACCATGTCCGTTTCGCGCACGACACGGTGTGAAACGTTTAGGCTTCGGACCGTCGTCGTTCCGACGGCGTTCGCGCGGCGTTCAGCCCGTGCGTGGACCGCTGCTGCCGCGGACGGCGAGCGCGCCGACGGGAACGTCGCGGCGCGGACCCTGGGCCCCGTCCAGGACGTCGAGCACCACCTGTCCGGTCGCGGTGCCCAGTGCCACCGACACCGACGGGAGCGCGGTGATCGAGGGTGTCGCCAACCGGCACAAGGCCGAGTCGTTGGCCGAGACGAGCGAGAGGTCCCACGGCACCGAGACACCCGACCTGCGGGCGACGTCGAGGGCCGCGACGGCCATCTGGTCCGTCCCGACGACGAGCGCGGTGGGCGGCTGCCCCCCGGTGAGCAGGCGGCGCGTCACGCCCGCCGCCGCCTCGGGCGAGCCGTCGGTGACCTCGTGCAGCAGCGACCCGTCGGACGTGCGCAGGACGTGGCCGAGCGCGGCGGCACGCACGTGCGTCTGGTGCCGGTCGGCGGGTCCCGTCACCAGGGCCACCTGCCGGTGGCCGAGCTCGAGCAGGTACCGACCGACGCGCACCATCGCCTCGCCGTCGCCGACCGTCGCGGCCGCCACCGCGTTGTCGTCGACGCCCGGGGCCCCGCCGACGACCACCGCAGGTGCGCGCAGCTTGCGCAGCGCGTCGACGCGCGGGTCGTCCTCCAGCGCCTCGGTCACGACCATGACGTCGAACCTGCGCTCGGCCCACCACTCGGCGTACAGCGCACTGGCGGCCTCGGGACCGTCGACGACCTGGAGCACCAGGGCGAGGTCGCGTGTCACGAGGACCTCCTGGAGCGCGACGACGAACTCCAGGCCCCCGCTCGCCTCCGCGGGGGTCCCGACGGCGCTGCGGTCGAGCACGAGGCCGACCGCGCGCGAGCCCGTGCGCATCGACCGGGCGGCCGCGCTGGGGCGCCAGCCGAACTCGTCGGCGACGCGCAGGACCCGTTCTCGCGTGGCGGCCGACACGCCTGGTCGGCCGTTGAGCGCGTACGAGACGACGGCGGTCGAGACGCCCGCGGCTCGCGCCACGTCGACGATCGTGGGGCGACGCGCTGGGCTCTGGGCGCCCGGCCGGGCCGGCGACGAGGTCGTCGGGCCGTTCGCGGCGCGGCGTGCGGGGGAGTCGGATGCGGGATTCGTCACGATCGCCTACTCTTGCGCCCGGTACGGGTGAATTGCATCGTCTCGGCTCCAAAGATGTGGGCGAGGTTGACATGGATGTTCGGCGGAGAGGTCTGGCCCCGACGGAGCGGCGCACGATCGGTGTGCTGTCGCCCGTCGTCGGTGGGTTCTACTTCGGTGCGTTGATCGCTGGTGTCGCTCGCGCCGCCCGGGTGGCAGGACACCGCGTCGTCGCGGTCCAGACCTACCCGGCCGGCCTGGACCGTGAACGTTACCCCGACGGGTCGGTGCTCGACGCGCCGGTCGCGCTCGGGGCTGTGGACGGTCTCGTCGTCGTCGGCCAGGCCCTGCGCCGCGACCGGCTGGGATCGGTGAACCGCTGGGGCGTGCCCGTCGTCCTCGTCAGCGAGGAGCGGTTGTCCGACGACGACGCCGTGGTGCTGCCCGACAACCTGGGTGGTGTGCGCGCCGCGGTGGAGCACATGCTCGGCCACGGCCACCGCGCGATCGGCTTCGTCGGGAGCCTCGGGCAGCTGGACATGCGCGAGCGGTTCGCCGCGTACCGCTCGACGCTGGCGGAGCACGGCATCGAGGCGCGTGACTCCTGGGTCTACCCGGCCTCGGACAACCACGAGCAGGGTGGGATGGACGCTGCGGCCCGGATGCTCGCGGCGGGGACGCCGACGACCGCGGTGGTCTCCGCCACCGACCGCAACGCCGTCGGCTTCCAGCGTGCGCTGCGGTCGGCCGGCCTGGTGCTGCCGCGGGACCAGGCGGTGTTCGCGTTCGACCATGCCGACTCGGGTGCGCGCACGACGCCGCGGCTGTCCACGGTGGACGCCCACTACGACCGGGTGGGCGCGCAGGCCGTGTCGCTGCTGCTGTCCCGCATGCTCGGCGGCGAGGTCACCGATGCGGCGCCCGGCGGCGAGTACCGCGCCCCGTCCACGCTCGTGCTGCGCGAGTCGTGCGGCTGCACCGAGGCCACGCAGTCCGCTCCGGCCGCGCCCGCACCGGCGACGAGCAGGGACGGGTACCAGGCGTTGCGCTCGCTCGCCGGCACCGCGTTCGTCGGACCGGTAGGGCATCGCGGGACGCGGCGCACCGGTGCCGCACCGCGCGAGGTGTGGTGGCGTGCGGTCGTCGAGCCGATCGAGGCCGCCGCCGAGCGGGGGAGCGTCCCCGGTGCGGCGACGCTGGCCAGGCTCGCCGACCTCACCGCCGCGATGCAGCCCCACCCCGAGGCGCTCGAGCAGCTCGTCACGTGCCTGCGGGGGATCGAGGCGGATGCAGTGGGAGCGCTCTCTCTCGCCTCGCGCGAGCCGGCGCTGCGCCGCACCGTCTCCGAGGTCCTCGTGGCGATCACCAAGGGCTGCACGCGTGCGTTGCTCGCACGCAGCGGCCTGCTCGAGCGCACGATCGTCGACCAGTACGAGGTCGACATGGACCTGCTGCGCGGCGACGGCGCCAGCCCGCGCGCGCTGGGGTGGCTGCCGCGCGGCGTCCGGGGCCGCGCGTGCCTGGGGTTGTGGCTCGGTGCGGACCGGGGACCGGCCGACCGGGAGATGGAGATCGTCGGCGTCCACGACACGTCCGGCGGCCTGGCGCGGCTCGTCGGGACGCGGACCACCGCGAGCCAGTTCCCACCCGTCGCCCTCACGCGCGCCGAGGGCGCGGGGACCAACGAGGTCACGTTCGTCGTACCGGTGACGTTCGGCGGCAGCGACTGGGGTCTGCTGGCGATCGACGGCACCGTGGAGACGCGTGCGACGAGCGCCCGCGACCGGTTCAACCACTGGGCGGCGCTGCTCGCCGTGGCGCTCGACCAGGAGAAGCTCCTCACCAGCCTGCGCGAGCAGCGTCGTGCCCTCGAGCAGGCCGCCGAGAGGGAGCGGTCCCTCGCGGACGCCGTCCGCGCGAGCGAGGAGCGGTACGCGCTGGCGTCCATGGCCGCCCACGACGGTACGTGGGACTGGGACGTCTCGGCCGGGACCGTGTACTACTCGACGCGCTGGAAGCAGACCCTGGGCTACACCGACGACGAGGTGGGCGACTCACCCAGCGAGTGGCTCGAGCGCGTGCACCCCGCCGACCGCGCCGAGCTGTCCGTCGCGATCGCCGCCCAGCTCGGGGGCAGCGCCACACCCCTCGAGCTCGAGCACCGCGTCCGTGCGGCGTCGGGCGAGTACCGCTGGATGATGTGCCGGGCCGTGACCGTGCTCGACGAGGCCGGCTGCGCGTCCCGCCTCGTCGGCGCGCTCGTCGACGTCACGGACCGCAAGGAGGCCGAGCTGGCGTTGCAGCGCGACGCGCTGCGGGACCCCGAGACGGGCCTGGTCAACCGCGTGCTCTTCCTCGACCGGCTCGGCGCCGCGGTGCTCCGCACGCGCCGCACCCCTGACTACGACTGCGCGCTGGCGGTGGTGCGGGTCGTCTCCTCGGTGCCGATGCCCCGCCAGGGCAGGCCGGACGAGGAGGAGGCGCCGCGCTCCGAGCTGCACCGCGAGCTCGTCCGGCGGCTGCGGCAGGTGCTGCGTGCGGGGGACACGCCCGCACGGCTCGCGGAGGACACGTTCGCGCTGCTCCTCGACGACGTCGGCAAGGGCGGGTTCCCGTCCCGGGTCACCGATGTGCTCGAGCAGATCAACCACGACCTGGGCCCGCTGGTGTCCGTGGGGGTCCTGGGGAGCATCCGCGACCTGCGCGACGCCGGCGAGGTGCTGCGGGAGGCCGAGATCCGGTTGCTGCGCGGGGGCACGCCCTCCGCCGGCGGACCGGGCGCCCGGCCGGACACGGTCGCCCGCGGACAGCTCGGCCGCTGAGCCGTCCGACGACGCTGCGTCAGCTGCGTCCGCGCGAGGGGCCGTGCGTGGGACGCGACGCGTGGTGCCCGGCGCGGGTCGGCCCGTCGTTGCGGGGGCCGGTGTCCATCCGGATCCGCAGCGGCCTGCCGGCGACGCGGGCGCGGCCGAGGCGGTCGAGCGCGTCCGGCGTCAGGCCGCCGGGGATGTCGACCAGCGAGAAGCTGCCGAAGATGTCGATCTTGCCGACGTCCTTGCCGGTCAGACCGCCCTCGCCCGTGAGCGCGCCGACGAGCGCGCCCGGCTGGACGCCGTCGCGGTGACCGACGGCGACGCGCCAACGGGCCGGGCCGCCGGCGATGTGCGTGTTGGCCCGACGCCGCTCGCCGCGCTCCGGGCGGTCACCGCGCTCGGGGCGTGCGCCGCGGTCGTCGCGCGATGCCGCGAGGCGCGCCCGCTCCAGCTCGGCGTCCATCTCGTCGCGTGCGCCGGGGCCCTCGTCGCCCACGGCCAGGGCGAGCACCGTGGCCAGCAGGTCGGCAGGGTCGGTACCGGGGTTCTGGGCGAGGTGGACGGCGACGGCCTCGCGGTAGAGGTCGAGGCGCCCCGCCTCGGTGCGTGCCGGGATGCGGCCCAGCAGCTTCGTGACGCGGTGCCCGGACACGTCCGCGGGGGTGGGGATCGTGATCTGCTCGAGCTGCACGCGGGTCGTGCGCTCGATCTGACGCAGCCGGCTCTGCTCGGAGGGCGTGACGAAGGACAGCGCCTCGCCCTCGCGGCCGGCACGGCCGGTCCGCCCGATGCGGTGGACGTACGTCTCGGGCTCGCGCGGGACGTCGAAGTTCACGACGAGCCCGATCCGCTCGACGTCGAGCCCACGGGCTGCGACGTCGGTCGCGACGAGGACGTCGAGCGCGCCCGAGCGCAGGCGGTCGACGATCTTCTCTCGCTCGCCCTGGGCCACGTCACCGGAGATATAGGCCGCGGAGATGCCCTTCTCGACGAGGGCCGAACCGACCTCCTCCGCCGCACCGCGGGTGCGGACGAAGACGATCGCGGCGTCCGCGTCGGAGACGGCCAGCACGCGGGACAGCGCCCCGACCTTGTGGCGGAACGGGACCACGGCGTACGTCTGGCGGACCGACGTCACGGTCGACGACTGGCGGGCCACCGTGATCTCGACGGGGTCGACCAGGTGCTGCTCGGCGACGCGGCGGATCGCGGGCGGCATGGTCGCCGAGAACAGGGCGACCTGCCGGCGCTCGGGCGCGCGGCGCAGCACGTTCTCGACGTCCTCGGCGAAGCCCATCCGCAGCATCTCGTCGGCCTCGTCCAGGACCAGGAAGCGGACCTCGTCCATCGTCAGGGTGCGACGCTCGAGGTGGTCGATCACGCGGCCCGGCGTGCCGACGACCACCTGTGCGCCGCGCTGCAGCGCGCGCTGCTGGGGCAGGAAGGGCGAGCCGCCGTACACCGGCACGACCGTCAGGCCGGGGATCTGCGCCGCGAACGACGCGATGGCGTCCGCCACCTGCATCGCGAGCTCACGCGTCGGCGTCAGGACGACGGCCTGCACGGCGCCGAGCGACGGGTCGACGGCGGCCAGGAGCGGGAGGCCGAAGGCGGCCGTCTTGCCGGTGCCGGTCTGGGCGACACCGACGATGTCGCGGCCGTCGAGCAGGGCGGGGATCGCCTGCGCCTGGATCGCCGACGGCGTCTCGAAGCCCAGGTCGGCTACGGCCCGCTGCAGGGCGGAGGGAAGGCCGATCTCGGCGAACGTCGAGGTGAGGGGACGCGATGCGGGCGCGTCGGGGCTGAGCAGGGCAGAAGTCATGGCAGGAGAGACCGATCGTCGTCATGGGGGGAGCCCGGACCGTCATCACGCTGATGCACGGTGGGTCGCAACCCCTGACTACCCATGGCGCCCGGTCTTCACACCGGGGCCTCGACCACACGACCGCCCGGACCCGTACATCGGGCCGGCGTCATTACGAGGGGACGCGACGAACTCCACGTTCTCGAGGAGTCTACGCGGACAGGTGCCGCAAGAGGAGGCCCCACGAGGGTGACGTCACGCACAACGAACGTACTCAGGCGAGGCCCAGCCGCGGTGCCTCGATGGCGGGGCAGGCGTCCATGACGACGTCGAGACCGGCGTCGCGGGCACGGGCCGCGGCCTGCTCGTCGACCACGCCTAGCTGCAGCCACACGGCCTTCGCGCCCACCGCGATCGCGTCGTCGACCACGCCGCCCGCCAGACCGGAGTTCACGAACACGTCGACCACGTCGACCGGACCGGGCACGTCCGCGAGCGTCGCGTACCCGGTCGCGCCGTGGACCGTGGGCGCCGACGGGTGCACGGGCACGATCTCGTGGCCGAGGCCCTGCACGAACCGGGCGACGCCGTACGCGGCCCGGTCCGTGTTGCTGGACAGCCCGACCACCGCCCAGCGGCCCGGTGTGGTGAGCAGGTGGCGGACGGTCGCCGTGTCGTTGTGGTGGACGGTGTCGTCGTGGTCCATGACGGCAGCCTCGCACGCGCGCACCACTCGTCGCGCGGGGACCGTAGGATCGTCGCGGCCGGGTGCCGGACCGAGCAGGTCGACCGAGCAGGGGAGGAGCGGGCAGGTGAGCGAGGAGGTCGTCAGCGCGCGCGTGCTGACCGTGCCGAACGTCATCAGCCTGCTGCGGCTGCTGCTGGTCCCCGTGTTCGCGGTCCTGATCTTCACCGGCCAGGACGCGTGGGCGGTGGCCGTCCTGGCCGTCTCGGGTGCGAGCGACTGGTTGGACGGGGTGCTGGCGCGTCGTCTGCACCAGGTCTCCCGGCTCGGCCAGCTCCTCGATCCCGCGGCCGACAGGCTGTTCATCATCGTCACGCTCGTCGGACTGACGTGGCGCGGTGTCGTGCCGCTGTGGCTCCTGCTCGTGCTCGTCGCCCGTGACGTGGTGCTCGGGGTGATGCTCCTGCTCCTCGGACGTGCCGGGTACCCGCCGCCGCAGGTCCACGTCGCCGGCAAGGCCGGGACGTTCGCGCTGCTGTACGCCTTCCCGTTGCTGCTGCTCGCCGAGTGGGACTCCTGGGTCGGCACCGCGGCGCAGGTCGTCGGGTGGGCGTTCGCGCTGTGGGGCGTCGCCCTCTACTGGTTCGCCGGTGCCCTGTACATCGAGCAGGCGCGCCGCCTGCTGCGGCCCGGCCGGCAGGTGTGATGACGAGCCGGCACACGCAGGGGGACGGGCAGCCGACGGCCCGTCCCGCGCTCGTCGACGCGTCGATGACGCTCATCAACGAGTTCTACCGCAGGCCGCTCGACCCGGGGTACGCCCTGGCCGCGCAACGGCGACAGGCGGGCGCGGGTCCGTCGCGGACCCGTCCCGGCATCGCCGCGCTCGTCGTGCTGGCTCTCGCGCTCGGGCTCGGCACCACGGCGGCGACCCTCCAGCTCCGCAAGCCGCTGGGTCAGGCGAACGAGGCGCGTCGGGTCCTCGAGTCCCAGATCACCGAGCGCGGTGACGAGGCGGCCGACCTGCAGACGCAGGCCACGGCGCTCGGCGACGAGATCTCGTCGCTCCAGGCGAGCGTCCTGGGGGACGCGGACGCATCGCTGCGGGCTGCTCTCGACGCGAGCGCGGTGGAGTCCGGGGCGGTCGAGGTCACCGGCAAGGGTCTGCGGATCGAGCTGTCCGACGCGACGAGCGCTGACGCCGACGACGTCGACCCCGACGCCCGGGTGCAGGACTCGGACCTCCAGGTCCTGGTCAACAGCCTGTGGGAGGCCGGCGCCGAGGCCATCGCGATCAACGGCCAGCGGCTGGCGGCGACGACCGCGATCCGCAGCGCCGGCAGCGCGGTCCTGGTCGACCTGGTGCCGCTGAGCAGCCCGTACACGGTGGAGGCGATCGGGGACTCCGTCACGATGCAGACGGACCTGGCCCGCTCGTCTGCGGGTCAGCTCCTGGCCACGCTGCGGGCGACCTACGGCATCGGGGTCGAGATGTCCTCGCAGCGGCATCTCGACCTGCCGGCCGTGCGGGTGACGACGCTGCGGGAGGCGACCGTGCCCGCGGGGTCGGGTCTGCCCGATCTGCGGGTCGACCCCGAGGACGGTGCGGGCGAGGACGGGGGCCCGGTTTCGCCCAGCGCCGACGCTGTGGCAGGGTCGTCGCGTCGATGAGGAGGAACGAAGCATGATCGCGGTCATCGGCCTCGTCGTGGGCGTCGTCGCAGGTCTGGTTCTGCAGCCGACCGTGCCCCTCGAGCTGCAGCCCTACCTGCCCATCGCCGTCGTCGCTGCGCTCGACGCGCTGTTCGGTGGCCTGCGCGCGATGCTCGACGGCATCTTCGACGACAGGGTGTTCCTCACGTCGTTCCTGTCGAACGTGGTGGTCGCCGCGCTCATCGTCTTCCTGGGCGACCAGCTGGGCGTCGGCACCCAGCTCTCGACCGCCGTCGTCGTCGTCCTCGGCATCCGGATCTTCTCGAACGCCGCGTCCATCCGCCGTCACCTCTTCAAGGCCTGACGTGCTCCCCGGCGAGGACCTCGACCCGCTCCCGGACGGCGACGCCGCGCCGGCGGAGGAGTCCGTCGTGCCCGCTGTCCCGGACCCCGAGGGCGCGACCGAGGACGAGGTCGCCGCCGAGGACGACGTCCCGGCCGAGGTTCCCGCTCCTGCACCCGACGACGCAGGACCGGCGGAACCTGTTGCCGCGGAGGCCCGTTCCGGCTGGGCGGCGCTGGGCTCGGCGTTGCGCTTCCGTGGCTCCCGGGCGCAGGTCCTGGCGGGGCTGCTGTGCGCGGTGCTCGGCTTCGCGCTCGTCGTGCAGGTCCGGCAGAACGACGAGGCCAGCCTGGCCGACCTGAGCCAGGCGGACCTGGTCCGGATCCTCGACGAGACGACGACGCGCGGCGACGCGCTCGCGACCGAGGTCAACGGTCTGCGGCGGGAGCGCGACCAGCTGGTGTCGGGCTCGGACAAGCGTCAGGCGGCGCTCGACGCGTTGCGGCGTAGCGCCGAGACGCAGGGCATCCTGGCCGGCCGGCTGCCCGCGCAGGGCCCGGGCGTGGTGGTGCGGCTCACCGAGCCGAACGGCCAGATCACCCCGGCGACCATGCTCAACATGCTCGAGGAGCTGCGGAACTCGGGCGCCGAGGCCATCGACCTCAACGGTTCACGCGTGACCGCGAGCAGCGCGTTCGCGGGCATCCCCGGAGCCGTCACGCTCGACGACGAGCGGCTCAGCCCTCCGTACGTGTGGACCGTGATCGGGGATCCCGACACGATCGCCACCGCGCTGCAGATCCCGGGTGGCGCCCTGGCGGCCGTGCGCAGCAACGGCGGCGAGGGGGACGTGCAGCGCCGGGACAAGGTGGAGGTGACCTCCGTCCGGGTGCTGGACGCACCGAAGTACGCGACCCCGGTCCCCGCCTCCGACGGTTGATCCCGATTCGTCCGGGGGTGATGCCCGTTCCGCCCCCGAACAGGGGCTCGGCGTGCTGCGCGCACCGCCGACGTCCGCATAGGGTGTCCAAGACGCCGTACGACCGGCGCTCGACGACACACGGACGTAGCGACGGGAGGCCCGATGAGCGGCGATGGACAGGGCCCGCGCCCGGGCGAGGTCGAGCCGGAGGAGTTCGCGACGCAGCGGCCCCCGGCGCCCCGGTCGGCGTCGGACACGACGATGCAGTTCGGCCAGGTGGACCCGGTCGAGATCGAGCACGGCGCACCGGTGGGCCTGACCGCCGACGAGGTGTCTGCGGTGCACGCCCTGCCCCCGACGTCGGCCCTGCTGATCATGCAGCGTGGTCCGAGTGCCGGCGCCCGGTTCCTGCTCGACGACGAGCGGACGACCGCGGGCCGCTCGACGCGCGCGGACATCTTCCTCGACGACGTGACGGTGTCGCGCAAGCACGCAGAGTTCGTACGGGAGGGCAGCGGCTTCGTCGTGCGTGACATCGGCTCCCTCAACGGGACCTACGTCAACCGCACGCGCATCGACCAGGCCGCCCTGCGTGCCGGCGACGAGGTGCAGATCGGCAAGTACCGCATGACCTTCCACCCGAGCCCGCACCGCGAGTCCGCGCAGGGATGATCGGGAGCGGCACGCAGGCGACGGGCGATACGACGACCGGGGGGAACGCGCCGTGATGAGCGGACGAGCACGGGGCGGTGCTGCTGCACGCGCCGACGAGGGGCTGCACGCGGACGAGGCGGCCGCCGATCCGGACGTCGCCGCGGACGTCGAGCCGTGGCCGCGGGGCATCTCGCGGCGCGCGTCGATGCGGATCTCCGACGTGCTCGCGGCCCTGGAGATCGAGTTCCCCGCGGTCACGACGTCGAAGCTGCGCTTCCTCGAGGAGCAGGGGCTGGTCGAGCCGGTACGCACGTCGGCCGGCTACCGGCAGTACTCGCCTGCCGACATCGAGCGGTTGCGGTTCGTGCTGCGTCAGCAGCGGGACAAGTACATGCCGCTCAAGGTCATCGGTGAGCGCCTGGCAGCCCTCGACGCGGGGGAGGAGGACGAGCCGACGAGTCCGGCACGGTTGGCGACGAGCGACGGCGTTCGTCCGGCCGGTCATCGCCTGAGCGCGCACGAGCTCGCATCGGATGCGCACGTCGACGAGGCGTTCGTGACCGAGCTCGTCGCTGCAGGGGTGCTGCGGCAGAACGGCAACGGCTCGTTCGACCCGTGGACCCGGGAGGTCGTCACGTCGGCGGCCGCTCTGGCCGAGCACGGGATCGACGTGCGGCACCTGCGCCAGTTCCGTACGGCCGTGGACCGCCAGGTCGATCTCGTCGACCAGCTCGTCGCGCCGTTGCGCGGACAGCGCAGCGCGTCGTCGCGGGCGCACGCGGGGACCGTCGCCGCCGAGGTCGGTGAGCTGTGCGCAAGGATGCACACGGCCCTCGTGCGGGCCGCCGTCGCCGACCTCGCGCCCTGATCGCGGTCGACCTCTCGCACGTCTGGCCCCGTGTGCGCGCGCGTCGTAGGTTGACCGGGTGGGGGACGGACCAGGGCTGGTGACGGTGGAGGTCGTCGGCGTCCGGCAACGGGCGAGCGCCGACGAGATCGTCGTGCTGCTGCTCGACGCGGACGCGGAGCTTCTGGTCCCCATCCTCATCGGCCCGGCCGAGGCGTCGGCCATCGCCTCCGCCCAGGCCGGCATCGTGCCGCCGCGACCCATGACGCACGACCTGCTGCGCGACGTCATCGTCGCGACGGGCGACGGCCTCGACCACGTCGAGATCACCCGACTGGACGACGGGATCTTCTATGCGGACCTGGTGCTGAGGCGCGCGCGACGTGTCGACTCGCGCGCGTCGGACGCGATCGCGATGGCGCTGCGGTTCGGCGTCCCGGTGCTGTGCTCGGCGGAGGTCGTCGCGGAGGCGGGCGTCGAGGTCAGGACGACGACGTCGGAGGAGGACCTCGCGCGTTTCAAGGCGTTCCTCGAGGCTGTCTCGCCCGAGGACTTCGAGACGGGCGCGGAGCCTGACGAGACGTGAACCTTCGAGTTCAGGTCGAACGTGAGACTCGCCGCTCGACACGCCGCTCGTGTCATTGCGGATGGCACCTGGCGGGCCTACCTTTGCCGAAGGCCAGGTGGCCGCGCGTGAGCTCCCGTGCCGCGTGCGACGAGTGGAGGAACCCGTGAGCAGCACCGAGAACGCCGAGACAGCAGCCGGCGTCCCGCAGCGAGCGCAGGGCCTCCTGTTCGACGACGACCTGCCCGATCTCGACACCGCGAGCGGTTACCGCGGCCCGACCGCCTGCCGCGCCGCGGGCATCACCTACCGACAGCTCGACTACTGGGCGCGCACCGGACTGGTCGAGGCGTCGATCCGGCCGGCGACGGGCTCGGGCACGCAGCGCCTGTACTCGTTCCGCGACATCTTGGTCCTCAAGGTCGTCAAGCGGCTCCTGGACACCGGTGTCTCCCTCCAGCAGATCCGCACGGCGGTCAGCCACCTGCGCGAGCGCGGTGTCGACGACCTGGCGCAGATCACGCTCATGTCGGACGGTGCATCCGTGTACGAGTGCACGTCGGCGGACGAGGTCATCGACCTGGTCCAGGGTGGCCAGGGTGTCTTCGGCATCGCGGTCGGCCGCGTGTGGCGCGAGGTCGAGGGCTCGCTCGCCGAGCTTCCCACGGAGCGCGCCGAGGACGACGAGACGCCCGCGGCCCCCGGCCAGGACGAGCTCGCGCTGCGCCGTCAGGCCCGTTCGGCCGGCTAGCGCCTCGGCGCGCGCAGCGCGCGGTCGAGCAGGGCGTCGAACGTACCGGCCAGCTCGGCCGCCGCCGCACCCGGCCACGCGTGCACGGGCTGCGCCGCGCCCTGCGCCTGCTGCAGCGCAGCACGCTCGGGGACGAACGGGTTGAGGACGAGCGGTCCGTACAGGCTCTGCAGCTCCTCGAGGCGGTAGGCCTGCTCGATGGAGCGCGCGCGCACGCGGTTGACGACGATGCCCAGAGGCTGCAGGCCAGGAGCGGCCGTCCGGCGCAGCTCGTCGATGGTCCGCATCGCGCGACCCACCGCCATCACGGCGAAGAGGCCCGGCTCGGTGACGACCAGGGCGCGGTCGCACGCCGTCAGGCCCGTGCGGGTCAGGCTGCCCAGCGAGGGCGGGCAGTCCACGAGCACCAGGTCGTACCCGCGGATCCACGGCAGCGCGTACCGCAGCCGGTCGACGTCCGTGGACTGCAGGCGGTCGTGGACAGCCGACCGCTCGGAGCCGGCGAGCACGTCGAGGCCGTCGTCGGCCCATGTGCTCAGCACGGTCGCGGCGGCGATCGAGTGCTCGTTCGCGTCGGCCAGCACGTCGGCGACGTCGCCGCCGTCCGGCTGGGTGCCCAGGGCCATCGTGCTGTCGCCCTGGGGGTCCAGGTCGATGACGAGGGTACGCAGCCCTCGTTCGAGCGCCGCCGAGGCCAGGCCCAGCGTCACCGACGTCTTGCCCACGCCACCCTTGAGACTGCACACCCCGAGCACCAGCACGGTCGTCACCGTACCGTCATTCGCCCCGCAGTCGGAGCGCAGGACGCGCCGGTAGGCGCTCGTCGCGGCTCGTTGACCAGGCGCGTCGGTGCCCGACGCGGCAGACTTGCTCGCATGACGACGCTCACCCGCTGGTCGCACGCCTGCATCCGCCTGGACCGGGGGAGCGACGTCCTGGTCATCGACCCGGGCATGTTCACCGACCTCGCGGCCGCCCTCGACGGCTGCTCGGCGATCCTCGTGACGCACGAGCACGCCGACCACCTCGAGGTCGCCGGGGCCGCGGCCGCGGTCGGAGCGGGTGCCGAGGTGTGGGCGCCGGAGCCAGTCCTGGCCCTGCTGCGCGAGGCCGGCGCGGATGCGTCGCGGCTGCACGCGGTCGCGGACGGGGACGAGATCCGGGCCGGCGGCTTCGACGTCCGGGTCGTGGGGGAGTGGCACGCCTCGATCCACCCCGACATCCCGCTCTTCGCGAACGTCGGGTTCCTGGTCGAGCGCGTCCTGCACCCGGGAGACTCGTTCGTCACCGTCGAGCCCGGTGCGGTCGACGTGCTGCTGACCCCGCTGGCCGGTCCGTGGCTGAGCAGCCAGGTGTCCATCGACTACGTGCGGTCGGTGGCGCCGCGCCGCGTCGTCGTCATCCACGACGCCCATCTGTCCGATGCGGGGCGCGGGCTCTACGGGTCGCTCGTCGAGCGGCTCGGGGGAGCGGGCGCACCCGTCCTCCTCGCCCCCGGGGAGTCGATCGATCTGGAGGAGAACGCATGAGCGAGCAGACATCCCACGAGGTCCCCGAGCTGGAGTTCGACGAGGACGTCCCGCCGCGCCCGGAGGAGGAGATCGCGGACGTGGCGCGCGCCACACCGGATCCCGAGGGACACGGCACCCCCGCCTGACGGTCCGGGAGGGGCGGATACGGCATCCTGTCCACGTGCAGATCAGACGCGTGGGCGAGGACGACTGGGCGTTGATCCGGGACGTCCGGCTGCGTGCGCTGAGCGAGGACCCCGGCGTGTTCGGGTCGTCGATCCAGCGCGAGCAGATGTTCAGGGAGTCCCACTGGCGCATGCGCGCGCGCACGGTGTCGACCTGGATCGCGGTGGACACCACGGGCGTCGGGCGCGGCATCGTGTCGATGCTGCTCGAGCCGGGCTCGCCGGTCGACGACCGTCACGTCGTCGGTCTGTGGGTCGCGCCTGAGGTGCGCCGTCAGGGAGTCGGCTGGCGGCTGCTGGACGCCGCCCGCGCCGGCGCGGCCGAGGAGGACGCCCGGACGCTGTCGCTGTGGGTGGTCGACGACAACCACGCCGCCGGCGACCTGTATGTCCGCGCCGGCTTCGCGCGCACCGGCGAACGCCACGAGCTGCAACGCGAACCCGCCCGCATCGAGGAACGCTACGAGCTGAGGCTGCGCTGAGCGCGCGCCCCAGCGCGGCATGGATCAGTCGAGTCGCGCCGGATCAGCGAGCTGCTCCCGACGGATGCACGTCCCAGCCGACTGATTCACGGGGAGCGCCCGGTCGGGGCGAGGACCGGAGCGTGTCTCGGACGTTGCTGATTCTCATAGTGACATAATGTGCATTATCGGCGAAGTGGATGGGCGCGCGCGAGCGCGTGGAACGGGGTGCTTCAGCCGAGGGCCGGCTTCTCCGCCAGCCACACGCCGTCGCGCATGAGGGTTCGGCCCGGTAGCTCGGCGACGTCACGCCATGCCTGGACGCGCACCGGGCGCAGCACCAGGAAGACGTAGGCGTCGTCGCCACGCGGGTCCCAGTCGGCCTGACGTCCGTACGCGTCGCCCAGCGGCGGCTCGTCGTCCACCGGGACGCAGCGGTCCAGCGTGGCGTCGACGACGACGACGTCACGTGTCGGCCCGAGCGCGAGGCGCGCCCGGCCCGTGGCGGTGACGTTCCGGGCGGTGAGCGACGTGGCCTCGACGGCCAGCAGAACGTGCTCGCCGTGCCAGGCGATCGTCAGGGGCACCAAATGCGGTGCGCCGGACGACGAGGCGGTCGCGACCCAGGCGTCGGCCGCCGGGGCACCGAGCGTCGCACGCGCGTCGGACGTGCGCGTCACGAGGTCGCGTGGCTCGCTGGGTGGCTGGGTGCTCACGTCGACTCCGTGCTCACGCCTTCTGGTTCAGGCGGATGAGATTGCCCGACGGGTCACGGAATGCGCAGTCCCGGATGCCGTACGGCTGGTCCATGGGCTCCTGGACGACGTCCACGTCCATCCCCTGGACGCGGTCGAAGGTCGCGTCCAGGTCGTCGGTCGACAGGACGAGGGTGGCGAACGTGCCCTTGGCCATCATCTCGGCGACGGTCCGGCGCTCGTCGTCCGTCACGCCCGGCGTCGCCTGCGGCGGGTACAGGACGACGGAGACGTCGGGCTGCTCGGCCGGCCCGACGGTGATCCAGTGCAGGCCGTTGAAGCCGACGTCGTTGCGTACCTCGAAGCCGAGGACGTCGCGGTAGAAGGCGGTCGCCGCGGCCGGGTCGTCGTGCGGCAGGAAGCTCGAGTGGATCGTGATCGTCATGGACGTCACGCTAGTGCGCTGCCAAGGGGCCGGCTTCTCGATTCTTGACCGGTTCGCGATGGCGCGTCGGACGTGTGACCTCGCGTGACACGCACCCGGGCAGGCCCGCGCTCTCGTCCGCGTACTCGTGCCGGTAGACGCTGGGCGGAACGCCGACGAGCTCGGTGAAGCGCGTGCTGAACGTGCCCAGCGACTGGCAGCCGACCGCGAAGCAGACGTCCGTGACGCTCAGGTCTCCCCGGCGCAGCAGCACCATGGCCCGCTCGATCCGGCGGGTCATGAGGTACGCGTACGGCGACTCGCCGTAGGCGGCGCGGAACTGGCGGCTCAGGTGGCCGGCGGACATGTGGACGCCGCGCGCCAGCTCCTCGACGTCGAGGGGCTGGGCGAACTCACGGTCCATCCGGTCGCGCACACGACGAAGCAGCGCGAGGTCGCGCAGTCGCTGGTCGGTCGCAGGCGTCATCGCCTCGATCGTCCCACGCGCCACGTCGTCAGGCGCCCGACTCCCCCGCCGCGTCCGCCGTCAGGTAGGTCCCGTCGCCACGGGTCACGAGCCCGTCGGCGAGCCGCAGCACCTCGCAGACCAGGGCGCCCGTGTGGTTGCGGTAGTTGATGACGACCGTGTCGACACCGACGTACAGGTCGTTGAGCTCGAAGTGCAGGTCGGGGATGCGCTGCAGGCCCAGGGCCCAGTACTCCCCGATCGCCTCCCGCCCCAGCAGCACTCCCCCCGTCTCCGGCAGGAGCTGCGCCGCGACGGGCGACGTGAAGATCGCGTCCTCGGCGAAGTGGTTGACGAGCTCCTCGACGTCGTGGGCGTTCCAGGCGTTGAGCCAGGCGCGGGCGAACGACTGCGCGGCGGTGATGTCCATCCGCCCATCCTCGCGCGCACTCCCCCGTGCTCGGTACCGCCGTTCGGAGCGTGTCGTCGACTCACAGGCATCTGGCAGGCTCGAGCAGTCCGGAAGCAGCGCGGGCCACGCGACGTTGTCACGGCTGGACGACGACCTCGAAGGAGAACCATGCCCGACTACGGCCACGACCTGGCCTTCGGCAGCTTCCTGACCCCGCGGGCCGACGACCCGCAGCAGGTGGTCGCCCTCGCCGTCGCGGGTGAGCGGCACGGACTGGACCTCGTGACGTTCCAGGACCACCCGTACCAGCCCGCGTTCCTCGACACCTGGACGCTGCTCACCTGGGTCGCGGCGGCGACGAGCCGGGTGCAGGTGGCCGGGAACGTGCTGAACCTGCCGCTGCGGCAGCCGGCGGTGCTGGCCAAGTCGGCCGCGAGCCTCGACCTGCTGTCCGGTGGTCGTGTCGCCCTGGGGCTCGGCTCGGGGGCGTTCTGGGACGCGATCGTGTCATTGGGGGCGCCGCGGATGACGCCCGGTGAGGCGGTGACCGCGCTCGACGAGGCCATCGACGTGATCCGCGGCCTGTGGGACACCGACACGCGTGGTGTGCTGCGCGCGGGCGGCGAGCACCACGCCGTCGTCGGCGCCAAGCGTGGCCCTGCGCCCGCCCACGACATCCCCATCTGGCTCGGTGCGTACAAGCCGCGCATGCTCGCCCTGGTCGGGACCAAGGCCGACGGCTGGCTGCCCAGCCAGGGATACCTGCAGCCGGGCCAGCTCGCGGAGGGCAACGCGCGCATCGACGCGGCGGCCGCCGCCGCGGGCCGCGACCCGCGGGAGATCCGCCGGCTGCTCAACCTGGGAGGTCGAGCTCCCGCGAGCGTGGACGCGTGGGTCGACGAGCTGCTCCCTCTCGTCGTCGACGACGGCGTCTCCACGTTCATCCTCGGCACCGACGAGGAGCGCGCGCTCGCGGTCTTCGGCGAGGAGCTCGCCCCCGCGCTGCGCGCCGCGGTCGCCGCCGAGCGGCGTTCTGCCGGGACCACGACCGGAGCAGTCCGCCCCGCGTCCGCCCTGGCCAAGCGTGTGCCGGGGATCGACTACGACGCGATCCCGGAGAGCCTGGCCGGCAGCGTCGTCGAGCCCGGCGACCGCGGGTACGGCGCCGTGCGCTCCACGTACATCTGGGCGGGGAGCCCGGGGCTCGTCGTGCGGGCGCGCAGCACGGACGAGGTCGCGCAGGCGCTGACGTTCGCGCGCACGCAGGACGTCCCGCTGGCCGTCCGCTCCGGCGGGCACGGGATCGCCGGTCGCTCGACGAACGACGGCGGCATCGTGATCGACCTCGGCGCGCTCGACGACGTCGAGGTGCTGGACCGCGACCGTCGCCTGGTCCGCCTCGGCGCCGGTGCGCACTGGGGCGACGTCGCCGCGAAGCTGTCCCCGCTCGGGATGGCCGTCAGCTCGGGAGACTACGGCGACGTGGGCGTGGGCGGCCTCGTCGTCGCCGGCGGCCAGGGACTGCTGGGGCGCTCCTACGGACTCACGTTGGACCATGTGGTCGCGGCGGAGGTGGTGCTCGCGGACGGCTCGGTGGTCCGTGCCACGCCCGACGAGCACGCCGACCTGCTGTGGGCCGTGCGCGGAGCGGGCGCGGCCGTCGGGATCGTGACGTCGGTCGACATCGAGGCCGCCGCCGTCGGCGACGTCGTGCTCGCGACGTTCGTCTACGACGCCACCGACGCGACCGACCTGCTGCTGTCCTGGTCCCAGCTCGTCGAGGACTCACCGTGGGAGCTCACCAGCTTCCTCACGCTCGTACCTGCCCGCCCCGACCAACCGCCGATCGCACAGGCCATGACGGTGTGGGCCGGCGACGACACCAACGCCGCGGTCGCTGCGCTCGAGCCGTTCCTGGGCGTCGCACCCGTGCTCCAGCAGCAGGCCAACCTGCTTCCCTACTCCGGCGTCGTGCAGGCCCACCACTCCCGCCACGACGGCGGCGCCCCGGCGAACATCCGCGGGGGCCTCGTCGAGCACGTCACCCCGCAGGTCGCGCACGTCCTGGGCGACCTGCTGCGCGCCGGCGAGACCCAGATGCTGCAGCTGCGCGCCGTCGGCGGTGCGGTCAACACCGTGCCTGCGGACGCGACCGCGTACGCGCACCGCACCCAGAACTTCTCGCTGTCGGCGATGACCACCGCCTCACGGCGTCCCGCGCTCGACCGCCGGTGGGACCAGCTCGGCGAAGCGATCACCGGCGTGTACCGCAGCTTCGACCTGGGAGACGACCGCCTCGAGCGGGTCTATCCCCCGGCGACGCTCGAGCGGCTGCGGGCCGTGGCGCGGCGGTACGACCCGGACGGCGTCTTCGGCCACGACCTGCCCCTCGACGTGCCACGATGACGCGATGAGCACCGACGACCTCACCGCCCTGATCGCCACCGTCGAGGCGCAGGAGCGCGAGCTGGAGTTCACGACCTTCGACAACGACGACGCCTGGCGGCTCGGGTGCCTCCTCGTCGAGCTCGCCATCATGCGTGACCTGCCCGTCAGCATCGACATCCGGCGCGGCACCCAGCAGCTCTTCCACGCCGCCCGGCCGGGGACGGTCGCGGACAACGACTCGTGGATCGAGCGCAAGGTGCGCGTCGTCGAGCGCTTCGGCGCCTCGTCCTTCCTCGTCGGGCTGCGCTCGCGCGCTCGCGGGACCACGTTCGCCCAGCAGCACGACCTGCCGCACCAGCAGTACGCGGCACACGGCGGCTCGTTCCCCGTGCGCGTGCACGGGGTGGGGATCGTCGGGGCCGTCACGGTGTCCGGTCTCCCGCAGGCCGACGACCACGCCCTCGTGGTGGAGGGCGTCCGCGCGTTCCTCGTGTGACCACAGCCACCCGCGGCGGGCGGCCTGGTCCACAGATGTGGCGCGCACCCCTCGCGGCGGTGTCGACGGTCCCACGCTGGGTGCATGACGACGACACCACGCGAGCACGACTGGACCGACGACTGGACGGAGGAGGACTGGCCCGACGAGGACTGGCCGCCGCCCGTCCTGTGGGGGGCTTCTCCCGGCTGCCACTGCGGCTGCCCGGGCCGAGCACCGGGCCTCGAGGACGACGGGCCCGACGACGACCTGATCTACCCCGTCGGCACGGTGCTCGCCGACGGCGAGACGGCGCTGGACGTGCTGCTCCCCCTGATCGGTCCCGAACGGGCTGGACCCGCGACGCTGTGGGCGCTGCTCGTCGACGAGGACGACCGCACCCTTCCGGTGGTGATCCCGTTGGACGACACACCGGCCCGGCCCGACGCGGCGCTGGCGAGCGACCTCGTCGCGGCGCTCGCCCTGATCCTCGCGGCGCGCGCCCCCGGCGGCGGGTTGGTGTTCGCGATCGTCCGCCGGGCGGGCGGTGACCGGGGGGCCGTGGAAAGAGGGTGGGAGCAGGTGCTCACGCAGGCGTGCGAGGAGCGCGGCGTGCGGTTGCGTGGCGTGTGCGCCGTCGGCCGGCACCGCGCACGTGTGCTGCGCTGGTGACACCGCCGGTGCCTGCCGCGGCCAGGACTCCGAGAGGGTCAGGAGTCCGTGAGGTCGTCCAGCGCGGCGAGCTGCTCGAGGGTCGGCTCCCACAGGATCGAGGCGACGTTCGCGCGCAGCTGGTCGGGCGTGCGGGCGCCGGCGATCACCGAGCCGACCGTGGGCTGCGCCGCGAGGCCGCCGAGGGCAAGGGTCGGCAGGTCGACGCCCCACTCCTGCGCGAGGGACGTCAGTGCCTCGATCCGGTCGAAGTCCGCGCCGGCCAGTCGATCCGGCATCCGCGCGAGCCTGCTCCCGGCCGGTGCGGCTTCACCGCGTCGGTACTTGCCGGTGAGCAGTCCCGACGCGAGCGGGACGTACGGCAGGATCCCGACCCCGGCGCTCTCCGCGGCGGGGACCAGCTCACGTTCGGCGTCCCGGTCCAGCAGGTTGTACCGGTTCTGGGCCGAGACGAACGGCGTCAGGCCCTCGGTCCGTGCCACCCAGTCCGCCTCCGTGACCTGCCACGCGGCGAAGTTCGACGACCCGAGGTAGCGGACCTTGCCCTCGGTGACCAGGTCGTGGAGCGCGGCGAGCGTCTCCTCGACGGGGGTGAGGGGGTCGGGGGCGTGGAGCTGGTACAGGTCGATGTAGTCCGTACCCAGGCGGCGCAGCGAACCCTCGACCGCCCGGCGGACGTAGCGTCGTGAGCCCCGCGCACCCCAGTCCGGGCCGTTGAGCCCGCGGGTGTCCATGCCGAACTTGGTGGCGATCATCACGTCGTCGCGCGTCGCCGCGAGGGCAGCGCCGAGCAGTGACTCGCTCTGGCCGGGTTCGCCGCCGTAGACGTCGGCCGTGTCGAAGAACGTCACGCCCGCGTCCAGCGCGGCGCTGACCAGCGGTGCGACGTCGTCGGGATGAAGCGTGGCGCCGAACGTGTTGCAGCCCAGACCCGCAGTCGATACCGTCAGCCCGCTGTCGCCCAGCCGACGGTGCGTCATGGTGGTGGCAGAAGTCACCCTCGCAGACTAAGCCTGCGCAGCGCTCCCGGCGTGCGTTCACGAAGCCTTCACGCCAGGCTGGAACACTAGGACGGCACTCACCGTTGAAACCGGTGGTAGCACTCACACTCGACGGCCGAGACCCGGCACGGAGGTCCCCAAGATGGCGAACAGGTCCCTGCGCGGCATGCGCATCGGGTCCCAGAGCATGGAGTCCGAGGACGGCGTCGACTTCGCCCCTCGTCTCCAGGCGCACTACGACTGCCCCAACGGGCACACGATCATCCTGCCGTTCTCGGTCGAGGCCGACGTCCCGGTGGTGTGGGAGTGCCGGTGCGGCGCCGAGGCGCTGCTGCGGGACGCCGACCAGCCCGAGGTCAAGGCCGGCAAGCCGGCACGCACGCACTGGGACATGCTGCTCGAGCGCCGCACCATCGGTGAGCTCCAGGAGCTGCTCGACGAGCGCCTGGACCTGCTCCGGTCCGGCAAGCTGCGCCGCAGCGCCTGACGAGCGGCGGCCCGGTCAGGGTCGACGCGTGATCTTCCGGAACGCTCCCGCCACCTGGCGGGAGCGTTCTGCTATCCCCCACCGGGTGACCGAGACGAGCGCCTCGACGACGATGGCGCGGCTCATCTTGGAGGCCCCGGCGGCCCGCTCGACGAACGTGATCGGGATCTCGACGGTCCGCGCGCCGGCACGGACGGCTCGCCAGGACATGTCCACCTGGAAGCCGTAGCCCTGCGACTGGACTTCTCCGAGGGGGATCCGGCGGAGCAGGTCGGCGCGGTACGCGCGGAACCCGCCCGTCGCGTCGTGCAGCGGGATGCCGAGCATGATCCGGGTGAACGTGTTGGCGCCCCGGGAGAGGATCTCCCGGTTCTTCGGCCAGTTCACCACGGAGCCGCCCGGTACCCAGCGCGAACCGAGCACCAGGTCGGCGTCGTCGACCGCCGCTAGCAGCAGCGGCAGGTCCTGCGCACGGTGGCTGCCGTCGGCGTCCATCTCGCAGATGACCTCGTAGTCACGCTCGAGCGCCCAGCGGAACCCGGCGACGTAGGCGGTGCCCAGCCCGAGCTTTCCGGAGCGGTGCATGACGTGGATCTCGCGCGGAGCGGTGTCGTCGGCGGCGATCTTCTCCACCAGCGCGCCCGTGCCGTCCGGCGACCCGTCGTCGACCACCAGGACGTGCGCGTCGGGCACGTGCTGCGCGAGCCGCTCGAGCGCACCCGGGATCGACTCGAGCTCGTTGTACGTGGGGATCACGACCAGGGTGCGCCGGCTCATGCCATCACGCCCCGATCCGCGCGACGGACGCGCGATGCGCCCACGGCGCCCGCGACGACGGCGGCCACGGCCAGCGCCTCCGCGATCCACGCCGGCCAGCCGCCCAGCCGGGTGGCCGGCGTCATGCTGTCGCGCAGCGGCAGCGTCGCCACCATCTGCTCGGCCGTGAAGAGGCCGGTCTGCTGGGTCACGGCACCGTTGGGGGCGATGACCGCGCTGACGCCGACGGTCGAGATCTGCACCGTCGCGCGGCCGTGCTCGATGGCGCGGATGCGGGACATGGCGAGCTGTTGGGTGGACTCGTCGGAGTACCCGAACGTCGCGTTGTTGGTCTGCACCACCAGCACCTCTCCCCCGGCGCGGACAGCGTCACGCACCAGTGCGTCGTAGGCGACCTCGAAGCAGATCACGTCGCCGATGCCGACGGTGCGTCCGAGCCGCGCCGACTCCAGCGGGATGTAGCCGGGTCGGTCACCCGGGATCATGTCACGAGTGACGAGGTCGACGGCACTCGAGAAGTGCCGGACGAACGAGCGCATCGGGATGTACTCGGCGAACGGCGCCGGGTGCTGCTTCGAATAGGTCGCGGTCACACCTTGTCCGGGTTCCCACAAGACTGCAGTGTTGTAGCGGCCGCCCGATTCGGGGTACTGGACGGTGCCGATCAGCATCGGCGCGTTGACGGCCTTCGCAGCGTCGTCGATCGCCTTGCCCGCGGCCGCGTCCGCCTGCGGGTCGATGTCCGTGCCGTTCTCCGGCCAGAGCACCAGGTCGAGGTCGCCCGGCTCGACCTGGTCGAGCAGCGCGTAGGTGCCCTGGAGGTGGTTGTCGAGCACGGCGGCGCGCTGGCCGAACGCGTCGAGACCCTGGCCGGGCACGTTCCCCTGCACGGCGCCGACCTTGAGGGTTCCCGTCTGGGCCTGGGTGGCCAGGGGCACGGTCAGGCCGACGAGCATGAGCGCGATCCCGACGGCGAACGCACCTGCCGTCCGCAGCGCCCGCAGGCGGCGCGCGCTGATCACCGCTCGCGCCAGGACCACCCCGACGAGCGCGGTCAGCCCGCTCAGCAGCGGCACGCCACCCCAGGACGCGAACGCCGCGAGCGGTGCGTCGGCCTGGCTGAACGCGAGACGACCCCACGGGAACCCGCCGAACGGCCCGAACGCGCGCAGCTCCTCGACCGCGACCCACAGGAGGACGAACACCACGGCCTGCCACGCACCCGAGCGCCACACGGCGTAGCCGCGGCGCGCCCACGACCAGGCGGCTCCGAAGATCGCCAGGTAGCATGCCTCCGCGATGCTGAGCGCGAACCACGGCACGAAGCCGACCGCGTCACCCGCCCAGACGATCAGCGGGATGAAGAACGCGAGCCCGAAGACCAGCCCCACGAGCGCGTTCCACCGTGCGCTGTCGCGGCGGAGCGCCAGGTACAGCAGCGCGACGCCGACGTAGGCGAGCCCCCACCAACCGGGCGACGGGAAGGCCAGGCGCGTCAGGTAACCGCCGACGGCGGCGAGGACGAGGGTCCACCAGCGGGCGGGTTCAGCGGTGGGCACGGCGCCAGGCTACGGCAGTGAACCAGGTGCACCGAACAGCCGGTGGCCGACGAGCCCGACGCCGTGCAGGTCTCGACCGACCGGCCCGCGTGTCCTTCGTACCGGCGGCGCCCAGGGGCGGGCCGTTGTCTACTGAACACGCGGGCCCGGTCGGAGCCCCGAGATCCACCGTCGGCTCCCCTGCGGGAGTCCCGGGACATCGTCGTCGACGGTTCCGCGGTGGTGGGTCAACGAGCAACCTACCGGCTGTCCAGGACGTGTCAAGGGAGCGTCACCGCAGGTCACAGACCTCTGTGCAGGTCATGGGGTCCGGTTTGGGTGTTTGGTGACTGGTCGGTTCGGCGTGTCGCCGCGCGTGTCGCGTGATCCGGGTGCGAGACGGTCGCCGACCCGGTGACCGACAGCCGCAGAATCACCCGCTCAGCCCAACGCGTCGAAGATCGTCACGCCGTCGCGGACGGTGCGGACGCACCGCGCGGGCTCGTCTCCTGGCGGCTGCGCAGAGAGGGCGGGCAGCAACGGGATCCCGGCGCGCGCATCGGGGCTCCACGCGGACAGCCGTCCGTCGGGGGCCTGCACGACGAGCTCGTCGGCCTCCCACACGGCGAGGTGGGCCGGGGAGCCGACGCGGAGCTCGCCGACCTGGTCGTGCCCCGCCAGCCGCCACCCGCCGCGGGACGACGCCCGGAAGGCCGCCCGCGCACTGATCCGCTGGTCGGGCTCGTGGTGGAACGCTGCGGCCCGCACACCGGCCCACGGGTCGAGCGGCGTCACGGGCGAGTCCGAGCCGAACGCGAGCGGGACCCCCGCCGCCGCAAGGTCCGCGACTGGATTGAGGGCCGCTGCCCGGCCGGCCCCCAGACGCGTGGCGTACATCCCGCTGGGGCCGCCCCACGCCGCGTCGAAAGCCGGCTGGACGCTCAGTCGCACACCCATGAGCACCAGCGTCGCGAGCGTCGTGGCGTCGATCATCTCGGCGTGCTCGAGCCGGACCCCGGTCCGTGCGAGCGCAGGCGCCCCCTCGACGTCGGCAGCCGCGCGCAGGCCCAGGAGCACCTCGTCCATCGCGGCGTCGCCGATGACGTGGAAGCCGGACTGCACGCGGGCCCGGGACACCGCGGTGAGGTGGTTCGCGATCTGCCCGGCGTCGAGGTAGAGCGTGCCGCGCTCCCCCGGTGCGTCGGCGTACGGGCGGCGCAGCGCGGCCGTGCGCGAGCCGATCGACCCGTCGACGTTGAGGTCGCCGCCGATACCCGTCAGCCCGGGGATCGCCGCGAGGATCTCGCGTGCGTCGTCGACCGTCTCGCACAGCTCGCCCCGGTACGCGACGAGGTGTGGCAGCCCGTCGCGCGCCTCGGCGGTCAGCTCCAGCAGCTCGACGAGTCCGGCGCGGGTGTCGATCGACGGCGCGCTGTGCTCGTGCACGGAGACGATGCCGCGGGCCGCCGCGTGCTGCAGCGCGCGGCGGTAGAGCGCGGTCCGTCGCTCCGCCGACACCGCGCGGGCGCTGTCCCGGGCAGCGTGGTGGGCGTCCCGGACGACGAGCCCGTCGTCCCTCCACCCGTCGGTGCGGTCCGCGCCGGAGGCGGTGGCGAGGGCGGACGACACGACGGCCGAGTGCACGTCGACGCGAGCGAGGTACACCGGCGCACCGGAGGCTGCGGCGTCGAGCTCGGCACGCGTCGGCGGCCGTCCCTCCGGCCACGTCAGCTCGTCCCAGCCGAACCCGAGGAGCGGGCCCTGGGTCCGTTCCGCCGCGCGACGGACCGCCGCCAAGGCGTCGGCGAGGCTGCGCACACCACCGCCGGGGCTCAGATCGATGCTCTCCAGCGCCAGGCCCGTCTCGAGGACGTGCACGTGAGCGTCGACGAAGCCGGGGGTCACGAGCCGTCCGTCCAGGTCGACGACCTCGTCGGCACGGGCCGCGAAGCCGTCCGCGGTGTCCTCAGCACCGAGCCAGGCGATGACGCCGTCCTGGACGAGCAGGGCCTCGGCGAACGGGTCGGCGGACGTGTGGATGACGCCGCGGCGGTACAGGGTCGAGCTCACCGGCACACGATAGGGCGTCCTGCGTTCACGCTCACACTCGACCCCGTGCCGCAGGCGGGCTCAGACCGACGAGTACGCCACGACCCCGCGCCGCAGCGAGTCGACGGCCTTGCCCGCGGTGGTCCGCATGCGGTCCGTCGGCGCCGACTGGCTGAGCTGGTCGAGCACGTCGATCACCTGCTTGCACCACCGCACGAAGTCGCCGGCACTCAGCTCGCTGCCGCGCAGGACCGCGTCGAGGCTGCGTCCTCCGGCCCAGCGGTGGATCGACTCGACCAGGCCCATGTCGAGCGCGCTCGTCGCCTCGATGCGGTGCGCGGCCTCGAGGTCGTCGAGCTCCGACCAGGTGCGCACGGTCGCCTCCAGCGCGCGCCCCAGCCGACCCTCGGGGCCGCCGGGCACGCGCGGTTCGGCGTTCTCGTCACGCCGCGAACGGAACACGAGGGTGGACACCGCAGCGGCCAGGCCGGCGCCGTCGAGCTTGTCCCACGCCCCCGAGCGCACGCACTGCGCCAGGAGCAGGTCGTTCTCGGCGTACAGCCGGCGCAGCCAGCGGCCGTCGTCGGTCACCGCGAGCGATCCGTCGGACGACGCCAGGTACCCCAGGCGGACCAGGACGTCGCAGATGCGGTCGAACACGGCCGCGATCGACCCGGTGCGGCCGGCGATCCGCCCGACGAGCGCCTCGTGCTCGGTCTTCAGGCGTGACCAGCGCTCGGCCCAGCGCGCGTGCTCGTCGCGGTCGGGGCAGCCGTGGCACGGGTGCTGGCGCAGGCGACGACGCAGGGCGGTGATCTGCTCGTCGTCGTGCGCCGCCGTCCGCCTGCGGCCCTGCCGGGCGGGTCCGCGCTGCGGCTGGGCGAGGTCGTCGGTCGCGGCCCGCAGGATCGCGGCCAGATCGCGCCGGGACGCCGGGACGCGCGCGTTGAACCCCTGGGGCAGTCGCACGGCACCGACGCGCTTCGCCCCGCTGCCGACGTCGGCGACCGTGAGGCGACGCACCTGCCGGTCGAGCGTCAGCACCATCGGCTTGGGGCCGTCGAAGCCGGGCTTGCCGCCCGGGTCGATGACGACGACGTGGCTGGGCCTGCGGCCGAACGGCACCTCCAGGACGTCGCCCGGGGACAGGCCCTCGAGCGTCCGGGCCACCTCGGCGCGGCGCGCGGCGGCGCCCGCCTTGGTCGCCTCCCGTTCGCGCGTGGTGATCTCCCGGCGGATCGCCATGTACTCGGCGAAGTCGCCCAGGTGGCAGCGCATCGCCTCCTCGTACCCTTCCAGCGCCTCGGCGTGCGACTGCGCCTGTCGGGCCAGCCCGACGACGCCGCGGTCCGCCTGGAACTGTGCGAACGACGTCTCCAGCACCTCGCGCGCACGGTCGCGGCCCATCTGCCCGATGAGGTTGGCCGCCATGTTGTACGTCGGTCGGAAGCTCGAGCGCAGCGGGTACAGGCGCTTGGACGCGAGCCCCGCGAGCTGGACGGGGTCCAGCCCGGGGTGCGCGACGACGACCGCGTGCCCCTCGGTGTCGATGCCGCGCCGTCCGGCACGACCTGTGAGCTGCGTGTACTCCCCCGGCGTGACGTCGACGTGGTTGGAGCCGTCCCACTTGACGAGCTTCTCCAGCACGACCGACCGGGCGGGCATGTTGATGCCCAGCGCGAGCGTCTCCGTGGCGAAGACGACCTTGACGAGCCCGCGCGAGAACAGGTCCTCGACGGTCTCCTTGAACAGCGGGAGCATGCCCGCGTGGTGCGACGCGACACCGCGCGTGAGCGCCTCCGCGATGTCCCAGTAGCCCAGGACGTCCAGGTCCTCCGGCGGGATGGCGGCCGAGCGCTCCTCGACGATCATCCGGATCTGGGCCTGCTCGGCCGGGCTCGTCAGGCGCACCCCGGCGGCCAGGCACTGCTGCACGGCGGCCTCGCAACCCGCGCGGGAGAAGATGAAGACGATGGCCGGCAGGAGTCCTTCCTCGGCGAGCACGTCGACGACGGCGAAGCGCGGCGTCGGCCTGCCTCCCCCGGGACGGGCCGGGCGGCCGGGCCGGTTGCCACCTCGCCCGCGGTACCCGCGGTCGCCGGGACCGCGCTGGTCGTCGGGCATCCGCCGGCGGAGCAGGGCCTGCAGGTCCGGGTTGATGGGCGGGTCCACCCCGGGGTCGGTGGGGTCGACGTGGCCGGCGTACAGCTCGAGGAGCTCGTCCCGTACCAGGACGTGCTGGCCGAGCGGCACGGGGCGGTGCTCGCTGACGACGACGGTCGTGTCACCGCGGACGGTCGCCAGCCAGTCCCCGAACTCCTCGGCGTTGGAGACGGTCGCCGACAGCGACACGAGCTGCACGTCCTCGGGCAGGTGGATGATCACCTCCTCCCAGACGGGGCCCCGGAACCGGTCGGCCAGGTAGTGCACCTCGTCCATCACCACGAACCCGAGGCCCCCGAGCGTGGCCGATCCCGCGTACAGCATGTTGCGCAGCACCTCGGTGGTCATGACCACCACGGGTGCGTCGCCGTTGATCGTCGTATCGCCCGTCAGCAGGCCGACCTGCTCCGGTCCGTAGCGCCGCACCAGGTCGGCGTACTTCTGGTTCGAGAGCGCCTTGATGGGCGTCGTGTAGAACGCCTTGCGGCCCGCCGCGAGAGCGAGGTGGACGGCGAACTCCCCGACGACGGTCTTGCCCGCGCCGGTAGGGGCGGCGACCAGGACGCCGCTGCCACGCTCGAGCGCTGCGCACGCGTCGAGCTGGAACGGGTCGAGCGGGAACGTGAGCAGCTCGCGGAACTCGCCGAGTCGCCCGCGCTCGTGCTCGGCGCGGCGCCGTGACGCCGCGTAGCGCTCGGCCGGCGACGGCTCGTCGGACGGGCGCGACGACTGCGGAGGCTCGGTGCGACCGGCGCGAGGACGGGACCGGCGGGAACGTGACGGCACGCGCCCACCCTAGGCGCGTCCGGCGCCGGAACTCAGCACAGGACTCGCAGCGCGCCGGGAACGACCTGTGCGAGCAGCGGCAGCGGACCGATCCGCTCTCCGTCGGCGAAGGCGACCGGAGGCGGCGGGCCCAGCTCGGGCGCCGGTTCGATGAGGATCGATCGGCTGCGCCGTACCTGGACCGCGGGGTGCCCGACGTGCTTGCCGGGGTAGATGCTAGGGAAGATCCTGACGACGCCGGGCTTGGTGAACGGCCCGGCCAGCACGACGTCGAGCAGCCCGTCGTCGACGACCGCATCCGGCGCGATCTTCAGGCCGCCGCCGATCCACGGCACGTTCGCCGCGGCCACGAGCGTGCCGGCGGACTCCCAGGTGCCGTCGTCGAGCGTGATCCGGTACCCGAACGGACGGAACGAGCCGAGCTCGGCGACGAGCGCGCGCACGTAGCGTGCCGAGCCGCGGGGCCACGTCATCTCGTTCGCGCGCGCGTTCACGGCGGCGTCGATGCCGCAGGACAGGGCGCCCAGGAACCACTCGTACGCGTTCGTCCCGGGCGTCCCGACGCGGACCGCGTCCACTGCGCGCGCGCCGTCGCGCAGACCGTTCTCGACGGCCGCGACGGCCGCCGCGACGTCACCGCGCGGTAGGGCGAGGGTGCGGGCGATGTCGTTGCCCGTCCCCGCGGCGACGATGCCCAGCGGCAGGTCCGTGCCCGCGACGACGTTCACCCCCAGGTGAACCATGCCGTCGCCACCGACGACGACGAGTGCGTCGAGCACGGCGATCGCGGCGGCCCGCGCGCGGTCCGTCGCCTGCTCGAGCGTCGGACCGGACACGTCGTCGACCCGGTGGCCGTGCTGCTCGAGCCGGTGGTGGACGTCCGTGCCCGTGCGCGCGCCTCTGCCCTTGCCCGCCGTGGGGTTCACGACGAGACCGATGCGGCTCACAGGAGGTCGTCGGCGGCGGTCGTGGCGGCTCGGCGACGCTCGACGCGACGGTCGTGCACGAGCCCGATCCCGAGGGCCAGGAAGTACAGGGCGCAGATCGGCAGCGCGAGCAGGATCATCGACAGCACGTCCGGCGTCGGCGTCATCACGGCCGCGAAGACGAACGACAGCAGGATGGCCCAGCGCCACCCCCGCGCCCACGTCCGAGCGCGCACCACACCGGCGAGCGTGAGCGCGACCATGATGACCGGGAGCAAGAACGCGACCCCGAACGCGAGCATGAACCGCATGACGAAGCTCAGGTAGGTCTGCGCGTCGATGAGGTTCGTGGCGCCCTTCGGGGTGAACTCCGTCAGGACGCGCACGGCGTTCGGGAGCACGAGCGCGGCGAACGTGGCGCCGGCCAGGAAGAGCGGGACGGCCGCGGCGAGGAACCCGTAGGTGCGGACCTTCTCCTTGTGGTTGAGGCCGGGGTTGATGAACGCCCACAGCTGGTACAGCCACCACGGGCTCGAGATGAGGACGCCCAGGAAGAAAGACACCTTGACCTGCATGTCGATCGCGGTGGCCAGGCCGGCGAAGTTGATCGAGACGATCGCGTCGCGGGCCTTCGATGCCTCGACGATCGGCTTCTGCAGCGCTTCGAACACCGGGTCGTAGAAGAACCAGCCGATCACCGCACCGACGAGGATGCCGAGGCCCGCCAGCACGATGCGGCGACGCAGCTCCCCCAGGTGTCCGCGCAGCGGCATGCGGCCGTCGCTCGCGGGGCGCCGCTCAGGACGCACAGTGGTCACGTGGCGTCGTCGGTGGTGTGGCTGGTCGTCGGGCGGGCGCGACCGTCAGGCGGACGGCGTCGTCGGACCGGCGGGCGGCGCAGCGGGCGCCGACGGCGTCGCGTCCGCCACCGAGCCACCGGGGGCCGTGCCGTTCTGGGTGGTCGCGTTCTGCACCACGGTGTTGGGCGCCGCGGCCTGCAGGTTCACGTCGGGCGCCGCGGGCGCGACGGGGTTGGCCGGGGCGTCGTCCTCCTTGAGCGACTTCATCTCGCCCTTGAAGATCTTCATCGACTGGCCGACGCTCTTGGCGACGTCCGGGAGGCGCTTGTAGCCGAACAGCACGACGACCACGAGGATGAGGAACATCAGGGTCGCAGGGTGGCGCAGGATGTTCACGGTGGTGCTCCCTCGGTCGGTGAGACGGTCACGCTCGCGGACGCCGCGGTGGGCGACCACCATCGATCGTAACGCGCCCCGGTGGGAGGACGCGTCGCGGGCTCAGGTCCAGTAGGCCCGCCAGGACTGCTGCGTGCGTCGGGCGCGCTCCAGGCGCGCAGCGGCGCGCGCCCCCTTCGCTTCCCGCAGCTCGGCCAGCCGCTGACGCAGCACGTCGAGCTCGGCGAAGACGGTCGGGTCGGTCCGGGACGGGTCCCGGTCGGCAGCGGCCTGCAGCGCGTCGACCTGCTCGGCCAGGCGTGCCGCCACGAGCGACGCGGCGGAGAGCTCCCGCCCCAGGGCGACCGCCTGCCGCCAGAGCCGGCGCAGCAGGAGGAAGAGGACGACGGCCGCGCCGAGCACCAGCACGGTCCAGACGACGAACCAGATCATCGGCCCACCTGCTCGAGCGTGTCGTAGGCGGCCAGCGCGGCACGGGCCGCGGCGGCGACGTCGGTCGCCACGCGTGCCGGCGTCACCGCGACCACCGAGGTGGCCACCTGCAGCACCAGCTGCCGCAGCCAGTCGGGGTTCACGACGCGGACGTCGATCTCGAACGAGCCGTCGTCGAGGTTGCGCACGGCCTCCACCGGCGTGACCTCGGCGACCCAGCGCGCCCGGCTGGCCAGGCGCAGCGTCACCAGGTCGCCGTACGGGCCCGGCTCGAACGTGTCCGCGCCCGCGGCGACCTCGTGCGGGTCGGCCGCCTCGGGCAGGACGTGCGCGTCCAGCACACGGTCGACGCGGAAGAGCCGCTCACCGTCGACGGCCCGGCACCACGCCAGCAGGTACGACCGCTCGTCGTCGGTCACGAGCCGGATGGGGTCGACGTCGCGCTCCGTCGAGATGTCCGAGGCGTTGACGTACCGGATGTGCAGCCGGCGACGCTCGCGCAGGGCGGTCGCGATGGCGGCCGTGACCTGAGGATCCGCGGATGCGGCGAGGGTGACGTCGACGGCGCCCGCGGCGTCGCCCGTCGCCGCGGTGAGCTTGGCCAGCGCCGAGCGCAGCACCGCCCCCTGCTCGTCGTCGAGCGCGTCACCCAGGGCGCCGTCCAGCGCGCGCAGGGCGGCGACGAGCGCGACGGCCTCACGGGCCCCCAGGCGCAGCGGACGCGTCATGCCGCGCGACTCGGTCAGGCGGACGACGCCGCGCTCGTAGGACGAGGCGTCGAAGTCGATGAGGTCGTAGGGCAGGTAGCCCGGCGTGCCCGTCACCCAGAGCAGCTCGACGTCGGCCATCACCTGTGCCGGTGTCACCCCGAAGTGCTCGGCGACCTCGGCGACCGGGACGCCGTCGTGGCGGTCCAGGTACGCGATCATGCCCAGCATCCGCAGAAGGCGGTCGCTCGCGCGATCAGCCACGGGCCACCTCCTGGTCGTCGAGCGAGCCCACGGGTTCGTCGAGCGCCGCGGCGGTCCGCAGCAGGCCCATGACGATCTCACGCATCGAGCCCGGCTCGACGACGAGGACCGCGTCGCCGTGCCCGACGACCTCCTCCGCCAGCTCCCACTGCGCGCGGTACGGCACTCGGATCACGTCGCGCCCGGCGAAGGCCGGCAGGGGCTCGCCGTCGGCGACGTGCCGCTGACGCAGGGCGCCGGCGCGCTCGGGCAGCACGGCGAGGGTCGCGGTGCCGGCGGTCCCGGCGTCCCACGTGCGCAGGGCGTCCGCCAGCTCGTCGGCCGTCGGGGCCTCGAACCCGTCCGGCTCTCCCAGTGTGCGGACCGTGCCCTCGATGCGGCTGAGGCGGAAGGAGCGTGCGGCCCCACGGTCGCGGTCACGACCGACGAGGATCCAGCCGCCGCGGCGCGCGAGCAGCTTCCAGGGCTCGACCGCGCGCGGGCGAACCTCGCCGGTCGTCGCGGCGCGGTACGTGAACCTGACGGCCTGACGCGCCTGGACGGCGTCAACGAGCGGCGCGAACGAACCACCCCCGGACCGGACCCGCGGCGCGATGCCGGCGACGGCGTCGGTGCTGCCCGGTGCGTCCCCCACGGCCCGCAGCTTGGTGAGCGCGCGCGACGAGTCCGCCCGCAGCGACCGGTCCTGCCACAGCTGCGCGGCCATGGTCAGCACGCCGAGCTCGGCCGACGTCAGGTCGATGGGTGCGAGCGCGTAGGTGTCGAGGTCGATGCGGTACCCGAAGTCGTCGCCGTGGCTGGCGTCGGTGACGGTCAGGACGGGGACGCCCAGCTCGCGCAACGTGTCCTTGTCACGCTCGAACATCCGCTCGAAGGCGTCGTCGCTGGGGGCGTCGCCGTACCCGGCGACGGTGGAGCGGACCTGCTCCTTCGTCATGCGCCCCTGGGTGTTGACCAGGGCGATGACGAGGTTGAGCAGGCGCTCGGCGGCTGCGGGGGTGGTGGCCACCGGACCACCGTAGTGGCCGGTAGCGTGGTCCGGTGATCACGTGGCGTGCGGGTGTCGTGCAGTCGGTCCGGACGTCGTGGCCCGGTGCCGTCGAGCTGCAGGTCGCGCTCGACGAGCCGTGGGCGGATCCCGGCCTGCCGGCCGAGGTCAAGGCGCTCGCCTACCCGGAGCTCGTCGGTGAGACACCCGTGGGGACGCGGGTGCTGCTCAACGTCTCCGCCCTCGCCCGTGGCCTGGGCACGGGCGGGTACGCGCTGGTCGTCGCGCCGGCGGACCAGGTGCCCCCGGACCGCCCGACAGGTCGCGGTCACCTGGTCAAGGCGCGGTACACGCCCCTGCAGGCGATGGTGCTGGGCGTCGACGACCAGGAGTCGGAGCACCACGAGGCGTTGGCGGACGCCGACGATCTCGCCGGCCTGCCCGTCGTCGTGGCGGACCTGCACTCCGCGGTCCCCGCGATCATCGCCGGCGCCCGCCACGCGGCGTCTCTCGCCGGCCGGCCGACTCCTCGTGTCGCTTACGTCATGACGGACGGCGGCGCGTTGCCGGCCTGGTTCTCGCGGGCCGTGGCCGGTCTGCGCGAGGCGGGCTGGATCGCGTCCTGCATCACCACCGGGCAGGCGTTCGGCGGCGACCTCGAGGCCGTCACGGTCCACACCGGGCTCCTGGCTGCGCGGCACGTGGTCGGCGCCGACCTCGTGGTCGTGGCGCAGGGGCCGGGCAACCTCGGCACGGGGACGCGCTGGGGCTTCTCGGGTGTCGCGGTCGGCGAGGCGGTGAACGCGGTCGGCGTGCTCGGCGGCCGGGCGGTCGCCTCGTTGCGCGTGTCCGGCGCCGACGAGCGCGAACGTCACCTCGGCGTCTCGCACCACTCGCTGACCGCCTACGGACGGGTCGCCCTCCAGCCCGCGGACGTCCCGGTCCCCGTCTTCGACGGCGAGCTCGCCGCGCTCGGCGCCCGCGTCGCGGAGCAGGTCGCCCCGCTCGCGTCCCGGCACCGGCTGGTCGAGCTGCGGGCAGGCGCCGACGTCCTCGTGGCGCTGGGCGGCTCACCCGTGCGCCTGTCGACCATGGGCCGCGGGCTGGACCGCGACCCGGCCGCGTTCCTGGCGGCGGCCGTCGCCGGCCAGCACGCGGTGGCGCTGCTGGACTAGGACGGACGCTGGGCTAGGAGGGGCGCGGCACGGCGAGGGCCAACGTCCGGCCGGCAACCGCGAGGTCGATCGTCTGTCCCCACGTCGCCGTCAGGCGGTCCTGTTCGAGCCCGTCACCGAAGACGACTAGCGCGTCGGAGGCGACGACGACACGCAGGTGCCCGTCCTCGTCGAGGTGGCCCGCGGTCAGCGACGTGCCCGTGGCCGGCGACGGCCACGCCTCGCGGACGTACCAGCCGAGCGCGCGCTCCTCCGGCGCGGGCAGGGCCGGTCCCCCGCGTTCGCGGCGGATCGAGGCCGCCCAGCCGGTGGCCCCCGTGCCGGTCGCCACGATCAGGCCCGACGACGACTGCGCCTCCGCGCGGGCACCCGTCTCGATGCGGTACCGGGCCGACTGGTGGCTCGGGTGGCCGACGAACATCTCGTTCAGCGCGTCGAGCCGCTCGCCGTCGTCCAGCGTCGCGGTGACCATCGTGCGGTGCTGGACGACAGCGGTCCCACCGACGACCTCGGCGAGCACCCGCTCCACCCGCCGGGGTGCGTGCGTCACCAGGACGCCCGCGTTGCGACCGGGTTCCGGGTCCACGCCGACCACGACCTGCGCGTCGAGGTACTTCGCGACGTTGGCGACGAGGCCGTCCTGGCCGACCACCAGGACGACGTCGCCCGGCTCGAACGCGAACCGGTACAGGTCCTCGCGCTCGACGTCGCCGCGGCGCCAGTCCGCCGGGATCGCGGCCCGGACCTGCGTCAGGGCCTCGTCCTGGGCGTCGTGCCGAGCCTGGGCGTCCGCCAACGACCGCCCGCGGGTGCGCAGGAAGAACTCGGCCTGGCCGCGCGTGCCGTGGTGCTCGAGCAGACCGTCGAGCTCGGTCGCCCGGTGCACCACCACAGCCCGCGGTGCGAGTGCCATGTCACGCCTCCTTGCCACCGACCAGGCCGGCCAGCGCACCGGTCAGCAGGTCGGGGGTCACGGTGAGGTTGCCGATGCTCGGCAGGTTCGCGGCGAGGTCACGCATCGCCAGCGCGGTCAGCACCTCGCGGTCCACGCCGTCGTAGGCGCCCAGTCGCGCGGCCTCGGCGGCCCCCTGCGCCTCGCCGACCACGCGTGCGGTGTGCGCGTCGGCCTCCGCGCGCAGGTTCTGCCGCTCGGCGGCGGCGTTCGCCTCGATCAGGGCGGCCGCGGCGGCCTCGTCGGCCCGCGTGCGGGCGTTGGCGCCGTCCTGCGCCACCAGCTCCTGCTCGCGCAGGGCCAGCTGGATCCGGTTGGCCAGTTCGTTCTCGGCGATCGCCCGCTCGCGTTCGACGGCCAGCGCGCGGCGCTCGAACGTCGACTTGTCGGCCTCGCCCTGCGCCTGCTCGCGCGCCGGTGTCTGCAGGTACTTCTCCATGTCGGCCTCGGCACGGACCGAGCCGACCCGGGCGCCCAGCACGGCGATGCCGGTGCTCGCGAGCCTTTCGTCGGCCCGCAGCCCGTCGGTGACGCGACGACGCAGCGCGCCGACGCCCGCGGTGACGGCGTCCTGCACGGTCATCTCGGCGATCGCGTCGATCACCTGGGCGGTAGCCAGCTCCCCCAGCAGGTGTGCGACCTGCTCGAGCGGGTTGCCGGTCCACCGGCCCTGGTCCGGGTCGATCGAGAAGTCGAGGCGGGTCGCCACCAGGCGGGGGTCCTCGAACCGGTAGCTCACCGTGAGCTGGACGGCGACGTCCTGGAAGTCGGCGGTGCGGGCGTGCGCGACGAAGGGCAGCTCGCGGTCGTCGACCGGTACCTCGCTGATGACGGCCGACAGAGGCCGGTACCAGAAGGCGATCCCGGCCCCGTCGTGCTTGAGCTTCCCGGCGCGCAGGTGCAGCACGTGCGACGTCGGGACCGCACGCAGGTGCCGGGTGAACGGGTAGCGGGTGATGGTGGCCATCTGATCCTCCTCGGTTGTTCTCGTCGCTTCGACGCTAACCCGGGAGGCTTGTTATCGTCAAGTCGACGACATATGGTCGGTCCATGACGTCGCACCCCCCGTTCGCGGTCGCCGTCGACCTCGTCGTGCTCACCGTCCGCGGCGGCGCGCTCCACGCGCTCCTGGTCGATCGTGGCGAGGAGCCGTTCCTGCACGGCCGCGCGCTGCCCGGCGGCTTCGTCCGCCCGGACGAGGCCCTGGTCGATGCCGCGACGCGTGAGCTCGCCGAGGAGACCGGGGTCGCGGCCGGAGCGGCGCACCTCGAGCAGCTGGCCACCTACGGGGATCCTGGTCGCGACCCGCGGATGCGCACCGTCTCGGTGGCCTACCTGGCCTTCGCCCCGCATCTCCCTGAGGCCCGCGCAGGTGGGGACGCGGCCGGTGCAGCCTGGGTCCCGGTCGCCGAGGCGCTCGCCGACGACCTCGCGTTCGACCACGCGCGCATCCTCGCGGACGGGGTCGAGCGTGCCCGAGCCAAGCTCGAGTACACGTCGTTGGCGACGGCGTTCTGCGCGCCGGAGTTCACCGTCTCCCAGCTGCGCGCCGTCTACGAGGCCGTGTGGGGCGTCACCCTGGACCCGCGCAACTTCCACCGCAAGGTCACGAGCACGCCGGGTCTGCTCGCGGAGACGGGCCGGACGGTGAGCGACGGGCCCGGACGGCCTGCGGCCGTCTACCGCGCTGGGCCGACGACGGCACTGCACCCGCCGATCACGCGCGAAGGCTGACGCTCGGACCCTCGCCGCTCAGTCGTCGCGCGCGGTCCGGGAATGCTGGGCGACGAGCGTCGCCAGCCGCTGGGCCTCGTCCTGTGCACGCACGCCGTCGGCGCGCTGCACGCCCATCACGGCGAGCGTGTCGCCGTCGGACAGATCGAGCTGCACCCACGGCTGCCCGGCGCCGAACCGGACGGCCACGATCTGCGCCCACTCCAGACGCGTGGTGACCAGAAGGTTGCGGACCACGAGGCCGCCGGCCGACGGCACCGCGGCGACGGACCCCTGCCGCCAGCAGAACCAGACGATGAGCAGGCCGACGATCGCGAAACCGACCTGGTCGCCGGGTCCGAGCTCCGGGATCGCCAGGATCACCGTGACCGTCCCGGCCAGCACCACGACGGCCATCACGAGCGTGACGATCCGGGCCAGGTGCGGCCGGAACGGGGTGTACTGCGAGGACGCGGCGGCCATCGCGCCCGTCAGAGCCGGCACGCGTGGATGGACGTGACGAGGATCGCGCGGGCGCCCACGTCGTACAGAGCGTCCATGACCTGGTTCGTCTGGCCGCGCGGGACCATGGCGCGCACGGCCGACCAGTCACCGTTGTGGAGCGGGCTGACGGTCGGCGACTCGAGTCCGGGCGTGATCGCGACGGCCCGCTCGACGAGCGACGTGGGCACGTCGTAGTCCATGAGCACGTACTGCTGCGCCGTGAGCACGCCCTGCAGGCGGCGGGTCAGCACGTCGAGCCCGGCGGGCGCCTCCACGTCGGAGCGCCGCACCAGGACGGCCTCCGAGCGCAGGATCGGCTCGCCGAAGATCTCCAGGCCGGCTGCGCGCAGCGTGGTGCCCGTCTCGACGACGTCGGCGATCACGTCGGCGACGCCCAGCTTGATGGCGGTCTCGACGGCTCCGTCCAGGCGGACGACGCCCGCGGGCTCGATGCCGAGCTCGCGCAGGTAGGACGCGACGAGCACCGGGTAGCTCGTCGCGACCCGGTGGCCGGCGACCTGTTCGACCGTGCTCATCTCGCCCGCGGTCGTCGCCCAGCGGAACGTGGAGCGTGCGAAGCCGAGCGGCAGGTGCTCGACGGCGTCAGACTCCGAGTCGAGCATCAGGTCGCGGCCGGTGATGCCGACGTCCACCGTTCCCGAGCCGACGTACACCGCGATGTCGCGGGGACGCAGGAAGAAGAACTCGACGTCGTTGTCCGGGTCGGGCAGCACCAGCTCACGGCTGTCGCGGCGCTGGCGGTAGCCCGCCTCCTTGAGCATGGCGGCGGCGGGCTCCGACAGGGAGCCCTTGTTGGGGACGGCGATCCTCAGCACGCGGCGAGGTCCTCTCTCACAGGTGGGTGTAGACGTCGGCGAGGGTCAGGCCGCGCGCGAGCATGAGGACCTGCAGGTGGTAGAGGAGCTGGGAGATCTCCTCGGCCGTCCGCTCGTCGCCCTCGTGCTCGGCGGCCATCCACACCTCGGCGGCCTCCTCGACGATCTTCTTGCCGATGGCATGGACGCCGGCATCCAGCTCGGCCACGGTGCCCGAGCCCTCCGGGCGGGTCCGGGCCTTGTCGGCCAGCTCGTCGAACAAGGAGTCGAAGGTCTTCACTCGGCCAACAGTAGGGGTTGCTCCGGCAGGTCCTTGACCGCGTCCGGGTTTCGGTCGCGCTGGCGCCACCAGACGACGAAGCCCCACAGCACCACGGCCGCGTACACGATGTAGAGCACGGCGGAGGGGTAGTAACCCGCCTTGAACAGCAGCGGCACACCGACCGCGTCGACCGCGATCCAGATCAACCAGAACTCGATCCAGCCGCGTGCCATGCCGTAGGTCGCCAGGAACGAGCCCGTGAAGATCCACGCGTCCGCCCACGGTCCGTAGGAGTCGAGCGCGCGGAAGATCTGCGCGAACACGACGGTCCCGACGACCGCGACCGTCCCGATCAGGACCCAGCCCCTGGGGCCGGCCCAGTGCGGGACGACGGCCGCTGCGTGGGCGTCGCCGTGCGCCCGTCCGTCGGCCCGCGCCTGGCGCCAACGCACCCAGCCGTAGACGGACACGAGGATGAAGAACACCTGCCGCCCCGCCTGGCCGTACAGGTCCTTCGCCTGCGGTGTGTCGAACACCCCGCCCAGGAACACCGTGAACAGCAGGACGTTGCCGACGATGCCCACGGGCCACGCCCACACCTGACGCCGCATGCCGCCGATCGCGGACGCGAGGCCGAAGGCGTTGCCGACGATCTCCCGCCACAGGATGTCGTGGCCGGCGATCGTCAGCGTCGCGTCGAAGAGCCAGCCGAGCACTACGGCCTCGCCAGCGCGCGCAACGCGACGACGGTCGCCACGGCGGCCTCCGCAGCCTCGGCGCCCTTGTCCTCGTGCGAACCCGCAAGACCCGCGCGATCGATCGCCTGGGCGTCGTCGTCGCAGGTCAGGACGCCGAAGCCGACGGGCGCGCCCGTGCGCACGGCGACCTCGGTGAGTCCGGTGGTGGCCGCCGAGCACACGTACTCGAAGTGCGGGGTGCCGCCGCGGATCACGACGCCGAGCGCCACGACCGCGTCGGCGCCCGAGTCCGCCGCCGCCTTGGCGGCCACCGGGAGCTCGAACGTGCCGGGGACACGGACCTCGGTCACGTCGTCGACGCCGGCTGCCGCGAGGGCTCGTCGGGCGCCCGCCAGCAGACCGTCCATCACGACCGTGTGCCAGCTCGCCGCGACGACGACGACGCGCAGGCCGGTGCCGTCGACGTGCAGGGTGGGTGCGCCTGCACCGCTCATGCCAGTTCCTCCTCGAAGGTGTGGTCACTCGTGTCCGTTCCCGGTGCGGCGGGTGCCGCCCGGGTCGGCATGACCGGGATGGGGTCGCCGGCGTCCAGGTCCAGCACGTGGCCCATGGACGTGGCCTTGGTGCGCAGGTACGCCTCGTTGTGCGGGGTGCGCCCGACGAGCAGGCCGTGCACGTCGGTCACGTCGATGCCGTGCGCGCGCAGGCCTGCGACCTTGGCGGGGTTGTTCGTCAGAAGGGTCACGCGCGTCACGCCCAGGTCCGCCAGGATCGCGGCCGCCGCGCCGTACTCGCGCCGGTCGGCCGGCCACCCGAGGTCGAGGTTGGCCTCGACCGTGTCGCGGCCCTCGTCCTGCAGCGCGTAGGCGGCGACCTTCGCGAGGAGGCCGATCCCCCGGCCCTCGTGCCCGCGCAGGTACACGACGGCGCCACCCTGCTCGGCCGCCATCTGCAGCGCGGCGTCGAGCTGGGGGCCGCAGTCGCAGCGGGCCGAGCCGAACGCGTCGCCCGTCAGGCACTCCGAGTGCACGCGGACCACGGGGTGGTCGGACAGGCCGGACGTCGGGACGAGCGCCACGTGCTCGTCACCGGTGCGCAGATCGCGATAGCCGTGGATGCGGAAGTCGCCGTGCGCGGTGGGCAGGTACGCCGTGTGGGTCGCATGCACGCGTTCGCGAGCCACGGCCGCGGGGGCGTCCGCGGTCCCGACGAGGTCGTCGTGCTCGCGCCGCCACGCGACGAGGTCCTCGATGGTGATCAGGACCAGGCCCTCGTCGGCTGCGAGCTCCGCGGCCTGCGGGAGTCGCGTCATGGTGCCGTCGTCGTTCACGAGCTCGGCGATGGCGCCCACCGGCTCCAGGCCCGCGAGCCGGCACAGGTCGACGGCCGCTTCCGTGTGCCCCGCGCGGTGCAGCACCCCGCCGGGGACCGCGCGCAGCGGCAGCACGTGGCCCGGGCGGATGAGGTCCTCGTGCCCGCTGGCCGGGTCGGCCAGGACGTGCAGCGTGCGGGCGCGGTCGGCCGCGGAGATGCCCGTCGTCACACCCGTCGCCGCGTCCACCGTCACCGTGTACGCGGTGCGGCGCGGGTCCTGGCTGTGCGGGACCATGAGCGGCAGGTCGAGGGCGTCCGCGCGCGCGGCGGGCATGGGCGCGCACAGGTAGCCCGACGAGTGCCGGATGGTCCAGGCCACCCACTCCGGCGTCGCGGACTGCGCGGCCAGGATGACGTCGGCCTCGTTCTCGCGGTCCGGCGAGTCCGCGACGAGCACGGGCCTGCCCGCGCGCAGCGCCTCCATGGCGGCCTCGATGCCGCCGGCCGTCGGTGCGCTCATCGCACGGCCCCCGCGGTCGCGAGCAGCCGCTCGGTGTACTTGGCGAGCACGTCCACCTCCAGGTTGACGCGGGCGCCGACCTCCAGCGTGCCGAGCGTGGTCGCCTCGAGCGTCGTCGGGATGAGGGACACGCCGAAGGCGTCGTCGGACACGTGCGTGACGGTCAGCGAGATGCCCGACACCGCGATGGAGCCCTTCTCTGCGACGTACCGGGCGAGGGCGGGGTCCAGGCCGATCTCGAGCTCGTCCCAGCGCGGGCCGGGCGTGCGCGACCGGATGATCCCGACGCCGTCCACGTGCCCCTGGACGACGTGCCCGCCGTAGCGGCCCCCCACGGCGAGCGCGCGCTCGAGGTTCACCGGGCTGCCCACGGCGAGGTCGCCCAGCGCGGTGCGGCGCAGCGACTCGGGCATGACGTCGGCCGCGAACGTGCCGTCGCCGGGCAGGTCGGCGACCGTGAGACAGACACCGGAGACGGCGATCGAGTCGCCCAGGTGCGCATCGCCCGTCACGAGCGGGCCGCGCACGCTGATGCGCGCGTCCTCGCCGCGGTCCTCGATCGCCTCGATCACGCCGATCTCCTCGATGATGCCGGTGAACATCAGTGCTCCTGCTCTGCGGTGTCGGATGCTGCTGTCGTCGGTTCGATGTCGGACACGATCAGGACGTCGTCGCCCAAGGGCTGCACGGAGCGCGTGACCAGGTGGAGCGCGTCGCTGATCGTGGTGATCCCCAGGTCGTCGACCGCGTTGCGGCCGGCGCCCAGGAGCACCGGCGCGACGTACGCGTGGACCTCGTCGACGAGGCCGGCGCGCAGGAAGGCCGACGTGAGCGTGGGGCCGCCCTCGACGAGCACGTGCCGCACCTCGCGCCGCGCCAGCTCGGCCAGGACCGCGCGCGGGTCGTGGGTGCGGACCTGCACCAGCTCGCCGCCGGCACCGCGCAGCGTCGCGTCGGGTGCGAGGTCGCGGTGCCCGACGACGACGCGCAGCGGCTGGTGCTCGTGCAGCGTGCCGTCGGCCGTGCGTGCCGTCAGGCTCGGGTCGTCGACGAGCGCCGTCCCGGTGCCGATGACGATCGCGTCGACCTCCGCGCGCAGGCCGTGCGCGTGGTGGCGGGCCACCTCGCCCGTGATCCAGCGGCTGCTGCCGTCGGCCGCGTTGATGCGCCCGTCCAGGCTGGTGGCGAGCTTGAGCGTCACGAACGGGCGATCGCGCTCGACGGCGTGCAGCCACGCCCCGAGCACGGCGCGCCCCTCGTCGGGCAGCACGCCGGTCAGGACGTCGACGCCCTCCGCGCGCAGGCGCTCCGCTCCCCCGGCGGCGACGGGGTTCGGGTCCCCGACCGCGACCACCACGCGGGCGATGCCGGCGTCGAGGAGGGCCTGGGCGCAGGGACCCGTCCGGCCGGTGTGGTTGCACGGCTCGAGGGTGACGACGGCCGTCGCGCCGGCCGTGTCGTGGCCCTGCGCGCGCGCGTCGGTCAGCGCGGCGACCTCGGCGTGCGGGGTACCGGCGCCGCGGTGCCAGCCCTCGCCCAGCACCTCGCCCGTCGCGGACAGCAGGACGCACCCGACGCGTGGGTTGGGGCCGTGGGCCGGCCCGTGGGCGGCGAGCCGGAACGCGCGGCGCAGCGCATCGGTCTCGGCGGCGGTGACCGGATGACCGGAGGTCTGGGCGCGCGCGTGGTCGTCGTCGACGCGCAGGTCCACCCTGTCGCTCGTCGTGCTCATCGTCACCACCTCCCGGAACCGAAGGCTCCGGGGGGGGTCGACGGGACACCGGGCACGGATCAGATCCGTCCGGCCACGGCGTGCGGGGTCACCGCGCGCCGCCACGTACTTCTCCCATCCGGACTTTCACCGTCGGTCCTGGAGTTCCACCAGGTCAACCGCTCGGTCCCGAAGGACGTCGCGGGTCGCGGACTGTCACCGCCGGCTCGGAATTACACCGACCCCGGAGCACGTGTTGCTCTACCGCCAACGATCATGCCACACGCCGCATTCCCGCCGATCACAGGTCCGCGAGTGGCAATTCTCCCGACTGCACGGTGAAGGCACAGATGGATGAAGGGATGGTTGCACCGTGCGCGACCACCGTGGGCACCGGTGATGCAACCATCCCTGCATCCATCGGGAGACGTGCGTATCGGAGCAGAGTCACCGCCGGACAGCCGCCCGCGAACGCGGTGCGGCGGCCCCGCGCGGCAGGCGGCGGCCGGATGCAGCCCGGT